>OGXX01003364.1_pt1 | contig 13439 bp, 7 predicted proteins | sample 1576301 | NCBI WGS metagenome assembly OGXX01 (sample SAMEA3541469, study PRJEB24748) | human gut metagenome | biome: human gut; feature: human-associated habitat; material: faeces | place: China | collected 2012
ACGCGATGAACTTCTTCAAAAAGGTCGAGGACATTCAGGAGAGCATCGCGCTCGATACCGACCTTGAAACCTGGGCAAGTGCCTCGGCCTGGTCGCTCGAAGACGGCGAACAGGTCGAGATCACCGACGTCAAGTACGACTTTGACCCCGAGAACATCACCCCGGGCGTCTACGATGTGACCTTCTCCACCGAGGGCTATGAGTACAAGGTTTCCACCACCCACGCCTATGAAGAGGGCGAGCAGGTCGGTCTTGTCTTCCGTCCCGAGGACATTCACGTGATGAAGAAGGAGGGCCAGTGGTGAAGCGCTTTCGTTCCATGACCTACCCGTATATCGCGTGGATCATTGCGATCATCGTCGTACCGATGATCCTGATCGTGCTCTACGCATTTACGACCTCGGGCAACTCCGTGCTCACATTTCAGTTCACCTTTGAAAACTTTGCCCGCTTTGTCACGGACAAGGTATTCATGGATGTGCTGCTCAGATCGCTCTATATCGCGCTCATCACCACGCTCATCTGCGTTGCGTTCGGCTATCCCATTGCCTACGTCATCGCGCAGCGCGGCGGCCGCAGCAATACGATCTTAATTCTGCTCATCACCATGCCCACCTGGGTCAACATGCTCGTGCGCACCTATGCGTGGATGGGCATTTTGCAGGACGAGGGCATCTTTAATAGCATTCTCTCGTGGTTTGGCATTGGCCCCGTATCGATGATCCACACGAGCTTTGCCGTTATTCTCGGCATGGTCTATAACTTCATTCCCTTTATGATTTTGCAGATCCACACCTCCCTTGCCAAAATGGACAAGAGCCTGCTCGAGGCCGCCAATGATCTCGGTGCAACGCCGGTGCAGGCCTTCCTGCGCGTCACGCTGCCGCTCTCGCTCCCCGGCGTGATCTCCGGCATCACGCTCGTATTTTTGCCAGCGGTGTCGAGCTTCTTTATCCCGAAGCTCCTCGGCGGCGGACAGTATGTCCTCGTCGGCAACATCATCGAAACACAGTTCCTCACCACCGGCGACTGGAACTTCGGCTCTGCCATCTCGCTCATCATGGCGGTCATCATCATGATCTCCATGTGGCTCACGCGCAAGGCAGATGTTCAGGTCGCCTCGCAGGGAAAGGAGTGAGACGCGCATGAAAAAGAAAAATTCTGTCGCCTCGAAGATCATCTTGATCCTCACGATGCTCTTCTTCTACCTGCCCATTCTCTATATCATCGTCTTTTCGTTCAACGATTCCCGCTCACTCACCAAGTTCAGTGGATTCTCCCTGCGCTGGTATGAAAAGATGTTCGCCGACTCGACGATGATGGAGGCCGTGCTCTATACGGTTATCATCGCCCTTATTGCCACCGTCGTCTCCACCGTCGTCGGCACGATCACAGCCATCGGTCTTTCGAAGTCCCGCAAGGTCGTGCAGAAAATGGTCGAGCGCATCAACGACCTGCCCGTGATGAACCCCGATATTGTCACGGCTATCTCGCTTCTGATGTTCTTCAGCGTGCTCACGGTCAAAAAAGGCTTCGGTACGCTGCTGCTCGCGCACATCATGTTCTGCGTTCCCTATGTGATGCTCTCCGTCACGCCCAAGCTCCGCTCGCTCGACCCCAACCTCATCGACGCGGCGATGGATCTTGGCGCAACGCCCTTCCAGGCGCTCACGAAGGTCATCGTCCCGCAGATCAAGCCCGGCATCGTCTCCGGCGCGCTCATCGCCTTCACGATGAGCTTCGATGACTTCGTTATCTCCTATTTCACGACGGGCAACGGTGTGAACAACATCTCGATCCTGGTCTACACGATGTCCAAGCGCGTCAATCCCTCGATCAACGCCCTCTCCACCATCGTGATCCTGCTCATCACGCTGGCGCTCGGTGTGGTGAACATCGTGCCGATCGTACGTGAAAAGCGCGAGAAGGACGGCAAGACTTCCCGCGCCGTGAGCCGCAAGGCCACGGCGATCGTCGCAGGCGTGCTGGTGCTGGCCGTTCTCGGCGGCACGGTGGGCGCAAGCGTCTCCCAGCAGCGCAAGAGCGCCGAGGCCATCGAGAAGTACGGCAGCAACGTCTTGAAGCTCTATCTCCCCGGCGAGTATCTGGGCGAGAATGTCATCTCCGACTTTGAAAAGCAGTTCGGCGTGCGCGTCATCGTCGAAAACTTCGACTCCAATGAGATGATGTACACCAAGCTCATGGCGGGTGACCGCTACGACGTGGTGATCCCGTCGGACTACATGATCGAGCGCCTGATGAAGGAGGACTTCCTCCAGCCGCTCGACAAGAGCCTGATCCCCAACATGGAGAACATGGACGACGCCGTGCGCGGCATGAGCTACGATCCCCAAAACGACTGGTCGATCCCCTACTTCTGGGGCAGCGTGGGTCTTGTCTACAACCACGAGAATGTCGACCCCGCGGTCATTGAGCGCGAGGGCTGGGAGATTCTGCGCAACACCGATTACGCCGGCCACGTCTACATCTACGACTCTGAGCGTGATTCCTTTATGATGGCGTTCAAGGCGCTGGGCTACTCGATGAACACCGAAGATCCCGATGAGATCAATGCCGCCTACGAGTGGCTGCTGCAAATGAACAACACGATGTCCCCCGTTTATGTGACCGACGAGGTCATCGACGGTATGATGAACGGCTACAAGGACATCGCCGTTGTCTACTCCGGCGACGCGGCCGTGGTGCTTGATGAAAACGAGGACATGAGCTTCTATATGCCCTCCCAGGGCACGAACATCTGGTGCGATGCCATGGTTATTCCCACAAACGCCGAGAACCCGAAGCTCGCCCACGAGTTCATCAACTACATGCTCACCTATGAAGCCGCGTTTGACAACACCGAAACGGTGGGTTATACTTCTCCCAACGCGGAAGTGTTTGAAGAGATGACCTCGTCTGAGGATCTCTACGCGGACAATGCCGCCTACCTTCCCCGCAGCGGCTACGACAAGGACGAGATGTTCCATGACAACCAGACCCTCATGCGCGAGCTGAGCAGACTCTGGATCAAGGTCAAGGCCGCCAAGTAACATTGCAAAGGAGAACGATCTTATGAAAATCGGAGATACTTTTACCGTTCAGAAAACCGTCACGGAGGATATGACCGCTGCCGCGCTTGGCAGCGGCGGCCTCCCGGTCTTCGGCACGCCGTACCTCATCGCCATGGTGGAAAACGCCGCCTTCACCTATCTCCAGCAGGAGCTGCCCGAGGGCAAGAGCACCGTCGGCACGAAGGTCGACATGGCGCACGTTTCCCCCTCCCCCGTCGGCATGGAGGTCACTGTCACCGTCGAGGTCACGGCGATCTCGGCAAACGGCAAGATGATCGACTTCAAGGCAAGCGCCACCGACGCCGCCGGTCTCATCGGCGAGGGCACGCACCAGCGCGCCGTCATCACCGTGGATCGCTTCATGGACAAGTGCCAGGCCAAGCTCGGCTGATTTTGTAAGGAGGAACCCTGATGCATTATTCGGGAGCCGTTTACCGTCCCCCCAGCGAGGCGCGCAGCCTCATCGTGCAGTGCACGCTCGGGTGCAGCCACAACAAGTGCGCCTTCTGCACGATGTACAAGGATAAAAAATTCTCCATCAATCCCGTCGAGCAGGTGCTTTCCGACCTGGACGAGGCGCGCGCCTACGGGCGCTATGTTGAGAAGATCTTTTTGGCCGACGGCGACGCCCTGATCCTGCCGATGGACTATCTTTTGACCGTTCTCGACTATATCCGCGACCACTTCCCCGCCTGCAAGCGCGTGGCGGCCTATGCCACGACCAAGGCCATCATGCGCAAGTCCGACGAGGAGCTGCGCACGCTGCGCGAGCACGGGCTCGGCATTGTCTACATTGGCCTTGAAAGCGGTAACGAGGCGTTGCTTGAAAAGTTCTGCAAGGGTGTTACGGCAGAGGAAACGGTCGTGAACGCCATTCGCTGCAAAGAGGCGGGTATCGCCACCTCCGTCACTGCCATCAACGGCATGGCGGGCGCGAATGGCGACTGGCGCGCTCACGCCATCGATACGGCAAAGGCCGTGTCGCGCATGAAGCCGGACTATATCGCCTTCCTCACGCTGCGCGTCTACTCGGGTACTCCCCTGCACGACTGGATCGAGCGCGGCGAGTTCCAGATGATGAACCCCGCCGAGCTGATGACGGAAACGCGCCTTTTCTTAGAGCATATCGACTCGGAGGGCAGCGTCTTCCGCTCGAACCACGCCTCGAACTACCTCCCCCTCGGCGGTACGCTCAATCGCGACCGCGAATCGCTCATCCACACGATCGACGAAGCGCTCGACGGCAAAGTCCGTCTGCGCCGCGCAGTGGAGCTGGGCCTATAACGAAAATAAGACCTGCCCTTCGGCAGGTCTTATTTTCGTCGTGGCACGAGGAGATTCAACCTGCGGTTAAAAAAAATTTCTACCGATTCTACCACCGATCACTGTTCTATTGCCGCCCCGGGCGCTATACTGAGGTCACAGCAAAAAAAACGCCCGCTGGGGCGCGAAAGGAGCACATGATGGAAAACCGCATTGCAGAACAGATCCGCTTTTACCGCAAACAGAAGGGGCTGACGCAGGAACAGCTCGCCGAAGCGATGGGCGTCTCCGTCGCGGCAGTGAGCAAATGGGAGCAGGGACAGAGCCTGCCGGAAATTCCGATGCTGATGGAGCTTGCCGATTTCTTCGACCTCTCCGTCGATGCGCTGCTCGGCTATCGGCTGCGCGCAAATGACCGCAAGAGCATCGTCGAACGCATGAAGCGTCTGCGCCGCGAGGACAACTATGACGAGGGCATTGCCGAGGCGGAAAAGGCGCTGCAAAAATTCCCGAACACCTTCAGTGTCGTCTACGAATGCTCCAAGCTTTTTGAGATGGCAGGTCTCAAGCGTCAGGACAAAAAGATGCAGAGCCGTTCGCTCGACCTGCTATCGCACGCCATCCGCCTGCTTTCGCAAAACAGCGACCCGGAGATCAGCGAGATGTCGCTCCGGCTCGACATGGCGAACGTGCTGCTCGACATGGAGGACTGGGAACGCGCGCTCGCGCTCTTCAAAGAGAACAACGCCTGCGGCCTGCTCGACGATCAGATCGGCTGCCTGCTCGCGGGCGTGAAGGAGCGGCGCGAGGAGGGCGTGCCATATCTTTCCATGGCATTGCTGCGCGCGGTCACGTCGCTCGTGCGCGTGTGCGACGGCTTTGCCAACGTGTATGAGGCGAGAGGAGACCTCCGATCGGTCATCGACATTTTGCAGTGGAAGCATTCGATGCTTACAGGCCTCAGAAAAGGAGATTCCGTCAGCGAGCTTGATAAGATCAGCGCCGCCTCGCACGCTGCGCTCGCGCGGCTTGAGTACAACAGCGGTGATTTGGACGGTGCGCGCGACGATCTCTCCCGCGCCAAGGCGCTGGCCGCCGCCTACGACGCTTCTCCCAGCCACAGCGCGGAGAATGTCCGCTTCTACGAGGGCATGGAAACCGTCGGCATTTACAGCGATTTCAGCCGCAGCGCGGTGGACGCGGCGTTCCACGCCTTTATTGATGATGGCGGTACGAGTGAGCATGAATCCTTCTGGAAAAGCGTAACATAAGCAAGTGAGATCAAACCAGGAAGCGACAAAAAGGGGACATTCTCTCATGCGAGAGAATGTCCCCTTTTCATATTGGTTTCATTGCCGGACGATACATTAGAACAGCGTCAGCTGGCTCGTTTCCGGAAGGCCCGCGAACGCGCCGAGGGCGCGCAGCTGGTCGATGTGCGTCTGCGAAAGCTTGTTGCAGCACATGGAAAACTCTTCAACCGATGTAAAGGTCTTTCCCTTTCGTTTCTCGACTGTATCAAGCGCGGCGGTTTCGCCGAGTCCGCGCACGGACGTGAACGGCGGAAGAAGGCCGTTTTCCGTGACGATGAACTTTGTCGCATCGCTGCGGTAAATGTCGATGGGCTCAAAATGGAAGCCGCGCAGGCAGAACTCGTAGCAGACTTCAAGCGTCGTCATCAGATCCTGCTCGACGGCGGTCGCGTCCTTGTTGTTTTCGATCTCGCGGATGCGGCGGCGCAGCGCGTCGGCATCCTTGCAGCACTCGGCGGCGTCAAACGCCTTGGCGCGGATGGAGAAGAAGGTCGCATAGAACGCGAGCGGCTCATGCACCTTGAACCATGCGATGCGGAACGCCATCATGACATAGGCAACGGCATGCGCCTTCGGGAAGAGGTAGCCGATCTTGGCAAGCGACTCGATATACCACTCCGGCACATCGTGCTTGCGCATTTCCTCTACCCACATCGGCCAGTCCCCTGCCTTGCCGGCTTTGACCTTGCCCTTTCGGACGGCTTCCATCGTCTTAAAGCTCATCTTCGGGTCAAGCCCCATCGAAATGAGGTAGAGCATAATGTCGTCACGGCAGCCGACGGTCTCCAGAACGCTCGCCGTGCCGCTGATGATCAGATCCTTCGCGTTGCCGAGCCACACGTCCGTGCCGTGGGAGAAGCCTGAAAGGCGCAGCAGCGTGTTGAAGTCCTTCGGCTGCGTGTCGACGAGCATCTGGCGCGTGAAGCGCGTGTTAAACTCCGGAATGGCAACAGCGCCCGTTGGGCCGAGCACTTCGTCGTTTTCGTAGCCGAGGACTTTGGACGAGATGAAGATCGACATGGTGTCCGCGTCGTCGAGCGGGATCTCACGGGCGTTGACGCTCGTCAGATTTTCGAGCATGCGGATCATCGTTGGGTCATCGTGGCCGAGCATATCAAGCTTGAGGAGGTTATCCTCCATGCAGTGATATTCAAAGTGCGTGGTGATCGTTTCGCTCTCGGGGTCGTCCGCCGGGTGCTGGACGGGGCAGAAATCCTCGATGTCCAGATCGTCCGGCACGACGACGAGACCGCCGGGGTGCTGACCCGTCGTGCGGCGCACGCCGACGCAGCCCGCCGTCAGGCGGTCGATCTCGGCATTGCCCGCGGCGATACCGTTTTCCTCGACGTATTTTTTGACGAAGCCGTAGGCAGTTTTTTCCGCGAGCGTACCGATCGTGCCCGCGCGGAACACCTGCGTTTTGCCAAACATCTCGACCGCGTGCGCGTGTGCGCGCGCCTGATATTCGCCCGAGAAGTTCAGGTCGATATCCGGCACCTTGCCGCCGCCGTAGCCAAGGAAGGTCTCAAACGGAATATCGAAGCCGTCCTTGACGTATTTCGTGCCGCAGACGGGGCACATCTTGTCGGGCATATCCGCGCCGCAGCCGTACTCGCCGCCGTGGAACTCCACGTTGCGGCATTTGGGGCAGCGATAGTGCGGCGGCAGGGCGTTGACCTCGGTGATGCCCGCCATATACGCCACGAGCGACGAGCCGACCGAGCCTCGCGAGCCGACCAGATAGCCGCACTCCAGCGAGCGCTGGACGAGCTTCTGCGCCGACATATACACCACGTCGTACTTGCCGAGGATGCCGCCCAGCTCAATGTCCAGACGGTCCTTGATGAGCTTCGGCGGCTCGTCGCCGTAAAGCTCGTGCACCTTGTCCCAGACGAGGCGGTTCAGGTCCTCTCTGGAATTTTCCAGGCGCGGCGGAAAGAGCTTGCCCTTGGGCAGCAGCTCGATGTTCTCGATCTGATCCGCAATGGCGCGCGTGTTGGTCACGACCACCTCGTAGGCCTTTTCCTTGCCGAGATACTCAAATTCACGGAGCATCTCGTCCGTCGTGCGGAAGTAGATGGGCAGCGGCGCGTTCGCGTCGGGGAATTTCTTGGAGGCCAGCAGGATATGGCGGTAGACCTCGTCCTCCGGCTCCTGAAAATGCACGTCGCCGGTGGCGACGACCCGCTTGCCCAGCTCCTCGCCAAGCCGGACGATGGTGCGATTGAAGTCGCGCAGCTCCTCCTCGCTCCTAGCCGCACCCTCGCGCAGCATGAAGCGATTGTTGCAGATGGGCTGGATCTCGAGATAATCGTAGAAGGACGCGATGCGCTTGAGCTCCTCCCAGTCCTTGTGGTCCGCGACCGCACGGAACAGCTCGCCCGCCTCGCAGGCCGAGCCGATGATAAGTCCCTCGCGGTGCGCGATCAGCTCGCTCTTCGGGATGATGGGCACGCGCTTGAAATACTTGAGGTTGGAGAGCGAAATGAGCTGGTAAAGATTCTTCAGGCCCGCCTTGTTCTTTGCCAGCAGAATGATGTGCTTCGGGAAGCGATTGGATTTGCTTCCCAGCGGGCGCAGTTTGAGCATTTCGTTGTTGATCTGCTGCAGGCGCGTCACGCCCCGTTCTTCAAGCATGGGGAAAAATTTTGTCAGCATCTGCGCGACCGGCACGGCGTCGTCCGACGCGCGGTGGTGGTTGAACTGCGGCAGCTGCAAATGCTCCGCCACGATGTCCAGCTTATACTTGCCCAAGCCTGGCAGCAGATTCTGTGCCAGAATGAGCGTATCAATATAGGTCGGCTCGAACGGAATGCTGCACTTCCGGCAGCCCGCGCGGATAAAGCTGATATCAAATTCCGCGTTGTGCGCCGCGAGCGGAGCGCCGCCCGCGAAGGCGAGGAATGCCATCAGCGCGTCCTTGAGCTTCGGTGCGCCGCGCAGCATATCGTCCGTGATGCCGGTCAGACCGATGATCTCCGGCGTCAGCCGGCGCTCGGGGTCCACAAAGGTCTGGAAGGTCTCAACGATCTCGCCGTTCCTGAGCCGCACCGCGCCGATCTCCGTGATGGCCTCCTGCGTGACCTTGAGGCCGGTCGTTTCAATGTCGAAGCAGACGATCTCATCGGAAAAACCGATGTCCTGATGCCCATGAATGGCGATGCGGTCGTCAATGTTGTTGACAAAATAGCCCTCGCAGCCGTAAAGTATTTTTATTTTACCCTCACCGGCGTGCCAGGCATCCGGAAAGGACTGTGCTACACCGTGGTCGGTGATGGCGATGGCGGGCATCCCCCACTTGGCGGCGAGCTTGACGACGCTGCCGGTGTCGGTCAGCGCGTCCATGTTGGACATTCGCGTATGCAGGTGCAGCTCCACGCGCTTGACCTCTGCGGTGTCCATGCGCGGCTCGTGCGTGATCTCGGTCACGTCGCGCGGGTTGAGCTGCATATCGTGACCGTCGTAGGTCAGCTCCATCGTGCCCGCGACGCGCAGCCACATACCGGTCGAAACGCGGTCGCGCAACGGCGCGACGTCCTTTTCCAGCATCCGCTTGCGCACGATGACCGAGCCTTCGTAGTCGGTCATCTCAATGAGCGCCAACCACATACCCGGCTGGCGCAGCTCACGGAACTCGCACTTGAAGACCTTGCCCTCGACCACGACGTTTCCCGCCTTGGGGTTCAGCTCGCTCATCGGCATGGGATGCCCCTTGATCTCGCGGCCCATGATGATCTTGCCGGCGCTCGACTCCTTCCTCGCGCCGCCGCCCGCGCTCGAGGGACGCGGCTCCTGCTTGGGAAAGCCGCCCTGCGTCAGCGAGATCCGCACGCCGTTGAGCGCGAAGCGGTCCGCCAAAAGCTGCTCGAGCAGGGTGCGCTCGGAATCCGTGATCTCCTGCAGCACCGTCAGCGCAAGCGCCATCGTGCGGCTCTCCTGCTCCACGGTGACGTCGGTCACGCGGGCGTCGGTGAGCAGCACACGCAGTCCGATGGGCGGCGCAAAGCCCTCAAATAATTCAAAAAACGGTATCCTTTGTGCCATTTTTTCGCTTCTCTCTTACAGTTTCTCGATCTCTTCAAGCAGGGCGTCCAGCAGCTTTTCCTGCGCTACCTTGTACAATACCTCGCCATGACGGAAAATAAGGCCCTCGCCCTTGCCGCCCGCGGCGCCGATGCCTCCGCGGGCGCGAACGTGTTCGTGGGCGGTGACTGCCAAACCGGCCCGGCGTCGGCCATCAAGGCCATCGCCGCCGGCAAGGTTGCCGCGCGCAACATCGACGAGTACTTGGGCTACCACCACACGCTCGATTGCGGCGTTGACGTTCCCGCGCCCGCGCCCAACGACCGCGTACCCAAGGGCCGCGTGGAAATTTCCGAACGCCCCGCGCGTGAACGCAAGCACGATTTTGCCTATGTCGAAATGCCCATGAGCCGCGAAGAGGCGGTTCAGGAATGCGGGCGTTGTCTGCGTTGCGATCACTTCGGTTGCGGCGCTGTGGAAGGGGGTCGAATCCAATATGTCTAACGTGAATCTCACGATCGACGGCGTTTCCGTCGAGGTGCCGCAGGGCTCAACTATTTTGGATGCGGCCCGCGCGGCGAGCATCCACATTCCCACGCTGTGCTTCCTGAAGAACGTGAGCGACATCGCCTCGTGCCGCATGTGCGTGGTCGAAGTCGAAGGCGTGCAGGGCCTGCTGCCCGCGTGTTCTACGCTTGCCGAGGAAGGTATGCAGGTCATGGCGACCTCCGATGAGCTCGATGCTACGCGTCGCCTCACGCTCGACCTTATTTTGTCGAGCCACGGCTTGAACTCGACGAACTTCTGTTTCAGCTGCAAGAAGAACGGCGCATGCGAGCTGCAAGATCTCGGTCGCGAGTTCGGCATGGAAGAGCTTTCGTTTGAGGCGCCCACCAAAAACGCCCCCGTGCTCGACAGCAATCCGTTCCTCTCATTCAATCCGAACTTGTGCATCGCGTGCCAGCGGTGCGTCGGCGCATGCAACAATGCTGCTGGCAATCACACGCTGCGCACGGGCAAGCGCGGCGTTCGCACCACCATCCAGGCGCCGTTTGGCCCCAATTGGAAAGCAACCCAGTGCGAGAGCTGCGGCAACTGCGCCCAGGCGTGCCCCACGGGCGCGCTCACGGAAAAGCGCCGTGGCAATTATCGCGAGTGGGAAGTCTCGCGCGTGCGCACCACGTGCCCGCATTGCGGCGTTGGCTGCCAGCTCGACCTTATTGTGAAGGGCGACGAAATCGTCGACGCGCAGGCCGTGAACGGCCCCTCGAACGCGGGACTTTTGTGCGTGAAGGGCCGTAGCGGAAGTTTTGACTTCGTGAATTCGCCCGACCGCATCACCTCGCCGCTTGTGAAGAATCGCGAAACGGGTGAGTTTGAGCCCGTGAGCTGGGATGACGCGCTCGCTCTTGTCGCCGAACGCTTTGGCGCGATCAAGGCCGAGCATGGCGGTGAGTCCATCGCCGCGTTCGCGTGCTCGCGTTCCACCAACGAAGACATTTACATGCTCCAGAAGATGGCGAGGTGCGCATTCGATACCCCGAATATCGACAACTGCGCACGTGTTTGACACGCTCCTACGGTCGCCGGTCTGGCGACAACGCTTGGCTCTGGAGCCATGACTAATTCCATCGAAGACGTGTGCGAGCAAGCGCAGGTCATTTTGCTCGTGGGCAGCAACCCCGAAGAGGCGCATCCCGTTATGGGCATGCGCATTCGTCAGGCGGTTGAGCGCGGCGCGAAGCTTATCGTCGTCGACCCGCGCGATATCGGGCTTGCGAGCAAGGCCGATATCCACCTGAAGCTGCGCCCTGGCACCAACGTGGCGTTCGCCAACGGCATGGCCCATGCCATTATTGCCCAGGGGCTTGCCGATAAGGAATTCGTCGAAAATCGTACCGAGGGCTTCGAGGAATTCGCAGCCATGGTTGCCGACTATACGCCCGAAAAGGTGGCGGAGATTTGCGGTATCGATGCGGATGATCTTGTTCAGGCCGCAACGATGTATGCGAAAGCCGATCGTGCGCCCATCATTTATTGCCTGGGCGTGGCGGAGCATTCCACGGGCACCGAAGGCGTTATGTCCATGTCCAACATGGCCATGGTCTGCGGTAAATTCGGCAAACCCGGTTGTGGCGTCAATCCTCTGCGCGGCCAGAACAACGTTCAGGGCGCGTGCGACATGGGTGCTGGACCGGCCGATTTCACGGGCTATCAGAAGGTTGCTAATCCCGATGCGCTTGCGAAGTTCGAGACGGCGTGGGGCGTGAAAATGAATCGCACGCCGGGGCTTATGGCAACGGAGTGCTTCCCCGCGATGATTGATGGACGTATCAAGGCCCTGTTCCTTTTCGGCGAAGACCCCGTCCGCACCGACCCCGATACACATCACGTGATTCGTGCCCTCGAGTCGCTTGATTTCTTGGTTGTCGAAGAACTGTTCATGACCGAAACCGCGAAGTATGCCGATGTTATTTTGCCTGGTCGCAGCTATGCGGAAAAGGAAGGAACCTTCACCAATACCGAGCGTCGCGTGCAGCGCGTGCGTAAGGCCGTGAAGGGCCCCGATGGACCGCGTCTCGACACCGAGGTGTTTGCCGAAATCATGCGTCGTATGGGCTATGACCAGCCCTCGCTTTCTGCCTCTCAAATCATGGAGGAAATCGCAAGCCTCACGCCGTCGTACGCTGGCATAAGTCATGCGCGCCTCGATGGCGCCCAGGTTGCAGGTCGCGGTATCCAGTGGCCATGCCCGTCGGAGGATCATCCCGGCACGGCCATCATGCATGTGGGACAGTTCTCTCGCGGCAAAGGCGGCTATTCGCTCGCTCAGTATCGTCCGTCGGCGGAGCTTCCTAATGCGGAATACCCGCTTATGCTTATGACCGGTCGCGTGCTCGCTCAGTACAATGCTTGCGCCATGACGGGTCGTACGGAAGGCCTCAATGAAATTGCGGGAGAATCGTTCATCGAGCTGAACTCGGTCGACGCTGAACAGCTCGGCGTAGCCGATGGCGATCGCGTGCGCGTGTCGAGCCGCCGTGGTGAAATCGAAACTACGGCGCGCGTGTCGAGCAAGACAAATCCCGGTCAAACATGGATGCCGTTCCATTTCCAACGGAAAAGAGCGTGATGTGGTACTTGCGGATCCATTCTTTTAATTTTTCTTTTGCCGCCTGGATCTTTTTTTCATTAGTCGGTGCTGTCGGGTAAATGACGGTCGTATCCAGCACTTTTCCGGTCGCATCGACAACCGCCAGCTTACATCCGGTACGGAACGCCGGGTCCCAGCCAAGCACAACCTGTCCGGCGATCGGAGGCTGCATCAGAAGCTGTTCCAGATTCTTGCCAAACACCTGGATCGCACCATCTTCTGCCTGCTCGGTCAGTGCATTGCGGATCTCACGCTCTACTGCCGGGGCGATCAGTCTGCGGTAACTGTCCTCGATCACTTTTTCCAGGAATTCGGAAGTCTGCGGATTTTCACGCACCATGATCTGTTTTCTTAAATAACCAAGAATCCGATCTTCCGGAGCTTCCAGTTTTACGGTCAGGAATTTTTCCTTTTCGCCGCGGTTGATCGCCAGCACACGGTAACCTGCCATTTTTGCAACTGGCTCTTCATACTGATAGTACATCTCGTAAACAGAAGCTGCTTTCTCATCTTTTGCTTCTGTCACGATTTTGCCCTCTTTCTGTGTCAGGCTACGGATGCGGATACGGTAATTTGCATCATCTGAAATCGTCTCAGCCAGAATATCACCAGATC
>OGXX01003366.1_pt1 | contig 13431 bp, 8 predicted proteins | sample 1576301 | NCBI WGS metagenome assembly OGXX01 (sample SAMEA3541469, study PRJEB24748) | human gut metagenome | biome: human gut; feature: human-associated habitat; material: faeces | place: China | collected 2012
GCTCCTGCGGACTCCGATATCGGAGTCCGTGAGCGGGCATATAGCATATATCCGGGAAATTCAGGTTACGACATTATAGAAAACCTCACTGAGGCTCATCCCCCCACAGAAGCCGAATCACTTGAAACACAACTGGCCGAACGCTCTTTGCCCGACCGCATCGCACGAATGGCACGTTATGTGATCGGCAACCTTGACAGCAACGGATATCTGACACGTACGGCTAATGCCATGGCCACGGATATCGCTGTAGCGGGAGATATTCCGGATCCCGAACCGGAAGAGATGCAGATAGCGATCCAGGCTGTACAGAGTCTTGATCCGGCGGGCATAGGTGCACGCGACCTGCAGGAATGCCTGCTGCTGCAACTCAGGCGTCTTCCCGAGGACACAACGAGAGACCTGGCCATAAACATACTGACCGACCATTATGACAGTTTCGCCAAAATGCATTTCGACCGCATTATGGCCAGAACCAATATTGACCGTGAGGAAATGACCCGGGTGCTCAGCCTTATCAGGACTCTGAATCCAAAACCGGGCAACTCCATAAACACCGGCATTACACCTGCCGACAGGCTTAATGTGATAGTGCCGGATTTCATGGTGGAGAATGACGGTGAACAGCTCACGCTAACGCTTCTCAACAATATACCTGAGCTCCGGATAGAACAATCGTTTCTGCCGGCTGACGAAACAAAAGGAGATAAACCGGAGGCAAAAGAGAGTCCCGCCCGCGAATTTGCAGCACGTCGCCGCGAAGAAGCCACAACATTCATAAAGCTACTGAAAATGAGATCCGAAACCCTGTTCCGGATCATGTCGGCCATACTTACCATACAGCGCGACTTCTTCCTGACCGGCGATGAGACACGTATCCGGCCAATGATACTTAAGGATGTGGCATCCATAACAGGTTATGACCTCTCTGTTATATCCCGGTCCACGGCCGGTAAATATGTAACCACGGCCAACGGCATATATCCGCTCAAGATGTTCTTCAACGAACGTCCCAAAGATGATACGGACACGACAACCATAGAGATCCTTGATGCGTTAAAAAGAATAATAGAAACCGAGGACCACAGCAAGCCTCTGAGCGACGAAGCGCTCAGAGACAGGCTCGCGGAAGCTGGATACGATCTGGCACGACGCACAGTGACCAAATACCGCGAAAAGCTGAAACTTCCTGTGGCACGGCTTCGAAAAAGGATCTGACAACACAAGCAACCCATACAGAAATGCAAAAAACAGCCCACATCCTTTCAATAATTTTCAGCCCCATGCTGCTTCCGGTCTATGGTGTAGCAGCTGCCCTGTGGCTGTCATTGCTCGTATATCTCCCCTTGGGCACTCGCCTCGCCACACTCACGGTGGTATTTATAATGACATGCGTCATTCCTGCGGGCGGTGTGTTGCTGCTACGTCAACTCGGTGTGGTACGTGACATAGGACTAAACAACCGCGATGAACGCACAGCCCCATACCTGATAACAGGGGTATGCTACCTCGGCTGCATGATCTATCTTATAAAAGTAAACGCCCCCTCATGGCTCGTGATGTTCATGGCAGGAGCGGCCCTCGCGGTAGCGGTATGCGTCACAGTGAATCTGAAATGGAAAATCAGCGGACACATGACCGCTATGGGCGGACTGATAGCCATTTTATGCCGTATTGCAGTCAACGGCAGCGCAGCAGTAAACATGTTCTGGCCCATTATAATAGCCGTAGTGCTCACCGGCATGGTGGGAACAGCCCGGATACTTCTTGACCGCCACACGCTTCTACAGGTCATAGCAGGCACAGCCAACGGCTTCATCTGCGTGTATCTTATGTCAGCCATAACATACTGAATCTGAATTATATAAAATCACATTTTATTGCAAATATGAAACCTATAGTAAGCATCATAATGGGCAGCACCTCCGATCTGCCTGTAATGGAAAAAGCCTCGGCGTTTTTCGAGGAAATGAAGATACCATTCGAGATGCTCGCCCTTTCGGCCCATCGCACTCCGCGCGAAGTGGAACAATTTGCATCCACTGCCAAAGAACGCGGAGTGAAGGTGATAATAGCCGGAGCAGGCATGGCCGCCCATCTGGGAGGAGTGATTGCATCGCTCACCACTTTGCCGGTAATCGGAGTGCCCATAAGCTCCACTCTTGACGGCCGCGACGCACTATTGTCAATAGTACAGATGCCTCCCGGCATACCGGTGGCTACAATGGCCATCGACGGCGCCATGAATGCAGCGGTTATGGCATGTCGCATCCTGGCACTTGACGACAAGGAATTAGCGGCACGCATGACCGAATACAGCAACGGTCTTTCCGCCAAAATAGAAAAGGCCAACGCAGATCTCCGTGAAATAAAATTCAAATTCAAAACCAACTGAGAGGATGAGCGAATTTGACTACCGGCGCCGTCGTACCCGTGAGGTCAATGTAGGCGGCACACCGCTTGGCGGCAATAACCCGATACGTGTGCAGTCCATGACCAACACCTCAACCATGGATACTCAGGGCAGCGTGGAGCAATGCATTACAATAGCACGGGCCGGAGCAGATTATATCCGGCTTACGGCACAGGGCGTAAGGGAGGCCACTAACCTCGCGGATATACGTAACGAACTGAGAGCACAGGGCATAACAGTACCGCTGGTAGCCGATATCCATTTCAATCCCAAAGCTGCATTTGCCGCCGCGGCCACAGTGGAAAAAGTGCGCATAAATCCCGGCAACTTCATAGACCCCGGACGCACATTCAAGAAACTGAAATTCACCGACGAAGAATATGCAGCTGAACTGCAACGCATAGACACGGCCCTGACCCCGTTTATAGACCTGTGCAAAGCTCACGGAACAGCTGTTCGCCTCGGGGTAAACCACGGATCACTGAGCGACCGGATAATGAGCCGCTACGGTGACACCCCTGCCGGAATGGTGGAGAGTGTCATGGAATTTCTCCGTGTTTTTGTAAAACATGGATTCTTTGATGTGGTGATATCGATAAAAGCCTCAAATGTAGTGGTTATGACACAGACGGTAAGACTTTTAGTGCGCGAAATGAACCGCGAGGGCATGGAGTTTCCGCTACACATAGGTGTCACCGAAGCCGGCGATGCCGAGGACGGACGCATAAAATCGGCCCTCGGCATAGGGTCATTACTTGCCGACGGCATAGGCGATACAATAAGGGTCTCGCTGAGCGAACCTCCCGAAAATGAAATACCTGTAGGCCGCTCGCTTGTAGATTACATCTCCACCTTCGCCCAAGGGCCTGAGATATCAGGCACCCGATTTGACAGATTCGACGAAGAGAATCATTCACGCCGCATCACACGGCGCATAGACACGATAGGCGCCGGCAATGTTCCGGTGGTAATAGGCCACGACATAGCCTCCTCTTCAGCTAAAGAATGGCCTACGGCGGATGCCGTCGACGGTCCTGATGCTGTCATAGCTGCCGCCAAGGAAGCCGACAGGCTACAACTCCCCCTCGTAGTCACATCGTCACATCCAAACTTTCCGGCCTCTGTTGCCGCAGCCGTGCATGCGCTTATGCTCGCCGGGCTTGACACTCCTGTAATAGTTAAACGAAATTACGGGGATCTTGCAAAAGAGGATGTAATGCTGCGCTCGGCGGTAGACCTCGGTTCATTGGCTCTCAAAGGCCTGGCTGACGGTATATGGCTTGAGGCGCCCGCTCTCACCATTGACGAAATAAATACAACAGCCCTCGGCATATTACAGGCAGCGCGCCGCAGAGTCACAAAAACAGAATTCATATCATGTCCGGGGTGCGGCCGAACACTTTTCGACTTACAGACAACACTAAAAGAGGTCAAAGCCGCGACTTCACACCTCAGCAATCTGAAAATAGGTGTCATGGGCTGTATCGTGAACGGCCCGGGCGAGATGGCCGATGCCGACTACGGATATGTAGGGGCAGGCCCCGGCCGCGTTACCCTATATAAAGGAAAGACAGCGATAATCAAAAACATACCTACCGCCGAGGCGTTGCCCCAGCTGATAAATCTGATAAAAGAAAACGGCGACTGGAAGGATGCGTAATGACTGAATGTGTGGATAATGACATACGATATATGCGGCGGGCGTTGCAGCTTGCGCGGGGAGGGGAACTTCATGCCTCCCCCAACCCGATGGTGGGAGCTGTGATAACCGCTCGCGGCCGCATTATCGGCGAAGGATTCCACCGACGCTGCGGCGAAGGCCATGCCGAGGTAAATGCCGTGAATTCAGTCAAAGAAAGGCAACTGCTGAAGGAAGCAACCGTTTATGTGACATTGGAACCATGTTCACATTACGGCAAGACTCCGCCATGCGCAAAACTGCTTATCGACAGCGGTGTAAAGCGTGTGGTGATCGGTTCGCCGGATCCGTTTCCACTCGTGGCAGGCCGCGGCGAGGCAATGTTGCGCGAAGCCGGAATAGAGGTAACCACCGGTGTATTGGAGAACGAATGCAAAGCCCTCAACCGGAAATTCATGACCGCACATACACTCGGTCGACCGTTCATCACCTTGAAATGGGCCCAAAGCGCCGACGGTTTTATGGATTGGAAGAGAGCCAATGACGGAAAAGCCTGTAAGTTTTCCACACCGCTCACCTCCGTAATCGTGCACCGCATGCGGGCCGTACATGACGCCATAATGGTAGGTAGCGGAACATTCATGGCCGACACTCCGGCATTGACCGTGCGCCATTGGGGTGGCAATGATCCCCGACGGATAGTTATGGACCGCAGTGGCATTCTTTCCGATGTGCCGTCAGAATGGCTCCACATAACCGGGAAAGAAACTCTTGCCGAAACATTGCATAACCTCTATGAGCGAGATAAAATAACATCAATTCTTGTAGAAGGTGGACCTATGCTGCTGAACAGTTTCCTATCGGAAAATATCTGGGACGCCGCCAGAATTGAAAAAGCGCCGTTCATGCTCGGCAACAAAGGTGACAAAACAGCCCCTACAATCAATCGCCTGCCCGACTCGACATGTACAATCGACAACCGCGAAATACTCCTCTACCACAACTGATCATTCACTTCAATCCTAACATAACAATCCCCGCAAATCAAGCCGGCTCGGCAGATTTGCGGGGATTTATTCAACGTCAGGTCAACGTTACCGCTTAATCACGGAGACTGAACCGGCTCCGCCATCAGTAACAATCCGCACAATATAATAGCCTGCGGAAAGTGATCCGAGGTCAATAGAGCGCTCATTTCCGGTATGGGATATCACGGTGCGACCGCCACGGTCTATTACCTCAACACGTTCGATTTCCGAATCAGTTTCAATATTCAGAATATCCACAACCGGATTCGGGAATACCCTCATACGGACATCGCAATTTACCGACGCTATGCCTGACTTGTCAGCAGTCACCGACTTTGTGAACACCGGCTCGGAAACATTGCCCTCACCTGCATATGAGGAAGAGACAGCATACCGGTAAGATCCTTCTGGCAACAGAGACCATTCACCATCTGCACATGAAAGATCAGAAGTCACTGACACTTCGGTCCATTCGTCAGGAGCATTCTCATCACCCTTGGCCATACGGTATACTGTATAAGCTTTCGGAGCAGGGATTACTGACCTGTCAACTATAAGCCCTTCCGGACGGATCATGAACACACAATGCTTACGGAACAACGTATACATTGAATTCCATTCCCCGTTGGCATAGGCCATGCCCAACATTTTATCGGCATTCGGGCCATCGGTGTCGGTAGCCACCCAGTTGGTATTACCATCGGTAGCCTGCCATCGTACCATAACGTAGAATGTTCCGTTATAGGGAATATTATCCAGCGGCACATTGACCCAGGCATCGGCGGGAATAATGAACGGATCGCTCGTTCCAACCAATGTTCGGTCGGCGTCATATACCTCCACAGTAACCGACTTTCCGTCAGCCAAGGTGTTTTCAAGGCCCAGAATAGTCACACTTTTAAGCACACCCTTGTCGGAAGTTTCATATTTGTTGCCCATCCTGACATCATTCCCTGGATTGACAGATTCACCGCTATCGGGGGTGTCATCGTCAATCACATAGTCGGCGCCACGTCCGGCCACAGGTGCATCCCAGTTTACAGTAACGCCTGAATCGGACTTAACGGCAGAGGCCCTGAACACAGGATAAGGAGTCAGCACAAGCCCTATATTATGCTCCACATCAGCCGCCGACATCTCCAAAACAGATTCATACGCATTATATAACGGCTTTTCGGCCTTAATGGAATAACTGTTGTTTTCATACACTCCGGTAATGACAAATGCCCCGCTTGCATCGGTAACAGCGGCATAGTCATCATACCCCGACAATGTGACTTTCACGCCCCGAACCCCTTCGGAAGCATCGGCTGCGGTTACTTTGCCGCTTACAGTATAAACCGGTATCGGCCGCAATTCAACATCACGGGTCACAGAACCATTTTCTTCAAGCGTAATATCGAATTCTTCAGCAAAGTAGCCATGCTTGCTGGCCTCTATGCGGTAATCGCCAGGGGCTAACGGAAGCTTATAGTTGCCTGCGGCATCCGTCAGCACATACAGATCCGTGCCAGCCACTTTTACTTGCGCACCTTCCAGAGCTATGGCGGAACTGCTTATGTTACCGGTCATAACACCTGTACCGGAAAGATCAAGCATGAAATTGGTGTTCGGAATGAAGTCCATAGGCATGACAATGTCAATATCATCAGGTCTCATAGGATCAAACACCTCGTCATCCACCAGATAATTGGCTCTCGAACGGGCTGAACCGGGATATGTAGTGCACTTGAAATTATTATCCATATTGCCATAAGCGCCTTCCGACACTTTCTTACGGAAAGAATATATCACCAGATTTCCACCTTTGTATTCATATGGAGTGGTAAGATTTACCGTAACATCATATTCGCCCACGGGGAAACTCAGCGTGCCATCGTAAACCAATGTAAGCCCCTCAGGATCAGCCCAACCATCTGACAGATCGGTCCTTTCGGTCTCACCCATCCATATCTGGACCGGTATATTCTGCAGATCCACCACACCCTGCTTTATTTCAGCATTGTAAGTGAGCGATTTCACTGTGGCGTGGTTAGTGCCCAGCTCATGTGGGAAATACAGGCTTTGCGTAAGGCTCTGCATATAATATGTGTTATAGGGCAGGTAATAGTATTTGTCAGATCCGTTCCCTACCATAACATTGCTGAATCCGGCAGGCTGCACAGTCAGCTGGAAAACCGGAGTCCGGTCGTTGATCTCAAATTCGTCATCAGGCAAAATCACCTCACCGTAAAGCCCGGTAAACCCTTCTGTTTGGGGAATCCATTCAAACATGAACTCTTTAGTCTCGCCGTCAGCTATGGCTATACCTTCCTGTCGTGCTATCTCCGTATCGGAATTGCCATAAGGATCCTTCTGCATCAAACGCACTGTGTAATCATTCTGGGCAACCGAACCATTATTGGCCACTTTCACCTTATACTGCGCAGGAGCATTCACAATCGGCGTAGACAGTCCTCTTAACGACACAGCTGCAAGATCATTGGCCGGAGCTGTACCTATAATCACATTATCCAAAGATACTTTGGGGTTGTTGAGCTCACCTCTGATTTCAAACATGATTCTTACCATGCAAACCTCTCCGGCATAACCGGCAACATCAGCCTCCACACGGGTAAATCCCGAAGAAGCACCATGCTGCTGAGGATTCAGTGTCAGCACATCCCATGTCACACCATTATCCTTAGATATGCTGACCTCATAGCCAAAAGCATCGGCAGGGACAGGCATAATATGGTCGAATACCCCCGGCGCCTGTTGCAACACCTTGTATTCAAACGACAGAACCGGATCGGAACCCATAGCCACATAACCGGTTTGTATACCAGGTTTCGGGCCATTGAAATAAGCCTGTATACAGGGGCTGCCACCTGCCCCCTCGTTGGCGTTAGGCAGAAAACCTCCTGAAATAAAGCTCCAGCCTTCAGGAGTCTCACCGAACTGGGTACCGAACACCTCGTTGACGTATGTGCTTACATTAGCGGAGGCCACTGATGCAGAAACATCCACGGTAAATACCGGAGTGTCAGGATCATTGGATTCAAGCATCATCTTACCATTAAAAAATCCGACATCCATAGTATTGGGATCATCCAGGGTAACAGCCATATCCACTTCTTCACCGGGATTTACGGCAAGCGGAAGTCCTTCAACCGATAACCGTGAATCCGTACCGGCTCCAAGGGAATTTACATTGAGAGTTTTCACTCCTGAATTTCTCAACTTATAAAGTGCCGTATAGCCGCCAAATGGCAGGTTGTTATAGACTACTCCCATATTTAAGGAAACAGGATTCTCGCTTATGACTGGCCCTGTAGGTGCGGCGGCTATCTTCACATCATCAATCTGAAGCCAGTTGCCTACCATGTCATGGCCTTCGAACGCAATCTGATAATAAGCTGATGGATTGGGAAGCTTCAATACCGCCTGTGTCCAGTCAGGCGTTTCCGTGTCGAACGTTTCAAGTAAAATCCATTCGCTGTCGGCAGCCGTTCTATAATATATTTTCAAAGCATTGACACCCAACAGCGATTGCTGTGTGCGCCAGAATTTAAGCTCAGGATCCGAAATACCTGACAGATCAAATGCAGGAGTGATCAGTTTAGCCACAGAGCCACCCATGTAATCCGTACCGAATGCCACTTTATAAGTGCCGCCATGTACGGTTTGCGGAGAAAAATTCCAATCGTTCACAGCTCCCACCACCCATGTTTTTGTGGTGCCCCATTCCGGATTGGATGCTTCACTCACCTGTTGCTGCGTCCATCCATCGGGAAGAGATACTCCGTCACCTTCGAATCCTTCCTGATAAGGGAACGATGTGACAAGCGCATGTCCTGCCCCACAGGTCAGAACCGCAGCCAAAAACGTTGTAACTACTTTTTTCATGAAGATAATTGATTAAGGATATTGCTAAAGATTCACGATAAGGATCATATCGCACTCTGCAAATTTATCCTCAGTTGATATAACATCCTGAATATTAGCACTCGCTTTTGTCCTAAATATCAAAAAACGGACAAACTCAGAGTGTTTTCGACCGCTCGTGCAATGACTTCATGTAAAATCCTGGAGCCACGCCGGTAATTTCCTTGAACACATCATGAAAGGTATTACGCGACTTGAATCCAACACGGAGCGCCACCGACTCCACGGTATATCTGACCGAATCAGAGTCCGAAAATATACGCTGGGCCTCACGCACCCTGTACCCGTTCAGAAACGACCGGAACGATTTGTCAGTGGCGTTTTTAATAGCCCTCGAAACATAGGTCGCGTTTGAACCCACTGCCACCGCAAGCTTACCTACTGAGAATTCCGGCGAACAGATAAGCGCGGTATCCCCCATAACCGCGAGAATTTTATCGAAAAGATCATCGCTGCCGGCCGCTGCCTGAGAAGTATCCTTTATCTTATCCTGCTCCCGGAAGTTTTTTATTTCAAGATTCTTTTCCACCAACGCCTTGTATGCCTTGTTCAGCTTTTTATTCTGAAGATAGATATAACCTGATATGAGGCATACAATCACCAGCACACATACCGTTATCCACACAGCGCGTTCTTTACGTTGTCGTTCCTCTTCAAGATGCTCGATCTTGCGATCGGTTTTCTCCGTTTCATAGGAACGTTGCAACCGGCTTATATCGCCGAATATATTGTTGTTGAACAACGAATCGCGCAAACCGGCGTATTTCTTATAATAACCGAAAGCTCTCTCGGTATCGCCCATCCGGGCCTCTATATCCGACAGTACAAGGCTATTCTCAGCCATGACTTTCAAAAAACGGTTATGTGAAGCAAGCCGGTCAGATCTGTCTATATAATAACGTGCGGAATCAACGTTACCCATACATAGAAACAATTTGCCGAGATCGGACAGATTCTGTGCTTCATGCTCAACACGCCTGTTCTTGCGCGACTCCTGCCACGACAACCGATAGTAGCGCAGGGCTTCATCGTACTTACGCGACTTTTTGTAAAGCGATGCCATAGAATTATACAGGGCGAAAAGGCGGTCATTGTTATAGCGGCGGCATATCTCCAACGACTTATTAAAACAATGTAGCGCACTGTCATTACGTCCGCATTCGGCCAAAGCCAAACCGAGATTATTGTAATATCCGGCACTTACAGAATCCGGACTCAGCTCCAATGCCTTGCGATAATAATTCCCCGCCACATCATACTTCTTAAAATGATAATATATATTCCCTATATTATTATATAAGGGGGGCAACTCACTCTCCAACCCGTATTTTTCACATGCCGACAAAGCATCAAGTAAATTCTTATATGCCGTGTAATAGTTGCCTATATTCATGTGTATGGTTCCGATTCGCTTAAGAGCAATCACAATGGCAGCCCTATAATCCTCCATCTCGCTGTCATTTCCCGACACCGCAGGACGGCATTCCATTACCTTGCCGTAACATGCGAGGGCCTTATCCATATCATTGTTGCGGAAACAGCTGTCGGCCTCTTTCATAAGCCGGGCATAGTTTTCAGCAGGCTGCCTTGACAATGCCGCACCCACAGCTAAAAAAACACCCAATATAAGACAAACGGCTCGTTTCATATCGGAGAAGCAGATATATCATTGTGATCCATGCTTACAAATTTAAAAAATCCTCCGATATCTCACAAGCGGCAACAGCCTACATTCAGGCTCATGAGTTTTTTCACATTAATTCAGGATTGGTCTAATGGAGTTAATGAAATTGTTGTTAACTTTGCATGTTGAAAAAGTACATTTTAAAAGAAATATGCAAAAACTGTCTGTCTCATTGATCATTGCGGGATGTATCACGACAATGGCAACCTCCTGCAACGACAGCAAGAGCAACGACGATGCCAAAGTGGTGTACGGGAGCACTGCCATAACGTCATTTTCATTAGAAAAGAATGACGATGTGCTTGCTAATCTCGACTCGGTGTTCTTTTCCATCGACCTCGTCAACGGCCGGATATTCAATGCCGACTCACTGCCCGTAGGCACCAAGGTGGACCGTCTCATAATAAATATCGGCACCCCCAGCATTTCAGCCTGCGAGGTAACATATAACCGCGGTGAGAAAGGTGACACTACAATAAACTACCTTGACCACGCCACTGATTCGATTGACTTCTCACATGGCCCGGCTACTGTGAAGCTTACCTCATACGACGGAGAAGCCACACGGTCATACAAAGTATATGTCAACGTACACCGCACAAAGCCTGATTCGATGACATGGACCCGCACGACTATAGCCAAGCTGCCAACTACCCTGTCGGATATCACAGCTTCAAAAACAGTAAGCTATAACGAAGGTGTGGCTTGCCTGAGCACAAACTCCACTGAAGCTGAAATAGCCATAGCCGCACATCCGGCAAGCGATTGGAACATTTACAAAGTAACTTTGCCTAAAGGCGCGCGTCCGGCAACCTTTACCGCTTCATCCGACAAATTCTATATCATAGGCGAAGCCGACAAACTTTACATATCAGCCGACAACGGAAATTCATGGAGCGACACAGGCGCTGAGATGACATGGATCTATGCCCCGGTTGAAAATGGCGTTACAGGCACAGTAAAACGCTCCACAGGCCACATGCTTGTAAGCTATCCCGACGGCACCGAGACTCCGGCACCTGCCGACATGCCTGTTAGCGGCACCAGTGACGCCGTAACCTATACCAACAAATGGATGACCGGCACCCTTACTGTTATTGCATGCGGCGAAAAAGCCGACGGCTCCCTAAGCGGCGACACATGGGGATATGACGGCCAGTCATGGCAACGTCTCGGCCGTGATGTACTGCCTAAGATGACAGGAGTAAGCCTATTCCCCTATTTTACGTTTAAAACTGACGACCGTTGGATAACAACTGAATATACAGCCCTTTTCGCAGTAGGAGGACGGCATGAAAGCGGACTGACGGATAAAATCCTTTATGTATCCAACGACAATGGCCTTCATTGGCACCGCGGGTCAACCGAGATACAGATGCCCGAATCAACCTCACCGTTCTATGGCGCTCAGGCCATCATTTACAACGATGTTATGACAGCCTCGTCAGGATCGCTGAAATGGGCCTTGACACCGCAACGTCGGCTTGCTCCATGGTGGACTTTCTCCAATGAAACCGCATCGCGCGGCAACAATCCGTGGGACACATGGACATGCACATATGTCTATTTGTTCGGTGGATATAATATGGCCGGAAACGCCTATGACAATGTGTGGCGCGGAGTGATCAACCGTCTTACATTCAAACCCCTGCATTGAAACCCAACGCTTCACATACCCTACTGCGGATAATGACCGCCGCCATAATCTCCTTATGCGGCGTATCCGTGGCTTCGGCTCAGGCCCAGGCACCGGAAGAACCGTATAAGTTCGATCTCGGCATAGGCATAGGCATGAGCGGATATCTCGGCGACATAAACGGATCCCTTTTCCATAATCCGGGAGTGGCTGCAAGCGGAAAATTCCGTTATCGGCCTGACACTCGCTGGGCTTTCTGCGGCCAGTTTTCAGTGGCCACCCTATCGGGCGATACCGAGAATCTGGACAATGTTTTCCCCGGGAACAAACAATACGAATTCACATCCACCTATTATGATCTCGGCGCCAGAGTGGAATTCAATTTCTTCAATTACGGCATTGGGGAAACATATAAGAAACTCAAACGCTGGACCCCATACCTTGGAGTCGGCGCCGGAGCCGGACTTTCCACCTGCGACGGGAAAAGCTATGTAGCTTTCTCCCTCCCTATGGCATTCGGCATAAAGGTGAAACTGAAACCGAGAATCAACGCCGGCTTAGAGTTCTCAATGACCAAAGTGTTCGGCGATCATGTTGACGGAGAATTAGCCGATCTGCAACAGATCAAGACCTCATTTATCCGCAACACCGACTGGGTGGCAGCCCTGCAACTAACCATAAGCTTTGAATTCGGACTCAGATGCAGCACATGCAACCGCCTGGAATAACGCCCATTACAACTCACAAAATGACACATAGCTCATCAATAGGAAATATCGACCCCTCGCGTATGCCCCGGCATGTGGCGGTGATCATGGACGGCAACGGCCGATGGGCCACTGCCCGCGGTTTTGAGCGCTCGGCCGGACACGTCGAGGGCGTCAACACCGTGCGGCGAATCACCGAGGCCGCCTCGGAGCTCGGTGTCAAATATCTCACTTTATATACATTCTCGACCGAGAACTGGAACCGACCCCGCGCCGAAGTCGATGCCCTGATGGACCTCATCGTCGTGGCCATCGAACGCGAAACCGCCGACCTGATCAAAAACAATGTCAGCCTGCGCATGATCGGAGATGTCGACCGCATGCCTGCACGCGCACG
>OGXX01003367.1_pt1 | contig 13422 bp, 9 predicted proteins | sample 1576301 | NCBI WGS metagenome assembly OGXX01 (sample SAMEA3541469, study PRJEB24748) | human gut metagenome | biome: human gut; feature: human-associated habitat; material: faeces | place: China | collected 2012
GGCTCCAGTAGCTTTGCCATCTGGAGCGCCTGCTGCGGGAAAAGTCGTTCGTGGACATCGTGCAGAATATGGAAACGATGACCGTAGCGCGCGCGCAGCAGGCGGAACATTTCTACCGTATTGCGGACGTACTCATCCTGGTCGAACCAGGCTCCAGGCGTCGGATTTTCCGGCGTTTGCATTTCGCGCGGCGTACCGCCGTAAAAACCCAACTGGCAGCGAATATGGCGATACCCCTGCTCCAGCAGCTTATCCACGGAGACAAACAGTTCCTCCGGCGTTTCACCGCTGGCGTGAGTGTAAGCGGCAATCGCATCGCGCGATTTTCCTCCCAGCAGCTGATATAGCGGCATCCCGGCCAGTTTTGCTTTGATATCCCACAGCGCCATATCCACGCCGGAGATGGCGTTGTTCATCACCGGGCCGTTGCGCCAGTAGGCGTTGACGTTCATCATTTGCCAGAGATCTTCGATATTGTTGGCATCGCGCCCCACCAGCAGCGGTTGCAGATATTCATCCACCATCGTCTTTACCGCCAGCGGGCGTTGCTGGAAGGTGGCGCAGCCGTAACCAACGGTGCCGTTGTCGGTCGTCACCCGGACCGTCACCAGGTTGTGGCGGTCCGGACGCGTGATAAAACAATCAATCGCAGTAATCAGCGTGGGTTTCACAGAAGGCTCCCTGTGGAAAATAATAATAAGATTGCCATTATCTTCACTCTATTTTCAGCGTTCGGTAAACCTTTTTATTCAATATATTTTTTGGTCTAAAAACAGGTTTGTTTTTATTTAAAAAACGAACCAATTTAAACACAAACCATGTTTTAACCACCTTATAGACGGAAGTTGTGATTGAAATCATATTTTATTGGTTTGTTTTTAACGATGAGCTTACTTACCATTCAGCGAGACAAACAAAACAACAAACATACCGCAGGAGTCATTATGGGGACGCAAGAGGCTATCAGCAGGATTATTCGTCTGGTAGGTGGACAGGAGAATATCAATAAAGTCTGGCACTGTATGACCCGGCTGCGCTTTGATTTAATTGATGATAATAAAGTGGCGCAGGATGAAATTAAGCAACTGCCCGGCGTGTTGGGCGCACAGCTACAAAGCGATCAGTTCCAGATTATTATCGGCCCGAAGGTGAACAGCTGGTATGAAGCGCTGCAGGAAGCCCTCGGCGATAGCGGCCAGTCGACTGTTAGCGGCAAAAGCAAAGAACGCAAAAGCCTGGTTTCGCTGTTTATGGATACCGTCTCCGGGGTATTCGGCCCAATCGTCCCCGCCATCGCCGGCGCCGGGATGATCAAAGGCCTGCTTGCGGGGCTGATTGCGCTAAAAGTGGTATCGCCGAAAAGCGAAACGGTGATGATCATCGATCTTATCGCCAGCGGCGTATTTTATTTCCTGCCGTTCTTCCTTGCCGTCTCGGCGGCGAAGATCTTTAAAACCAACGAATACCTGGCCGCCGCCGTCGCCGCCTGCTTGATGTACCCTACGCTGATTGACGCAGCGAAAGCGCTCGCCACGCATCAAGCCGATGCCGCCTCCGCGCTCTGGTTGTTTAACGCCATTCCGGTATCGGTATTCAACTACGCCTCCAGCGTGATCCCGGTGATCTTCTCCATTCTGGCGTTGAAGTACATTCACCAGGCGGTCGACAAGATCATGCCCGACGTGCTGAAAACCGTCTTTACGCCCACGCTAACGCTTTTCCTCGGCGCGCTGGCGGCATTGGTGGTGATTGGGCCGATCGGTATCTGGCTGGGTAAAATGCTGGCGTGGTTTATCGAAGGGCTATTTGGCGTTTCGGCGAGCTTCGCCGGGCTGGTGGTGGGCGCCATTCGTCCGGTCGCTATTCTGACCGGGATGCATCACGCGATGACGCCTATCGCGCTACAAAACTTCAGCGATCGCGGTTACGACATGCTGATGCCGATGATGTTTATGGCCAATATGGCGATTGCCGGAGCCACGTTTGCCATCTGGCGTCTGAACAAGGAAAACCGCACGGTGACGCTTTCCGCTGCGATCTCCGCGCTGCTGGGCATTACGGAACCGGCTCTGTTTGGCGTACTGACCCGCTACAAGAAAGCATTTATCGCCGCCACGATCGCAAGCTCACTGGCTTCAGCGTTTATCGCCTTCTTTGGCGTACGACTGTATGGCTATATTTTATCAAGTATTTTCAGCCTACCTGCGTATATCGGCCCTTACTTTATCTTCGCCATCTCTGGCGTGGCCATCGCGCTAGTGCTCTCCTTCACGCTCACCACTATCCTGGTCGGACGCGAGCAGTCGAGATAAAAAAATCCCCCGCAGGTACCCTGCGGGGGATTTGTCTGTTTGCACCGGGTTACCCCAACGCCTCCATTTCCCACCCCTGAGAAATTACAGGCTTTCGGTGAAAGTACGGGCGATAACGTCGCGCTGCTGTTCCGGGCCCTGGCCCATGCACACGGCGTGGGCGTTCTCCAGCACCAGCTCGGGATCGCGGCTCAAAAAGATCTTGGCGCCCGCGCGCAGGGCCATGTCCAGCAGGGAATGATCGGGCTCGCCCCATTCGGGCAGGGCCATGAACAGTTCGAAGGGCGCGTAGATGGCGGCCGTGATCAGGTCGCAGGCCAGACCGCACTGGGCACCGCCCAGCCAGGCGATGCGCAGGCTCTCCCAGTCCCCGTGCCGGTCGGCCAGCAGGGCAAGGTCGGCCAGGGCCTGACCCGGCGCGCCCTTGTCGTTGCCCGCATTGACCACCGCGCCCGGCAGGCCGGCGGCCAGGCAGTCCAGGGCGCCGCCCTTGAGCCCGGCGGTCAGACAGAGCCCGGCATGGGCGTAGAGCGGGGCCTGCAGGTCACAGGAGGCCATGTCCTGTGCCCAGAGCGCGGGCGGCAGCAGGTCCACGTCCATGCCCAGCTCACGGGCCGCGGCCGTGGCGGCCAGCACGTCCTGCGTGTCGGCGCCGTCAGCGGCCAGCAGCAGGGCCGTTTTGCCGGTCAGGGGGGCGGGCTGGCCCTCCATCTGCACCAGTTGCCAGAAGGTGGCCTGCCCCAGGTCACGGATACGCAAGATCTGCCGGGCCATGATAACTCCTTGTGCTGTACATGAAGGCGGCGAAAGGGTGGGACGAGGGGGAAGAGGGAAACCTTTTGGAAAAGGTCTCCCTCTTCCCCCTCGAGCTCCCCCATCACCCTTGCCAAAACTTTTTGTTCAGGTCCATGGGACTGTGCCGCTGCGCCGCAGGCAGCCGTCCCGCTCCGGTCCCCCGGTGCTGTGGAGGGACTGCCCGGATGGAAGTCCGTGTACTCCCTGCATCGTCATGTCCGGGTGGCGCCAGCAGCGTGTCCCGGCAAGACAGCGGGAAGCGTTTTCTAAAACTCCACGGGCAACAGCGGCGGAAGGGGCCGGGCTCCCGGCGGAGGCAGGCGAGGACTTCCTTTTTTATACGGTCAGCCCATGGCGGGCAAAGGCCATGCCTGCCCTTGCGTGCTGCCGGAGCGTGACGGACATCAGTCCGGCACAGCCAACAGGCTGGACAAATCCTGCGCTATGGTCTGCCACAAATCAAGAAAATTTCTGCTTTTTGCGGGCAGGGTCCTGTGGATGGCGCCGGTGTCCTTTGGGGACGAAGGGCAGGGACGGGCAAATTTTCGCACAGCGGCGGCAAGAGAGCGATGGCTGGTTCAGAGAGCGGGGGAAAAGATGGCGCGGAGGGGGGAGAGCCCGGGCTGTCAAGACGGGAAAGGACGGCAGTGGTATCCGCGGACAGGCAGGAATGCCGCACCGGGCCGCGGTGCAGAAGGTGCCTGCCGCGTTGGGCCTGCGCCGGAAGGAGAAGGTCCGGCCGTGTGTGCGGTTCCGAAGCCACACGGAGCATCGGCATGTCCCGGGCCGAAGGGCATGTCTGCTTTTAACGATTCAGGACCGTACCCTTTTGCAGAAAGTCTTGCCCTGATGAAGCGCGCTGGGAGGGGGAGGGACTTTGAGGGAGGGGGGACCTTTCCGCGCTGGCAGAAGATCCCCCTCCCTCAAGAAAACAGCCTCCTCTGCTCAGGGCCGGGGACATTCGCGCCAGCGGGCGTTGAGCAGGAAGTGGGCGTCGGTCTGGACGCCGGGATCCTTCATGGCCTTGGCGGCAAAGGCCCCCCAGGGCAGGGTGGCGCAGTCCCTGGCGGCGCTGCGGGCGATATGCATGAGCTTGCCTTCGCGCTTGTGCGGATCGAACAGGAGCACGGCGGCCACGCAGGCGGCATCGAAGCGGTCCATGTCCAGCGATTTGTCGATGAGGGCCGCCAGGCGGGCGTCCTTGCTGTCATGGGGAGCGAAGCCCGTGGAAGCATTGGTGATGGACTCGCGCAGCAGCTTGCCTTCGGGGTCGGCGTCCAGGTCGATGTGGTAGGTCTGGGCCGCAGCCACGAGACCGGGCTCCAGCGGCGGCACCTCGGGCTTGTCCAGATTGCGCCACAACCAGGTGCCCAGCACGGCCACCCCCATGACGGCGCAGAAGAGCAGGGGCACTTTCCAGCCGGTGGCTTTTTGCTGGCTCATGCGCGCTCCTGCAGCCAGGTACGCAGCTGCTCGATCTGGCGGGCCACGGAACGGGGGCCGGTACCGGCGGGCGTTTCGCGGCGGCGTACGGCGGCGGCGTAGTCCAGCACGGCATAGACGTCATCGGTGATGCGGGCATCCAGCTGCTGGAGCTCGGCCAGCGAAAGGTCTTCCAGGCCCTTGCCCTGTTTTTCGGCCAGAGCCACGGCATGTCCCGTGACATGATGGGCCTCGCGGAAGGGCAGGCCCTTGCCCACCAGATAGTCGGCCAGTTCCGTGGCATTGAGGAAGCCGCGGGCGCAGGCGGCGCGCATGCGGTCGGTACGGAAGGTCAGCTCTTCCAGCATGCCGGCCATGAGCATCAGGGAGGCGTCCACGGTGCGGTCGGCATCAAGGAAGCCTTCCTTGTCTTCCTGCAGGTCGCGGTTGTAGGTCATGGGCAGGCCCTTCATGATGGTCAGCATGCCCATGAGCGCGCCGTAGACGCGGCCGGTCTTGCCGCGCATCAGTTCGGCCACGTCGGGGTTCTTTTTCTGGGGCATGATGGACGAGCCCGTGGAATAGCCGTCGGAAAGCTGCACGAAGCCGAAGGCCGGGTTGGCCCAGATGATGAGCTCTTCACACAGGCGGGACAGGTGGGCCATGATGCAGGAGGCGGCGAACAGGGCCTCCAGCACGAAGTCACGGTCGGAGACGGCGTCCATGGAGTTGCCGTAGATGCCGTCGAAGCCCACCTCGTCGGCCACGCTCTGCGGATCGAGGGGATAGGTGGTGCCGGCCAGGGCGGCGGCGCCCAGCGGCGAGATGCGCACGCGCCTGAGCACGTCGTCCAGGCGCATGCAGTCGCGGCGGAACATCCAGGCATAGGCCAGCAGATGGTGGGCCAGGCTCACGGGCTGGGCGGGCTGCATGTGGGTGCAGCCGGGCAGGATGTCGTCCTGATGGCCGTCGGCGCAGGACACCAGGGTGGCGCACAGGTGGGCGGCGCGCTGCTGCCAGGCCGTCAGGCGGTCGGCCACGAACAGGCGGAAGGTCAGGCCCACCTGGTCGTTGCGGCTGCGGCCGGTGTGCAGTTTTTTGCCCACGTCGCCGATGATCTCGGTAAGGCGGGCCTCGATGTTCATGTGCACGTCTTCCAGCGCCGGTTTCCAGACAAAGGCGCCGGATTCGATCTCCTGCTTCACGGCATCGAGACCGTTGACGATCTGTTCGGCCTCTTCGGGTGTGATGACGCCCTGGCGGCCCAGCATGCGGGCGTGTGCCTGGGAACCGCGGATGTCCTGGGCATAGAGGGCGCGGTCATAGGTCTGGGAATCGGTATAGGCGGCCACGGCTTCTCTGGGGCCTTCGGCGAAGCGGCCGCCCCAGCTCTGATTGGTGCTCATGGAAGGATCTCTCTGCCCCGGGAGGGGCCGGTGTATGCGCTGCGGCGCGCGATGACAGGGGGCCGGAAACGGCGGCGCCCCGTGCGGGATGCGGACGGGGCGGCCTTCCGGGCGGAAAGGACGGGGCGGACGGGTCGCCCCGTCCGCCGTAAGGAAGGCTTACTTGCCCAGCTTGTTCCGGACCGCGGCGTACATGCCGAGGCGCAGGCAGTTGAGGCGGATGAAGCCGGCAGCGTCCTTGTGGTCGTAGTTGCCGCCTTCGAAGGTGGCCAGGTCTTCGGAGAACAGGGAGAAGGGAGAGGTGCGGGCCAGGGGCCACACGCCGCCCTTGTACAGCTTGGCGCGCACGGTACCGGTGACGGTCTCCTGGGACTTGTCCATGAAGGCCTGCATGGCTTCGCGTTCGGGCGAGAACCAGTAGCCGTTGTATACGGCGTGGGAGTAGGGCACGGCCAGCATGTCGCGCAGCTGCAGCAGTTCGCGGTCCATGCACAGGCCTTCCAGGTCGCGGTGCAGGGCGTAGAGCAGGGTGCCGGCGGGGTTCTCGTACACGCCGCGGCACTTCATGCCCACATAGCGGTTTTCCACCATGTCGTCACGGCCGATGCCGTGCTTGCCGGCCAGTTCGGCCAGGGTCTTGATGATGGTGTAGGGCGACATCTTTTCGCCGTTGACGGCCACGGGGTTGCCGCGCTCGAAGCTCACTTCGATGATCTCGGGCTCGTTGGGGGCCTGTTCCACGGGCACGCAGCGCTCGTGGCAGGACTCGTGGGGCGCGTTGCCCGGGTCTTCCAGCTCGCTGCCTTCGAAGCTGGTGTGCATCATGTTGGCGTCCATGCTGTAGCGCTTGGCTTCCTTGGAGATCGGGATGCCGTGCTTTTCGGCAAAGGCGTTGAGGGCCGTACGGGACATCAGGTCCCATTCGCGCCAGGGGGCGATGACCTTCAGGTCGGGGGCCAGGGCCTTGGCGGCGAACTCGAAGCGCACCTGGTCGTTGCCCTTGCCGGTGGCGCCGTGGGCGATGGCGTCAGCGCCCTCCTTGCGGGCGATGTCCACCAGGGCCTTGGTGATGATGGGGCGGGCGATGGAGGTGCCCAGCATGTAGCGGTTCTCGTACCGGGCGGCGCCGCGCATCATGGGGAAGACGAAGTCGCGGGCCATCTCTTCACGCAGGTCCACCACGTAGGCCTTGGAAGCGCCGGTCTTGTAAGCCTTGGCTTCCACACCGCTCAGGTCTTCGGGCTGGCCCAGATCGGCAGTGACGGTGATGACGTCGCACTTGTAGGTTTCGATCAGCCACTTGAGGATGACGGAGGTGTCCAGGCCGCCGGAGTAGGCGAGCACAACTTTCTTGATGTCTTTGTTCATCGTAAGGCCTCGTAAAAAAGATTGAGAGGGAAGCAGTATTCTCCAAAAGCCCGCCCTTGGCAAGTACGAAAGGGGCACAAGGCCCGCAGGCGCCCGCGCCTGCCGTCCTGCCGGGAAGGAGGGTCAGCATCTTGACGAAGACGGCGCGAGCGGATAGAAAAAAACGTTTTAACCGGATGTCTTCTGTGCAATGCGCCATGGGGCGGCAGGGGAGGCGCCCGGAGGGGCAGGGCCGCACCCCTGCGATTTCCCCAACCATACAGGAACATCCAATGCCCAAACGCACGGATCTACACAAAATTCTGGTTATCGGCGCAGGTCCCATCGTCATCGGCCAGGGCTGTGAATTCGACTATTCCGGCTCCCAGGCCGTGAAGGCCCTCAAGGAAGAAGGCTACGAGGTGGTGCTGGTCAATTCCAACCCGGCCACCATCATGACCGACCCCCACATGGCCGACGCCACCTATATCGAACCCATCGAGCAGCAGACCCTGGCGGCCATCATCCGCAAGGAACGCCCCGATGCCCTGCTGCCCACCCTTGGCGGACAGACGGCGCTCAACGCCGCTCTTGGTCTGGCCAAGAGCGGCGTTTTGGCGGAGTGCGGCGTGGAGCTCATCGGTGCGCGTGCCGAAGTCATCGAAAAGGCCGAAAGCCGCGAACTGTTCCGGCAGGCCATGGAGAGCATCGGCCTCAAGGTGCCTGCCAGCGGCATTGCCCACAACATGGATGAAGTGCGCGCCCTGGGCGACGTGCTGCCCTTCCCGCTCATCATCCGCCCGGCCTTCACCCTGGGCGGCACCGGAGGCGGCATCGCCTACAACATGGCCGACCTGGAAGAAGTGGCCGGTCACGGCCTTTCCGCCAGTCCCGTGTCCGAAGTCATGATCGAGCAGAGCGTGCTGGGCTGGAAAGAGTTCGAGATGGAAGTCATGCGTGACAAGAATGACAACTGCGTCATCGTCTGCTCCATCGAGAACGTGGACGCCATGGGCGTGCACACCGGTGACTCCATCACCGTGGCCCCGGCCCAGACCCTGACCGACGCCGAGTACCAGATGATGCGCGACGCTTCCTTCGCCATCATGCGCGAGATCGGCGTGGAGACCGGCGGCAGCAACGTGCAGTTCGGCATCAATCCCGACAATGGCGAGATGGTGGTCATCGAGATGAACCCGCGCGTGTCGCGTTCCTCGGCCCTGGCCTCCAAGGCCACCGGTTTCCCCATCGCCAAGCTGGCCGCCAAGCTGGCCATCGGCTATACCCTGGACGAACTGCGCAACGACATCACCCGCGAGACCGCGGCCAGTTTCGAGCCGGCCATCGACTACTGCGTGGTCAAGATCCCGCGCTTCACCTTTGAAAAATTCCCCGGCGCCAAGGACGAGCTGACCACCTCCATGAAGAGCGTGGGCGAGGCCATGAGCATCGGCCGCACCTTCAAGGAAGCTCTGCAGAAGGGCCTGCGTTCCATGGAGATCGGCGCCTCCGGCCTGGGCTTCAACTTCCGCCGCGAGCTGCCGCCCCTGGCCGAGATCATGGCCGGCCTGCGCAAGCCCCATTCGCGCCGCGTCTTCACCCTGCGCCAGGCCCTGCTGGCCGGCGTGAGCGTGGAAGAGATCCACGAGGCGTCGGGCATCGACCCCTGGTTCATCCGCCAGATGCGCGACATCGTGGACATGGAGACCCGCATCCGCGACTTCGGCCTGGCCAACGACATGACGCCCCTGAACCCCGAGCTGCCGGAGATCCTGCGCGAAGCCAAGGAATACGGCTTCTCCGACCGTCAGCTCTCCGAGATGTGGAAGCGTCCCGAGACCGACATCCGCCGTCTGCGCAAGGAGATGGGCATCGTGCCCACCTTCTACCTGGTGGATACCTGCGCCGCGGAATTCGAAGCCTACACGCCCTATTACTACTCCACCTATGAAAAGGGCGACGAAGTGCAGACCAGGGACTGCCGCAAGGTGCTGATCCTCGGCGGCGGCCCCAACCGCATCGGCCAGGGCATCGAGTTCGACTACTGCTGCTGCCATGCCTCCTTCGCCCTGCGCGACGCGGGCATCATGGCCATCATGGTCAACTCCAACCCCGAGACCGTCTCCACGGACTACGACACCTCCGACCGCCTGTACTTCGAGCCCCTGACCTTTGAAGATGTGATGAACATCGTGGAAAAGGAAAAGCCCGAGGGCGTCATCGTGCAGTTCGGCGGCCAGACCCCGCTGAACCTGGCCGTGCCGCTGATGCGCGCCGGTGTGCCCATCCTGGGCACCTCGCCCGATGCCATCGACCGCGCCGAAGACCGCGAACGCTTCCAGGCCCTCATCGAGAAGCTGGGCCTGCTCCAGCCGCCGAACGGCACCGCCATGGACCTGGATCAGGCGCTGGAAGTGGCCGAGCGCATCACCTATCCCGTGGTGGTGCGTCCCAGCTACGTGCTGGGCGGCCGCGCCATGGCCGTGGTCTACGACAAGGAAGAGCTGGTGGAGTACTTCCGCGAACAGGTGCCCGAAAAGCCCGAGCATCCCATCCTCATCGACAAGTTCCTGGAACATGCCGTGGAAGTGGATGTGGACGCCCTGTCCGACGGCAAGGAAGTCTATGTGGCCGGCATCATGGAGCACATCGAGGAAGCCGGCATCCACTCCGGTGACTCGGCCTGCGTGCTGCCTTCCTTCTCGCTCTCCTATGATCATGTGGCCCTCATCGCCGCCCAGGCCGAAGCTCTGGCCCGCGAGCTCAAGGTGGTGGGCCTGATGAACATCCAGTTCGCCATCAAGGGCGACGACCTGTACATCCTGGAAGTGAACCCGCGTGCCTCGCGCACCGCGCCCTTCGTCTCCAAGGCCACCGGCGTGCCGCTGCCCTACATGGCCACCCAGGTCATGCTGGGCAAGACCCTGGACGAGCTGGACCCCTGGAGCATGCGCCGCGGCGGCTTCACCTGCGTCAAGGAAGCCGTGCTGCCCTTCCAGCGCTTCCCCGGCGTGGACATCATCCTCGGACCCGAGATGCACTCCACCGGCGAAGTCATGGGCATGGGCAGCGATTTCCCCGAAGCCTACTACAAGAGCCAGCTGGCTTCCGGCCAGGATCTGCCGCAGGGCGGCAATGTCTTCATCTCGGTCAACGACCGCGACAAGCCCATCCTGCCCGAAGTGGCGGCCATGTTCGCCGACCTGGGCTTCCATCTGCTGGCCACGAGCGGCACGGCCCGCTACCTGCGTGAACGCGGCCTGGAAGTGGAAGAAGTGCTCAAGGTCTACGAGGGCCGTCCCAACATCGTGGACCGCATGATCAACGGCGACGTGGCCCTGGTCATCAATACGGCCTCGGGCAAGAACACGGCCCGCGACTCCAAGTCCATCCGCCATACGGCCGTGAGCTACGGCGTGCCGTACTGCACCACCGTGGCCGGTGCCAAGGCCTCGGCCATCGCCATCGGCAAGCGCCGTGAAGACACGCATGTGGAAAGCCTGCAGGAATACTACGCGCGGGAAGCGCGGGGGTAAGATATGAAAGCATTACTGGTACTTGAAGACGGTTTCTGCCTTCAGGGCAAATCCTTTACCGGCGATTTCGAGACCGGTGGGGAAGTGATTTTCAATACAGGCATGACCGGCTATCAGGAAGTGCTCACCGACCCCTCCTATTACGGACAGATGGTGTGCATGACCTATCCGCTCATCGGCAACTACGGCATCACCGCCGAAGACATGGAATCCGGCCGCGTGCACATGCGCGCCCTGCTGGTCAAGGAATGCTGCAAGGAGCCCTCCAACTGGCGTTCCAGGGAATCCCTGCCGGACTTCCTCAAGCGCTGGAACGTGCCCGGCATGGAAGGCCTGGACACCCGCGCCCTGACGCGCCACCTGCGCATCAACGGCGCCATGCGCGGCGTCATCTCCACCCGCGACCTGGATGTGGAGAGCCTGCGCGCCAAGGCCTGCGCCCTGCCCAGCATGGAAGGCCAGAACCTGGTGCCCTTCGTGGCCGCCCGGAAGCCCTACATCCTCACGGCCGACGGCCCCAGGGACGTCCAGTTCGACGCCGACGGCGCCTATGCCTGGCAGGGCACGGGCATCCCGCTGCTGGTCTATGACTTCGGCGTGAAGTGGAACATCCTGCGTCTGCTGGCCGAAGCGGGCTTCGAGCCCCTGGCCGTGCCGCCCTCCTTCACGCCGGACCAGGCCCGCGCCAGCGGTGCCAGGGGCGTGTTCCTGTCCAATGGCCCCGGCGACCCCGCCACCCTGAAGGACGAGATCGCCATCATCCGTGAACTGGTGAAGGAATTCCCCGTGACCGGCATCTGTCTGGGCCACCAGCTCATCGGCCACGCCCTGGGCGGCACCACGGCCAAGCTGAAGTTCGGCCACCACGGCTGCAACCATCCGGTCAAGGACCTGGGTACGGGCCGCATCGAGATCTCGTCCCAGAACCACGGCTTCCACGTGGTGCTGGACGGCCTGGACGATGTGGAAGCCACCCACATCAACCTCAATGACCAGACCCTGGAAGGCCTGCGCCACAAGACCCTGCCCGTCATGAGCGTGCAGTACCATCCCGAGGCGGCCGCCGGTCCCCACGACGGGCGCTACCTCTTCGAGCGCTTCCATGAGATGATGAAGGCCGCTCTGGCCTAAAAGATATACGGCCTGAGGAGGGGAGCTCTTCTCCCTCCCCAGCGCGCGTTGTTGAGCGCATCGGTGACAGGGCTCTTTCCGTGCGGGAAGGGCCCTGTTTTTTTGTCGTGGAGGGAAGGGACAGTGATGGATGCGCAGGGATGGACCTGCGGCAAAAGGGCAGGGGAGCCCCCGGGGATGCGGAAAATATCCGTCCAGGGATAGCCGCTGACGAAAGCTCTTGAGCCGGCACAGCCATAGCGGGGATGCGCGGCTGTCAGCGGGCGAAGAGCTCAGGAGCGGGAAAAAGAAAAAACACCGCTATTCCCGGGCCCTGACGTTTCGCTCACACGAGCGGTGCCAAGGTTTCGGCACAGGCTTGCCATCACCTGCGCACTTGGGCTATCGTCGTGATACCGGTCCGAATCTGCGCAGGCAGGTCGGCCTTCAACCGTCCGCAAGGGCAACGGATCAAAGGAGTCTGGAGTGAAAAAAGCCATCATGAGCCTTTGCCTGGCTGCAGCGCTTGTTTTCGGAGCTGCCGGCGTCCAGGCGGCAGACCAGGACAAGGGCAACAACCCCGTGCTGCAATTCACGGGCAGCGTGTGGCAGAAAAGCAGCCTGGACAACAAGCTGAGTTTCCTGTTCGGTATGGATACTGCCATCGTCACGGAATATTTCGTCAACAGCCGGGAAGCCGAACTGGCCGCCAAGAACGGCAAGATGCCCGTATCCAACCTGTCCAAGTTCGAAAAAGGTTGGATGAAGGCGTTCAAGGACGTGAAACGCACCACCATTGTGGAAGAAGTGGATGCCTGGTATGCGGCCCATCCTGACAGGCTGGATCGTCCTGTCCTGGGTGTGCTGTGGTTTGAACTCATCGAGCCGCGTCTTGCGGCCGCTCAATAACGGATCGTCCCTCACGAGCTGATACGCCGATGCGTATTGTGGAGACTTCTATGAAAAAACTGTTTGCGATCATCTTGATGGCCGCCTTCATGGCGACGGGCGTCGCCTGCACCAACATGTCCCCCACCCAGCAGGGCGTGGCCAGCGGTGCCGCGCTGGGTACGCTGGGCGGTGCCGGTGTGGCCGCCATTTCCGGCGGTTCCGTGGGCTGGGGCGCGCTGGCCGGTGCCGGTATGGGGGCTCTGGCCGGTGGTATCGTAGGCAACCAGCAGGAAAAGAGCCGTTACCACCATCGCGGCTGGTAATCCCTCTTTCTTTGTTCTGTGACAGCGACCGCTCCCTTCGGGGGGCGGTTTTTTTATTATGGCTTTGACCTTGTTGCGCTCCACGGTGCGAAAGGGAAAACCATCCGCCATGCGGATGGCCTTGATCCCCGGGGCATCATTTTTCCACTTCCGTTCCTTGTGCTTTTCCATATGAAAGATGCCGGATGGACCTTCCCTATATTCCCGGGGGACAGAGGCGTCGGGCACGGTCTGCCACGCTACTTCATCCTGCCATAGACCAGAGCAAACGTTATTGGGA
>OGXX01003371.1_pt1 | contig 13415 bp, 12 predicted proteins | sample 1576301 | NCBI WGS metagenome assembly OGXX01 (sample SAMEA3541469, study PRJEB24748) | human gut metagenome | biome: human gut; feature: human-associated habitat; material: faeces | place: China | collected 2012
ATTTATTCCATCGAGGATCTGGCGCAGCTGATCTATGACCTGAAATGCGCCAACCGGAATGCCGCCATCAACGTCAAGCTGGTAAGCGAAGCGGGGGTCGGTACCATTGCCGCCGGCGTGGCCAAGGCCGGTGCGGAGGTCATCCTGATCTCCGGCTTTGACGGCGGCACGGGCGCGGCGTCCATCAATTCCTCCATCCACAACGCCGGTCTTCCCTGGGAGCTGGGCATCGCGGAGGCGCACCAGTGCCTCATCATGAACGGTCTGCGTTCCCGCGTCCGCATCGAGTCCGACAGCAAGCTCATGAGCGGTCGGGACGTGGCCATCGCCGCCATGCTGGGCGCGGAGGAATTCGGTTTCGGCACCGGTCCGCTGGTAGCCATGGGCTGCGTAATGATGCGGGTGTGCAATCTGGACACCTGCCCCATGGGCATCTGCACCCAGAACCCCGAGCTGAGAAAGAAGTTCATGGGCAAGCCCGAGTACGTGATGAACTTCATGAAGTTCATGGCACAGGAGCTGCGGGAATATATGGCGAAGCTGGGCGTGCGCACGGTGGACGAGCTGGTAGGCCGCACGGACTTGCTGAAGGTGCGTCCCGCCCCCGCCGGTTCCCGCGCAAGCGAAATGGACTTGTCGGGATTGCTGAAAAACCCGCTGGTGGAGAACACCAACGTCCACTTTGACCCCAAGGCAGTTTACGATTTCAGGCTGGAACAGACTCCCGACATGAAGGTGCTGATGAAGAAGTTCAAAAAGAGCTTCGATATGGCGGAACCCAAGCCTATGACCGTTCAGATGGAGGTGGGCAACACCGACCGCACCTTCGGCAGCATTTTTGGCAGCGAGATCACGGCAAAATTCGGCAACACCCTCCCGGACGACACCTTCCGCGTGGTCTGCACCGGCTACGGCGGCCAGAGCTTCGGCGCGTTCATCCCCAAGGGGCTGACGCTGGAACTGATCGGCGACAGCAACGACTATCTGGGCAAGGGACTTTCCGGCGGCAAAATCATCGTCTACCCGCCGAAAAATGTGACCTATGACCGCAGTGAAAATATCCTCATCGGCAACGTGGCCTTCTACGGCGCCACCGGCGGCAAGGCGTTCATCAACGGCGTGGCCGGAGAACGGTTCTGCGTCCGCAACTCCGGCGCTGTCGCCGTGGTGGAGGGCGTGGGCGACCACGGCTGCGAGTACATGACCGGCGGCACAGTGGTGGTGCTGGGCAAGACCGGCAAGAACTTCGCTGCTGGCATGAGCGGCGGCATTGCCTACGTGCTGGATGAGGACTGGGACTTCTACCAGCGGGTGAACAAGGACATGGTCACGCTGGAAAGCGTGGAGCATAAGTACGATGTGTCCCTGCTGAAAGACCTGATCCGGGAGCATGTGGAGGCCACCGGCTCTCCCCGTGGTAAGGAAATTCTGGAAAACTTCGGCGAATATCTGCCGAAATTCAAGAAGGTTCTGCCCCACGACTATGATAAGATGCTCCGTCTCATCGCCAAGATGGAGGAAAAGGGCGAGGACAGCGAGCAGGCGCAGATCGAGGCGTTTTACGCCATGAAAAACGGGAAATAAGGAGGCGGGAATATGGGAAAACCCACCGGATTTATGGAGATCGACCGGCAGACCAGCCGGGAGATCGCTCCTGAGGAACGTATCAAAAATTTCAATGAATTTCATATTCCGCTGCACTGCGACGAACAGCAGGCGCAGGGTGCGCGGTGCATGGACTGCGGCGTACCCTTCTGCCAGAGCGGCATGATGATCGGCGGCATGGCAAGCGGCTGCCCCTTAAATAACCTCATCCCCGAATGGAACGATCTGGTATATCAGGGGCGGTGGGACTTGGCGGCGAAGCGGCTCATTGCCACCAACCGCTATCCGGAATTCACCAGCCGGGTCTGCCCGGCGCTGTGCGAAGCCGCCTGCACCTGCGGCATGGCTACGGGGTCGCCCGTGGCGGTGAAGGAAAACGAGCGGGCGATCGTGGAGTACGGCTACGAAAGCGGCACGATCCACGCCGTTCCGCCACCGGCGCGCACCGGAAAGCGGGTGGCGGTGGTTGGCACCGGCCCCTCCGGGCTGTCCGTCGCCGACCTGCTGAACAAGCGCGGCCACAAGGTGACTATTTATGAGCGCGAGGACCGCCCGGGCGGCCTGCTGATGTACGGCATCCCCAACATGAAGCTGGAAAAGTGGGTCATCGACCGCCGGGTGAAGATTCTGAAAGACGAGGGCATCGAGTTTATCACCAACGCCGACGTGGGGCGTGACGTCTCCGCCGAGGAACTGAAAGAGAATTATGACGCGGTGGTACTCTGCTGCGGCGCGAAAAAGCCCCGGGACATCGGTGTACCCGGACGGGACGCCGAGGGAATCTACTTTGCCGTGGACTACCTGACCAGCGTGACAAAAAGTCTGCTTGACTCCGATTTTGCCGACGGCAAGGCTGTCACGGCCAAGGGCAAAAAGGTGCTGGTCATCGGCGGCGGCGACACGGGCAATGACTGTGTAGGCACCGCCATCCGTCAGGGCTGCACGGGTATCATGCAGCTGGAAATGATGCCTTGCCCGCCGGAAACCCGCGCTCCCGGCAACGCATGGCCGGAGTGGCCGCGGGTGCTGAAAACCGACTACGGCCAGCAGGAGGCCATTGCCGTGTTCGGCCACGACCCCCGGGAATACCAGACCACCGTCAAGGAGTTCTACAAGAACGAAGCTGGGCAGGTCTGCGGGGCGCTCATTGCCCGTCTGGAAAGCAAGGTGGTGGACGGGCGGCGGATGATGGTTCCCACCGGGGAGGAATTCTCCGTGGAGTGCGATCTGGTGCTTATCGCGGCGGGATTTCTGGGCTGCGAGAGCTATGTCGCCGAAGCCTTCGGCGTGGATATGACGCCCCGGGGCAATGTGGCGGATGTGAAGTACGCGACCAGTCAACCCAAGGTATTTGTCTGCGGCGATATGCGCCGGGGACAGAGCCTTGTGGTGTGGGCACTGCGGGAAGGCCGGGACACTGCCGCCGTGGTGGACGAAAGCCTGATGGGCTATACAAACCTGTAAATTACAAGAAGTTCCCGTTTCCGACAGGAAACGGGAACTTTTTGCAGTATCCTTCAGTCAAAAACGAACATTCCGAAAAACGCGATCAGACCGTCGCCGCAGGTATATTCCATACCGCACAGGTCTGCCAGCTTCTTGACGAAAATGCAGTATGCGGACATGCAGGAATATTTCAGGTCTGGGAACCGGCAAGGCTCGTTATTTTTTCTTGTGCAGGGGGAACACAGGGCGCAGCCGCTGGCGCCCACCAGAAAGCCGTCGCACCCTTCGTCACGGCAACGCTTCATCAGGCGGATCGCGGCGGTGTTGTGGCCGGATTTTCCCTTCTTGATGGCGGGAGTGTCGGTGTAGCTTTCCAACTGCCAGATGCTTTGCAGCACCAGCGCCTTTTTGTGGGCAAGGATTTTCTGCTTCATTTCCTCCGGCGTGCCGCAGTCCGGGGGACAGGAATGGTTCGCGCCGTACTGCCCGCAGAGGTTTTCCTCGCAGTAAGGACGGAAAGAGGGGTCAAAAACGATGTCGGCGGTATCCACTACCGCGGCGGCGGAAAAGCCTTCCTCGTAGGCATATTGCACCATTTGTTCTGCTGTCATATTGCATCACTCCATTTTTAGGCTCGATGGCACCCAGTATAGCACATTCAGATCAAATCCGCAATATCCTGAACCAAGCGAATTGTTTCCTCCCAGCCGAGACAGGGGTCGGTGATGGACTTGCCGTAAACGCCGTCGCCGATCTTCTGGCAGCCGGGCTCCAGATAGGATTCCACCATGAAGCCCTTGACCATGGACTTGATTTCTCCGCTGTGGCGGCAGGAGTGGAGCACTTCCTTGCAGATGCGGGGCTGCTCCTGATACTTTTTGCCGGAATTGGCGTGGTTGGCGTCCACGATCAGCGCCATGTTCTGTAATCCCTTGGCGGTGTAGGCGTTGTACAGCCGTTCCAGCTCCTCAAAGTGGTAGTTGGGCATGGACTCACCGTGCTTGTTCACATAGCCCCGAAGAATGGCGTGGGCAAGGGGATTGCCGGTGGTATCCACCTCCCAGCCCCGGTAGATGAAGGTGTGGGGGTGCTGGGCGGCCATGATGGAATTGAGCATAACGGAAATGTCGCCGCTGGTGGGGTTTTTCATGCCGACAGGCACGTCAATGCCGCTGGAGGTCAAACGGTGCTCCTGGTTTTCCACGCTTCGCGCACCTACCGCCACATAGGACAGCAGGTCGGAAAGATACCGGTAGTTGTCTGGGTAGAGCATTTCATCGGCGGTGGGAAGGCCGGTGTTGGCCAGCACATTGGTGTGCAGGCGGCGGATGGCGATGACGCCCTCCAGCATGTCTGAGGTTTTTCTGGGGTCGGGCTGGTGCAGAAGCCCCTTATAGCCGTCGCCGGTGGTGCGTGGCTTGTTGGTGTAGACCCGGGGAATCAGAACCAGCTTGTCCGACACCACTTCCTGCAATTTTGCCAGCCGCTCGCAGTATTCCAGCACCGCGTCCTCCCGGTCGGCGGAGCATGGACCGATGATCAGCACCATTTTGCTGCTTTTTCCGGTGAAAACATCGGCAATTTCCTTGTCCCGGCGGGCTTTGACCTGAGAAAGTTCGGCGGTCAGGGGGTACTGCTCCTTGATCTCCTTGGGAATGGGCAGTTTGCGCTTGAAAATCATATTCTGCATGATGGTGTCCTCTCTTTACTTTTTTCTGTTTATGCGGTATGATAGGCGATATGATAGGAAGAAAAAGGAGTGGTTACTGTGACCGACCCGAAACGGAAATACTATGAAAAACGCGCCAATGTGCTGATCAAGAATCTCCACAGCCGCCATTTTGAAGTCTGCTACTGCGCAGACAAAGCCGAAGCGCTGAAAAAGGCGCTGGAATGGATACCCGCCGGTTCCAGCGTGGGCTGGGGCGGCGCGATGTCGGCCCAGCAGATCGGCTTGTTAGACACCGTACGGACAGGGGACTACCGCGCCCTCGACCGGGAGCGGGCTGCGACCCCGGAGGAGCGGAAAGCAATCATGAAGCAGTGCCTTGGCGCGGACGTGTTCATCACCGGCGCGAACGCGCTGAGTCTGGACGGCCAGATGGTGAACATCGACGGCAACGGCAACCGGGTAGCAGCCATCGTCTATGGGCCGGAATCCGTGATCGTCATTGCGGGAATGAACAAGGTGATGGATTCTCTGGACGCCGCCGTGGAGAGGGCAAGAACGGTTGCCGCGCCCCAGAACAAGCAGCGCTTCGACTCCAAAACGCCCTGCGAGGTGACGGGCGCCTGCGCCGACTGCAAGAGCGACGGCTGCATCTGCAACCAGATCCTCATCACCCGCAACTGCAATCCCCCCGGACGGATCAAATTCATTCTGGTAGGGGAAGATCTGGGCCTGTGAGGAGGAAAAACATGATCGAAAAAATCCTCGCGTTTGTGGAAAAGCATTGGGACATGGTCAGCTATCTCTTTTTCGGCGTGCTGACGACTGCGGTGAATTATCTGGTTTATCTGCCGCTTTACAATCTGCTGGGCATCAGCGCGGCCGTCAGCAATATCATTGCGTGGGTGGCGGCGGTGGCCTTTGCCTATGTGACGAACAAGCCCTTCGTGTTCAAGAGCCACGACTGGTCCATGAAAACCGTTTTGCCGGAGCTGGGCAAATTCGTCGGCTGCCGGGCAGCGTCCGGCGGTCTGGAAACGGTGCTGATACTCCTGACCGTGGACATCTTGGGCTGGAACGGAAATATCTGGAAGCTGATTATCAGCGTTCTGGTGGTCATTCTGAATTACGTCTCCAGCAAGCTGCTGGTCTTCCGCAAGTGAGCGTTTCCCCATTGCCGCAAGGCAATGGGGGATTTTTTACCCGTAGCGCTCCTTGAGGTACAGCATGGCCTCCCGGTAGCCCTCGAGGCCGTGACCTTTGATGGTCTTCACGCAAGCCATTCCGGCGTAGGAAGTTTGCCGGAACGGTTCTCTTGCGTCCACGTCGGAGATATGGATTTCTACGGCGGGGATGGAAACGGCTTTCAGGGCGTCCAGAATGGCCACGGAGGTATGGGTATAGGCGGCGGGGTTGATGACGATGCCGTCCACCTTGCCGTATGCCCACTGAATTTTATCCACAATGTCCCCCTCATGGTTGGACTGGTACTGCTCCACCTCCAGACCCTCGGCGCCGGCGGTTTCGTCCAGCAGCCGCAGAAGATCGGCGAAGGTGCTTTTGCCGTAGATACCCGGTTCCCGGATGCCCAGCATGTTCAGGTTGGGGCCGTTGATGACCAGAATTTTCATATGGGTTCCTCCATGATCGACAAAATGGTGGCGACGGTTTCCTCGGCGGTGCCGTCATTGCTGACGGCGTGATCGGCAAAGGCAGCGTACATGGGGGCGCGCTTTGCGAACATTGCGTCCAGCGGATTGGTCTGGGACAGGGGACGGCCATCGGTGGGCAGCTTGGAAATGTCCCGTTTCAGCCAGAAAATCGTGCCGTTTTGGTGAAGCAGCGGGTAGTTTCGCATCTGGGTCACGCAGCCGCCGCCGGTGGCGATGACCAGCGCGGACTGCTTGCCCAGCCGGGACAGCGCTTTCGTCTCCCAGTCCCGGAAAACGGTTTCACCGTCCTCTGCAAAAATGGCCGGGATGGGCTTGCCCGCAAGACGGACAATTTCTTCGTCGGCGTCCACCAGCTTCCGGCCAAGTTTGTCCGCAAGCAGAGCACCGATGGTGCTTTTTCCGCACCCCGGCATTCCGATGAGGACGATGTTTGCCATCTGAGCGGCAAGATTTGCGTGGATTTCGGCAATGGCGGCGTCGTCAATGGATGTGCCGGTAAAATACTCGGCGGATTCCTTGGCCTGCGCCACCAGCATCCAAAGGCCGTTGGCGCAGGGAATATGAAGCGCTTCGGCATCCAGCAGCAGCTGGGTGCGGGCGGGGTTGTAGATCACGTCCAGCACCCCTTCCAGCTTGGGGAACCGCTTCAAATCCACGGGGGAAACGCCGGTGTTGGGGTACATGCCGACGGGGGTCGCGTTGACGATGACGGCGGCGTCTTCGTGACGCTGCAGGTTCTCGTAATTGTTTTCCCCGGAACGGGAAATGACCACGGCCTCAGCACCAAGCCCAGTCAAAACAGCAGTGACGGTATTGGAAGCCCCGCCGCTGCCCAGCACCAGAACCTTCTTCCCGGCGACGTTCAGGCCGCTTCGCTTCAAAAGGGAAGCAAAGCCAAAATAGTCCGTGTTGTGGCCGAAAAGGGTGCCGTCCTCTCTGCGGACGACGGTGTTCACCGCCCCCAGCTTTTTAGCAGCCGGGGACAATTCATCCAAATAGGGGATGACCCTTTTTTTGTAGGGAATGGTGACATTCAGCCCGGTAAAGTCCCCGTTTTTCAGGAAATCCGCAACTTCCTCCGGCTCTTTTTCAAAGAGAGTGTAGGAATAATCCCCAAGACAGGCATGAATCTGGGGGGAGTAGCTGTGCCCCAGCTTCCGACCCAGCAGTCCGCATTCCATCAGACCACCTCCGTGTAGCTGCCTAAGTATTTGAATTCCTCGCACATCTCGTCCAGCTCGCACATCAGCTGAACGAATTCCTCGGAATAAATGGAGGTTTCCAGATCGAAATAGAACATGAACTCAAATTCCCGGTCGGGAATGGGGCGGGATTCCAGCTTCGTGACGTTGATGCCCAGGGTGTAGAGCCGCGCCAGCACCTTGTAAAGGGCGCCGGGCTTGTGGTTCAGAACCATCATGATGGAGGTTTTGTCGGAGCCGGGGTAGATTTCCAGGTTCCGGCTGATGCAGATGAAGCGGGTGCGGTTGTTGCCCTTGTCCTGCACGGAGGAGCGCAGACAATCCAGTCCGTACAGCTCGGCGCAGGCGCGGCTGGACAGGGCGGCAACGTCCTTTCTGCCGGACTGGGCGACCATCTGGGCGGCCACGGCGGTGTTGTCCACGGGAATGACATTCACGCCGGGGAGACTGTGGAGGAAGTTGCCGCACTGGTTGATGGCCTGCTCGTGGGAATACACTTCCTTGATATCGGCGAGGTTCGTGCCGGGATTAACCAGAAGATTGTGGTCGATTTTCAGCCGGAAGGTGCGGACGATGGAGAAATTGTGCTCGATCATCAGGTCGTACACCTTGTTCACGGAACCGGCGGTAGAATTTTCGATGGGCAGAATGCCGTATTGGCACAGCCCCTGATCGATGGCGCTGAACACGGCCTCAAAGGACTTGAAGTACATAATAAAGGGATTTTTGAAGATTTTTTCACAGGCGATCTGGGAGTAAGCGCCCTCCACTCCCTGACAGGCGACCATGGGCGCCTGCGGGAAAAGCTTCGGCGTATGCTCGATGGCCTGCGTGATGTTCCGGTAAAGGGGGCTGCATTCCCCGTTGCGCTTGGACTGGTAGCTGCGGCTCAGCTCGAACAGCATGGAGTACAGCACCCGAGTGTAATTGGCCATTTCGGGGCCGGCCTTTTCCGCCACGTCCTGGAGCTTCACCCGCTCCCGGGCGGGCTGAAAAATAGGCAGATTGTTGGCCTTTTTGTAGTCCGCAATCTGGGCGGCGACGTGCATCCGCTGACAGAACAGGCGAACCAGCTCGTCGTCAATTTTGTCGATTTCACTGCGAATGTCATTCAAGTCCATTTACGGTTTCCTCCTGTCTGTCTGGGTGTTGCCCAGAATCATGTCGAAAATGGCGATGGCGGCCGCGGCCTCGATCACCGGAACGGCTCTGGGGACGATGCATGGGTCATGACGGCCTTTGACGATCAGCTCCTGAACTTTTCCATCGTTCAGATCGACGCTCTGCTGGGGGCGGGAAATGGAGGGCGTCGGTTTGAGAGCCGCCCGGAAAATCAGGGGCATTCCGGTGGTAATGCCGCCGAGAATTCCCCCGGCATTGTTGGTGACGGTGCGGATTTGCCCATCCGAAATAACGTAATCGTCGTTATTCTGACTGCCCCGCAGATTTGCGGCGGAAAAGCCCGCACCGAATTCCACACCCTTCACGGCGGGAACGCCGTAGACGATTTGGGCAATTCGACTCTCCACGCCGCCGAACATGGGTTCTCCCACCCCGGCGGGAAGACCGGTGACGGCGCATTCCACAATGCCGCCCACGCTGTCTCCGTCGCTTCTGGCGGCGGAGATGGCGGCACGCATTTGCGCACCCGCATCCGAATCGATTACCGGAAACTCCGGACGGATGGAATTCCTGCCCGGGGCAAGGGGGTCAAAGGGCGTGTCGGAAATGCCCGCGATGGCGGCAATATGGGCGAAAACCCGAATTTCCATGCCCTCCAGCCACTGTTTGCACAGTCCTCCCGCAATGCAGAGCGGCGCGGTCAGACGGCCGGAAAAGTGTCCGCCCCCGGCGGCGTCCTGAAATCCGCCGTATTTGATCTGGGCGGTGAGGTCCGCATGGCCGGGACGGGGGCAGTCCTTCAGATTGGCATAGTCCCCGGAGCGGGTGTTTTTGTTGTAAATCGCAGCGGCGATGGGCGCGCCGCAGGTGAAGCCGTCCAGAATTCCGGAGAGAAAATCCGGCCGGTCGGCTTCCTTTCGCGGCGTTGACCAGTCGTTCTGCCCGGGGGCGCGGCGGTTCAGGAAGACTTGCAGAGCGTCCGTGTCCACCGGCAGTCCCGCCGGGATGCCGTCCAGCGTCATGCCGATGGCCACGCCGTGGGATTGGCCGAAAATAGACAATTTCAGATTTTCACCGTAGGTACTGCTCATAGTTACCTCCTAAACGGGCGTATTCTTCAAAGAATTTTGGATAGGATTTTTTCACGCACTGTGCGCCCAGAATGGTCACGGGGGCTTTGCAGGCCGTGGCCGCAATGGCGGCGGACATGGCGATGCGGTGATCGTTCATGGCATCCACCGTCCCGCCGACCAGCCCCGTGCCGTACACCGTCAGGGTATCCTCGGAAGCCTGCGCCTTTCCGCCCAGCGCCTCCACCATGGCAATAACGGATGCGACCCGGTCGGACTCTTTCAACCGCAGCCGCCCAATGTCCGTGAACACAGCGCCATTTTTACACGCCGCCGTAACGGCGAGAATGGGGACTAAATCGGGAATATCGGCGGCGGAAATGATGGGATGGTCTTCCAGCGCGGGAAGCAGATCAAAGACCGCCCGGTCGCCCTGGGGGGAATCCGGGGAGAGGTTCGTCACCTCTACGCTGCTGCCCAGCGCCTTTGCAGCAAGGAAGAACGCGGCGTTGCTCCAATCGCCTTCTACCGTCAGCGTGCCGGGGGAGTGGAACGGGGTTCCGCCGGTCACGACAAGATCCGACGTTTCTTTTCCAAATATTTCCATTGCCCGCTGGGTCATGGTGATATAGGGGCGGGATTCCACCTTCCCGGTCAGACGGATGCGGCTTTTTCCCGGAATCAGGGCGGCGGAAAGCAGCAGCCCCGTAATAAACTGGCTGGAAACGCCGCCGTCGATGACGTATTCTCCCGCCCGCAGACGCCCGGTGCAGCGAACGGTATCCGCAGTCGGGCGGGTGAGGGTGCAGCCCATACGTTCCATTTCCTCCCACAGCGGGGAGAGAGGGCGGCTGGGGAGCCTGCCCTCCAAATGAAACATTGCGTCAACGCCCAAAGCCCCGGCCACTGGCAGCAGAAACCGCAGGGTAGAGCCGCTGTCGTGGCAGCGAAGCGCTGCCTGCCGGGGGATTTCCTTCGCCGGGATGACCCGGTAGCCGGAGTCGGTTCGTGTGATGTCCGCGCCCAGAGCGTTCAGGCAGCCCATGGTCGCTTCGATGTCCCGGTTGGTTTCAGGGCAGAAAAGGGTGGTGGGCGCGTCGGCAAAGGCGGCGCAGATCAGCAGACGGTGCGCCTGAGACTTCGAGGGGATGGCGCGGACGGTTCCCGAAAGTTTCCCGGGAAAAATGGTGATATCCATATCAAAGACCTGCCTGAATAAAGGATTTCAGGGATTCGACCTTGGTCGGGACAATGACGCAGTCGCCGATGGCGCGGGGGATGATGAGATTCACCGTGCCGCCGGAACGCTTCTTATCCGAGAGCGTGTAGCTGAAAAGATCGTCTGCGGAGTAGTCCGTCCGGGTGGGCAGACCGAATTGTTCCAGAAGCGCCACGATTCGCGGCGTATCGGCGCAGGCGGATGCCCGGCTGACGATGGCCATACCGATGGCGACGGCCTTGCCGTGGGAGATGGCAAAATGGCTTTTGGCCTCCACGCCGTGACCGACGGTGTGACCCAGATTCAGCTTCATCCGCGCGCCGGTGTCGAATTCGTCCTCCATGACCACGTCCCGCTTTAATTCCACACAGCGGGTGATGACCGCTTCCCGGTCAAAGGAAAGCCCCTTTTCTTCCAGATGGGCGAACAGCTTCGGGTCGTACAGCACGCCGTACTTGATGACCTCGGCGCAGCCGTCCCGGAAAATGTCAAGGGGGAGGGAATTCAGGGTATCCGTGTCGCACAGCACCAGACTTGGCTGGCAGAACGCCCCGGCGAGGTTCTTCCCGGCGGGGAGATCAATGGCTGTTTTGCCGCCCACGGAGGAATCCACGGCGGCAAGCAGGGTCGTGGGAACCTGAATGAAGCGGATGCCCCGCAGGTAGCTTGCGGCGGCGAAGCCCGCGAGATCGCCCACCACGCCGCCGCCCAGAGCAACGATCAGGTCGGAGCGGGACAGCCGGTTTTCCGCAAGAAAGTTCAGAAGATCGAGGAAAATCTGCCCGCTTTTGCTTTCTTCCCCGGCGGGGAATACATAGGAAACCACGGAAAACCCGGCGCACTTCAGGCTTTCTTCCACAGCTGCGCCGTAAATGGGATAGACGTCGCTCTCGCTGACGACGCAGATTTTCTGCGCGTTCCCCAACTTTTTCACTTCCGTGCCTAAAGTGGGCAGCAGCCCCGAACCAATCAGAATATCATACTGTTTGGAGGCGCGGACGGTAACGGCGTTCATCCGTCCACCTCCTCTTTGCGCTTTTTGCCCTCGTCCAGCAGCTTCACTAACGTGTCCATATCATCCGCGGCAATGGCGTCCCGGTAGGCGGACAGGCTCTTAATATAGCTGTCCAGCTCGAAAAGAACATTGTCCTTGTTTTCCATGAACAGCTCCGCCCACATCTGGGGATTCAGCCAGGCGACGCGGGTCAGATCCTTGTAGCTTCCGGCGGAGAAGCCCTTGTGCTTCAGGGCGGTGGGGGACTTGATGAAGGCGTTGCTGAGAATGTGGGGCATTTGGGAGGTAAAGGCGATCATTTTGTCATGCTCTTCCGCCGTTGTGACGGAGAAAAAACCAAAATGGCAGGGCTTCAATGCGGTTTTTACCCGGTCTAACAGCTGAATGTCGTCAAACACCGGCGGAACCAGCACCATGGGTGCGCCCGCAAAGAGGTTTGCCCGGCTGTATTTGAAGCCGGAGAACTGGGAGCCTGCCATGGGATGCCCGCCCACGAAGGTGAAGCCGTACCGTTCGGCGAGAGGGAAGCACCGGCTGCAAACCTCCCGCTTGATGCCGCAGCAGTCGATGACCAGCGCGTCTTTGGATATGAGGAGCGCGTTCTTTTCCAGCCAGTCGGCGCAGCCGCCGGGGTAGATTGCTAGCAGGATCAGGTCGCACGCCGGAATGGTGGTTTCATCCAGCCGCCCATGGACTGCGCCGGAAAGCATGGCAAAGGACAGCATACTTTCGTTTCGCTGAATGGCGTAGACGGTGTGCCCCTCCAGAGCGTAGGCTCTGGCAAGGGAGCCACCGATCAGGCCAAGACCCAAAATACCGACTTTCATACAAGAACCTCACGAATCTGCCGGACTTTCCGGCTGATCTCATCGAACTGGGGCGGCGTGATGGACTGGGCACCGTCGCACAGCGCGTGGGCGGGATCGTTGTGGACCTCCACCATGATGCCGTCGGCACCGGCGGCGGTGGCCGCGTAGGCCATGGGGGCGACCAGATCGGCCTTGCCGGTGGCGTGGCTGGGATCGACCACCACAGGCAGGTGGGTCAGATTGTGCAGCACGGGGACGGCGGAAAGATCGAGGGTGTTCCGGGTGGCGGTCTCAAAGGTGCGGATGCCCCGCTCGCAGAGGATGACCTTGCTGTTGCCCTCGCTCATGATATATTCGGCGCTCATGAGCAGCTCCTGCAAGGTGTTGGCAAGTCCCCGTTTCAGCAGAATGGGCTTGTCGGTCTTGCCCAGCTCTTTCAGAAGGTCGAAATTCTGCATATTCCGCGCGCCCACCTGAATGATATCCACGTCGGCGAACAGATCGAGGGTGGAAATGTTCATGATCTCCGTGACAATGGGCAGACCCGTGGCCTTTTTGGCCTCCAGAAGCAGCCGGCTGCCCTCG
>OGXX01003372.1_pt1 | contig 13409 bp, 7 predicted proteins | sample 1576301 | NCBI WGS metagenome assembly OGXX01 (sample SAMEA3541469, study PRJEB24748) | human gut metagenome | biome: human gut; feature: human-associated habitat; material: faeces | place: China | collected 2012
GTCTTGCGTGGATTCCCTGTGCATCTGTTACTACATACTTAAATTCTTTCATGATTCAACACTCCTGTTCTTTAAAAAATATTTAGAAAATTAATAAGTTACTACTCTGCTTTCAATGGCTTTTTGAGTAATACAATTCCCGCCATTGCTACGACAGCTCCTACAACCAATGCTATCAAAAACATCAATGGATTGTCAATAATTCCGATGACAAAAATTCCTCCATGCGGAGCTCTTGATCCGCATCCAAACATCATGGATAATGCGCCTGCTATTGCAGAACCAACTATACATGGCGGAATGATTCGAAGCGGATCAGATGCTGCAAATGGAATGGCTCCTTCTGTGATAAAAGAAAGTCCCATGATGTAGTTTGTGATACTTGTCTGCTGTTCACTCTTTGTGAAACGGTTTTTAAAAAATGTGGTGGCAAGTGCGATTGCGATCGGTGGAACCATACCTCCGATCATAACAGATGCCATAATATCAAACTGTCCACTTGCGATGGATGCCGTTCCAAATACATATGCCGCTTTGTTGAACGGTCCGCCAAAATCAATGGACATCATACCTGCAAGAACCGCTCCCAGAAGCATCTTGCTGGATTCTCCCATTCCGGAAAGGACATTATTCAGCCAGGTGTTAAATGCTCCAACCGGTGGGTTTACGATAAAGATCATAAATGCTGCCATGATCAGAATCCCAAAGAATGGATACAGAAGAACCGGTTTTGTCCCTTCCAGAGTTTTCGGAAGCTTGTCAAACAATTTCTTCAATCCGATCATCAGGTATCCTGCTGCAAATCCGGCGATCAGTGCACCGAAGAATCCGGATGAAATCCATGCGTCTTCTGCAAGGAATACAGAAGTTCCGGCTTTTGCAAGAAGTCCGCCTACAATACCAGGCATCAATGCCGGTCTGTCACCAATTGCCATTGCAATATAACCGGCAAGGATCGGGAACATCATCCCAAACGCTGTATTTCCAACGGTGTTGAAGAATTTTGCAAGTGGAGTTCCACTACCAAATGCTGCTGTACCTGCATTTGCACCGTCAACCAGAAAAGAAAGTGCGATCAGGATTCCACCGCCGATTACGAACGGAAGCATATGGGATACTCCATTCATCAGGCTTTTATAAATCTTGCGTCCGATGGTATCTCCGTCAGATGACGCACCACCCTCTTCTGTTGCTCCACCCTTGCTGTGATAAACTGGAGCATTTCCACTCAAGGCACGTTCGATCAGCTCCTGTGCTTTGTTGATTCCGTCAGATACCTTTGTACTGATCAGCGGCTTGCCGTCAAATCTTGCCATTGCGACATCCTTGTCGGCTGCAATGATGATACAGTCACAGGCAGCGATTTCTTCCGGTGTCAGTACGTTCTTGGCACCACCAGATCCGTTTGTTTCTACCTTGATGGTAACTCCCATTTCTTTCGCTTTCTTTTCCAGACCTTCCGCCGCCATGTAAGTATGGGCGATACCGGTCGGGCATGCGGTAACTGCGAGGATCTGATACGGTTTTGCAGATGCATCCGCCGGAGCTTCTGCTTTTTCTTCTGCTTCTTCCGGGAATTTTTCTTTCTCGGCTGCATCAACATAAGCAAGAAATTCATCAACATCCTTTGCATGAAGCAGCTTGTTTCTGAAATCCTCATCCATCAGAAGCATGGACAGACGACTGAGTACTTCCAGATGTACATTGTCCTCTGTATTCGGTGCTGCGATCAGGAAAATAAGGTATGCCGGTTCTCCGTCCAGAGAATCGTAATCTACACCCTCCGGAAGTACCATGGCTGCAAGTCCCGGTGCGCTTACCGCTTCAGTCTTGCCATGCGGGATTGCAATGCCTTCACCAATTCCTGTAGTTCCTTCTTCTTCTCGTTTAAAGACGGTTTCACGATAGGTGTCAATGTCATTGATGTTCCCGCCTTCTGCCATCAGATCGACCATTTCACGGATGACCTGCTCTTTGGAATCTGCCTTGCCATCGAGGCAAATACTTTGCTTTTTGAGTAAGTCTGTAATCTTCATCTTGTCATTCCTCCCATTTGATTTTATATATGGTACACTTCTGCCGGTTCTCCAAGAAGTGCAACAATCTCATCTCTTGTAGCAAGCCACGAACAGAATGCCGAAGCGCTTCCTGCCGCCACACCCAGGCGAAATGCTTTTTCCATATCTTTTGTATTCAGATATCCGGTAATAAATCCTGCCACCATAGAATCACCTGCGCCAACAGAATTGACAACCTTTCCTTTCGGAGGCATGGTCTCATAGACTTTTCCATCCTTTGTCACAAGGATCGCTCCGTCACCTGCCATGGATACCAGTACATGCTGTGCTCCAAGTGCCTGTAACTTCTTCGCATGAATGATGATGTCTTCTTTTCTCTTCAGTTCTACGTTAAACATCTCACCTAACTCATGGTTGTTCGGTTTGATCAGGAACGGATGATATTTCATAACTTTTAAAAGAAGATCCTTGGTTGCATCCACTACAAAACGGATTTCTTTTTCGGAAAGTCTCTCCAGGATTCTCTCATAAATATCTTCCGGCAGAGTATTCGGAATACTTCCTGCAAGGATCAGTACATCGCCTTCTTCCAGCTTATCCAGCTTTTCATATAATGCCTGGATTGCTTCTTCTGTGATAACCGGTCCCTGTCCGTTGATCTCAGTCTCAGTTCCTGCATTGATCTTTACATTGATTCGGCTATTACCTTCTTTTAACGGGATAAAATCTGTCTCACATCCGAACTCTTCCAGCATCTTTTCCAGTACATCTCCGGTAAATCCTGCCTTGAATCCAAGCGCTTTGCTCTTAAGTCCCAGATTGGAAAGGATCACAGATACGTTGTTTCCTTTTCCTCCCGGATAGATATGTTCGCTTGTTGTCCGGTTGATCTCTCCCGGGATCAGCTGATCTGCCTGTACCACATAGTCCAAAGACGGGTTAAATGTCACTGTGTAAATCATTATTTTGCAACCTCCACAATATTTTTATATTTGTTAAATGTAGCATCCTTAAGCTTTGTTGTAATGATGTCCACTGCATCCAGTTCTGAAAATGTTACCGGTGCTACCTGACCGAATTTGGTTGAATCTGCAAGGATGTAAGCCTTTGCGCTTCTTAAGATCGCCATCTCTTTGATCGCAGCCTCCCGGATATCTGGTGTGGTGCATCCACTCTCTATATGAATCCCATTGGTTCCGAAGAATCCTTTTGTGAAATGGTATCTTCCCAGGGTTTTCATTGCTTCCTCTCCGACCAGTGCCAGCGTTGCTTCTTTTAATTCCCCACCGATCAGATAAACTATACATCCTTTCTGTGTCAGCTTCTTCGCATGCATGATTCCGTTTGTCACATACACAGCGTCCTGCTCTGTCAGGAAATCAATCAGGAAATCCGTGGTCGTTCCGGCATCGATATAGACGAAATCATCTTTTTCAATCAGAGATGATGCATACTTTCCGATCTGCACCTTTTCATCAATGTTCAGATCCTGTCTGACTGCAACAGATTCATCTCTGGTGTACTGCGCCATATTGACTGCGGTTGCACCACCATGTACCTTGATCAGCTTTCCTTTTTTATGAAGTGTTGTCAGATCTCTTCGTATCGTTGACTCTGACATATCCAGAAGCTCGGTCAGTTCCTGAACAGTGATTGTCTTGTGTTCATTCACTAATTTCAGAATTTCACTGAATCTTTCTTCTGCAAGCACTTATCTCACCTCCATTTCGACTGGTTATGACTGATTTATTCAATTGTATTTTATATTTCAGTCATTTTCAATCATTTGCTTTCTTTTTCGTTCATCTTTAGCTCTAATATATCGCCTTTTTCAGTCAAAGTCAATCATTTTCAGCCATAAATAACTACCAAAAAAATAGTGATCATTTTGTGCATTTTTATGGGTGTGGAATCGGTGGTGCCAGAGTTCCGACTTGTGTTTCATCTCTATTGCACTCAACGGAATTGGAAATGGATATAGTCGGAACGGAACTCTGGCTTCTACGTTACTGGCAAAATGCAGCAAAAGGCTTTGTTTAACCTAACCAAATGCAAATTTATACTTTTCTCTTATATGCAAAAAAGCCAAAGCACTTTTTTAAGTTATATTGAATGATAACTTATCTTTAAGTACTTTGACTTTTTATTTAGGCAAAATCAAACAGGGATAACTGATTGGTCTCCGGAAGGTCGCCCAGCAAACCCATATCTGCCATCAAGTCAACCAATGTCTTGCTGACTTTTGTTCTCTGACGGAAATCGTCTTTAGAGAGGTATGGTCCGTCTTTAGCGGCAATTTCCATAGCCTCGGCGGCTTTATCGCCCATGCCGTCAATGGTGTTGAACGGTGGAAGGAGCTTGTCGCCGACGATCTGGAACTTGGATGCTTTGGATTTGTAGATATCGATCGGTAAAAAATCAAATCCTCTGGCATACATTTCCAGTACATTTTTCATATCTTTTAAGGTATCCTGATCTTTTTTACTGAGCTGATTGAGTTCTGCTTTTCTTTTATATTCTTTCATATGGTAGAGAAGTTTTTCTTTTCCCTGTCCCATCAGTTCGTAAGAGAATGCAGATGCACGGATTCCGAAGTATGCCGCATAATAGGCAAGCGGATAATTGATCTTGCAGTAGGCAATCCGGTATGCCATCATGACATAAGCTGCAGCATGGGCTTTCGGGAACATGTATTTGATCCGCTCACAGGACCAGATATACCATTCCGGCACGTCATGCTCCAGCATATCTTTTTTAAACTGTGACCACTCTTTACATTTTCCTTTTGCGACGGTTCCTTTACGCACACGTTCCATGATTGTGAAGGATTCTTCACTTTCAACACCTTTGTTGATCAGATAAGTCATGATATCATCACGGGTACAGATTGCCGTGGAAATGGTTGCCTTTCCTTCTTCAATCAGGGTCTGTGCATTGTTCAGCCACACATCTGTTCCATGAGACAGACCTGAAATACGGATCAGGTCCGAAAGTGTCTTTGGCTTGGTATCAATTACCATCTGGATAACAAAATCTGTACCAAACTCCGGGACTCCCAGACAACCAAGCGGACATCCGTCAATGTCCTCCGGTGTGATACCGAGCACCTCTGTTCCTGCAAAAAGTCCCATTACACCCGGATCATCCAATGGAATATCAGTCGCTTTAAATACATTATTCACTCCATCGTATTTATTGTCCATCGCATTGGAATTGATCAGCTCTTCCAGCGTTTTGATCATGGTCGGATCATCGTGTCCGAGAATATCCAGTTTCAAAAGGTTGTGGTCGATGGAATGATAATCAAAATGAGTGGTGATAATATCGGTCGTCATATCATTTGCCGGATGCTGGATTGGAGTGAAAGAGTTAATGTCCTCTCCATGCGGAAGAACTACGATTCCCCCCGGATGCTGTCCGGTACTTCGGCGGATTCCGGTACAGCCAGCTACGATACGATCGATCTCGCAGTTTCGCTTACGGTCACCACGCTCCTCATAATAATTCTTCACATATCCATAAGCCGTCTTTTCTGCAAGTGCGGCAATGGTTCCGGCACGGAAGGTCTGACCTTTTCCGAAAATAACCTCCGTATACTTATGCGCTTTACTCTGGTAATCTCCGGAGAAGTTCAGGTCGATATCCGGCTCTTTGTTTCCCTTGAATCCAAGGAAAGTCTCAAATGGAATGTCAAATCCGTCTTTGACCAGCTTCTGTCCACAGACCGGACAGTTCTTATCCGGCATATCGTGTCCACAGCCACCCACATATTTTTTCACTTCTTCCGAATCAAAATCACTATAGTGACAATTGCTGCAATAGTAATGTGGAACCAGAGGATTGACCTCCGTAATTCCTGCCATAGTTGCAACGAATGAAGATCCTACCGAACCACGGGATCCTACCAGGTAACCATCCTCGTTGGATTTCCATACCAGCTTCTGCGCAATGATATACATAACCGCAAATCCATTGGAAATGATGGAATTCAGTTCTCTTTCCAGTCGTTCATGTACGATCTCCGGAAGGGGATCCCCGTACATAGAATGGGCTTTATTATAACAGATATCTCGCAGCATCTGGTCGGAATTCTCAATAACCGGAGGACACTTATCCGGGCGGACCGGAGAAATCTTCTCGATCATATCCGCGATCAAATTGGTGTTCCTGATCACAACTTCATACGCTTTTTCCGAACCAAGGTAGGCAAATTCATCCAGCATTTCCTCCGTTGTACGAAGGTATAGTGGTGCCTGCTTATCGGCATCTCCAAATCCTTTTCCTGCCATGATGATCCGGCGGTATACCTCATCTTCCGGATCCATGAAATGTACGTCACAGGTTCCCACGACCGGTTTGTGGAACTGCTCCCCAAGATGCACGATCTTCCGGTTCAGATCCATGATATCTTCCATAGAATTGACCGAAGTTACTTTGTCACTCTCTACCATAAATGCATTGTTTCCAAGCGGCTGGATTTCCAGATAGTCATAAAAATCCACGATCTTCGCGATCGTCTCATCCGGCTTTCCATCCAGAAGTGCACGGTAAAGCTCTCCGGCTTCGCAGGCACTTCCCACGATCAGACCTTCCCGGTGCTCATTTAACACACTTTTCGGGATACGGGGTCTGCGGTTATAGTAAACCAGATGGGATGCTGAAACAAGCTGATACAAATTCACACGACCAATGTCATTTCTTGCAAGAATAATGACATGATAAGTCGGAAGCTTTTTAATAGAATCCGGGTTCAGATCCCCAAATTCATTAACTTTTGCAAGCGTTGTCAGTTCCCGTTCTTTGAGCATCTGCACAAATTTCACAAAGATTTCTGCCGTGCAACCTGCATCATCAACTGCGCGGTGATGATTCTCCAGGGAAATATTTAAAGCTTTTGCAACGGTATCCAGCTTGAAACGGTTCAGTGCCGGAAGAAGGACACGGGCAAGTGCAACGGTATCTACATAAGTAAAATCAGCCTCAATCTTCTGCCTTTTGCAGTTCTGCTCGATAAATCCCACATCAAAAGAAGCATTATGCGCCACCAGAACCGCATCGCCAATAAATTCTATAAACTGCGGCAAGATCGTCTCAATATCCGGCGAATCGATGACCATCTCATCGGTGATGCCGGTAAGTTCCGTGATACGGAACGGGATCGGACGTTTCGGATTGACAAAGGTACTGAACTTATCTGTGATCTTCCCGTCTTCCACTTTTACCGCGCCAATCTCGATGATCCGGTCAGTCACAGCGGAAAAACCGGTTGTCTCGATATCGAATACCACGTAAGTGCCTTCCAGGTCCTGTCCCTTTTCGTTCTCTGCGATCTTAGTCAGATCATCTACCAGATATCCTTCCACTCCATAAATAACTTTAAATGGATCATCCTTATCCAGATCCTCGATCACATGATTGGCATCGGTAAACCCCTGCACCACACCATGATCGGTGATTGCAATCGCCGGGTGCCCCCAGTCATGTGCTCGCTTTACCAGATCTTTTGCCTCGGAAACACCATCCATATCGCTCATCTTGGTATGGCAGTGAAGCTCCACGCGTTTTTCCGGATACTTGTCTTTTCTTGTTACACGGAAATCCGAAGTTTTGCGGATTCCGGTTACAGAACCAATGGTCAGCTCTCCATCAAATTTATCAATCGTCGTAACTCCTTTGATTTTCAGAAATACACCTTTTTTAATCTCCGCAAGCAGATCCGGGAGCTGGTCATTGCGTGTAAACATCTTGACCATGATCGTGTCGGTAAAGTCGGTCACGGCAAACATGACGATTGTCTTTTCGTTCCGGATCTCACGGGTATCAAAGCTGATCACCTGTCCCCGGAAAGTAATCTCACCCATCTCTCCGGTAACTGTCTTCAGCTCGATCGGCATATCGTCAAAGTCCCGTCCATAAATTACGTTCGGGTCATCGGAGCGCTTGAGCGGATAATCCCGACGCACAAAGCTTCCCTTGCCACTTTTGAACCCACTGGACTTTCCTGCAAATTCCTGCTTTTTCGGAGTCTCCGGTTTCTTCTGTTCCTGTTTATTCTGCGTACTTGATGCATCTGCTTCTTTAGCGGCATCTTCTGCTTTTTCCGCTTTCTTCTTTGATACGCCTTCCGTTTCTTTTGCTTTTGCCACCTCTTCCGTGGCATGCTGTGCCTGCAGCTTCTGATTCCTTTCCCTGATCGCATCTACTTCCTGTTGAAGCTGCATTTCATTGAATTTCTTGTATTTGCTCTCTCCTACTTCTTCATAATCAATTTCTACATCCACCGGCACGTGGAAACGGTTCTCAAAGACGTCCTTCAGATAGCTGGTGATCTCGCTGGTCTTTCCCTCTGCAACAATCGTGTCCGCCATAGTCAGACACATAGTACGCTCCCCTTCGAAGCGGCACTTTGCCTTCTGGAACATATTTTTCTCCAGCACACTTTTCTGCTCCAGCTCAAAAAGAATACTCTCCTTGTAGGCATGCATCAGGTTCTCCGGCGTATACTGCTCGGAAAGCCGGTATTCCTCGATGATCGTCACCGGAATATTTCCCTGTGAAAACAGCTGTTCCTCAATCTGGTTCTCCACATAACATACCGTTTTCTTCGGGATCAGATGGGTACTGTAAATATAAACCTTGATATGATTTCTGGCTGAAGTGGAGGTGATTTTCGTCACCTCCACCTTTTCAAACAACATATGGCTGTCGTTATCGATATTCAATGTTGGAAACACATCAAAAAATAGCTTTGTCATCTTCTATTCGCCCCAATATTCCAGTTCATTACGAAGTGCATCTAAAAGTTCATCCTCTTTTACCTTGCGGATGATCTCTCCTTTTTTGATCAGAAGTCCTTCCCCAATTCCCCCTGCGATTCCAAGATCAGCCTCTCTTGCTTCTCCAGGACCATTTACCACGCATCCCATCACTGCAACCTTGATATCAAGTGGATATTCAGCAACCATCGTCTCTACTTTATTGGCAAGTCCGATCAGATCAATCTTGGTACGTCCACAGGTCGGGCAGGATACAACTTCAATTCCTCCTTTTCTAAGTCCCAGTGCTTTCAGGATCAGTTTTGCACTCTTGATCTCTTCTAATGGATCCCCTGTCAGCGATACACGAATCGTATCTCCGATTCCCTGATAAAGGATGATTCCAAGTCCTACTGAAGATTTAATATTGCCTGAAAGCAGCGTCCCGGACTCAGTGATTCCCACATGCAACGGATACGGGCATTTCTTTGCGATCAGCTCATGCGCTTTTACACACATCATGACATCTGAAGACTTAATACTGACCACCAGATTGTCATAGCCCATGTTCTCAATCATGTGTACCTTGTCAAGTGCACTTTCCACGATTCCCTCTGCAGTCACGCCACCATATTTTTCCAGAAGGTTCTTCTCCAGCGAACCACTGTTCACCCCGACACGGATCGGAATCTCGTATTCTTTTGCTTTCTCCACAACCGCACGGACTCTGTCCTCACTTCCGATATTCCCCGGATTGATACGGATTTTATCTGCACCGTTTTCAATTGCAGCGATCGCAAGACGATAATCAAAATGTATATCTGCAACCAGTGGAATATGGATCTGTTTCTTAATCTCTTGTAAAGCCTGTGCTGCTTCCATATTCGGAACTGCACAGCGGATAATCTCGCATCCTGCCTTTTCCAGAGCAAGAATCTGTGCAACTGTAGATTCCACGTTCTCTGTCTTTGTATTTGTCATGGACTGGATTGCTACCGGATTGCCTCCACCGATCTTTCTTCCTCCGATATTTATTACTTTTGTCTCCTTCCTTGTCATCTGCTTTTAACCTCCTGTTCTCACACAAAACCCTCTGCCTGCGGACTTTCGTGCCCACAGAGAGAGGGTTCTCTTTATTTGTCTGCTTTTTCAAAAATCATCTGGTCCCCATAATCCCACTCGGTAAGTGTAAGCTCGGTTCCGTCCACACTGTAATTGAATGTAGTGAGTACAGAATTGATCGCCTGCTCTACTTCTGATGCAGTTACATTATCACCAAGTTCTTTCGCTGTCTCATCCAGCTCTTCCTGCTTTACAGTAAATGTAATCTGCTTTGCCTTGATATCCAGTGTATATCCAAGTTCCACATCCACATCCTTACCATCGATCAGCTTCTTCCAGTCAAGCTCTGCTTCATTATGGTCATCTACTTCCAGTATCATATCACTCTCATCATGCTTCCACTTTCCTTCCAGCGGATTTCCGAAAAATCCCTGGTAAATGAAATATCCAGCCACGATAATGATCAGAACGGTCGTAATTCCTGTCACATAGTTCCACACACGGCTTCTTTTATCTTCATCATTCTTTGCAATAATCATAGAATTAAGCCCTCCACATCATGTCAATCTTATAATTCATTATACGGGTTTTAACTTTCACTGTCAACGGGGACTGCAAAGAAGAAGATTCAATGTGACTGACGCCATAAAAATCTTATATTCAATTACTGAATATGCGGAAATACCGGTTTGAGTGCCGGATAAATCTGACTGAACTCCTGGTATCTCTTTTCATATTTTTCAACCAGTTCTGCTTCCGGTTCTACAGTATCTACAATCTTAACCAGCTTGTCAGCTGCTGCTTCTACGCTTTCGTATTCGCCGCATCCGACTGCTGCAAGGATTGCACCTCCAAGCGCCGGTCCTTCTTCGCTCTCGATGATATCCACTTTCAGGTTCATGATATTGGCGATCATCTTTCTCCAAAGAGGACTCTTTGCTCCACCACCGCAGATCTTGGTACGTTCAATCTTGATTCCAAGGCTTTTTGCAACTTCAAGGGAATCACGGAGTGCAAATACAACTCCTTCCAGTACTGCCTGCATCATATCTGCTCTTGTGGTATCCATCGTCATACCGGTAAAGGTAGCTCTTGCATATGGATCATTGTGCGGTGAACGCTCTCCCATCAGATATGGAAGATAGAACACATGGTTCTCACCTAACTTTGTAATATCTTTCTGCTCTGCTGCAAAATCATCCGTGTGAAGAATCTCTTCTGCCCACCATTTATTGCAGGAAGCAGCACTTAACATGCATCCCATCAGATGATAATGACCGTCTGCATGTGCAAAAGAATGCAGGGCATTGTTCTTATCTACGCCGAAGTTTGCACTGGAAATAAAGATGGTTCCGGATGTTCCAAGGGAAATGTTACATCTTCCGTCACCAACTGTTCCTGTTCCGACAGCTGCCGCTGCATTATCGCCTGCTCCTGCAATAATTTTTACATTTTCAGAAAGTCCGAGTTCTGCTGCTACTTCCGGCTTCAGACTTCCTACGACTTCGTAACTTTCATAAAGTTTCGGAAGCTGTTCTTCTGTTACGCCGCAGATGTCCATCATTTCTTTGGACCAGCATTTGTGTTCTACATCCATCAGAAGCATGCCGGATGCATCCGAATAATCAGAGCAGAAGCTTCCTGACAGGCAGTATGCCAGATAATCTTTTGGAAGCATAATCTTTGTGATCTTTGCAAAATTCTCCGGCTCATTTTTCTTTACCCACAGGATCTTCGGAGCGGTAAATCCAGTAAATGCAATGTTTGCTGTGTATTTAGAAAGCGTTTCTTTTCCAATCTCGTTATTCAGATAATCCGTCTCTTCTGTGGTACGTCCATCGTTCCAGAGAATTGCCGGGCGGATGACCTGGTCGTCTTTATCCAGAATGACCAGTCCGTGCATCTGTCCACCAAAGCTGATTCCTGCAACCTGGCTCTTATCACACTCAGAAGTCAGTTCTTTGATGCCTTCTACGGACTGGGTAAACCAGTCTTCCGGATTCTGTTCTGACCAGCCCGGATGTGGAAAGTATAATGGGTATTCTTTTGAAACAATTTTTTTGATGTCGCCTTTTTCATCCATTAACAGAAGTTTTACTGCGGATGTTCCAAGGTCTACGCCTATATAGAGCATGATGTACCTCCTTGTTAGGGTTTTTGTATCAACCTGACGGATTCGAGGGATTGTGACCAGATTATAGAAAATAAATATTGCATCTTCCAATCGGCAAAGCATTCCGATGAGCCTCTTAGGGCGGAAATTGTGTCAGCAATGGCTTCCACAATTTCTGAGTCTCATCTTCATTGCCTCAAATGGAATCTGCCATATTTATTTTCTATAATCTGGTCCTCAAGACATTGAACCGCCTGCTTGAAACATAAATCCTGTTTTTAATTCGTGTTTCTTTGTACTATAAAGGGGCGGGTTCATTCAGCCGCCCCTTATATGATTGTGTATAGTTTTAATTAGCCCCAAGGATTTTCTGTTGGGTAACGTACACCTTTTGGCTGGTTGTAGCCGATTTCGTCTACCGGTACTCCGATGTATTTGAATACTTCGTAAAGTGCTTTTCCGTAATGTCCGAATGCTACGGCTCCGTGATGCGGGAAGTTCTTTTCGATCAGTACATGACGATAGAATCTGCCCATTTCCGGAATTGCGAAGATTCCGATTGATCCGAAGGAACGTGTTGCTACCGGAAGGACTTCACCGTGTGCAATGTAAGCTCTCAGTACATTGTCTGATGTGCTCTGCAGACGGAAGAATGTGATATCTCCAGGTTTGATATCTCCTTCAAGTGTTCCCTGTGTTACTTCGATCGGAAGAGATCTTGCCATGATCATCTGGTATTTCATTTCGCAGAATGAAAGTTTGGATGATGCAGTATTTCCACAGTGGAATCCCATGAATGTATCTTTCAGTGTGTAATCGAATTTGCCCTTAATGTCTTCTTCATAAAGGTCGGCCGGTACAGAGTTGTTAATATCAAGGAGTGTTACAGTGTCTTCACTTACAACTGTTCCGATGAATTCGCTGAGTGCTCCATAGATATCTACTTCACAGGATACCGGAATTCCCTGTGCTGTAAGACGGCTGTTGACATAGCATGGTACAAATCCGAACTGTGTCTGGAATGCAGGCCAGCATTTTCCGGCGATTGCAACATATTTGCGGTATCCTCTGTGTTCTTCTACCCAGTCTTTAAGTGTCAGTTCATACTGAGCAAGTTTTGAAAGGATTTCCGGTTTCTTGTTACCGGCTCCAAGTTCTTCTTCCATCTCTTTTACAATTGCCGGAATTCTTTCATCTCCGGCATGTTTGTTAAATGCTTCAAACAGGTCAAGTTCTGAGTTTTCTTCAATCTCTACGCCGATATTGTAAAGTTGTTGGATCGGTGCATTACATGCAAGGAAATTCAGCGGTCTTGGTCCAAAGCTGATGATCTTCAAATTGTTAAGTCCGATGACTGCTCTTGCGATCGGTTCAAATTCATGGATCATATCTGCACATTCTTCTGCTGTTCCAACAGGATATTCCGGAATATATGCTTTAACTCCTCGAAGCTTAAGATTA
>OGXX01003374.1_pt1 | contig 13393 bp, 9 predicted proteins | sample 1576301 | NCBI WGS metagenome assembly OGXX01 (sample SAMEA3541469, study PRJEB24748) | human gut metagenome | biome: human gut; feature: human-associated habitat; material: faeces | place: China | collected 2012
CAAGCTTTGACCCGGTTGCTCTGGACCAGGCCTGCGCAGATGCCTGTCTGAAAGCAACTCCGATCGAGAACAGCCAGCTTGGAGAACACCTGGCAAAACCTGACTGGCATTGCCACCACGACCATTTCAAAGATTCCAACCCGAACATTGAATGGCAGGCAACACTGGATCAGGCAGAGAAGATTGGTCTGGGAACCAGACAGTATGAACTGAAGATTGTGAAATAATATGTTTATCAGCAATGGAAAATAAATGCGAAAAAGTAATAAACAAAAAGGACCGGATGAATGAACTATATTGTCTTTGACCTGGAATGGAATCAGAATCCTTCGGGAAAGAAAACACGTAACGACAGGCTTCCATTTGAGATTATCGAGATTGGGGCTGTAAAAGTAAACAGCAAAAAAGAAATAACGGATCATTTTCACCGACTGATCAAACCACAGGTCTATAAATGGATTCATGACAGCATCCATGAGGTAATTCATGTAGATTATAAAGATCTTATGAAAGGAGTGCCCTTTGAGCAGGCAGTCAGGGAATTTATTGACTGGTGCGGAGAAGACTGGTACTTTTTTACCTGGGGAAATCAGGACGTGATGGAACTTCAGAGAAATATGAAGTTCTATGGCCTGCTGGATCTGCTTCCCGGACCTGTGACCTATTATGATGTGCAGAAACTATACAGTATCAGTTATGATGACGGTACACACAGGTGTGCATTGGAGCATGCGATCGATGAGCTGAAAATAGAGAAATCCAGGGGATTTCACCGGGCGCTTGCAGATGCCTGGTATACAGCGAAGGTCCTGGAGAAAATAAATAACATAATCATCATCAATCATCCGTCACTGGATGTTTACCAGAATCCAAAGAAGAAAAAAGACGAGATACATATTTCCTATCCGGATCATGACAAATATGTATCCAGAGAATTTGCCACAAGAGAGCGAATCATGAAAGACTGCGAGGTGACCAGCACCAGATGTCCGGTCTGTCATCTGCCTGCAAAGCGCAAACTCCGATGGTTTATGAATAATCCAAAGGTTTATTACAGCATATCCAATTGTGAAGAACATGGACTGATAAGAGGCAAGATCCGCATCCGAAAAACAGAAGATGAGAAATATTTCGCTGTAAAGACATTGCGTTTCACAGATACAGAAGAAGCGGAGGAACTTCGTGAAAGAAAAGAAGTCCTCCGCCTCAGGCGAAAACTAAAAAGAAGCGTTGAGAAGGAGATCTGAAAGGATCTCCTTTTCATATTGCATTCCATATCCGACCATATGGCCGTCTAAATAATATTTACTTTTAATTCGCTTTGGACCGACAGAATTGTTCAGAAGTTTCTGCTTCTTTACAAGCTGGCTCACATCGGTTCCTGTGGGGACAGTTACGTACACATGCCTCATATAATAGAAGGAACACAGATTATTCCAGTCCTTTAACAGGTGCTTTTCGCATGGGAGAAATACTGCCGGTACCGGATCGGTATCTATATTCAAGTCTACTTTTTCAAAATTGTCGAAGCCGTAATCCAGCAGAGAAGTTGTGTCAGGAAAAGCACCGTTTGTAGAATTCAGCACAACTGCAATGAGAATGGAATTTCCTCTCTTGGCATAGGTGACAAGCGTACTTCCCGCTGCATCGGTGTATCCGGTCTTTCCTCCCAGAACCCCATCGTATGCATAAGACTGTCCGGGCATCATCTTATGGTGATTGAGAAGATAACGGGTTTCAGACTGCTTATTAGTCGGAGGAATCTCATAAACCTGTGTGGTCACAAATTTACGGAATCTGGGATTATACCAGGCTGCCTTTGCAATCTTCATCATATCACCTGCGGTGGTATAATGCGTCTCATCCGGAAGACCATTTGGATTATTAAAATGGGTGTTCTTACAGCCAAGCTGAGCTGCCCTCTGGTTCATCAGTTCAACAAACTTCTTTACAGAACCGCTTGTTTTTTCTGCCAGAGCAAGAGCCATCTCATTGGCGGATTCCAGCATCAGAGCCATCAGGGCCTGCTCTACTGTGAAAACCTCTCCTGTTTCTGCGTAAATGCTGGAGCTTCCGGCCTCAATCCCATAAGCCGCTTCCTGCGACATGGTGATCGTATCGTTCATATCCAGATATTCACAGGCCAGAAGAGCGGTCATGATCTTAGTGATACTGGCGGGATATAGCTTATCTTTGGCATTCTTGGAATAAAGAATAGTATCAGTGACTGCATCCATCAGCACTGCGGACTGTCCCTCGATATTAGGACCTGTGGGCCATCCTTTGACAGAATCGATATCTGAGGCCTGTGAATAGGTTTCTGAATGACCGGCTTCAGGAGTGGCAGAGGTCTCGGCAGCGTAAGTGACTGCAGGCTGAGAGGTCAGAATCCCTGCACAAAGCATTCCGGTGAGGAAACGTTTCATTAATTTATGAAATTTTGTTTTAAACATTTGAAATTACCCTTCATTAAATATACATAGTAGTTGCTTTCCATATCCTAGAGCGTGTCTGAAAAAGGCTTTCTGCAAGATGTGCGTCACAATTTGTGGTATATTTTGCCCGGATGAGGGCGCCGTAGCGGGCTACGGCAACTGAATTCGGGTGAAATATACCGCAAAGTGGGGCGTGCAGATTGCGGGAATGATTTTTTAGACACGCTCTAGTACATCGTTTTAAATGACGTTCGGACAAAATATTCTACCTTATTATATCATTAATTACAATGCCTGTGTAAAATTTATATGATAGTATGTTAACAGTGTGTTACTGTTCGGGAGTTTGACAGTAACCAGTGTTATTAAACAGTAACAGGATTACCCTAATATTCAAAAAAATACTTGACACAGTGAATTTTGTGACCTTATAATGAATCCGCATAGTTAAATAAATGATATGTCCACAAAAACGTTGATGGAGAGAGTAACTGCAGGGGAAAGCAGACAGCGAACCGGGGAGGGTGTGAGCCCGGTGGTGAGTAAATGCAGTGAAGATCACTCCGGAGTTGCAGCTCTGAAGGGTGTACAGACAGGTAAGAGCTGACGGAAATCCCCGTTAAAAGATTCATGTATCGGCAGAGGATGCCCGTACAATGTAACAGGTGGTATAGCGAACGTCAATAAACCTTCGTCCTTTTACAAAAGGGCGATTTTTTTATGGGCTTATTTTCGTTCTTAAAGGACACTGGAAATATTTTTCAGCGTATATAAACGTCCTGCATATTTTCAGGTGTCTGATACAAATAATTTAAACAGGAGGTAAATTACTGTGTACCAGAAAGTTGATACGAACTTAAACTTTGTAGACCGTGAGAAAAAAGTAGAAGAATTCTGGAAAGAAAACCATATCTTTGAGAAAAGTATGGAGAACAGAAAAGAAGGAGAAACCTATACATTCTATGATGGACCGCCCACTGCAAACGGCAAACCGCACATCGGCCATGTACTTACCCGCGTTATCAAGGATATGATTCCGAGATACCGTACAATGAAGGGCTACATGGTTCCGCGTAAAGCAGGATGGGATACTCACGGACTTCCGGTAGAGCTGGAAGTAGAGAAGAAACTTGGTCTGGATGGCAAAGAGCAGATCGAAGAATACGGTATGGAGCCATTCATCAAACAGTGTAAGGAAAGCGTCTGGAAATATAAAGGAATGTGGGAGGATTTCTCCTCTACTGTTGGTTTCTGGGCTGATATGGAACATCCATACGTAACTTACTATGACGATTATATTGAATCCGAATGGTGGGCATTAAAAGAAATCTGGAACAAGAAGCTTCTGTATAAAGGCTTCAAGATCGTTCCTTACTGTCCAAGATGCGGTACCCCTCTTTCCGCACAGGAAGTATCCCAGGGATACAAAACTGTAAAAGAGCGCTCCGCAGTTGTAAGATTCAAGGTTGTTGGTGAAGATGCATACTTCCTTGCATGGACAACAACACCATGGACACTTCCGTCCAACGTTGCACTCTGCGTAAACCCGGATGAGACTTACTGCAAAGTAAAGGCAGCAGACGGATATACCTATTATATGGCAGAAGCACTCCTTGACAAAGTCCTTGGCAAGCTTGCAAAAGAAGAAGGCGAGAAAGCATATGAAGTTCTGGAAACCTACAAAGGAACAGACCTGGAATACAAAGCATACGAGCCGCTTTTCGCATGTGCAGGAGAGGCAGCAGCAAAACAGAAAAAGAAAGCTCATTTCGTAACCTGTGATAACTACGTTACTATGAGTGATGGTACAGGTATCGTTCACATCGCACCTGCATTCGGTGAAGACGACAGCAGAATCGGACGTAACTATGAACTGCCATTCGTACAGTTCGTAGACGGACAGGGTAACCTGACAAAAGAGACACCATACGCAGGCGTTTTCGTAAAGAAAGCAGATCCTATGGTCCTCACAGATCTGGACAAAGAAGGCAAGCTCTTCGATGCTCCGAAATTCGAGCATGATTATCCACACTGCTGGAGATGTGACACACCACTGATCTACTATGCAAGAGAATCCTGGTTCATCAAGATGACAGCAGTTAAGGATGACCTGATCAGAAATAACAATACAATCAACTGGATCCCTGAGAGCATCGGTAAAGGACGTTTCGGCGACTGGCTTGAAAACGTTCAGGACTGGGGTATCAGCCGTAACCGTTACTGGGGAACTCCACTGAACATCTGGCAGTGTGAATGTGGACATATGCATTCCATCGGAAGCCGTCAGGAGTTATTCGAGATGAGCGGTGATGAGAGAGCCAAGACAGTAGAGCTTCACCGCCCATACATTGATGAGATTACACTGAAGTGTCCGGAGTGCGGTGGAGAAATGCATCGTGTACCGGAGGTTATTGACTGCTGGTTCGACTCAGGAGCAATGCCTTTCGCACAGCATCATTATCCATTTGAAAACAAAGAATTATTTGAGCAGCAGTTCCCTGCAAACTTTATCTCCGAGGCAGTAGACCAGACCCGTGGATGGTTCTACTCACTCCTTGCAGAATCCACACTGCTCTTCAACAAAGCACCATACAAGAACGTAATCGTTCTGGGACATGTCCAGGATGAGAACGGACAGAAGATGAGTAAGTCCAAAGGAAATGCAGTTGATCCATTCGATGCACTGAACAAATACGGCGCAGATGCCATCAGATGGTACTTCTACATCAACAGTGCTCCATGGCTTCCGAACCGTTTCCATGGCAAGGCAGTTGTGGAAGGACAGCGTAAATTCATGAGCACACTGTGGAATACTTACGCATTCTTCGTATTATATGCAGACATCGACAACTTCGACCCGACCAAATATGAACTGAACTATGACCAGCTTCCTGTTATGGACAAATGGCTCCTCAGCAGATTAAACACAACTGTTCAGGCTGTAGACAATGATCTGGCAAACTACAAGATCCCGGAAGCAGCAAGATCACTTCAGGAATTCGTAGATGAGATGAGTAACTGGTATGTAAGAAGAAGCCGTGAACGTTTCTGGGCAAAGGGAATGGAGCAGGATAAGATCAATGCTTACATGACTCTGTACCATGCACTGGTAACCATCGCCAAGACAGCTGCTCCGATGATCCCGTTCATGACAGAAGACATCTATCAGAACCTGGTAAGAAGCGTGGATAAAGATGCTCCGGAGAGTATCCATCTCTGCGACTTCCCAACTGTAAACGAAGCATGGATCGACAAAGATCTGGAAGCAGACATGAAAGAGCTTCTGGAGATCGTAGTTCTGGGACGTGCCTGCAGAAATACAGCAAACATCAAGAACCGTCAGCCGATCGGAACCATGTATGTAAAAGCTGAGAAGAAAATGAGTGAATTCTACACTGACATCATCGCAGACGAACTGAATGTCAAAGAAGTAAAATTCGCAGATGATGTAGAATCCTTTATCTCCTACAGCTTCAAACCACAGCTTCGTACAGTAGGACCGAAATACGGTAAACTCCTTGGAGGAATCAGACAGGCTCTCACAGACATCAATGGAACAGCAGCAATGAACGAACTGAGAACCAACGGTGTCCTGAAACTGGATATCAACGGAAACGATGTAGAGCTTACAGAAGAAGACCTTCTTATTGAAACAGCACAGACAGAGGGTTATGTATCTGAATCTGACGGTGAAACATCCGTAGTCCTGGATACAAACCTGACACCTGAACTGATCGAAGAAGGATTTGTACGTGAGATCATCAGCAAGATCCAGACCATGAGAAAAGAAGCTGGCTTCGAAGTTATGGACAAGATCGTAGTATACGCTCACGGAAACGACAAGATCCAGGATGTCATGAAAGCACACGAAGATGAGATCAAGTCAGAAGTACTTGCAGACGAAATGGTACTTGGCGAGACCGATGGTTATGTGAAAGAGTGGAACATCAACAAAGAAGCAGTAACTATGGGTGTTAAGAAACTGTAATTGACAACATTCGGTCAATTACTGACAAGGTAATGATAAGTTACAGGTATTTCACAGGAAATATACTACTTTCGCAATGCACGATAAAAAAAATGTTATAAAATTCGGCAATTATACACATGACAGACTGTCGAAAAAAGAGTATCATTATCTTTGACAGTCTGATTTCAGAGAGGAAATTGGAGGCAGAGATTCTTTGCCCCCAATTTCTCTGATATGAGAAAACAGAAGAGTTGACGGAATGAAGAGGTTCACCGGCAATATCCGCAGGGTGTATTGCTGAGAATAAAGTGAACAGTGAAACCATTACGGGAGGTATGAAATGACAAACGAAATGTTCAAGAAAGAGGCATTCAAGAAAAGCGTAAAAGACAACGTAAAATTCCTCTATCGAAAAACAATTGAAGAAGCTACACAGGAGCAGATTTTTCAGGCAGTAAGCTACTCTGTAAAAGATGTTATCATTGATAACTGGCTTGCAACACAGAAAGCTTATGACGAACAGGATCCGAAGATCGTATACTATATGTCCATGGAATTCCTGATGGGACGTGCTCTCGGAAACAACCTGATCAACCTTTGCGCTTACGGTGAAGTAAAAGAAGCTCTCGAAGAACTGGGATTTGACCTTAACTGTATCGAAGATCAGGAACCGGATCCGGCACTTGGAAACGGTGGTCTGGGAAGACTGGCTGCATGCTTCCTTGATTCTCTCGCAACTTTAAATTACGCAGCATATGGCTGCGGAATCCGTTACCACTACGGAATGTTCAAACAGAAAATCCAGAACGGTTATCAGATCGAGGTACCGGATAACTGGTTAAAGAACGGCTACCCATTCGAACTGCGTCGTCCGGAATATGCCAAGGAAGTACACTTCGGCGGATATGTAAGAGTAGAGTACGATCCTGAAAAGGGCGGAAGCAAATTTATCCATGAAGGATATCAGGCAGTAAAAGCCATTCCTTATGATATGCCGATCACAGGATATGACAATGATGTAGTAAACACACTTCGTATCTGGGATGCAGAGCCGATCGTAGACTTCGAGCTTGATTCCTTTGACAAGGGTGATTACAAGAAAGCTGTAGAGCAGGAGAACCTTGCCCGCAATATCGTAGAAGTTCTTTACCCGAACGACAACCACTATGCAGGTAAAGAGCTGAGACTGAAACAGCAGTACTTCTTTGTATCTGCAAGCCTCCAGGCAGCAATTGCCAAATACAAAAAGAAACATGACGATATCCATAAATTATATGAAAAAGTAACATTCCAGATGAACGATACACATCCGACTGTAGCAGTAGCAGAGTTAATGCGTATCCTCATGGACGAAGAAGGACTCGGATGGGATGAAGCATGGGAAGTAACAACCAAATCTGTTGCTTACACAAACCATACTATCATGTCCGAAGCACTTGAGAAATGGCCGATCGAGCTCTTCTCCAGACTGCTTCCGCGTGTATACCAGATTATCGAAGAGATCAACCGTCGTTTCATCCTTGAGATCCAGGCAAAATATCCGGGAAATTACGAGAAGATCAAAAAGATGGCAATTATCTACGATGGACAGGTTAAGATGGCTCACCTTGCAATCGCAGCAGGCTATTCTGTAAACGGTGTTGCACGCCTTCATACAGAAATCCTGAAGAATCAGGAATTAAAAGACTTCTATGAAATGATGCCTAAGAAATTCAACAACAAGACAAACGGTATCACTCAGAGACGTTTCCTGCTCCACGCAAATCCACTCCTTGCAGACTGGATCACAGAGCACATCGGACCGGACTGGGTTACAGACCTTCCACAGTTAAAGAAACTGGCAGTTTATGCTGATGATGAGAAAGCACTCCAGGAATTCATGAACATTAAGTTCAAGAACAAAGAGCGTCTGGCTAAATACATCCTTGAGCACAATGGCGTAGAAGTAGACCCGCACTCCATCTTCGATGTACAGGTTAAGAGACTTCACGAGTACAAACGTCAGCTCCTGAACATCCTGCATGTTATCTATCTGTACAACCAGATCAAGATGCATCCGGAAATGGAATTCTATCCAAGAACATTCATCTTCGGTGCAAAAGCATCCGCAGGTTACGCAACAGCCAAGAAGATCATCAAACTCATCAACTCCGTAGCAGATGTAGTAAACAATGACGCTTCCATCAACGGCAAGATCAAAGTTGTATTCATCGAAAACTACAGAGTATCCAACGCTGAGTGGATCTTCGCAGCAGCAGACGTTTCCGAGCAGATCTCCACAGCAAGTAAAGAAGCATCCGGTACAGGTAACATGAAGTTCATGCTCAACGGTGCTCCTACACTTGGAACAATGGACGGTGCTAACGTAGAGATCGTAGAAGAAGTTGGCGCAGAAAACGCATTCATCTTCGGTTTAAGCTCCGACGAAGTAATCAACTACGAAAACAACGGCGGATACGATCCAAACGTAATCTACAACACAGACGAAGAAATCCGTCAGGTACTGATGCAGCTCATCAACGGAACCTTCTCCAATGATACAGAACTCTTCCGTGACCTGTACGATTCACTTCTCAACACAAAGAACACAGACAGAGCAGACCGCTACTTCATCCTCGCAGACTTCCGTTCCTATGCAGACGCACAGAAACGTGTAGAAGCAGCATACAAAGATGAAAAAGGCTGGGCTAAGAAAGCACTCCTCAACACAGCCCACAGCGGCAAGTTCACATCTGACAGAACCATCCAGGAATATGTAGATGATATCTGGCATCTGGATAAGGTTATTGTTAGAAAGAAATAATGAACAGATTATAATAAGAAATAAAACGTTCACTTCAGGCCCATGATAGTAGAGGCTATCATTCTGAAAGGAATAGTAAAGAAACAGCAGAGAACAGTAGAAAGTTCCCTGCTGTTTTTTGTAATACTGGTAATAAGAATGTATTTTTGATAGAATAAGGAAAGATAATCAGTCTTGACAGAATGGAGGAATACAAGATGCTGAAAATATTCTTTGGGGACAACCCGGGAGGCAATTATATTTTTAATCCCGATGTGTTCTTTAATAACACATATGAAGACGAGTGGATTACATCAGAGACTTCCAGAAAAATGATTAAAGATATAGATGGATCAGAAGTAAAAGGACCATGTATGATCGACAGCCCATTTCTCGGCCCGATTCCACCAGAGCGTCTGTCGGGAGGAGTAAAAACCCTGATTTTGATGCAAAATGATCCAGACCATATTTTTAATGCATCTGCCTGTGGAAATAATTGTGCACAATGGATTTTAAGACTGGCAGAACAAAAAGATATTACAATTCGCCTGGGATATATCATGGACTTTGGAAAACAGCCATTTGATATCTATATTGTAAATACAGGAAAAACTGTACACACTATGCTTGAACTTGATGACGAAATCATTGTAAACCGATTGTTGAGAGGATAATAAATTATGACAGGAAAGTATGATATCGAAATATATAATAAACGAGTTCATTATCATCTTACCGTAAAGAGAAATATCACCGTTATTCAGGGAGATTCCGCAACAGGAAAAACAGAACTTCTTAGAATGATTTCTGATTATGAGAACAATGGCATATCATCAGGAATTACTGAAATATGTGAAAAGAGATGTGTGGTAATAGAAAACGCTTCATGGAAAGAAAGACTTGCCACGCTACAGCAATGTATTATATTTATTGATGAAGGGGCACTATTCTTACGTAGTAAAGAGTTTACTAAGATGGTGAAAGGAAGCGATAATTACTTTGTTCTGGTCACAAGGGACAGTCTGGAACATTTGCCATATAGTATTGAAGAAATTTACGGTATGAGACAAGAACGGGATAGCCAGAAATATCAGAATGCCAGAAGGATATATAATGAAACTTATCAGTTATATAATTTGCAGGCAAATGAAGATATCCATCCAGATCTGATCATAACAGAAGACTCTAATTCAGGATACGAATTCTATCATAAATTGTTCGGAGAAACGTGTTGCTCAGCAGAAGGAAAAAGCAACATACTTTCGTATCTGCAGAAAAGCCATGAGAAAGAAATTCTTGCAATTGTAGACGGAGCCGCATTCGGTCCAGAGATGCAGCATGTAATGCAGTATATAAGAGATAGCAGAAACAAAATCGTATTATACGCACCGGAATCATTTGAGTATTTGTTGTTAAGAGCAAATATTATAGACAGAACCTCAGAAGCAACAGAAAAGACTTATGAACTGGCAGATAGTAGAGAGTATTTCAGTTGGGAAGAGTTTTACACTGCCTATTTAATAGAACAAACACGAAATACAATATATGAATATAGTAAGAAAAAACTTAAAGATACATATCTGACAGCTGGAAACTTCCGAAAGATTGTAAGCCAGCTTCCTGAGAAAATCAAACTGGCATTAATGGTAAATCAGAAACAACAATTATGAAATTAGAAATGGCAGAGAATCGGACAGGGTTCTCTGCCACTTTTTAACTTATATGTGAGCTTATACATCATCTTGTGATAAAGATGAAAAACTCACCACATTTGTAACAAATTATAGATTTCAGACATGGAAAATCAAGGAAAATAAATGTTTTAGAAGTGTACGAAATTTAAAAAAGTTGTAAAATTTTTGAAAAGATAGTATAATATAAAATGTAGGACTTTAGAAATAAAACTTTAACAAATGCAAATTTTAAAAATATAAAGGGAGAAAAAGTAATGGAATATTTATATATAATACAACAAGTATTAATATGGATTATAACAATATTCTGGGTATATCAAATTGGTATAAGTTTGTGTTCTTTAGTAAAACTTAAAGAAAAACCTATAGTTAATGAAAAGAAAAATAAATTTATGGCAATTATACCAGCTCATAATGAAGAGGCAGTTGTTGCAAACTTAATAGAGAGTTTAAAAAAGCAAGATTATCCAAAAGAGTTATTTGACATTTATGTAATTGCAGATAACTGCACAGATTCAACAGCAGAAATTGCTAGAAAAGCTGGTGCAATTGTTTACGAAAGATTTGATGAAGAGCATAAAACTAAAGGTTATGCATTAAATTGGTTTTTACAACAAAAAATACAAGAAGATGCAGACTATGATGCTTTTTGCGTATTTGATGCAGACAATATTGTAGATATTAATTTTATAAAAAATATGAATATAAAATTATGCCAAGGTGAAGACGTTGTCCAAGGGTACAGAGATATTAAAAATCCAACAGACAGTTGGGTAAGTGCAGGGTATGCATTATTCTATTGGACAATGAACCGTTTCTATCATTTAGCAAGATACAATATAGGGCTATCACCACTTATCAACGGAACAGGTTTTATGGTAAGATTTGATGTAATAAAACCAGAAGGTTGGAATACTAATACTTTAACAGAGGATATAGAATTCTCGTTAAAAAGAATAATAAAAGGAAGAAAATTAGGTTGGGCAAGAGAGGCTATTGTGTATGATGAGCAACCAGTTGGATTTAAGCAATCTTGGTCACAAAGAGCAAGATGGACAATTGGACATATTCAATGTTTAAAAGAATATACAAAACCTTTAGCAGTAGCTGTAAAAGAAAAGAAAACAGTTATGAACTTTGATGGGCTTTTATATATACTAGGAAGTATACCAATGTTTGTTTTAACACTAGTGTTATTAGGGATGAACTTTGTAATATATGCAGGTTCAGGGATGACATCAGTAGACTTAGTTGTTAATATTTTAAGATATTTAATACCAACATTTTTACTTCCAATAGGTACTGCAATAATTATTATGCTATTAGATAAAAAGCCAATAAAACCTATGATAAAAGGTTTAGCATGTTATCCATTATTCCTAGGCTCATGGTTATTAATTAATTTTGTATGTTTATTTAAGAGAAATGTAAAATGGGAAAAAATTGAACACACAAGAAGTATTAAAATTGATGACGTAGGAAAAACAGAAATTGTTAGCCAAGAAGTAAAATAAATTATCAAAATTGGCAAAGAAAAGAACAAATAAAAAACAAAAAATCTGTCAGTTAAATAAAATATGCTGGTAGATTTTTTTTATGATTTTGTTATTTTTAGCAAATACCAGTTTCATTTCCAATTTTTGATTTATTCTTAGAAGAAGCAGAGAGTTTTAGAAAAAATAAGTAAAGTATGTAAAACTAATAATTAAACTGGATGAGTAAAAAATGAATTTGATAAAAATAGTAAAAAGTTGACATAAATATACAAATATAGTAAAATAAAATATATTACATTTTAGGAGGCTAAGCAAAATGCATGAATCTAAGGAACAAAAGTCAGCATGGATTTTCGAAATCCTTAGTGGAAAAAAAGAGGAGGAAGTTTCTCAAAAAGACATTGGTCTTCAGATTGAAATTCGGGGATTTGCAAGATGCATTGAAACGGTTGATTATGAAGAAGGTTTAACCCAAGAATATGTAGAAGAAATGTTAAAGAAAAACTTTTTTATTGGTAAAATAGCATATGAGTATATTCAAAGGAGTTATAGCAGAAAAAGGAAAGTAAAAATTTTGTTTATAAAAAGTGATTTTCCAAGAATAGAAAGAAATTTCGCAACTAATGGAATCATTAAAATCAAAATTCCCGTATTTGAGGACTGAATCTAAAAAGCCGCAGAGAATTCAAGTTTTGAGTTCTCTGTTTTTAATTTGGCAAATACATTTGTATACATAAAAGAAATGTGTGGAATAGAGCAATGCAGAACATAAGTAGAAAATTAAATGCAATTTTGTAAAGCAATTTGCCAAATATGTCAGGTAAAATTTGCCAGATATCTAAAGAAGAAAAATAAAAGTAAGGTATAATTTTAAAAAACAAAAATTATATCTTTTTTTTACATTAAAAATTTTTTTATAAAAAATGTGATAGCTTTCTTTCTGATTTCTATTCAATATAAAATTTATTTGACCATAACTTTTGAATAACAATCAGTAAGTTTTTAATATATTGCTT
>OGXX01003375.1_pt1 | contig 13392 bp, 9 predicted proteins | sample 1576301 | NCBI WGS metagenome assembly OGXX01 (sample SAMEA3541469, study PRJEB24748) | human gut metagenome | biome: human gut; feature: human-associated habitat; material: faeces | place: China | collected 2012
GATTTTTCAGTATTATCAATAATCTCAATCTCACAATTATAAAGTGAAGCGATATATTCTATCAGCTCAAAACCAAATCGCAATAGCCGGTCTTTATATAAAACAACAACCTTTTCAACCTGATTTTGAGATATTCGCCTGATCAATTCCTGAAGTCCTTTTTTCTTATAATTAATCCCGGAACCGATATCACTTATTATCTCAAATGGCTGTCCTTTTGCCAGAAGATATGTCTTAACATTATCAATCTGTCGTTCCAGATCATCTTTCTGTTTATGGCTTGAAACGCGACAATATCCAATTGTAATGCGGTTTTTAGGCTTTACATTTATTACCTGGTTGAGTTGCTCATCAGAATAATATCTATAGCCACTTACTGTAGTATGATGCGGATGAAGTTTTCCATTGGCATCCCAATTTCGTAATGTCTGGGCAGATACGCCTATAATTTTTGAAAATTCATGTATAGAATAATATTTACTCAAAGTATCAACTCCTTTCAATAATATTCTACTCTAATATCTTATAAAACTCAACATATACTTATATGATTTTATAATTTATATTTAACTGTTAATTCCCTCCATTGAGAATATATGATGATTTTTAATTATCCTATCTTATAGCAATTCCGGAAAATATTGCAGACAACCTGCTGCATCAGAGAAAGAACGTTATGCGAAATTGCTGTTGATGACTTATATAATATATTGTACACTTATATAGATATAAACGCAAGATTTTACTATTTTCCCCTGAGATTATCAAGGAATTTTATGACACAGCAGGGTATACTTTAATTCAAGAGTGTAGCTGATAAGGCTGCTCCCAAACTTTCATACACATATTCCCGTCTGCCGCTGGTTTTCACACCTGCACTGCCACTGTAAACCGTGAAAATTGTCAGTACATAGTACTCATAAAACTATGTATCAGCGGTCAGACCGGAAAAATGAACGGAGGATTTTTACAATGAATATTCCAAATAAAAATGAATTGACACGTATTTACGGCGAAGCAGAGAAATCAGCAGCACGTTTTCAGGCTGTAGCTGATCATTTCGCAGAAATTTACCATCATGATATAGCAGAATTTTTTACAGCACCGGGAAGAACAGAGATCATCGGAAACCATACAGATCATAATGGCGGTCGCGTAATCGCAGGCAGTATTGACATGGATACCATCGGTGCAGCTTACCCGAACAACAGCAGTGTTATCCGTATCACAAGTGAAGGATATGATAAGGAAGTTGTCGTAGACATCAATGATCTTGCCAGCGTACCGAAGGCTCAGGGAACCGTATCTCTGGTAGCAGGTATGGTGGAAGCTATTCAGAAATTCGGTTTTAAAGTAGCCGGTTTTGATGCTTATGTGACCACAAATGTAATCCGCGCAGCAGGTGTAAGCTCTTCTGCATCTTTCGAAATGCTGGTATGTTCCATCATTAATTATTTCTTTAATGATGGTGCAATGACATACATCAACTATGCAAAAGCAGGACAGTATGCTGAGAATGTTTACTGGCTGAAGGCTTCCGGATTAATGGATCAGCTTGCATGTGCAGTTGGCGGACCGATCCTTCTGGACTTCTCAGACAGAGAGAATCCAAAATATGAGAAAGTAAACTTCTCTTTCCATGATTATGATCATCATCTTGTAATCGTTAATACAGGAAAAGGTCATGCTGATTTAAGTGAAGAATACTCTGAGATCCCTATGGAAATGAAAGAAGCAGCCAAGGCAGCAGGAGCAGAGCTTCTCTGTGAGACAACTCTTGACAAAGTGCTTGCAAATATGGATAAGATCGATAATGACAGAGCAATCTTAAGAGCGATTCATTTCTTTAAAGAGAACGAACGTGTAGAGAGAGCTGCAAAAGCAGTTGAAGAGAAAGATGGTGAGACTGTACTGAAGCTACTCAGTGAATCAGGAAAATCTTCCTGGGAATTACTTCAGAACTGCTATCCGATCAAAGCATATACAGAGCAGAAGATTTCTGTTGCGCTTGCTCTTACAGATCTCTTCCTTGAGAAACTGGGCAAAGGTATCTGCCGTATCCATGGAGGCGGATTTGCCGGTGTTATCATGTGCGTAGTGCCGGAAGAAGAAACAGAGAACTATGTTTCCTATATTTCTGAATTTGCCGGAAAAGAGAACGTATATCCAATGAATATCCGCGCAGTAGGTGCAGTACATATTGAAAAGTAAATATGCCGCAAAGGGTGTTACTGAACATAAAATTATGAGCAGCCAGCGAAGCGGATTGTGAATATCTGTTTGACAAATATTGAGTTAGATGTTATCAGGAAAAACAGGCAGCAGTAAGGTGGATTGGATTGACATACACTTTACTGCTGTTTTTTTGATGGAAGTTTCCTGTTTTGCTTTTCAATGCAAAATTCCTGTATTATAATTGTGATAATGTATAATTATGATAAGGATATATGGTGATTTTTTGTAGATAATGCATTTTGTATCTGTTTATCAGAATGTGAAATTTACAGGAATTGCTACAGAATTATCAGGTATCTAACCGAATAAACTGCGGAGCAGTTATTCGATGTAGAGCCGCATAACAAAGCGGATAATTTTTATCCGCTTGACATGAGGGGGAAGGAATAATGAAAAAAAGGTGGACAATGCGGAGGGCACTGCTTGTTCTGTGCATTGCAAGTGTAGTGTTCGCACTTCTTCTGCAGACATTTCTGTTTCATCAGTCTCTGCGCAGACAGATTCGGGCAGAGAGCATTTCAGATCATGAGATTTCTCTGAATAAAATGCAGACAGATCTGTCTAATTTTATCCACACAATACGAGGGGAAATGCTTACGATCTACAGTGAGCAGGATCTTATCGCAGCTATGCGTGAAGCTGCGGAAAAAGATACAGACATGAAGGATTATTACTGGAGAAGCTGGTATTTTGCAAGGAAGCGTTTTACAAAAGAGGATCAGCTTCTTGCCATGTATCTTTATGATACAAAGGATCATCTGATCAGCAGCTACCGCTACAATTCAGTTACATATCCCAAAGATATTTACAAGGCAGAGTACGATGATAATTCAGACCGGGTTTATGATTATGTGCATGGAAAACGTACAGATCTGATGATTTCCGGATATCACAATTCTGCTGCAAAGAAAGATATTGTGCGATTTGTGCTGAAACTGCATAATTATGATGCAGACAGGAATGCCCTGGGGTATCTGGTCTGTGATATTAACAGTGCGGCACTTACTTCTATTATGGCTAAATATGTAGATGTAGAGCAGGTATGTCTGTGGCTGCAGCCGTTAAATGACCGGGTGATCGCAATGACCGGGGAGGCTTCAGAGAGTCAGTGCAGAATCCAGAAACAGCTTGCAAAGGTTGTACAAAGTCATTATAAATCCGGTGAACTGGAACAGGAGTATGATGGGAATTATCTGATCCAGGTGTCTCAGGAGAATTATAATCTGGAGGCATTTGTGCTTGTCTCACAGTCTCTTCTCACTGCAACGCAGAAGACACTGATCCGAACACTTCTTATTATAATGGGAGCCATGATCTTTGCAATTATGGTGATCGTATTGTTTGTGTCTCAGTGGATGACAAAGCCTGTAGAAGAGATGAGCAGCACTATCACGCGGATCAAGGACGGAGAAACCCAGCTTCGGGTGCAGCCCGTAGGATGGTCCCAGGAGCTGACTACGCTGGGTACGGAATTTAATGAAATGCTTGACCGTATGCAGGTCATGGCGCAGGAAGAACTGCAGCATAAAATGCTGGTAGAGCGTACGGAATACAAAATGCTGCAGGCACAGATCAATCCCCATTTCCTCTATAATACACTGGATACCATGAGCGGGATTGCCAATGCTCAGAACTGTCCGATGGTAAGCGGTATGTGTCATTCACTGTCTGCAATTTTCCGCTACAGTCTGAATATGACAGATGAGCTTTCCACTGTGCAGAATGAGATGGCGCATGTGAGAAATTATCTCTATGTTATGGATGTGAGAAATGGCTCAACGATAGCTTACGATTATCAGATTGACAGCGATACACTGGCAGACCAGATGCCGCGTATCTGCATCCAGCCGGTTGTGGAGAATGCACTTACACATGGTCTCAGAAACGTCCGCCGTAAGGACAAAAAGCTTCTGATCCGTTCAGAACATGTGAATGAGAATCTGGTGATCACAATTCAGGATAATGGTGCGGGAATGGATGCGGAATCTATGAACCGTCTGCTGGATCAGAATGATATGAAACGTGTGGAATCCGGCATTTCCATTGGAATCCTGAATGTTAATGCGCGTCTGAAGAGGCTTTTCGGAGAGAAATACGGACTGCATATTGAAAGTACAGCAGGCGAGGGGACAACTGTGACGATCACAGTCCCGGCTGTTTCTACGGAGAATTCCGGTGATATGGAAAATGTGTAACTGTTCAGTACCTTCACAGTTACGAGCCAAAATGCATTAAAAATCACCTGCGGTGATGGCATTTTGGCTTGTATGTCTCGGGATTTTGGTACTTACGTGCCAAAACACCTCGCGGGATAGTAGACTACTGAATAGTTACGAAAATGTTCAAAAATGAGCAAGGAGAGAGACAATGAAAAATATGAAATATAAGGTTCTTGCTGCAGATGATGAATTCTGGAGCAGGGAAAATATCCGGAATCTGATACCATGGGAGGAGTATTCCCTGGAATTTCTGGAGCCTGCATGTGACGGGGAAGAGGTTATAGAGAGGATTGCTGAAGAAAAACCGGATATTATTCTCACAGATATTAATATGCCATTTCTGAGCGGTCTGGAATTACTGCAGCGTTTGCAGAATGAATACCCTGAAATCATTACCATTGCCATCAGTGGCTATGATGACTTTGATAAGGTAAAGGGTGTCTTTGTTTCCGGCGGTCTGGATTATCTTCTGAAGCCTGTGGGAAAAGAAGAGATGGTAAAGGTGCTTACCAAGGCACTGGGACTGCTGGAAGAAAGAGAAAACGCAAAAAGACAGGATGAAACCAGCAGAATCCAAAAACATAAATTGTCATCCTTTCTGGAAGACAGCGAATATTCAGCTCTACTTTCAGGAAAACTGTACGGGCAGTCAGCATCCCAGACCCATGTGTCCAGCACAAATACATTTTCAGAAGTAGCCACACTGATGGTGAAATTCTATAATATTACAGAAATTGCAGAGCAGTTTGAACATGATAATCTGCAGATGTCCTGGAGTATTAAGTCTAAATTAAAAGAACTGACAGGCTCGAAGGAAAATGTGATCATTTTTAACAACAGTAACAAGATGAGTGAGTTTCTGATTGTAGAGACTGCAGATGCGAAGGAACTCAAAACACTGGCGGAGAATATCCTGAAGGAATTTCCGCTGAAAGAATACGGTCCGGTTTCTGTTGTGCTCCATGAACAGACAAGTTCCCTGGATGATATCGGTACAGTTTACAGAGAACTGATATCTGCTCTGGTTACCAGACCATTTACCAGACAGCATTGCATACTGTCGTGCCCGGAAGAGAAATCAGGAGAGGAACAGAGAAGCAGTGAGATTCAGATGATGGGAAAATCAGTGCCTGCTCATATGGAGACGGAATTATATCATCTGTTGTCAACAGGACAGAAAGCAAAGACAGAGAAGCTGATTTTTAAAACCTGTGATTTTAAACACTGTGATAATGGTGACTGGACTTATCTGGATGTGAAGCAGTACACGGGAAGGATCACAGGAATCCTGTACCGCTATGTACAGGAGAAATGCCCAGAGCTTACTGCGCAGGCAGAGGAGGCTATGGACAATATTGATTATTATATGAAATGTCTCAATGCATCATCACTGTCTGCCTCTTTAAATATTCTTCTGGATAGCTTATGGGAAAGCGGAGAGGATAATGACACAGATTCCGGATCAGGTTCTATCATGCAGCAGGTAGAGCAGATCCATAAATATATGGAACGCTCTTATTATGAGAATATTACACTTACTGCTCTGGCAGAAGAATATCATATGGATGCCAGCTATCTGTCCAGAAGCTTCAGCCAGAAATATGGTGAAACAATCATTGCCTTCCTCACCAGAATCAGGATGGAGAAGGCAGCAGAGCTTATGAAAGATCCGGATAAGAAGCTGGAGACGATTTCGTTCCTGGTAGGATATGATGATTATAATTATTTTAGCAGGGTATTCAGGAAAAAAATGGGATGCAGTCCAAGAGAGTATCGGAATAATCTGGCACAATTATAATAATTATAGCAAGCCTCTTAAATGCATTATTTTAGAGGATTGCTATTGTATGGAAGAAACTCAGATAGAATTGGGTAAACAGTAACGGAAGTGGAAGTCCTCTGTATAGCGGTTCTTATCGAATCGAACGGATACAGAGGGCTTTTTTGGAAGATATACAACTAATCAATAGAGAAAACATACAAGTTACTGGCATTTTGCTCAACTTGTTCATATTTTGTCCAAGTTTTATATATAAACTGGTCAAAAATGTGCAACAAAATTTTCCAAATATGTCCTAACTGACCAAAGGCAAAGTATGGTTTAATATAATCACAGAGGAACGGAAAGCCCGGAAAAACTTCCGTTCAAAAAAATAAGAAACTAAGATTTTTCAAGGAGGGTTTTACAACATGAAAAAAAGAATGAGAAAAGCAGTCGCTATCGCAGCAACAGCAGCAATGGTTGGTTCTTTACCGGCAGGGGCAGTTACAGCACAGGCAGCCGATGACGACATCACAATCGGCGTATCAATCTGGAGCTCCACAGATGTACTTGGAAGCCAGAGTAAAAAAATCATTGACAAAGCAGCAGATGCTCTTGGTGTTAATGTAATGTATGTTGACCAGGGACACGTATCTGAGCAGGTTACAGCTTCTGTTGAACAGCTTTGCGCAGCAGGATGTAACGGTATCGTAATCTGTAACTCTGCAGACTCCGAAATGACATCTGCCATCCAGACATGTGATGCAAATCAGGTTTACCTTACACAGTTCTATCGTATCATCTCCGAAGAGAACAGCCCTGAAGTATATCAGACAGCATGCAACTCACAGTATTATCTTGGTGCAGTTCATGAAGACGAAGTAACAAACGGATATACATTGGTTAACCTGCTTCTTGAGAACGGTGACAGAAACATCGGCCTTGAGGCATGGACAGTTGGTGATGCTACCTTCCAGCAGAGATGGACAGGTTACAAACAGGCAGTTGACGAATGGAACGAAGCTAATCCTGATGATCAGGCAACAATTACAGAGCCTGTATACGCTAATACATCTTCTGAAGAAGGTGCAGCAGCAGCTCTTTCCCTTTACAACTCCAACCCTGATATGGACGCTCTGATCGTTGCAGGTGGCGGCGGTGACCCGCTTGTTGGTTCCATCGGTGCTCTGGCAAACGAAGGACTTACAGGAAAGATTGACGTTGTTTCCACAGACTTCCTTGATGACCTTGGCGAGCAGCTTGAATCAGGCGGAATGTTTGCTGAATCAGGCGGACACTTCTGCGACCCGTTATATGCATTCCTTATCACATATAACGCAATCAAAGGCAACTATGTAAAAGATGAAGGATCCTTCGGATACGAAATCCAGTTCCCATACCTGTATGTATCTTCTTCCGAAGACTATGAAAACTACAAGAAATACTTTGTAGATGACGATCCATACACAGATGAAGAGCTTGTGGAATTAGCAGGATACAGCTTTGATGATCTGAACAAAGCAGCTACATCACTTTCTATTGAGGATGTTATTTCCCGTCACAGCAACTAATATGATGAACTTATGCTCCACTGCCTTTTCTCCAAAGGGCAGTGGAGAAACTTTTAAGAGGTAATTGTCAGTGCCCGCTCGAAGCAAAAGGCCAAACCCTGATGAAGCGTCTGACCTCCTGCTTTTGGCGGGCAAAGAAATGGATAAGGAGAATGGTTATGAAAAAACTCAAACAAAGCCAGTATTATGGAATCGGCCTTCTGGTTCTTATGCTTGTAGTTTTCTGGGCAGTATTTAAAGTACTTGCACCGACTACTTTCGGTTCCCCGGAGAAACTGGCCACCTACATGAAATCAGCATTAATTTACGCAGTTGGCGGATGCGGACTCTACTTTATCTGCGTAATGGGACCTTTCGATATGAGCGTTGGTGCCAATATCGTACTTTCATCCATTATCGCCTGCAATGCAAGTGAGAAATTCGGTTATGCCGGTCTTATCATTGCACCGCTGATCTGTGGTACGATCATTGGTCTCATCAATGGTATTGTTTATATTAAATTACATATCTCTTCTCTGATCGTTACATGTGCGCTGTCCCTGATCTATGAGGCCTTCAGTGTATACGCCACAAACGGAAAGAACGTAATACTTTCAGCAGACTACAGAGCATTTGGTGATTATCCAGTCAACCTGATCCTGGCACTGATCGCATATCTGCTTTGCGCATTCATTTTGAAATATACAAAAATCGGTACTTATACTTACGCCATCGGAAGTAACGAAGTTGTAGCCAAGAACATGGGTGTAAATGTTCCGAAATATAAGATCGTAGCATTTACTCTTGCAGGATTTTTCTTCGGACTTCAGGCAATCCTGACAATCAGTTTTGGTACTTCCATGACATCAGCTTCCAACCTTTCCTCTATGAGCCGTAACTTTACTCCTCTGATGGGAACATTCTTTGGACTGGCATTTAAGAAATATGGCCATCCGGTTATCGCTATCGTGATCGGTGAAATGATCATTCAGCTTATGTTCAACGGTTTCGTTGCACTGGGAGCTCCGACTACGATCCAGAACGTAGTAACAGGTGTTGCTCTGCTGGTTATCGTTGCACTGACAACTAAACCGGTTAAAGGTCTTGTAGTAAAATAAGGAGAACGATTATGGGTGAAATATTATTAAGAGCAGAAAATATTGATAAACATTTTGGCATCACACACGCCCTGGACAACGTTTCCTTTACCTTTAATAAAGGTGAGATCCACGCACTGATCGGTGAAAATGGTTCCGGTAAATCCACATTGACATCCTGTCTGACAGGTATTTACCAGAAAGATTCCGGTAAGTTTATCCTTGAAGGAAAAGAGATCACCGCAACAAACCAGGTTGAAGCCAACCATCAGGGTGTAGCCATCATCGTACAGGAGATCGGAACACTTTCCGGACTGACTGTAGCAGAGAACATTTTCCTTGGAAACGAGGATCAGTTCACTAAACATGGCATCAAAAACACCGCAGCAATGAACAAGAAAGCCCAGGAATATCTGAACAGCTACGGATTTAACTATATTGATGCAACAAAAGTAATCGATGATTACAACTTCGAGGATCGTAAGTTAGTAGAGATCGTAAAATCCACTTACTTCAATCCAAAGGTACTGGTTGTCGATGAGACAACAACAGCACTTGGCCAGAAAGGCCGTGAAGAACTTTTCAAAGTTATGCACAGAGTTCGTGACACAGGAAACTGCGTAATCTTTATTTCTCATGACCTTGAGGAAGTTATTGAGCAGTCCGACAATATCAGCGTACTTCGTGATGGTGTCAAGATCGGTTCTATTACAAAAGAAGAAGCAACTCCTGACAGACTGAAAGCCTTAATGGTAGGTCGTGAGATTGGTGACAGCTACTATCGTACAGACTACGGTGAAAAAGTATCTGACGAAGTTGTTCTTTCTGCAAAGAACGTGACAGTAAAAGGGCAGATCGAGAACCTGAACCTTGATCTTCACAAAGGTGAGATCCTTGGTATCGGAGGACTTTCCGAATGCGGTATGCATGAGGTTGGAAAGGCACTCTTCGGAGCTTCCTATTTCCGCCAGGGAAGTGTAACTCTGGGAGACGGCACACCGATCAATTCCATTCCGGATGCCATCAAACACAGTATTGCCTATGCTTCCAAAGACAGAGACAATGAATCTCTGGTCATCAATGATACAATTGGCGATAACATCTGTCTTCCATCTCTGGAGGATCTGAAGACTCATGGATTCCTTCGTGCAAAGACAATGAATGAATTTGCCAATAAATTTGCAAAACAGATGAGTACAAAAATGACAGGCGTTGACCAGTTTGTATCCGCTCTTTCCGGCGGTAACAAACAGAAAGTCGTTCTTGCACGCTGGGTTGGTAAGGACTCCGACCTGATCATCCTTGACTCCCCTACACGTGGTATTGATGTCAAAGTTAAAGCTGATATCTACGCCATGATGGACGATATGAGAAAAAGAGGAAAATCCATTATTATGATCTCTGAGGAAATCATGGAGCTTCTGGGTATGGCAGACCGTATCCTGATCATGAAGGACGGTAAGATCAATGGTGAATTCCTTCGCTCTCCGGATCTGAAAGACACAGATCTGATTGACAATATGATTTAAGGGGGTAAAAAAATGAGTACAACAAAAAAATCAACTGAGCAAGTACCATTTCTGGAACGTCCCATTGTGCGTACGATCCTTCCTATAGCAGGATTCGTGATCATCTGTGTATTATTTGCAATCCTCACAGACGGCAGACTGTTTCAGCCGAAAAATATATCACTGCTTCTGAGCCAGTCATACATGCTGCTGATCTCATCCATCGGCGTGTTCATGGTCATGACAATGGGTGGTCTGGATTTCTCCCAGGGCTCCATGCTTGGTGTTGCTTCCATCGTAGTCTGCTACCTTTCCCATTACAACATGGTTCTGGCAGCGCTGGGTGGTGTGGTAACAGGCGGACTGATCGGACTGATCAATGGTTACTTCAATGTTAAGAGAAAAATCACAAGCTTCATTGTTACAATCTGTACCATGTATCTGTTCCGTGGAGTTTGTGCATATGCAACAACTAACTCACCTGTTTACGCAGTAAGTGATATTTCCAAATACAACACACTGCCATTTATGCTTACTTTCACAGTGATCATCTTCGTAGTGGCATATCTTGTATTTACTTATACAGGTCTGGGATCCAGACTGAAAGCAATCGGTGCAGGTGAAACAGCAGCAAGATTCGCAGGTATCCGTGTAGAGACTACAAAGATCCTTGTATTCGTGGCAGCAGGATGTATCACAGGACTTGCAGCATTTGTCAATGCTATCAAAGTAGGTTCCGTTACATCTACAGCAGGTAACCAGCTGGAAACACAGATCATGATCGCTCTGGTACTTGGCGGAATGCCTGTAAACGGTGGTGCTAAAGTAAGATTCTATAACATCATTCTTGGTGTTATGACATACAAAGTACTTTCCAGTGGTCTGGTAATGCTGATGATGCCGACACAGTTACAGCAGCTGATCCTTGGTATCATCTTCCTGATCGAGGTAGCAATCTTCAGTGACAGGAAGACTGGTATGATCGTGAAGTAATTAATTGTATAATATCGATTATATAACTGGCGTATTCGTGTATTATGTTCATACCTACATAAAATCCCCGGCTCCCGCAGAATTGGTCTGCGGGAGTTGGGGATTTTTGTCGTTTTTGTGTTCTCGTCACATTGATCACCATAGTATATTTCTGTTGCCTATCCTGTCAGGGCATGATAAGCTAAACATATAAAATCTGGTATTATGGGGTAATATATATAGGAGGGCGTAACAAATGATAGATATAAAAAATATCAGCACACACTGTACGCGCAGTGAATTTGTAGGGACCGCAGTTCTGGATACGATTGGGCTTGTGATTTCAGGGATTGATGATACTTTGCTGGAGACTATGAACGTAGGAATGAAGTATCGCTGTCTGGGATTGTTCAGCTCCCGTACAGGTGCTGCAGGGCAGATCACTGCTATCGATGATGCGGTGAAAGCAACCAACACAGAGGTTCTTTCCATAGAATTGCCGAGGGATACCAAGGGATGGGGTGGTCATGGAAACTATATTGTTCTTGGGGGAACTGATGTCTCGGATGTTCGCCATGCCATATCTATGGCTTTGGAACTTACGAATAAATATGCAGGTGAACTCTATATCAGCGAGAGTGGACATCTGGAATTTGCCTATTCAGCCAGTGCAGGACAGGCTCTGAATAAAGCATTCGGAGTATCGGTTGGAGAAGCCTTTGGGTTTATGGCGGGTTCTCCGGCTGCAATAGGGCTTGTGATGGCAGATACTGCGATGAAATCAGCGCCTCTTTCCATTGCGAAATATATGACGCCGAATAAGGGAACCAGCCATTCCAATGAAGTGATCCTGGCAGTTTCCGGAGATGCCAGTGCTGCTAAGACAGCGGTATTAAATGCCAGACAGACAGGTCTGGAGCTTCTGATCGGAATGGGCAGTTATCCGGAGATACCGGGGATCCCGTATTTGTAGAGATAAACTTTGTTCCCTGATTCACACTGCAGGTACTGAAAAAATCCTTGACTTTTTTTAAAACAGTCCGTATAATAACCAACGGTAAATTTAAGAAACAGATATTTGGTATTATTGGAAACGGTACATCCTCCTGGATGGTTATGAACAACACAAATCTCTAATTGATGTTATTCATACTATCTAAGGAGGATTTTTTATGCCTAAAAACAAGTTTCAGGAAGTTATTTTTACGATTATCATGGTGTTTGTAATGGTTTATGCCATGATCTGCTACAACATTGTGCTGAATACAGGGACAATGACAAATGAGACATTTCTGTTAGCCTTTCATGAATTAACATTCATGGGACCGATTGCATTTATTCTTGATTTCTTTATCATCGGTGGTCTTGCAAAGAAGATTGCATTTGGTATTGTGGATATGAGAAGAGATAATCCGTTCCACCTTGTACTTGCAATCTCAGCAGTATCCGTTGCATTTATGTGTCCATGTATGAGCTTTGCGGCAACTGTGCTGATCAAACATGCACCGGCAAGTCAGATCATTCCCACATGGCTCCAGACAACAGCAGCTACACGATTGGGATCAACTCCGACGAAATTTCCGGTGCTTGACGCTTCTGGGTGGATTTATTATCGCACAGCCGACGACCTCAAGACTGACCTTGGGATACCGTCCCTTAGCGGCTATGCCACGCAGGCATACGTTACCCAGCAGATTCAGGCGGCTATCAATGAGACGTGGGAGGCGAGCTATTGAGTACCCAGACGGACAAGCTCCAACAAATCGCTGATGCCATCCGGGCAAGTTCCGGTGAGACAGGGCAGATTCAAGCAAGTTTATTCTATCAAAAAATATTGCAGCTCAAGCGCTACCGCTGGGCCGACAGCGTCCCAACCTATTGTGAGCCCAGGGCCTTGGAGGCCGTGGATGTGGCCAAGAGCTACTGGATCGCCCGGGCTTCGGGCCGGAAATTCGTCTATTCCGGCGGCGCAACGTTTCTCGACGGCGCGCCCCTCAACAATGCGTCCGGGCAGGGGCTGATTGACTGCTCCACGTATATTCATCTGGT
>OGXX01003384.1_pt1 | contig 13358 bp, 10 predicted proteins | sample 1576301 | NCBI WGS metagenome assembly OGXX01 (sample SAMEA3541469, study PRJEB24748) | human gut metagenome | biome: human gut; feature: human-associated habitat; material: faeces | place: China | collected 2012
CAGTCGAAGGCTTCGCCTTCCAGCTCCCGCAGATCCAGCGAAACCTCCCGCGTCTCTTCGGAAAGATTGAACAGCGCCGCGTAATGCGAGCCGTCCTCGTCCTGACTGACCCAGACGGCCTGAGCGTCGTCCCGGGCGATCTGCCGCGCACCGAAGGAATGGCGGTTCAGCCGAAGCACGTCCCGGTTGGTGAGTAAGCGGAGCGTGGCTTCGTCCAGACTGGGCAGCTCCGCGCCAAGGATCAGCGGGGAGCGGAAGACGGACCACAGCGTCAGCAGGGTCTTCTGCTCGGCATGGGTGAAACGGGTCTGCCGGGGCTGACCGAATTTTACGCCGATGCGCCCCAGCGGCAGCATGTCGCAGTCGGGCCAGCAGCCGGGGCCTACGTGGCTCTGCCAGATCTCGCAGCGGGTGAACATATTTTTCAGCAGCGCCCAGTCATCCCAGAAATCGTTGGTGATGCGCCACATATTGGCGTTCTGTCGCAGGTGCCACGCCTTTTCCACGGGCGCGGGGCCGGGGGACAGGCTCAGGACGATGGGACGGCCGCAGCGGTCGATGGCCCGGCGGATCATCTCGATATCATGCGCCGCCGCATAGCCGCCGGATTCGGCCACGCCGGTATGGGCGATGTCGTCCACCTTTACAAAATCCACGCCCCATGAGGAGTACAGTTCAAACAGGCTGTCTTGGCGTTTTCCCGCGCCTTCCCTGCCAACCCTCAACCTCTCCGGCGGTGACCCCGTGATCGAAAACAACAACGCGCGCGGCCTCGTTTTCAATATCCAGAAATATTCCGTGCATGATGGTCCCGGCATCCGTACCATCGTCTTCACCAAGGGCTGCGGTCTGCGCTGCCGCTGGTGCAGCAATCCGGAATCCCAGAACCGGGAGCCGGAGCTGGCCTACAACCAGGGCCGCTGCCTGGGGACAGACAAATGCACCCGCTGCTTCAAGGCCTGTCCCAACGGGGCCCTGTCCCGCCGCGAGGACGGCTTCGTGGCCATCGACCGCGGCAAATGCGCGGGCTGCAAGGACATGCCCTGTGCCGAAGCCTGTCCGGCCCAGGGCATCATCGTCTACGGCAAGCCCTATACCGTGGCCGAGGCCCTCAAGGTTGCGCAGGAAGATGCCATGTTTTATGCTCGCTCCGGTGGCGGCATGACCATCTCCGGCGGCGAGCCCCTGCTGCAGAGCGAATTTGCCCTCAACCTGCTACGCCTGGCCCGTGAACGCCGTGTGAAGACGTGCATCGAGACCTGTGGTCTCGTCCCCACCGATGTGGTGCGCGAGGCGGCCCGGTACCTCAACCATGTGCTGTTCGACATCAAGCATATGGATTCCGAGGTGCACAAAAAGCATACCGGCATGCCCAACGACCTCATCCTGAAGAATTTCCAGACCCTGGTGACGGAGTTCCCCGGCCTGCCCGTCACGGCCCGTACGCCCGTCATCCCCGGGTTCAACGATCATGGCCCGGACATCAAGGCCATCTGTGACTTCCTCAAGCCCTTCGGGCATGTGAAGTACGAGATGCTGCCCTATCACCGTCTGGGCACACAGAAGTACACCTTCCTGGACCGTGTCCCCCCCATGGGTGACGTGACGCTGGACGACAAAAAGTTTGCCGCCCTGCAGAAGATCGCTGCCGCCACCCTGGGGGATCGGGTCATCATCCCCCGTTAGGCCGGGCTTTCGCGCACGCGCAAGGGTCCGTCTTCCGGGGGCGGGCCCTTTTTTTGTCTTTTCTGCCTTTCCAAGGAGCGGCTATGGTCAACTGGCACAAATTCTTCACGTCCATCCTCGACACCATTTCCGACGGCGTCTTCATTTCCGATGCCGTGGGCACCACCCTGTATGTGAACCAGATGTATGCCGATCTGGTGGGGGTGCCCGCGCGGGAGCTGCGGGGCAAGAATGTGCGCGACCTGGTCAGCGAGGGCCTTTTCGACCTGGCCCTGAACCCCGAGGTGGTGCGCACGGGCAAGCCGGCCACCTATATGCAGAAGCTCAAGGACGGCAAGAACGTGGTCATTTCGGGCGCGCCCGTCTTTGACGACAAGGGCCGGGTCTGCCTGGTGGTCACCTTCGTGCGGGACGAGACCCGCCTGGCCGAGCTCAACGAGCAGACCGGCGAACAGCGCAGGCTCATCAAGGAGATCAACGACAAGCTGGCCTTCGTGGCCCAGTCCCAGGGGCGGGACCTGGAACCCGTCTTTGCCAGCAGCGCCATGCAGTCGGTGGCCCTGGAGCTCAAGCGTTACGCCAGCACCGATGCCACGGTGCTCATCATGGGGGAGACCGGCGTGGGCAAGGACGTGTTCGCCCGCCTGACCCACCGCTGGAGCCGCCGCAAGGACAAGATCCTGCTCAAGGTGGACTGCGGCGGCATCTCCGAGACCCTGACGGAATCGGAGATCTTCGGCTATGTGCCCGGGGCCTTCACCGGCGCGTCCAGCAAGGGCAAGCCCGGCTATTTCGAGATCGCCGACGGCAGCACCATCTTTCTTGACGAAGTGGGCGAGCTGCCCCTTTCCATGCAGACCCGCCTGCTGCGCGTGCTGCAGGACAACGAGATCGTGCGCGTGGGCAGCTCCCAGCCCCGCAAGGTGGATGTGCGCATCATCGCCGCCACCAACCGCGATCTTGAGGAATGCGTGGAGGCCGGCACCTTCCGCCGCGACCTGTTCTACCGCCTCAACGTGGGCACCGTGCGCATCCCGCCCCTGCGCGAGCGGCCCGAGGACGTGCGCGTGCTGGCGGAGCTCTTTTTGCGCCAGTACACCACCAAGTACCGAAAAAAGCTGGCCTTCATGGACATCACCCTGGACATGCTGGCCCGGTACCGCTGGCCGGGCAACGTGCGCGAACTGCAGAACCTGGTCCACAGCCTGGTCATCACCCGGCAGGGCCCCCGCATCTCGCCCCGCGACCTGCCGTCCAGCATCAGCGGCCTGCACGACGAGAGCGGCGGCCATCTGGATGCCGTGCTCACGCAGGCCCGGCCCCTGCGCGAGATCATCGCCGACATGGAGCGGGATTTTTTGCGCCGGGCCATCGAGGTGCACGGCTCCGTGCGCCGGGTCTCGGAGCTGTTCCAGGTCAACCGCAGCACCATTTTCCGCAAGCTCCAGGGCGGCAAGGGGAATGCCGGGGAGGGTGGCCCGGCCTCCTGATCCCGTGTCACCCGCGGCGGCGGTCCGGCCGCACGGCACAAAAAAAGGCGCTCCCCGGGGGGAGCGCCTTTTGGCGTTGCGGGGAAAGCCCGGGCTAGGCCTGGGCCCCGTCCTTCTGCGTGTTGCGCCGGCGCAGCACCAGCATGGTCACCACCATGAAGACCAGGCCGGAGGCGAAGCCGGGCAGCAGGCTGCCGTGCATGAGGCCGGAGACCATGTAGCCCACCGCGCTGCTGGCCGCCACCACACAGGCATAGAGCATCTGGGTGGAGACGTGTTCCAGATGGGCGCAGCCCGCGCCGGCACTGGAGAGGATGGTGGTGTCGGAGATGGGCGAGCAGTGGTCGCCGAAGACGCTGCCGGCCAGGGTGGCGGACAGGCAGATCAGCACCAGGTTGGGATCCACGGCCTGGGCAACGGGCACCACGATGGGGATCAGGATGCCGAAGGTGCCCCAGGCGGTACCGGTGGAGAAGCTCAGGAAGCCGGCCACCACGAAGATGATGGCGGGCAGCAGGCCGCCGGAGATGCCGCCGTCGGCCACCAGGGTCTTGACGAAGAGCGGGGTCTGCAAAAGGTCGCGGCACACGCCGCTGATGGCCCAGGCCAGCACCAGGATGGTGTTGGCGGGCATCATGGCCTTCATGCCTTCACCGGCGCAGTCCATGAAGGACTTGAGGCTCATGAGGCCCCTGGGCACGAACATGAAAAAGGCCACGGTCAGGGCGCCGAAGGAGGCCCAGACAAGCGCCTTGGAGGCGCTGCAGTTGCCGAAGGCGGCGGCCAGGGTGTGGTAGGCGGGATCGCTGCCCCAGTAGCCGCCGCTGTAGAGCAGGGCCAGGACGGCGAAGACGATCAGGCTGCCGATGGGCACGAGCATGTCCATCAGGTGGCCCTTGGCGCTGGCGCCCATCTCGGCCTGTTCGGCATCCACATTGCCCAGTTCGCCCTGCTGGGCGCGCAGTTCGGCCTTGCGCATGGGGCCGAAGTCGAAGTCGGCCAGGCAGACCATGACCACCATGATGAGGGAGAACAGGGCGTAGAAGTTGTAGGGGATGGTGGCCACGAAGGCGGCAAAGTCGCTTTCAAAGGCGCCGGTGGCTTTCAGGTTGCTGCCCACGGCGGCGGCCCAGCTGGAGATGGGCGCGATGATGCAGATGGGGGCGGCGGTGGCGTCGATGATATAGGCCAGCTTGGCGCGGGAGATCTTGTAGCGGTCTGTCACCGGGCGCATGACCGTGCCCACGGTGAGGCAGTTGAAATAGTCGTCGATGAAGATGAAGGCCCCCAGGCCGCCGGTGGAGAGCATGGCCACGCGCTTGCTCTTGATGCGCTTGGTGGCCCAGTTGCCGTAGGCGCGTGTCCCGCCGGCGCGGGAGATGGTGAACACCAGCGCGCCCAGCAGGGTACAGAAGATGATGATGTTGAAATCGACCTTGTTCACCATGGTGGTGAAGGCGATCTCCACGGGCTTGATGATCATGTCGCCCGTGCCCATGCCCAGGCAATAGATGACGGTGCCGCTGAGAATGCCGAGGAAGAGGGAGGAAATGACTTCCTTGGTGATCAGGGCCAGGGTGATGGCGATGATGGGCGGCAGCAGAGAGAGCCAGCCCGCGTCAAACGGATCCATGAACATGCTCCTGTCTTGAAGGTCTGGAAGGCGCAGCACCGCATACGGCTTGCCGGCATCCCCCGCCGGCGCGTGATCTTCCCGGTCGCGCTGGACTGCGTGCGCGGAAGTGTAGCATGCGCGCCCTGGAGCGGCAATACAAAACGGCCGGGAAAACCGGGACAGGGCGGGGAGCGGCTGTGAGAAAACGGGGCGCCGGGGGCCGGGAAGGGCCCCTTCTGCCCCCGGCATGCCGCTTACGCCCCGCTGGCGTGGCCGGGGCGGTGGGAAAGGCGCCGCCACGGCAGGGGCGGGAGCGGTCAGGCGGCGGGGATGCGGTGCCCGGCCGGAGGAGCGCCCGGGGCGCTGCTGCCGTCAGGATGCCGGGCAGGACGTGAAGGGCAGGGCGGAAGTCAGCGGAGCAGATCGATGACCCGGCAGCCGAAGATATCGGCAAACTGCTGGAGGCGGCGCAGGGAAAAATCATGCCGTCCTTTCTCCAGACGGCAGACGGTCTCGGTCGTCAGCGACAGAAGACGGGCCATCTCCTTTTGCGTGATCTTCAGCTGACGGCGCTGTCTGGCGATATTGCGGGCAGGCCGCAGAAAAAAGGGGCTGCCCAAGCCAAGGACGCCTGTGAGCGGCTCACAGGCGTCCTTGGCCGGCATATCGCAAAAAAGGGCATACGGCCCGCACGGGCTACAGGCTGATCTCGCCGTACCGGGCCTCGTACTGCTGGATGGCCTGCACCAGGGCGGCGGCCAGGCGCTTGGCGCTTTCGGGACTCATGCCGACGGCTTTTTGCGGCTGCACGGCCAGCACCGGGCCCTGCTGGTCGTTTTCCTGGCGGCTCACGCAGGCCGTGAGCAGGATCTCCCCGCGGGCAAAGGTGGTCTGGAAGGCATTGGCGTAGATGGTCTCCAGCGCAGGGGCGGGCAGCATGGCCACGCGCATCTGCGGCTGTTCCGGCTGCTGTTCAGGCTGCTGTTCCGGGGCGCGGCTGTTGGCGGGCGTCTTTTTCAGGGCGGGCATGGTCTTCTCCTATTTTTTGTTCGGGGCTTTGGCGGGCTTTTCCTTTTCCGCCGGAGCCTTCTCCCCGGGATCGTCAGCGTGGGTGCGGATGCTGACCTTGGGCAGTTCGGCGAATTGCACGCTGCCCGCATCCATGCGGCTGATGATCTCGGCGGTGATGTCCATGGACGCGGGGGCGGCAAGGACGTTCTGGCGGGCCATGACGGCCACGTCGCCCTTGTCGGCGCGCCAGGCTTCGATCTGGGCCAGCATGTGCCTGCTGACCACGTCACGGGCGGCGGCCTGTTCCAGGGCCATCTGGCGCTGCAGCAGGGCCAGGCCCTGACGCAGCTCCTGCTGGCGTTTTTCCTCAGGACTTTTCTTCAGTTCTTCCTGATAGGCGGCCAGGCCGTTCTGCAGGATGGCCTGGACCTTGCCCAGGTGCTCGTTGGCCTGTTGTGCGGCCCTGGACTGGCTGAGGACGCGTTCCACGTCCACGCAGACCACATCGGGGCCTGTATCCAGGCAGCCGGACAGGGGCAGGGCCAGCATGAGGGCAAGACCGGACAGGAAACGGGAAAGGTGGCGCATGGATTTTTTCCTTGAAGGGTTGGGGTTAGTCGCCAGGCTGCAGGAGCAGGCAGAGGATCATGGTCAGGTGGGTGCCGATGAGGATGTTGATGGATGTCATGCGCGCGTCCTCCACGGTACGTCCGGGGCCGATTGGTATGGGCAGGGCCGGCCTCCCGGAAGGTGCGGAGACCGGCCCTGGCAAAATACGGCGGCCGCGACTCTCGACGGCCGCCGCGCAGGTTTGATGGTTAGAACTCGTAACGGAAGCTGCCGAACACACCGTGGCCGGTGGTGTTCTGGCCGGCCTGCAGGGTGTAGTTGACGCCGAAGCTCAGGTTGTCGTTGCCCATCTGGATGCCGACACCGCCCTGCCAGGTGAGGTAATCCATCATCTGGGTCTCCATCTCGGCCACGGCCGGGGCGCCGGTGAACTGCACATCATGCTTGGCCTTGATGTCGCCCGCGGCCGGGATCACGCTGAAGTCCACGCTGGGCTTGAAGAACCAGCCGCTGTCCAGGGTGAAGTCCTTGCTGAAGGTCACACCGATGGGGAAGGTCCAGATGTCCTGATGGAAACCGTCGCCTTCCAGCACCGTGCCGCCGTTGGCGTCCACATCATAGCCCCAGGTATTGAGGCTCATGTAGCGCACGCCGATATGCGGGATGATGTCCAGCACGCTGGTCTCCAGCTTGTATTCGGCACGCAGGCCGGCACTGATGGCCGTGGCCTGCACGTCGGCTTCCAGGTCGCCCATGCCCATGCCGGGATCAAGATCCTGTTCCAGATCGTTCCAGGTGCTGGTGTAGGACACGTCGGCCATGAGGCCGAAGTTCTCGTAGTTCCAGCCGGCGTAGGCGCCCAGGCCCCAGAAGGTCATGCGGTTCTCGGTGCTGTTGAGGTCGCCGCCGCTGGATTCGGCATAGCCGCCGCCGATGTTGAAGGTGATACCGGCGCGGATGGCGTTTTCGAAGGTGTAGTCGGCACCCAGCGAGACGCCGCCCAGATTGCCGTTGAAGCCGTAATCAAGATTGCCGGCTTCCATGCCCCAGCCGTGCTGGTTCTGCCACAGGGGCGCGATCCACAGGGCGAAGCCGGTGGTGTTGCGGTCCACGATCTTGCCTTCGGCGTTCATGGCCTGCGCGCCGTCGGCCGGGTTGGCGAAGCCCAGACGGTTGACCACGGCATTGGTGGCCGCGTCGGAAGCCATCTTGGTCATCTGCGGCACGGCACCGGCAAAAGCGATACGGGCCGCGCTTTCGATGGTGGCGGCACTCTTGGCCGCATCGCCGTTGATATAGTCGGCGCGGGCGGCACGCGACAGGAAGCGCACGCCCATATCGGGGGAATCCACGTCATTGAGCTTGTTGGCCCAGACTTCGTTCAGCACGGGAGCCAGATCGGGATCGATACCGGGCAGGGCTGCCGTGGGGTCGTTGAGCTCGCTGACAACGACGACATCGGGCTGACCATCCGAGCCTTCCATGATCATCGCGTAGCTGGACAGCATGTAATCAAGGTTGTCCACACCATCCTTGTTGGTCCAGCTGGCTTCCAGTACACCATCTTCATTCTGGATAGTATCGAACCCATTGAGGACGGTGACATATTCGCCGGCCACGGCATTGATGATGCGCAGTTGGGCACCGCTGTGGATGAAGGCGGTCTTGGTGTCGTGACCATCGGCATGGATAGCCTGCTTGTCCGCCACGCCTTCGGCGTCCACCACCAGCAGGGAATTCTCACCAAAGACGGCAGTAGCCTTATTCTCGGAGGCATCTGTGCCCACCACGAGCCTGGCATTATTGTCTAGGGTCATGGTGGTGTTCAGAGCCAGGACAGCGGAGCCGGAACCCATGCCGGCGTCGTTCATGGCTTCGCCCAGCTTGGTGGTATCCAGATTGCCGATGTTGACGATGCCGTCCGTATCCACGGTCAGGGAGCTGCCCAGGGTGTTCCCCGTAAGCTTGCTGACGCCCAGTTCGGAGCCGGTGACGGTGATGTTGCCGGCCCGGGCATCCAGTTCGGCCATGTTGACCTGGCTGTTGGCGACGGTCATCGTGCCGCCGGCCATCACCATGCCGCCGTCCATCTGGGTATTGGTGCCGGCAAAGTCAAGCGTGCCTTCGTTGTAGATATCCTTGCCTTCGGCGGCGGTGTTGCCGGTGAACAGGTTATCGCCCTTGAAGGTGATGGAGGAATTGGCGTCATTGTAGATGGCGCCGCCCTGCTGCTCAGCACTGTTGCCGCTGAAGGTCGCATCAGTGATGGTCAGCGTGCCGTATTCACTATGGATGGCACCGCCGGTACCATTGGACGTATTGCCGATAAAGGTGACGCCGTTCAGATCCAGCTTGGTAGTGTACTTTTCCCTGGGTGTATCCATTTCCAGGATGGCGATGGCGCCGCCCTTGCCGAGCTTATCTTCTGTGCGGTAGGCAGTATTGCCTTCAAATACAGTATTGGAGATGGAGTGCTCGGGCGCGGCACCGTTGTCTCCGAACATGGCGATAGCACCGCCGGCCGTACCCCCGTTACCTTTGAAGTAGCTGTTGGTGACGTCAAGCTCGGCCTTGGGGTGGACATAAATGGCGCCACCCTGGGCCGAAGCCGTGTTGTTTTCAAAGCGGGTACCGTCCACAGTCAGCGTACCGGCGTTGTAGATGGCGCCGCCCCAGCCGTTGGTTCCTTTGGCCTTGTTGCCGGTGAAGGTACTGCCTTCAACGGTCAGCGTACCTTCGTTATAGATGGCGCCACCCTGGGCAGTCGTACCCGTGGCCAGATTCTCCGTAAATGTGGAATCCGCTATGCTGGCTTCAACGCCAAACAGAGCCATGCCGCCACCCTGAGCGAGCGCACCATCAGCCGTGTTGTTAGTCGCCGTCACATGCTGAGCGCTAAGTGTCCCGGTAACCCGATCAGCCTGGTAGTATCCACCACCTTGGGCATTATTATTGCTTTTAGCTGTATTGCCATTCAAGATAACATCGGTCAATTTTACCGCAGTATTATCTTGTACACCGATGGCACCGCCATAAGATCCTCCGGCAGTAACATTAGTTGTTTCAAATGTATTTTTCTCAAATGTGCTTTCGGATATGATGAGATTTGAATTTGTTGTACTGTCGTTTGGGTCAAAAGAGATTGCAGCACCACCAGAAGTTGTATTAGTTCCATTGGTAGCAGTGACAGTCAACGTGTTATTCGTAAAGTTTGACTGCGTAACAGTCAGATTTACAGGAGTGTCTCCATTGCCCACTGTCGAGCCAAACTTCACAATCCCGGTATTTTTGTAGGCTCCAGTATCAGATGTTGCAAGGACGTTATTGCTGGCCTTGATGCCGTCCAGAGTAACGTTCAGATTCTGTGCAGACACGCTGTCCACACTGGCGGAGGCATTTTCGCCGGTGCCCATTCCCCCGTTGAGGGTGACGCTGGCAGTAGTACCGTCGCTTTCAATGACGATCAGGCCCTTGCTGGCCTCGCCACTACCGTTCTCCCACGTCACCGTGCCGTCCAGAGTACCGCTGTCGGTGACGGTCACCGTACCGTCGGCCAGCGTAAGGCCGCCACCAAGACTGGTGGTGCCGTCGGCGACGGTGATGGTGCCGAGGTTGTAGATGTCGTTGGCTTCTCCGGCGGCGGTATTGCCGGTGAAGGTATTGTCGCCGGTGAAGGTGATGGAGGAGTCGGCGGCATTGTAGATGGCGCCACCCTGGTTACCAGCTGCGTTTGCAGTGAAGGTCGAGTCGGTTATATCTACATTGGCGTATTCGAGGTGGAGCGCACCACCGCTTTCGCCAGCTGTATTGTTGGTGAAGCTATCGTTTTCAAATATGGCTTCTGTTTTTTGAAATGTTTTGTCATTGACACCAGTTTCAGAAAGAAAAACTATAGCACCACCTTTTCTAGTAGCATTATTTCCATTGAATGTCGTGTCGTTGACTTCGTATGTAGCGTTAATAGCAGGGTTCCACAGAGCAATTGCACCACCAGACTGGGATGTATTTTCCGTAAAATAACTTCCAGTTACAGTGATGTCTGAGTTGTCTCCCCACGTTCCTGCAATTGCTCCACCATTTCTACCTGCATTATTATTACTGAATATTGTATTATTAACAGTTAATTTCGATTCTTTCGTAATATAGATGGCACCCCCATTTTGGGTAGCTGTATTTTTTTCAAAGTTGCTTTCACCATTGACTGTGATGTTTTCCGCTTCTACAAAAATGCCACCACCATTTACAGCAGCACTATTTTGCATGAAGGTAACATCTGTAAAGTCAGTTTTTCCAAGCGTTGTAAACGCCTTATTTTTAAAAATGCCAACGGCACCGCCAGAGTAATTTGTACGATTTTGATTGAATGTTGTATTTGAAATATTTTTAGTGAGGCTATCTTCTCCTGTACCTTGGCTCCAAAGAGAAACAGCGCCGCTTTCACCATTATTTGAGAAAGTACTATTAACAATTGTAATAGAGCTTACTTCTCCTCCATTTTCTTGTCTAAGATTTGTTAAAATACCATGATTAGTAGAATTTTTATTGCTTATATTTGCCGTAATACTCTTATCTTGATTAAGTGTAATATCTTCCTGAAGCGTATCATCAGCAAAATATAGACTGCCATTGTAGTAAAGAACACCGGCACCGGTAACTGGGTTCACATCCGCCGCTCCCGCGGTCGCCGCACCGCCCATGACCAGCATGCCGGCCACGGCCAGCGAGCCGAAGACGTTAAGCAGGTGGCATTTCTTGAGGACCGCTTTGTAGCGGTTGATGAGGTTCCCGATGGCTCCCTTGGTCAGTTGCATATGCATCTCTCCCGAATTTGCGACGTCCAGCCAACAACGGGCGTCAGGTGTACAGGCAGGCTGTCAGGGCGCGAGACAGGCATGCTGCAATAATGATAATAAATACAATATATTACAGACACGCTTCCCATAACAGCATTGCGTTCGCAAATGTGGGCGGCTATGATGTTCTTCATGATGATGGAAAGTGGAACAAAATATCGCCCACACTCTTTTGTTAGGACAGAATTCAGGTCGAGTAAACAGAAAAGTGTTCCTTAATATCTATTTTTTTGTTAACAGCTGATTTTCTATTCTTTTTTGGGGTGGGTAAGGATGAAAACATATGCAGAAACTTGGAGAACGCATCCGTCATGTACGGGGCAGAATGTCCCAGGAGGCTTTTGCCGGCCTGCTGGGCATCAGCAAGGGCGCTCTCGGCGGTTACGAACGTGGGGAAAACTGTCCCAATGCTGATGTTATCTTAACCATTTGTAAAAAATGCCGGATCAATGTCTCCTGGCTGATGTCGGGCACAGGGGCCATGCAGGCCCCTGAAGACATTGCGGCGGGCGGCCCGCAGGAGGGCGGCCCCGGAGAGCCGGCCGGAGAAAGGTCCCAGGCGGATGAAAAAACGGCCTGCCGGGTCGTTGCCGGCCAGAACGAGAAGATGGAGAACGACGCCCTGCGGGCCCATTGCCGCTGGCTGCAGGAGCGCCTGGACCAGCTGGAGGCGGAGCGCCGGGACCTGAACCGGGAAAACAGGCAGTTGTGGCAAAAAAATGCCGACCTTGGCGAGCGCCTTGCGCGGCTGGAGCAGTCACAGGAGCTCGCGCGGGGGCATGCCCGCGCCGCGGGCGATGACAGCATGGCTGCCCTGGCGGTCTCCCGCCACGGCGGGCGCTGCACCCGTCTGCAGGAAAACTGCAAGACGGAGGGGAACTAGGGCGGGTCCCGCCGGTGCCGGGGCATCCCGTGGCCCGGCATGGACGCCGCTCCCCGCTCCCGGGGAGCACAGGACCTGTCACGCATGGACGCCCGGCATCCGGCGCAGGCCGGAAGATGCGGGCGCAGGGCCTTCGCACGGGGCAGGCCCTGCCTTCCCTGTCGCGGATGCGCCTGCGCGTGCCGGGCTCCGGGCCCGGGGCGGGCGTGTCCCCCCTGCTCTTGACGGGACAGGCAGATATCGTACTCTGTCCGGGCAAGACCTGACATCTGGAGCACCCATGAACAGCACTTATCCTCTGGTATTTTCCGTCACCTCGGGCAAGGGGGGCGTGGGCAAGACCAATATCTCGGTCAATCTGGCCCTGACCCTGGCGGCGCGCGGCAAGCGTGTGCTGCTTCTGGACGCCGACCTGGGACTGGCCAACGTGGACGTGCTGCTGGGCCTGCATCCCGAAAAGAACATCTTCCACCTGTTCCACGAGGGGGCCTCCCTGCGGGACATCCTGCTGCCCACGGGATACGGCTTTTCCATCCTGCCCGCCTCGTCGGGGGTCAGCGAGATGCTGGCGCTCAATCCGGGGCAGAAGCTGGAACTGCTGGACGCCATGGACGAGCTGGAGGACGAGCTGGACTTCCTCATCGTGGACACGGGCGCGGGCATCAACGACAGCGTGCTCTATTTCAACGTGGCGGCGCAGGAACGGCTCGTCGTCCTGACCCCGGAGCCCACCTCCCTGACGGATGCCTATGCCCTGATCAAGGTGCTGAAGACGCAGCACGGCGTGGAGCGCTTCCAGGTCTGCGTCAACATGGCGCGGGACATGAAGAGCGCCCGCGAGATGTTCGTGCGGCTCACGGATGTCTGCGACCACTTTCTGGGCGGGGTCTCGCTGGATCTGGCCGGCGTGCTGCCCCGTGACCCCGGCGTGCACGAGGCCGTGGTGCGCCAGCAGCCCTTCTGCCGCTGCCTGCCGGAAAGCCCCGTCTGCCGGGGCCTGGAAAAGATGGCGGACACCATCCTGCACTGGGAGCCCGCGCCCAGCGCCGACGGCAACATCAAGTTCTTCTGGAAAAAGCTGCTCTACCGCTAGAAGGGCGCGCACCTTCGCTGCCCTCTTCCGCTGCCGCCCGGGTGCCTTACCGCGGCAGGCGCGGGGACATAAAAAAACGGCGTCGGAAGACGCCGTTTTTCCGTTATGGGCTTTAGCCTGTTGAGCGCCTGACAGGCGCGAAACAAAAAACCACCCG
>OGXX01003389.1_pt1 | contig 13352 bp, 9 predicted proteins | sample 1576301 | NCBI WGS metagenome assembly OGXX01 (sample SAMEA3541469, study PRJEB24748) | human gut metagenome | biome: human gut; feature: human-associated habitat; material: faeces | place: China | collected 2012
GCTCTGCCTTTGGAAACCGCAAGCTTTTGAAAAAGCTTGTGCAAAACTTTTAAGTGTCTTAGAGAAATTTGCTAACTAACTTTAGGGGCGAACTTTGTTCGCCCGCTCGGTAACTAATTGGAATTTTCTTTATCTTCATTTTTTTGCGTATTGCTTTGCTTATCTGAATTATCTTTATATGCTGATTGAATTTTGCTTACAAAGCCTGGGAAGAATGTTGAACTATTCAGTCTGCCTCGATAATCGCTCATTTCATAATGATTGAGATAGCTCATTGCATAGCCAAGAATAAGCCAGAAGATAAGTACCTTAAAAGATACATCAAGCAGAAGTGTAATTTCAAACATTGAGTATACACAATATGCCGCCAAAAATGCAAGCAGACAAGGCAACATCTCACGCTCAGTATCATTTTTGTTGCGTTTTTTGAAAATGCAGATGAGCATACTTTTTGCAATCTTTACTGCAAAGATTATAAAGAAAGTAAAACCTACAACTCCAAAGCTTACAAGTATAGTTACGAAACCATTGTGGAAATCGGAATATTTTAATCCACCGAGATACTTTTCGCCATATAGAACAATATTTCTTGGAGCAACTCCAAAGATAGGGTAGAGTAAAAAAAGTTTTATTGCTTGTTTAAGGAGTGGAATTCTTCCGCTGTCAATATTTTTATTTTCATGGGTAAAGGTTGTTGTCTTTTTATCTCTGAAAATGTTTTCGGTATGGGTATTGTCACTTGGAAGATATTTATTGTTATCAGCTTTTGAGGTTTCACTTGATTTTGAAGTATTTTCCGACTGGGAAGATTTGCTTTCTGGAATTTTGGAACTTTCGGATTTTGGAATTGTGCTTGTTACTTCTACACTTTGGCTTTCTGAAAATTTTCTTTCAGATTCAAGTAATGTGGCAAAGCCTTCTTGAGCAAAAGACCTTATGGTTAAAAATGAAAAGGCAAATATCACACAGGCAAGAATTAATGAAATTATTCTGAACATAAAATTAAATGTTCTTACGGTATCACTGTTTCTGAAAATTTTATAGAATGCTATAAAACAAACATAGATTATTATGAATACAAGTGAACCGTTTGAGTCAGAGAGAAAGAGTGAAACTAAGTTTATAAAAAGACATATTCCATAGTAAAGACTTACTCTAAAGGTAAATTTAGAAACAGCCTTGTGCCTTAAATAAAGTATATGGCAGAAGATAACACCGATAACAGCATAAAACGCCAAAAGGTTGGCGTTTGTGAATATGCCGACAAAGCGATTATCCTTTATGCTTATGTAATAATCCATAAACATAAAGCCTTTTTTAGAGAATAGGAGTATTACGATACTTATGGTCATAAGTATGGTTGTTGATGAAAGAAAAAACTTAAAAAAGAAAGTCATTTCTCTTTTTGCAGCCTCATGAGTTTTTTCAGCATATAATCCATAAAACAGAAAGAAGCAGAGAATAACATAATAAATCATAAAAAGATTTTCATGTATGTTATATGCGAAGTTTACTGCAACAGAAATAAGTCCTGAGGCAATGAATAGAGTTATTATTGGTAAGTGCTTGATTTTTCTTAATTTCATTTCTTTTATAAGCTTTATGTATAAAACGATTCCTGCCCATACATATATTGGAGTGGCTAAAAAATAGCAGGCAGAATCTATCACACAAACAGAACCGAAAAACAGCAGACAAAGCAATGAAAATCTTATAGCAGAGGTATTCATGAGCAAGGCTGTTATTTCCTTTTTTGTGATATTCATTATAGGTATACACCACCAGTCGTATTACTTGAGTACGGCGATAACCGTCATAAACATAACTTTTAAATCGAAAAAAATATTGAATTTTTCTGTGTATTCAAGATTTATTTTCATCTTTAAGGGGAGAACATCTTCTACATAAACCTTGTCTGCATCATCAGCATCTTTCAAAAGCTTTTCTTCATCTTTAAATTTTATGCTCGTAAGTGAAGTTACTCCAGCAGGGAGTAGGAGGCTTGCCATCATTTCAGGCGTATAACACTTGACATATTTCATAACTTCAGGCCTTGTGCCAACAAAGCTCATACTTCCTGATAGAATGTTAAAGAGCTGCGGTAATTCATCAAGCCTTGTTTTTCGCAAGAAATGCCCTGCACGAGTAACACGAGAATCGTGGTCAACGGTAACTTGTGAACCAATAGCTTCAGCATTTTGAACCATTGTTCTAAATTTTATGATATGAAAAATCTTTCCATAACGGGTGACTCTTTCTTGCCGAAAAAAAACGCTGCCCTTTGAATCGCATTTAACCCAAATCGCAACAATCAAAAAAATAGGTGAAAGCACAATCAACATAATTAAAGCAAGAATAAAATCAAGTATACGCTTAAAAAGCAGACTTGCCGTCTTTTTGGAAAGTATATCATAATATTTTCTTACATCATCATTTTTCATATTTTTGGGAAGCCTGTCCCAGCTTCGGAGGAGCATATCTGTACACACCTTTTTATAAATTTATTTATATATTATACAATAAATTACTGCTCTTTGCAACAAATTCACAGTTATATTATATATGCCTAAATTTGAAAAAAAGGGGATTTTTAGTAAAAAAGTGATAAGCTAAGTTTACTACTTAAAGGGTAAGTGAAATTAAGAACATTGCTATTAAAACCTATGATACTTAGTTAAATTATGTATGATTATAAAAAATGCCCCGAATATTGTTGGTGCTTATGCCAAACAATATCCGGGGATTGTAGTTTTATAGAAAGGGATAGGAGTAATTTAGTTTATTAGGTTTGCTGTTCTATTAATATACACCCTGTGCAATCATAGTATCTGCAACCTTCTCGAAGCCTGCAATGTTAGCACCCATTACATAATCGCCCTTATGACCATACTTCTCAGCAGCAGCAGCGATATTTGTAAAGATATTAACCATAATGCCCTCGAGCTTAGCGTCAACTTCTTCAAATGTCCAAGAAAGTCTTTGACTATTTTGTGACATTTCGAGTGCAGAAGTAGCAACACCACCTGCATTAGCAGCCTTACCTGGAGCAAAGAGAATACCATTCTCTTGGAACATCTTTGTAGCTTCAAGTGTTGTAGGCATATTAGCACCTTCAGCAACAGCCTTTACGCCGTTTTTGATAAGGTTCTGTGCACCCTCAACATCAAGCTCGTTCTGTGTTGCACATGGAAGAGCAATATCGCAAGGAATTGTCCAAAGGAATTTGCCCTCGTGATATTCTGCATTTGGACGATACTTTGTATACTCAGAAAGTCTTGCACGCTTAACTTCCTTGATTTCCTTAACAGCAGCAACATCAATGCCTTCCTTGTCGTATACCCAGCCTGTTGAATCAGCAAGAGTAACAACATTAGCACCCATTTGCTGTGCCTTCTGTGTAGCATAGATAGCAACATTACCAGCACCAGAGATACAAACTGTCTTACCAGCAATATCCATGTTGTTTTGCTTGAGCATTTCTTTTGTGAGATAGAGAAGACCGTAGCCTGTTGCCTCTGTTCTTGCAAGAGAACCACCATAGTTAAGTCCCTTACCTGTGAGAACACCTTCATAAACATTGCGGATTCTCTTATACTGACCAAAGAGGTAGCCGATTTCACGAGCACCAACACCAATGTCACCAGCAGGAACATCAGTATCAGCACCAATGTGTCTATAAAGCTCAGTCATAAAGCTTTGGCAGAAAGCCATAATTTCACGGTCGCTCTTGCCCTTAGGGTCGAAGTCAGAACCACCCTTGCCGCCGCCGATTGGAAGACCTGTGAGGGAGTTCTTGAAAATCTGCTCGAAACCGAGGAACTTAATGATACCAAGGTTTACTGATGGGTGAAGTCTAAGACCGCCCTTGTAAGGACCGATAGCGCTGTTGAACTGGATACGGAAGCCACGGTTTACCTGTGTCTTACCGTTATCGTCAACCCAAGCAACTCTGAACATGAGTTGTCTTTCAGGCTCTGTAATTCTTTCGATAATAGCGTTTTCCTGATACTTAGGATTCTGCTCGAAAACTGGTTCGAGAGAGTTAAGAACCTCAGTTACTGCCTGAATAAATTCAGGTTGAGCAGGGTTCTTTGCCTTGATTTTTTCAAGTTGTTCACTTACATATGACATTGAAGCCACTTCCTTATATTGAAGATTGATTTGCAAGTATTTTCAGAAGAAAAATCACTTAGTTATTAGATATTTGAAATAAAACAAATTTGTATGGATATCTTCCTTAATACCTTGCATATTTTATCATATAATTTTCCATAAATCAAACAAAAATTGTAAAAATATAATAAACTAATAAAATTTTGTCAACTTATACACAAATAGTACTGCATTTTTGGCAAAAATTATAGTAAATCATTCAAAAAGACACCGTAAAAGCATAGACTTTTGATAATATATGAGCAAATATGAAATTTTTTGAAAAAATTATGCAAAATCATAGAAAAAATAAATCGTCTTTCTGGCTCTTGCTTAAATCGTCGAAATGAAGTATAATATATGCGTATGATTTTTTTATTTTGTCAATTTAAGTTTGGAGGACTTTGAATATGGAAAAGAAAGAGCTTATTTACGAAGGCAAGGCAAAAAAGGTTTACGCAATGGACGACCCTGATTACTGTATGGTAGAATATAAGGACGACGCTACTGCTTTTAATGGTCTTAAAAAAGGCACAATCAGAGGTAAGGGCGTAGTTAATAATAAGATGTCTAACTTTATGTTCAAGCTTCTTGCAGAAAAAGGCATCGAGACACATTTCGTAAAGGAAATCAGCGATAGAGAAACTATCGTTAAGAAGGTTTCTATCGTTCCTCTCGAGGTTATTATCCGTAACAAGGCAGCAGGCAGCCTCGCAAAGAAGCTCGGCCTTGAGGAAGGTATGGAGCTTAAATGCCCAATCCTTGAGTTTTCATATAAGAATGACGAGCTTGGCGACCCTATGATTAACAATTCACAGGCTATCGCTTGCGGTATCGCAACTCAGGAAGAAATTGATGTTATCAGCGATATGGCTTATAAAGTAAACGACTATATGAAGGAATTCTTTGCAGGCGTAGGCGTTGAGCTTATCGACTTTAAGCTTGAGTTTGGCAAGTTCCACGATAAGATTATACTTGCTGACGAGATTTCTCCTGATACTTGCCGTTTCTGGGATATTAAGACACACGAGAAACTCGACAAGGACCGTTTCCGCAGAGATATGGGCGGCGTAGAAGAAGCTTATGCTGAGATGATGAAAAGAATTGGCCTTGCATAATCTTTTTATAAACAATTTTATAATGCTAACAGGACGGTGAAACCTTTTGGACAGCAGCAAATTTTCAGACTGTTTCTCCGAGGAGCTGCATGAAGAATGTGGTGTTTTCGGAGTATACAGTGATGGTGCTATAAACCCGGCTTATGCTTCATATAATGGACTTCTTGCTTTACAGCACAGAGGTCAGGAGAGTTGCGGAATTGCCGTTAACGACAGAGGCGTAATCAGCTATCATAAGGATATGGGACTTGTAAGCGAAGTATTTTCTAAGGAAACCTTAGCTTCACTTGAAGGTCAGATGTCCGTTGCTCATGTCAGATATTCAACCGCAGGCGGAAGCGTTCCTGAAAACGCTCAACCGCTTGTAATGAGATATGTTAAGGGTGTTCTTGCTATCGCTCATAACGGCAACCTTACTAATGCTGTTGAGATTCGTAAAGAGCTTGAGCATCGAGGGGCAATTTTTCAGACAACAATCGACTCTGAAGTAATCGCTTATTTGATTGCAAGAGAGCGTGTTCATTCACATTCTGTTGAGGCTGCCGTAAGTGCGGCTATGAAACAGCTTGATGGCTCATATTCACTATTGGTTATGAGTCCAAGAAAGCTAATTGCGGCTCGTGACCCTCATGGCTTCAGACCGCTATGTATGGGTAAGCTTGAAGGCTCTTATGTTTTCGCTTCTGAATCTTGTGCATTAGATGCTGCGGGTGCAGAATTTGTAAGAGATATTGAGCCTGGCGAAATTGTTGTTGTTGATGATAGAGGCATTACCTCAATCAAAGATAACTGCCCTAAGGAAAGCAAGAAATCTCTTTGCGTTTTTGAGTATATTTATTTCGCAAGAACAGACTCTATAATTGATGGAATTGGCGTTTACGAATCTCGTAAAGAGGCTGGAAGAATCCTTGCAAGAGAGTTCCCAGTTGACGCTGATTTGGTTATTGGTGTTCCTGAATCGGGAATAGATGCTGCTATTGGTTATAGTGAAGAATCGGGAATCCCTTATGAAAAGGGAATCGTTAAGAATAACTATATCGGCAGAACATTTATTAAGCCGACACAGCAGGAGCGTGCAAAGAGCGTTCGTCTTAAACTTAATCCACTTCTTACAAGTGTTAAGGGTAAGAGAGTTGTTATGATAGATGATTCTATCGTTCGTGGCACAACCTGCGATAGAATAGTAACTATGCTTAGAAAAGCAGGTGCTAAGGAGGTTCACCTCCGCATAAGTTCACCGCCATTTACTTGGCCTTGCTATTACGGAACAGATATTCCGTCTAAGGGCGAGCTTATTGCCTGCAAACATACTGTTGATGAGATTTGCAAAATCAGTGGAGCGGATTCTCTTGGATATTTGCCAGCGGATAAGCTTTCACAGATGCTTTTGAATAAAGCAAATGGTATTTGTACTGCTTGCTTTACTGGAAAATACCCAACAGAAATACCTCAAAAATTACTTGAAGGTAAGGAAAGAGGCGGAGTTGACTTTGACAAGAAGCTTGTCAAGGATAAGCAATAATTTGCCGATTTCAGTATTTTTAAGATGAAAGGAATTTAAGATTATGGCTAAAGATACCTATGAATCTCCTCTTTCGTCAAGATATGCCGATAAGGAAATGAAATATCTTTTTTCTCCTGATAAGAAATTCAGAACATGGAGAAAGCTTTGGATTGCTCTTGCAGAATCTGAAATGGAGCTTGGACTTCCTATTACACAGGAGCAGATTGACGAGCTTAAAGCACACGCTGATGACATAAACTATGATGTTGCAGAAGAAAGAGAAAAGTTAGTTCGTCACGATGTTATGTCACATGTTTATGCATATGGTGTACAATGCCCGAATGCAAAGGGAATTATTCATCTCGGAGCAACCTCTTGCTATGTTGGTGACAACACAGATGTTATCGTTATGACAGAGGCTTTGCGTATAGTTGAGAAAAAGCTTGTCGGAGTTATCCGCACACTTTCTGACTTTGCAAGAAAATATAAGGACCTTCCTACACTTGCATTCACACATTTTCAGCCAGCACAGCCTACAACAGTAGGTAAGCGTGCTACACTTTGGATTCAGGACCTTCTTATGGACCTCGAAGATGTAAGGTACCAGCTTTCTAAGGCAAAGCTTCTCGGCTGCAAGGGTACAACAGGTACACAGGCAAGCTTCCTCGAGCTTTTTGAGGGCGACCACGAAAAGTGTCGTGAGCTTGACAGAAGAATTGCTGCAAAGCTTGGCTATGATTCTTGCTTTGCTGTTTCAGGACAGACATATTCCAGAAAGCTTGATAGCCAAATCTTGAATGTTCTTGCAGGAATTGCACAGAGTGCTACAAAATTCTCTAATGATATAAGACTTCTTCAGCATCTTAAAGAGATTGAAGAGCCATTCGAGAAAAATCAGATAGGTTCTTCTGCTATGGCATATAAGAGAAATCCTATGCGTTCAGAGCGTATAGCGTCACTTTCAAGATATGTTATGGTTGATGTACTTAATCCATATATTACAGCAGCTACACAGTGGTTCGAGAGAACTCTCGATGACTCAGCTAATAAGAGATTGAGCATACCTGAGGGCTTCCTTGCTATTGATGCAGTTCTTAACTTGTATCTTAATGTGAGTGACGGACTTGTAGTTTATGATAAGGTTATAGAAAAGCGTCTGCGTTCTGAGTTACCATTTATGGCAACTGAGAATATTATGATGGACGCAGTAAAGCGTGGCGGTGACCGTCAGGAACTTCATGAGCGTATTCGTGAACTTTCTGTTGAAACTGGCTACGAAATTAAGGCAGAGGGTAAGGAAAATCATCTCTTTGAGAAGATTGCGAAAGACCCTATCTTTGGTGTAACCTTAGAGGAGCTTGAGGAGCATCTCAAGCCAGAAAACTATGTTGGCAGAGCACCTCAGCAAACAGAAGATTTTCTCAATGATGTTGTAGCACCTGTTTTAGCAGAATATGAGAATATTGCTGTTGAAGAGGTTGAAATTAACGTATAAAAAAATACTTACAGTGCAAGAGATATGTACTATTTTGTGCATATCTCTAAAACTGTTTTTATAAGCATATGGGTGTCGGCATATGGCTAAGATGCGAATGATGAAATATTAAACGGGCGAGTACAGTTCGCCCCTACAATTTGCTAATAGGTTTTGCAAAGCAAAATCAATTACACAAATTGACAGCGGAGGCACTCCGCTCCTTAACGACAAAAAATGAAAGGTTGGATTTTAATTATGGTAAAAGCTATTGTTGGTGCAAACTGGGGAGATGAAGGCAAGGGCAAGATAACTGATGTGCTTGCAGCAAACTCGGATATGGTTATCCGTTTTCAGGGAGGAAGCAACGCAGGACACACTATCATAAATAACTATGGCCGTTTCGCTCTTCATCAGCTTCCAAGTGGTGTTTTCTATGATAATATCACAAATATTATCGGAAACGGTGTTGCACTTAATGTTGATAATTTTATCAACGAACTTAAGAGCCTTGAGGAACAAGGTGTAAAGAATGTGCATATACTGGTATCTGACAGAGCTCAAATCGTAATGCCTTATCATATTCTTTTCGATTGCTATGAGGAGGAAAGACTTTCAAAAGAAAGCTTTGGCTCTACTAAGTCTGGTATTGCTCCTTTCTATTCTGATAAATTTGCTAAAATTGGTTTTCAGGTAAATGAGCTTTATGATGATACTGACTCATTAAGAAAGAAGCTTGAAAGAATTCTTGAGGTTAAGAATTTAACTATTAAGAACCTCTATCACAAAGAAGAGCTTAGTGTTGATGAGATTTTCAATAAGCTTATGGAATATAAAGAAATGCTTGAGCCTTATGTTGCTTCAACATTTGACATCGTTAATGACGCTGTTAAGGCTGGAAAGAACATTCTTCTTGAGGGACAGCTTGGCACACTTAAGGATACTGATTTTGGTATCTATCCAATGGTTACTTCCTCAAATACAATCGCCGGCTATGGTGCTGTTGGTGCAGGCGGTATTCCTCCATATGAGATTAAAGAAATTGTTACGGTTGTTAAGGCATACTCAAGCTCTGTTGGTGCAGGTGAATTTGTAAGCGAAATTCATGATGAAGAAGAAGCAGAGGAACTTCGTAAGCGTGGCGGAGATAAGGGAGAATATGGTGCAACAACAGGTCGTCCAAGAAGAGTTGGCTGGCTTGACCTCGTTGCAACTCGTTATGGTTGTAAGGTTCAGGGTGCAACACAGGTTGCTTTCACAGTTATTGACGCTCTTGGTTATCTTGATGAGATTCCTGTTGTTGTTGCTTATGAGCTTGACGGCGAAAGAATTGATTACTTCCCATCAACAACAAAGCTTAAGAGATGCAAGCCTATTATTGAGGTTCTCCCTGGCTGGAAGTGCGATATTCGTGGAATTAAGGAATATGATAAGCTTCCTGAAAATTGCAGAAAGTATATCGAATTTGCTGAGAAGGCAGTCGGTGTTCCTTTCAAGATGATTTCTAATGGACCTAAGCGTGAGGACATCATTCTAAGATAAGACCGGAGGGATTATTTTGTGTGGTATAGTTGGATACATAGGCTATGAACAAGCGGCTCCTAACCTTTTAAGTGGACTTGAAAAGCTTGAATATCGTGGTTACGATTCAGCGGGTGTCTGTGTTTATGACGGAGAAAAACTCAATGTTTTTAAGGCAAAGGGCAAGCTGAAAATTCTTAGTGATATGATTGATGGTGGCAAAGCTGTTAAAGGTACAGTTGGTATAGGCCATACAAGATGGGCTACTCACGGCGAACCATCAGATGCAAATTCACACCCTCATCTGAGCGATTCAGGTAAATTTGCTGTTGTTCACAACGGAATAATAGAAAATTATATTAAGCTTAAAGACCATCTTATTCGCAGAGGAGTAAAATTTTACTCTGAAACGGATACAGAGGTTATAGCACAGCTTTTGGATTATTATTATACTGGAGATATTATTGATACTGTTATCAAGGTTCTTTCTAAGGTTAATGGTTCATATGCCCTTGGCATAATTTGTCTTGATAATCCCGATCAGATTATTGCAGTAAGAAAAGAAAGTCCACTCATTATCGGACTTGGCAAGAATGAAAACTACATTGCAAGTGATATTCCTGCAATTCTTGAAAAGACAAGAGATATTTATCGTCTTGATGCAGATGAAATTGCTATTATTACAAGTTCAGATGTCAAGATTATCAACACTGATAAAGACGAAGTTAAAAAGGAAGTTCAGCATATAAACTGGGACATTTCTGCTGCTGAAAAGGGCGGTTATGAAACATTTATGTTTAAAGAAATTATGGAACAGCCGAAGGCTTTCCGTGATACTATAAATCCAAGAATCAAAGATAATAGAATTGTCTTTGATGAAATAAACCTTACACCTGAACAGTTTAAAAGCTTTAAAAAGATTTGTATAGTTGCTTGTGGTTCTGCATATCATGTAGGCGTTGTCGCAAAATATGTATTTGAACAGACATTGAGAATTCCTGTTGAGGTTGATGTTGCTTCGGAATTCCGTTATAGAAATCCGATTGTCGATGATAAAACCCTTGTGATAGTAATAAGTCAGTCTGGTGAAACAGCTGACACTCTCGCAGCACTCAGAGAGGCAAAGAGTCATGGCGCTTATATTCTTTCTATTGTAAATGTTGTTGGAAGCGCTATTGCAAACGAATCTGATGATGTTGTTTATACATGGGCAGGTCCTGAAATTGCTGTTGCCACAACAAAAGCTTATAGTACACAGCTTGCAGTTGTCTATCTCCTTACAATCTATTTTGGAGATATTCTTGGAACAATTTCCGAAACAGACTATAAAAAATATCTTTCTGAGCTTAGACTTATTCCAGATAAAATAGAGCAGATTCTTAAAAATAAAGAAGATATTCAGTATTTTGCATCACAGCAATTTGATAACAGAGATATATTCTTTATTGGCAGAAATCTTGATTATGCTCTTTCTCTCGAGGGCTCGCTCAAGCTAAAGGAAATCTCTTATATTCATTCGGAGGCATATGCAGCTGGTGAACTGAAGCATGGAACTATTTCTCTTATAGAAGATGGTACACTTGTAGTTGCTCTCGCAACACACGAAAATCTTTTTGAGAAAACTATGAGTAATGTCGTTGAGGTTAAATCCAGAGGTGCGGTTGTTCTTGGACTTACCTGTGAAAACCACCCCGAAATTGAAAAAAGCGTTGATTTTGCTTTTTATATACCAAAGACCTGTGATATTATGTTGCCATCCTTGGCAGTAATTCCGTTGCAGCTTTTCGCTTATTATGTCGCTTCTTTAAAGGGCTGTGATATTGATAAGCCGAGAAATCTCGCAAAGTCTGTAACAGTTGAATAAGTTTTTGAGGTGAAAATGATGGAAATTAAAAATGAAGCGGTTCTTATTCTCGACTTCGGAGGTCAGTATAGCCAGCTTATCGCAAGAAGAGTTCGTGAGCTTAATGTTTATTGTGAGATTAAGCCATATAGAATTTCTGCTGAAGAGATTAAGCAGGGCAACTATAAGGGAATTATTTTCTCTGGTGGTCCTAATAGTGTTTATGCTGAAAAAGCTCCTAAGTGTGACCCTGAGCTCTTTGAGCTTGGTATACCTGTTCTTGGTATTTGCTATGGTGCTCAGCTTATGGCTAATATGCTTGGCGGAGAAGTTAGCACTTCACTCGTAAAAGAATATGGCAACACAAATGTTTTATTTGATAATACAAGTACACTTTTCCAAAATGCAAGCGATGAAAACATCTGCTGGATGAGCCATACAGACTATATTTCTAAAACTCCTGAGGGCTTTAAGATTGTTGCTCGTACAGACGATTGCCCTGTTGCTGCTATGGAAGACAGAACAAATAAATTTTATGCTATGCAGTTCCACCCAGAGGTTCAACATACAAAAGAGGGTATGACTTATCTTAAGAACTTCCTCTATAATGCTTGTGCTTGCAAGGGCGATTGGAAGATGAGTTCATTTGTTAATGATACTATTCAGCATCTTAAAGAAACTATTGGTGATAAAAAAGTGCTCTGTGCATTATCAGGCGGAGTTGATTCTTCTGTTGCAGCTGTTCTTGTACACAAGGCTATTGGAAAGAATCTTACTTGTATCTTTGTTGACCACGGACTTCTTCGCAAGGACGAGGGCGACCAAGTTGAAAAGGTATTTAGAGAGCAGTTTGATATGAATCTTATCCGAGTAAACTGCAAGGATAGATTCCTCAAAAAGCTTGATGGTGTTTCTGACCCTGAACGCAAGAGGAAAATTATTGGTGAAGAGTTTATTCGTGTATTTGAAGAAAAAGCAAACGAGCTTGGAAAGATGGATTATCTTTGCCAAGGAACAATTTATCCTGATGTTGTTGAGAGCGGTGTAGGTGAGGCTGCTGTAATTAAGAGCCACCACAATGTTGGCGGACTTCCTGAAGATGTTAATTTTGAGGGAATTATTGAGCCTTTGCGTTATCTCTTTAAAGATGAGGTTCGTAAAGCTGGTCTTGAGCTCCTTATTCCATCTTTCCTTGTATGGCGTCAGCCATTCCCAGGTCCAGGTCTTGCTATTCGAGTTCTCGGAGAAATTACAGATGAAAAGCTTGATATTCTCAAAGATGCAGATGCAATTATGCGTGAAGAAATAGCAAACGCAGGACTTGATAAGGATATTAATCAATATTTTGCAGTTCTTACGAATATTAAGAGCGTTGGTGTTATGGGCGACGGAAGAACCTATGATAGTACAATCGCACTTCGTGCTGTAACAACAAGCGATTTTATGACTGCTGACTGGGCACACATTCCTTATGATGTTCTTGGAAAAATTTCCAGTAGAATTATCAATGAGGTTAAGCATGTAAACAGAGTTGTTTACGATATTACTAGTAAGCCTCCAGCAACTATTGAGTGGGAATAATATCAGGAGTTTCGTAAACCCGCATAAACACTGGGCTTTCGGCTCTCAAATTCCCGATTCGATAGCAAAATGATAGCAAATTGTAAAACGCCATTATTCTAAGTGTTCTATCGGTTTGCAGGTACAATTATCTTAATACTATAAAAGGCATTACTGACT
>OGXX01003392.1_pt1 | contig 13341 bp, 8 predicted proteins | sample 1576301 | NCBI WGS metagenome assembly OGXX01 (sample SAMEA3541469, study PRJEB24748) | human gut metagenome | biome: human gut; feature: human-associated habitat; material: faeces | place: China | collected 2012
TGTGCATCTGCTTGCCCTGCTCGTCCACGACCCAGCCGTGGCACAGAACGGACTTGTAGGGGGCGCAGCCCTTGCTTGCAACGCTGGTCAGCAGGCTGGACTGGAACCAGCCGCGGAACTGGTCGCCGCCTTCCATATACATATCGGCGGGGAAACGCAGCTCGGGACGCTCGTCCAGCACGGCGGCGTGGGTAGAGCCGGAGTCGAACCAGACATCCATGATGTCGGTGTCCTTCTCCCACTCGGAAGCGCCGCACTTTTCGCACACTTCACCTGCGGGGATGATCTGCTCGGCATCGTACTTATACCATGCGTCAGAGCCTTCCTTGCGGAACAGGGCGCTGACAGCCTTGATGGTAGCATCGGTAATGTGGTAGGTGCCGCACTTCTTGCAGTAGAAGGCGGGGATGGGCACGCCCCAAGTGCGCTGGCGGCTGATGCACCAGTCGTTGCGGTCACGCACCATACCGGTCATGCGGTCATGACCCCAATCCGGCATCCAGGTGACGGTATCAATGGCCTTGTACACGTCCTCGCGGAACTTGGCAATGGAGCAGAACCACTGCTCGGTAGCGCGGAAGATGATGGGATTGTGGCAGCGCCAGCAGTGGGGGTACTGGTGCTTGATGTGCACCTGACCCATCACAGCGCCGGAAGCAGTCAGGTCGGCCAGAATGGTCTTGTTGGCTGCCCACACGCGCTGACCAGCGTACTTGCCGGCCAGCTCGGTCAGGTAACCGCCGTCGTCCACAGGCACGGTGATGGGCACCTGCGGATACTTCTGGCAGACGTTGAAGTCGTCCACGCCGTGGCCGCCTGCGGTGTGCACACAGCCGGAACCGCTTTCCAGCGTGACATGGTCGCCCAGAATGACCCAGCCCTCCTTGGGCAGGTAGACGTGGTTGTAGCGCATCAGCTCGAACTCAGCGCCGGAAACAGGCTCGCCCACGATTTCGTAGTTCTCGATGTGGCAGGCGTCCATGACGCTCTTGACCAAATCGGTAGCCATGATGTGGTACTCCTCGCCGATCTTGACGAAGGAATACTCGAACTGACCGTTCAGGCAGATAGCCTCGTTGGCGGGCAGGGTCCAGGTGGTGGTGGTCCAGATGACGAAGTAGGTCTTATCCATGGGGATGCCGTACTTTGCCAGCACACCGTTGGGATCCTGCGAGACGTGGAAGCGCACAAAGATGGAATCGCAGTCGTCCTCGCCGTACTCGATCTCGGCTTCTGCCAGCGCAGTGCGGCAGTCCGGGCACCAGTACACGGGCTTGAGGCCCTTGTAGATGTAGCCCTTCTTGGCCATCTCGCCGAAGATCTCGATCTGACGCGCTTCAAACTCAGGCTTCAGGGTCAGGTAGGGGTGCTCGAAGTCACCGATAACGCCCAGACGCTTGAACTGGTCGCTCATGATGTCGATATGCTCAGTGGCAAACTTTTCACAGATCTGGCGTAGCTCCAGCTTGGAGATGTCCTTCTTTTTGTCGCCGACCGAGGACAGAGCCTTCAGCTCAATGGGCAGGCCGTGGGTATCAAAGCCGGGCACATAGGGAGCCTGATAGCCCTCCATGTTTTTTTCTCGGATGATGATATCCTTGATGATCTTGTTCAGGGCAGTGCCCATGTGGATATTGCCGTTTGCATACGGAGGGCCGTCGTGCAGAATGAACTGGGGCTTGCCCTCATTGTGCTTCATGAGCTGGTTGTACAGGTCGTTGTCGTCCCAATCCTTGAGCATGACCGGTTCCTTTTTGGGCAGGCCGGCACGCATCTCGAACAGGGTCTTGGGCAGATTCAACGTACTGTCGTACTGCGATTTGTTCTTAGCCAATGGTTTACACTCTCCTCTATTTTTGCGTTGGGTGCCTTACTCGCTGAACTTGACGCCCTGAAAAGCATCATAGTCCGGCTCGTCCGGCTTCATATCAGCAGGAGGCGGGTCCAGCTTGAGCTGGCTTTCGTCCTTTGCCCAGAAATCCTCGCTGCTGTCAGCCGCCTTGTCGTCATCGGCAGGGGCGGCAGGTTCGGTGGTTTTGGTCGTTTCGGCAGGCTGCTCGGCCGGAGCTGCTGCAGCGTCGGCTGCGGGGGCAGCATCAGGCTGTGCGGCGGGCTGCTCTGCGGCAGTCTCCTGCGCAGGCTCTGCGTCCTGTGCGGGGGCGTCCTGTGCAGCTTCCTTGGTTTCCTTCTGGAACTCCGGCAGACGGCTCAAAGACTCCACATGGCTGCGGTACAAATTGAGCACATCGGCCTTGAAGCGGGTGACCTCCAGACGGACGCGGTCGTACTCCCGTTCCTCCGCCATACGCTTCTCATTAGCTTCGTTCTCGATCTCGTCTGCGCGGTCGCTTGCCTTTTGCAGCAGCTCGTTGGCATCGCGGATGATATCGTCGCCCCGCAGATTTGCGCGGTGGATGATCTCCTCAGCCTTCTGGTTTGCTTCGCGGATCACGTTTTCGCCCATGCGCTGAGCATTGATCAGCGCACTCTTGAGCATATCGCCGTCAGCCTCAAAGCTTTGCAGCTCGCCCTTGAGCTTCTGGTTCTCTGCGGTCAGATCTGCGATCTGCTTGCGCAGCTGCTCTGCCTGCGCATCGTTCTGCTGCAGCTGCTCCTCGACCTTGTCCAGAAAACGATCCACGTCCTCTGTACGGTAGCCGCGGAGGTTTTTTTCAAATTGTACAGAGCGGACATCCTGCGGAGTCAGCATAGTCATTTCCTCCCATAGCTTTTAATATTGAAAGAACTCAATGATCGAACGATCTTTTTTACTTTTCCCGGGCAATGCGGTCAGCCGGAAGCGGCCCTTGCCGCGCACGGTGAACACATCCTGCTCGTATACGGGGGCATGGGGCTTTTCTACCGGCAGATGGTTGATCTCTACCCTGCCCGCTTCGATCAGCTCCGCAGCAGTACCGCGGCTGACGTGCAGCATGGCAGAAAGCACCGCGTCCAGCCGCAGGGAGGACACGGTGGCAGTGAGCAGCTGCCGCTCCGGCGCCGGGAAAGCCGGGATCTCTTCCGGCTCCAAAAGACGGGTGGACACCTCGGTGCGCCCCGCCTGGCACAGCTCCCGGCAGATGAGCTTTGCCGCCGGCTCCAGCGCGAACACATAGGCTGTGCCCGGCGCATCGGCGGGCAGCAGAATATCGCCCAGTGCTTCGCGCTTGAGGGCAAGCCCCATCAGGCTGCCCAGATAGTCCTTGTGCGCCGGAAGCGCCGCACCGGGCAGCGCCCGGCACTGCAGCTGTACGCAGCGCACCGGACACTCGCCGTAGCTGTACTCCGGCTCCAGACAAAGCACCCGGCGCTCGGCTTCGGGCCAGCCGCCGTCAAAACGCCAGCCGTCCCGCACACCAGCACGCCCCAGTGCCGCCCGGGCAAGATCCTGTTCCCGGTCGCTGAGGAACGCGGAGTACCGGGCTATGCCGCGGGAAAAAGCCGCATCGGCAAGATCCTCGATATGCCGCATGAGATAGCGTTCCTCATCGTTGCGGGCGGGCACAAAGCCGCGCACCGCACCGGCTGCCGGATCAATAGAATGCGCCATTGTTCTCCAGCTCGTCCAGCAGGTCACCCATGATATCCACGTTGTACGGGGTAATGATAAAGGTGCTGTTGGCTACGCGCTTGATCTGGCCGTTGTTGGCATAGGCCACGCCGGACAAAAAGTCCACCAGACGGCGGGAGACCTCCTTGTTGGTGGACTCCAGATTCAGCACCACGGTACGCTTGTTGTTCAGATGGTCGGCAATGGTGCTGGCATCCTCGAACCGCTCGGGCTTGACCAGAACCACCTTGAGCTGGGTGGTAGCGTGGATATTGACCACCTTGTTCTTTTTGCTGGTGCCCTCGGCAGGCTCTTCGGTCTCTTCATCCATCCCGATGCCAACGCCGCTGTTGTTGTTCACCATCTGGGGGCCGTCATCGATGTACTGATCCTCGTACTCGTCCCCTTCACCCATCAGGCCCTTTTTAATGCTATCCAGCAAAGACATAATTATCTGCTCCTTTCATTCGGGCAGCGCCCGGCTGCCTGGCGTTCTTTGCAAAAAGAATGCAAATAGCTTTTACTATTATCTGATTTTTTGCAGCAGATGTCAATAACTACAAAAGTTTTCCGTCATATAAATTTTGTCCCGAGACGATTATTTCGTCATAAAGCCTTACCTGACTGACAGAACCGTCCGTTCCCTTGGGCAAAACAAGGATGTAATCCCCTTCCGTGACCAGCGGATGGTCAGCATCCACGGGGTCGATCTTGCAGAAGCGGGCAATGTTGCCGTACTTGACATACACGCCGGGGATATAGTTTTCGCCCTGCGTCTCGGCCTCGGTGCCGTCCTCCTTCAGGTAGTGCACCGCTGCAGCAGGCACCCGCAGACCGGTGCTCTCGCTGGTGCTGATACGGGCGCGGGCGTGGTTGAGACACAGCACGTCGCCGTTGATGGAATTGCAGCGCAGCACAAAGCGGGCAACATCCTTTTCTGTATCAACGGTCACCTCGGTGACGGTAGCGCGCAAGGCGGCATCGCTCTGGCCGGGAAAGCTGATCTCCACTGCCGTGCGCAAGGGCTTGCCGTCCGAACCCAGCAGCTTTTCGGCCTGCTTTGCCGAGCACACACCGGCGTACTGCCAGCTGAACCCGGCCACCAGCTTGCCTACGCAGCCATCCAGCGGCATCTCGGGGTCAGAGTCCAGATAGGCCTTGAGCTGCTCCGGGCTCTGCGCCAGAATGTCCGCAGCACCGGCGTTCAGCCGTCCGCTGCTGGCAGCCCGGACAAAGTAGCCAGTGGTGGGGGCAAGGATCTGAGTGGGGTTGCCCAGCTGCGCCTGCACAGTCTGTGCCTGCTGGGCAAGCAGCGCGATCTGATCTGCAAAGCCGGCGGTATCGCCGGTGGTGATCCAGAGCTTGTTCTGCGCCAGCAGATAGGCATCGGCACTGCTGTCCACATCGCTGTAGCGGGCGGTGTCCAATGCATCCAGCAGATCGTACAGCGCACCGGAGCGCTCCTTGAGCAGACCGTCCAGCTGGGTGGCTGCGGTATTCTGGGAGCGCTGCAACAGGTCGATCTGGCTGGTGAGCTGGGTCAGCTGCTGGCGCAGCACCGCCTGATTGGCGTCGGTGTACAGCTCTGCAACGGCAGTGCCCGCCGACACCCGCTCGCCATCCGAGACAAGGTAGCCCAGATTGCCGCTGCCGGAAATGCAGGTTTCGTCAAACAGCAGCACGCCGTCCGCTTCAATGGTATCGGAGATGGTGATGGGCAGCGCCGTTTCGTAGACGTTCTGAGGGAAAAGGATGTGCGCCGCCTGCCAGCAGACATACGCTGCCGCCGCCAGCAAAAAGGTGGCCATCACAACTGCCAGCGTGGTGAGCGCAGAGAGCTTGTGGCGCGGTTCCTGAGGGGTTTCCGGCATAAGGATCATCCTTTCGATAAAAAGTCTTGGGTCAGGCGCAGGGCGGTCTGCCGCACGTCCTCAGCCCCGGCATCCAGCCATGTGACCCCGTCCATGTGGCGGAACCATGTCAGCTGGCGCTTGGCGTAGTTGCGGGAAGCCTGTTTGAGTTTTTCAGTGCAGGCATCCAGCGCTGCAGTCTGCTCAAAATACGGAAAAAATTCTTTATAACCGATGGCCTGTGCGGCGGTGCGGAAGGCTTCGCGGTTGCGCCAGACGTATTCCGCCTCGGCTAAAAGCCCGGCTTCCAGCATTTTGTCCACCCGCAGGTCGATGCGGCGGTACAGCGCTGCACGGTCCGGGAAGTCCAGCCCCAGCACAAGGCTGCGGTAGGGGCGCTCCGGCGGCAGCGAATCGGCCTTTTGTTCGCTGAGACGCTTGCCGGTGGCGCAGTAGTGCTCCAGCGCCCGCAGCACCCGCACCTTATTATTGGGGTGGATGGCAGCGGCGGCTTCCGGGTCCACGGCTTGCAGTTTTGCGTACATGGCTTTCGGGCCGATGGCTTCCAACTCGGCGGTCAGCTGCTCGCGCAGGCCGTCCGGGGCTTTTTCGGCGGTGAAGCGCACCCCGTACAAAAGGCTCTGCACATACAGTCCGGTGCCGCCTACCAGCAGCGGCAGATGCCCCCGGGCGGTGATATCCTGAATATACTCCCCTGCCAGCGCGGTGAAATCCGCCACGCTGAAGGTCTTTTCCGGGGTGAGGATGTCCACGCCGTGGTGCGGGATGCCGCAGGTCTCCTGTGGGGTGATCTTGGCAGTGCCCACATCCAAACCTCTATAGATCTGCATGGAGTCGGCGCTGATGACCTCGCCGGAGAACCGCTGCGCCAGCGCAACGCCCAGCGCGGTCTTGCCGGTGGCGGTGGGGCCTACCACAGCCACCACGGCGGGTTTTGCATTACACGATGCGTCCAAACTGCTTTTCCAACTCCTTTCGGGTAAGTTTGAGCACGCAGGGACGACCATGGGGGCAGAAAGGCGGCACCTCGCCGGAGAGGATCTTCTCGGCCAGTGCCATAAGCTCCTGCGGGGAGGACTTGTCCCCCGCCTTGATGGCGGCGCGGCAGGAGATGGAGTGCAGCACCCACTCGGTGTGCTCGTTCAGTGCGTCCCGGCTGCCCTTGAGCAGGCGGTCGGCGATCTCCACCAGCAAGTCCTCGGCGTTCTGCGGCTCTACGTCCGCAGGCACGGCGCGCAGCAGCACGGTACTGCCGCCAAAGTCCGCCACATCCAGCCCGGCGTTTTCCAGCAGGGGCTGGTTTTCCAGCAGCGCCTGCTTTTCCTCTGCGGAGAGGTCGATGGCGGCGGGTTGCAGCAGCAGCTGGCTGGGCACGTTGCCGTAGTTGGCAGCAAGTTTTTCGTACAGCTGGCGCTCATGGGCGGCGTGCTTGTCGATCAGGCACAGCTCGTCTCCCCGCTCTGCCAGAATATAGGTGCGGAAAACTTCGCCCACATACCGCAGCGGCTCTTCTCCCTGCGGTACATCAAAGCCCAGCTGCTCCGGCTGTTCGGGTTCTTCCGGCTGATAGGGCACCGTGGCGGCTTCGATCTCCGGGACGGCGGGTACGGTGTTCCATGCCGCCATGTGATCCAGCAGCGGGTCGGCTGCGATGTCCGTTTCCGGGTGCACATCCAGCTGCGCTTCACCGGCAGCTGCCCGGAAGGGCTGCGGCGCGGGCTGGACTTCGGTTGCATCCGGTTTTTCCGGGCTGTGGAGGGTGACCACAGGATCCAGAATATCCTCTGCGGGGGCAGACTGCCGCCACGAGGGTACAGCAGCAGCCGCGCGGGCAGGCTGTGCGGGCTGTACCGGCGGGGTATCTGCCGTAAAAGCCGGGGCTTCCCAGCGCTGCGCGGGCAGTGTACCGGGGTCTGCCTGACCCGGAATCACGGCGGAAAGTCCCGTAAAGCGATTATTCTTTACAGCATTTTCGTTCTTTGTATCGTTTTCTTTTTCGGATTTCTCATTTTTGTCCGCTTCAAAGGTAAAGCGGCGTTCCCCGGTGCCGGGCTGTGCCAGCGCCAGCTTGACCGCATGGTAAACGACATCGAACACGTCGTTTTCCCGGGCAAAGCGGGCTTCGATCTTTGCAGGGTGGACATTGACGTCCACAAGGTCTGTGGGCATTTCCAGCAGCAGGATGCCGCCCGGGAACTTGCCCTGCATGGTCGTGCCCTTAAAGGCCATTTCCATACCCGCCATGATGGTGCGGTTGCGCACATAGCGGCCGTTGATGTAGAAATGCTGCATACTGCGGCTGGCGCGGCAGCTCTTGGGCGGGGTGATCAGACCAGTGACACGGTACAACCCTTCCTCGGAGTGCACCTCGATGAGGTCGCGGCTGAACTCCCGCCCCAGCACCGCATAGGCGGCGCTGCGCAGTTGACCATCGCCGGGGGTGACGTATTGCAGCTTGCCTTCCCGGATGAATTTGACGCTGACCTCCGGGTGGCTGAGTGCCACATGACCTACGTTATCTGCCACAAAGGTGCCCTCGCTGGAGTCCTTTTTGAGGAACTTCATGCGGGCGGGGGTGTTGTAGAACAGGTCCTGCACCCGGATGGTGGTGCCCACGGCGCGGGCGGCAGGCTCCCTGCCCTGCTCCTCGCCGCCGGCGATGCGGTAGCAGGTGGCAAACTCGTCCACCTCGGTGCGGGTGAGCAGCTCTACCCGCGCCACGCTGGCAATGGAAGCCAGTGCTTCGCCGCGGAAGCCCAGCGTATGGATGCTGTTCAGGTCGTCCGGCTTTTCGATTTTGCTGGTGGCGTGGCGGATGAAGGCCGTCGGGATATACTCGGCATCAATGCCGGTGCCGTTATCGCTGATTTCGATCAGCTTTACGCCGCCGGACTCGATGCTGACGGTGACCTGCGTTGCACCGGCGTCGATAGAGTTTTCCAAAAGCTCCTTGACCACCGATGCCGGGCGCTCCACCACCTCACCGGCGGCGATCAGCTCAGCGGTATGCTTATCCAGAACATGGATGACTGCCATGGTATTTTCCCTCCCCTGTGGTTGATTTTATGGTCAGCCGTTCAGGCTGCCCTTGAGGGTCTTTTTCAGCTCGTACAAAAAGTTCAGCGCTTCAATGGGAGTAAGTGTTTCCACATCCACGGTCTCCAGCTTTTCCATCATCTCGCTGGGCACTGCCGGGGAATTGTACTCCTGCAAGGCGTCAAAATCCATCTGCTCCACCTTGTTTTTGGGGGCAGATGCTTCCAGCGTGCGCAGCACCTCGTGGGCGCGGCGGGTCACGCTGCCGGGCAGACCGGCCAGCTTTGCCACCTCGATGCCGTAGCTGTCGTCTGCAGGGCCGCGCACGATGCGCCGCAGGAAAGTGATGTCCTCGCCGCGCTTTTTGACCGCGATGTTGTAGTTTTTCACACCTTCCACGGTGCCTTCCAGTTCGGTCAGTTCGTGGTAGTGGGTGGCGAACAGGGTCTTGCAGCCCAGTCCTTTGGCAGGGTCTGCGATATGCTCCACCACGGCGCGGGCAATGCTCATGCCGTCAAAGGTGGAGGTGCCGCGGCCGATCTCGTCCAGCACCACAAGGCTCTTAGCGGTGGCGTTTTTCAAAATTTCGGCCACTTCGGTCATCTCCACCATAAAGGTAGACTGGCCTGCGGCAAGGTCGTCCGATGCACCGATGCGGGTGAAAATGGCATCCACCACGCCCACATGACAGCTGGCAGCCGGCACAAAGGAGCCGATCTGTGCCATCAGCGCAATGAGGGCATTCTGACGCATATAGGTAGATTTGCCCGCCATGTTGGGGCCGGTGATGATGAGGCAGCGGTCGGTGGTGCAGTTGAGGGTGGTATCGTTGGGCACAAACATACTGCCCTTGAGCACCTGCTCCACCACCGGGTGACGTCCCTCGGTGATGGTCAGCACATCACTGTCGTCCACCACGGGGCGGCAGTAGTTATTTTCCGCAGCGACCTGTGCCAGCGCCGCCAGCACATCCAGCTGGGCAATGGCGTTGGCGGTGCGTTGGATACGGTCCAGCTGGGCACCGATGCTCTCCAGCAGTTCGTCAAACAGGCGGCGCTCCAGCGAGATGAGCCGCTCGTGTGCGCCAAGGATCTTGCTTTCCAGCTCCTTCAGCTCCTGCGTGATGTACCGCTCGCCGGAGGTGAGGGTCTGCTTGCGGATATAGGTCTCCGGCACAAGGTTTTTGTAGGAGTTGCTCACCTCGATGAAGTAGCCGAACACATGGTTATAGCCGATCTTCAGCTTGGGGATGCCGGTCTCCTGCCGCAGGCGGGCTTCCAGCTGCGCCAGCACCCCCTTGGTGTTGTCACGGATGGAGCGCAGCTCGTCCACCTCGGCATGGTAACCCTTGGCAATGACGCCGCCATCCTTGAGGGTGGAGGGGGCGTCCGGGTCTACTGCGGCATAAATGCGCGCCTTGATATCCTCCAGCGGGTCGATGCTGGCGGCAAGCTCGGAAAGCTCCGAGCAGCTGCAGCCCTCCGCCTGCTTGCGCAGACCGGGCAGACGGTCGCAGGTCTGGGCAAGGGTGTAGATCTCCTTGGGGGTGGCAGAGCCGTACACCGTGCGGGTCATCAGGCGCTCCAGATCCGCGATGTAATGCAGTTCCTCGGTCAAATCGCCGCGCACCATGGTCTGGCGCACCAGTGCCTCCACGGCGTTCAGGCGGTGGTTGATGAGCGGGCTGGAAATAAGCGGCTGCTCGATCCAGCTGCGCAGCATCCGCTTGCCCATGGCAGTGCTGGTCTTATCCAGCACCCACAGCAGGGTGCCGCGCTTTTCGCGTCCGCGCAGGGTCTCGGTCAGTTCAAGGTTTGCGCGGGTGACCGGCGAAAGCCGCATGAACTGGGCTTCGTTGTAAGTAATGACGGTCTTTAACCGCTCCACACCCTTGATCTGGGTATCGTGCAGGTATTCCAGCAGCGCAGCCATGGCAAAGCGCACAAGGCCCTCGGCGGCTATGCCGGTGGTCTGCGGCCAGTCGCGGCCAAACTGCTCTTCCAGCGCAGACGCCACCAGCCCCGGCGCATAGCGCTCGTCCTCGACCAGCTCCACCGAGCAGCTCATGTTCTTTTTGATATAGGCGGTCACTTCGCGGCAGTCCAGCAGACCGGGGTTCAGCAGCACCTCACTGGGGTGGTAGCGGCACAGCTCGGTAATGACCGCCGGGGCGATCTTATCCGCCGTCAGTTCGGTGATATGCGCCGTACCGGTGGAAACATCCGCAAAGCACAGACCGGCCTTTTTACCCTTGAGGTACAGGCTGGCAATGTAGTTGTTACGGTCGTCCTGCAGCATACTGCTTTCAATGACCGTACCGGGGGTGACCACCCGGATGATGTCCCGCTTGACAAGCCCCTTGGCTTTAGCGGGGTCCTCCACCTGCTCGCAGATGGCCACCTTATAGCCCTTGGCGATCAGGCGCGCCACATAGCCCTCGTAGCTGTGGAAGGGCACGCCGCACATGGGGGCGCGCTCCGCAAGGCCGCACTGCTTGCCGGTAAGGGTAAGATCCAGCTCCCGGGACGCCGTGACGGCATCATCGAAGAACATCTCGTAAAAATCGCCGATGCGGTAAAAAAGAATTTCGTCCTTGTGTTGATTTTTGATCTCAAGATACTGCTGCATCATGGGCGAAAGCTCTGCCATGGTTTTTCCTCTTTCCCTTGTATGGTTCCGTCAGCCGGTTTGCGGGCTGTAACCGCCGGTGCAAACAAAACGCGGTCTGTGTTGCACAGCCGCGTTCCGATGAAAACTCTGCTCAGTGGCAGCCGCCGCAGGTAGAGCAGCTGCCGGTGCAGGAGGCAGAAGGCTCCTGCACGGTCATGGGGTCGCCGCCGTTCATGGCGGTGTTGATGATGGCGTCGATATAGTTGACCAGATTCTCGCACTCGCGCTTGGCCTCGTTATATGCCACCATACCCTCGTTGCCCATGATCTGACCGTAAAGGCTGTTCACCTTCTCGTTCAGCTCAGCGATGCGGGCATCGTCGCGCTCGTTCTTGCCGATCTCATTGTTCAGATCCATACGGGCCAGATTGAACTCGCCGATCAGGTTCTGCAGCTCCTCATCCTTATCGTTTGCCTTGCGGGCCTGATCCAGAATGACGTAGCGGGGGTCGGTCTGCAGTGCCATAGCGGCACGCTTGAAAAGATCAATGCAATCCATGATTGGGTTCTCCTTGTTGTTTTTATTCTTTCTGGGGCAGTTTGCCCCGGAATCACGTTTTTATGCTTCCACTTCGCCCAGCAGCACAGTGGCGCGGGCACCGGTAAGATGTACGGTCGCGTAGCTGCCCAGCAGTGCCGGGTCGGCGGCAAACTCCACGGTCAGGTTGTTGTCCAGCCGGCCGGAAAGGGTGCCCTCGTTGCGGCCGTAACCTTCCACCAGCACCCGGACAGTCTGCCCTACCTGCGCCTTGACCAGCGCCATGGCGATCTCGTCCTGCGCAGCCAGCAGGCGGGTCATGCGGTCGGTCTTTTCCTTGCGGGGGGTGGGGTCCGGCATTTCGGCAGCCTTGGTGCCGGTACGCTTGGAGTAGATAAAGGTGAACAGCTGCATATAGCCCACCTTGCGCACCAGTTCCAGCGTTTTTACAAAGTCCTCCTCGGTCTCGCCGGGGAAGCCCACGATGATATCGCTGGAAAAAGTGATGCCGGGCACGGTCTTGCGGGCGTATTCGATGAGCTCCAGATACTGCTCCACCGTATAGTGGCGGTTCATCTGCTGCAAAAGCCGGTCGGAGCCGCACTGCACCGGCAGATGCAGGTGCTTGCACAGCTTCGGCTGGGCGGCGATGGTATCAATGAGCTTATGGCTGGCGTCCTTGGGGTGGCTGGTCATAAAGCGGATGTGATAATCGCCGGGCACGGTGCACAGCAGGTTGAGCAGATCGGCAAAATCCGTCTTTTCTTCCAGACCTTTGCCATAGCTGTTTACGTTCTGGCCCAGCAGGGTGATTTCTTTATAGCCCTGCTCTACCAGCGTTTTGAACTCTGCCAGAACATCCGCCGGGGTGCGGCTGCGCTCGCGCCCGCGCACATAGGGCACAATGCAGTAGGTGCAGAAGTTGTCGCACCCGTACATGATGGGCAGCCAGGCGCGGAAGCCGGAATCACGCCGGATGGGCAGCTCCTCCACCACGGCGTTGCGCTCGACCGGGGTCTCCAGGTAGCGCTTGCCGCGGTGCAGGCGCTCCACCAGCATGGCGGGCAGGCGGTCAATGCCATCCACGCCGAACACCAGATCCACATAAGGGTAGCTGGCGCGCAGCTTATCCACAATATGCTTTTGCTGCGCCATGCAGCCGCATACCCCGATGATCAGGCGGGGGTTCTTTTCCTTCAGCTTTTTCAGTGCGCCGACATTGCCGAACACGCGCTGTTCCGCATGTTCGCGCACAGCGCAGGTATTGAACAGGATCAAATCTGCCTGCTCGACGGAATCACAGATGCCGAAGCCGATGTCCATCAGCACGCCGCGTATCTTCTCACCATCGTTCACGTTCTGCTGGCAGCCATAGCTGCGCACATAGGCAAGGGGCGGGGTATCATAAGTCTGGGCGATGACGGCGGCGGCATCCGCGTTATGGGTATAGGTTAGTTTTTCCAAGATATTGCTCCTGACGGGTGCTGTTTGTCCCGGCTAACGCCTGGGAGAGCACAAAAAATTAGAATCTGACACTTAAGTATACCGCAACGCATGGCAAAGTACAAGATGCCTGTCCCCAGAAATTTTGCTCAGAAAATTTTCTGGTGTCGAGAACTCTCACCGGGTTTGGAGTCCTCATAAAGTTAGGCAGGGGGTTGTGGCATAAAGGCGGAAGTATTTAAGGTGTATCTGAAAACAAAGAAAATGACGGATATTTCGCAAACACAAGCAGG
>OGXX01003400.1_pt1 | contig 13306 bp, 10 predicted proteins | sample 1576301 | NCBI WGS metagenome assembly OGXX01 (sample SAMEA3541469, study PRJEB24748) | human gut metagenome | biome: human gut; feature: human-associated habitat; material: faeces | place: China | collected 2012
TCAGGAATGACGCTGCCACAAATGCCGTCCTCCTCCAAGTAATTATCGATATCATATCACATCTGCGGCAGAATTTATCAACAAAGTGTATATTTTCAGAAAATCATAAGAAGCGCCGCCCCGGCGTAAAAAACCGCGGCTCCCCGGATGGATTCGGGTGCCGCGTGTGCTTTTTATTCATCCTGGTACCGGAACAGCGCCCGGCTGAGAGCGAGGATCTCCGGCTCGTCGAGAGAATTTTCAAAAACAGCCGTTCCCGGTGCGTCGCTGCTGCGCAGCATGCCGTTTTCGGCAAGCTTTCGCGCAAGCTGCATTGCGACGCCGTGGCTTCCGTCCATGATCTCCGGCCCTGGTCCGACGATCCTGCGAATCGCACCCGTCAGGAACGGATAATGTGTGCAGCCCAGCACGATCCCGTCGACCGGCTCGCGCAGATACGGCGCGAGCTTTTCGGTCAGATACGCCTCCACGGCGCTCCCGCGCAGCTTCCCGCGCTCGACAAACTCCATCAGCCCCTCGCACGGCAGGCCGATGATCTGCGCGCGGTCGTCAAACTGGTGCTTGAGCGCCTGAAATTTCTCCTGCTTGATGGTCATGGGCGTGGCCATGACCAGAATCCTGCCGCCGGGGTATTTTTCTACGGCGGGCTTGAGCGCAGGCTCCGTTCCGATCACGGGAATGTCCGGGTAGACTTGCCGCAGCAGGCCGATGGCGGCGGATGTCGCCGTGTTGCAGGCCACGACGATGGCCTTGGCTCCGGCGCTTACCAGATGCTCCGCCGCCGCAAGGCTCAGCGCCTGGATCTGCGCTTCGCTCTTGACGCCGTAGGGCGCGTGGAGCGAGTCGCCGTAGTACAGATAGTTTTCCTGCGGCAGCAGCCGCACCGTCTCGCGCAGGACGCTGATCCCGCCGAGGCCGGAGTCAAAAAACGCAACAGGCCGATCCTGCTTCTGCATACTCACGCCTCCAAAAACCGCACGATCTCATTCAGATCGTATTCCCCGCCGTCCATGTTGATGCGCAGCGTCCGCTCCGGCGGGAGGGTTTTGGCCCATTCGTCGTAAAGCTCCTTGAGCTCGTACACATACATGAGGTCGAGATCGTCCTCGTATTCCCGCCCGCGCTGGCGCATATGCTCGATGATCGTGCTGACGGAGCAGTCGAGATAGAGATACTTGTCGACCGGCGGCATCAGCGACGCGATGCCGTGCGCCAGCTTGCAGAGAATGCCGAATTCGTCCTGCGTCAGATCCTGCTGGTTCAGGCGGTATTTCGCGATGACCAGATTTTCCAGAAACGCACGGTCAAAGAAGAAAAACTCGGTGTCGCCGACCTCCGGCCGCCACTTCTCGTCGTCAAAATACAGCGAGAGGAAGCTCACCTGCGAGTGAAACGACCAGCGTTTGGAATCGGAATAGTATTCATTGATATAGGGGTTGTCCTGCGGACGCTCCTCATGAAACGCGGCGCGCGGGCCGAAATATGCTGTGAGCCGCTGCAAAAGCGTCGTCTTTCCCGCGCCGACAGTGCCGCAGATCGCGATGTACTTCATATCCGCCCGCCTCCTTCGTTTACACAAAACGCTTTTCTATTCTACAACATCCAGCCGGTGGAAGCAAGATGCAAAACTGCCGAAAAACACAGCGTCCCGCTTGCAAACCTCCCGGCGGCATGATACGATAGAAAAAAAGAAAAGGGGAGGGTGCTGCAATGAACTACGCGGCGATCAAAAACTGCGATATTGCCAACGGACCCGGCGTGCGGGTCAGTCTGTTCGTCTCCGGCTGCCGCCACCACTGCAAGGATTGCTTCAATCCCGAAACGTGGGACTTTGCCTGCGGCGAGCCGTTTGATGAGGCTGTGATGGACAAGCTTCTCGCCCTGCTGGCTCCCGGCTATATCCGGGGCATCACGTATCTCGGCGGCGAACCGTTTGAGCCGGAGAACCAGCCGGGGCTGCTGGAGCTTTCTCGCAGGATCCGGGCGGCCTATCCCGAAAAATCCATCTGGTCGTTCACGGGCTATCTCTTCGACCGCGACATTCTGGCAAAAAAGCTCGGCCCGTGGGAGGTCACGCAGGAGCTTTTGTCCTATCTCGACGTGCTGGTTGACGGGCCGTTCGTTGCAAGCCTCAAAAATCTGAACCTGCGCTTCCGCGGCTCGTCCAATCAGCGGCTGATCGACGTGCCCGCAAGCCTGAAAACCGGAGCCGTCGTCCTCTGGGACGAGCGGCAGTAGGAGGAAGTCTATGCCTGTGATCAAGATCCACTATTTTTCCGACGATCTGCCCCGTCTGCAAAAAACCAGCAAGGGCGATTGGATCGATCTGTGCTGCGCACAGACCATGGAGCTTCACGCGGGGGAGTATGCCCTTGTCCCGCTGGGTGTGTCGATGCAGCTGCCGGAGGGGTATGAGGCGCGCACGGCCCCGCGCTCGTCCACGTTCAAGCGCTGGGGCATTCTGCAGGCCAACTCCGTCGGCGTGATCGACAACAGCTACTGCGGCACGAACGATGAATGGAAGCTGCCGGTCTACGCCACGCGCGACACCGTGCTCGAAAAGGGCGACCGCATCTGCCAGTTCCGCATCTATGAGGTGCAGCCGCCCATCAGCTTTGAAGAATGCGACACGCTTTCCGACACCGATCGGGGCGGCTTCGGCTCGACCGGCGTGCGCTGATTTTTTTGAAAACGATACTCCGATACAAGAAAGGATGATTTGGTTATGAAAACGTTGCTCAAGGGCGGCACGGTCGTCTCTGCGGCAGGCTCCCGCGTTGCGGATGTGCTGGTGGACGGCGAGAAGATCGCTGCTGTCGGCGAAGGACTGGCAGCGGACGGCGCGAACGTCGTAGACGTGAGCGGCAAGCTGCTCTTCCCCGGCTTTATTGACGCGCATACGCATTTTGACCTCGACGTCTGCAACACCACGACCGCCGACAACTTTGACACCGGCACGCGCAGCGCCATCCACGGCGGCACGACGATGGTCATTGACTTCGCCTGCCCGAATAAGGGCGAGACGCTGGGCTACGGGCTTGATCTCTGGCACAAAAAAGCTGACGGCCGCTCCAGCTGCGACTATAGCTTCCACATGACCATTGACGACTGGAACGAGGGCATCAAAAATGAAATTCCGGCCATGTTTGCCGCTGGTATCCCGTCATTTAAGATGTACATGACGTATCCCGCCATGATGATCGGCGATCAGGACCTGTTTTCCGCGCTGCTGGAACTGAAGAAATACGGCGGCATCGCGGGCGTTCACTGCGAAAACGCGGGCGTGATCGACGCGCTGATCGCGCAGCACAAGGCGGAAGGAAAGACGGCCCCGTCGTCCCATCCCGAGTGCCGCCCGAATCCGCTTGAGGCGGAGGCCGTGGCCCATCTGCTGCGCATTGCGGAGGTCGCGGACGTTCCCATCGTGATCGTGCATCTGAGCACGAAGGAGGCGCTGCTCGAAGTTATGCACGCGCGTGAGCGCGGCCAGAAGGTCTATGTCGAGACGTGCCCGCACTATCTGCTGCTGGACGACAGCGTCTATGATCAGGAGGACTATTCTGCCTCTGCGCGCTATATCTGCGCGCCGCCCATGCGCAAGAAGGAGGATCAGGCGGTTTTGTGGAAGGCCCTTGCCAACGGCAGCATCCAGACCGTCTCGACCGACCATTGCAGCTTTACGCTGAAACAGAAGGACGCCGGACGCGGCGACTTTACGAAGATCCCCGGCGGTCTTCCCGGCGTGGAAACGCGCGGCGAGCTGCTCTATACCGCAGGCGTGGCCGAAGGCCGCATCACAAAGGAGCAGATGTGCGCCCTGCTGTCCGAAAACCCCGCCCGGCTCTATGGCGCATATCCGCGCAAGGGCGTGATCGCGCCCGGCAGCGACGCGGATATCGTCGTCTACGATCCTGAGGCTGACACGGTCATCACCGCGCAGACGCAGCTTTCCGCCGCAGGCTACACGCCCTATGAGGGCTTCAAGACCAGGGGTTCCATCGCACAGGTCTATCTGCGCGGCACGCTCGCCGTCGACCACGGCGAAATGAAGACCGGCCCCATCGGCACGTACATCCCGCGCCATCCGGGAAGTCTGTAAGCATAAGCGCAGCGGCCCGGCACGGGCTGCTGCGCTGGTTTCTTTCTGGATTTGATTGACAGTGCCCGGAAACTGTGGTACAGTGAGATCACAGCCAGTGTTATACGGGGCGTCTTGGACGTGTTTGCCGGGGGGGCTTCGGCCTGTTGATCCGCTTCGGGCGGGCACATCGGTATCGTCGGAAACACTGGTGATAAATACAGCTGATGAGACACCGGCCGATTTGGGCGTTTCGCCCGGATGTCCACCGTCCAAGGCTGTGTTTGCGCTCCTGCGGTCCCGGTAATCCTGCCGCGGCGGGAACCCCGGTCTTGATTGCCGCAGGAGCGTTTTTCATGTTTGCAGGCGCATTCTCTCCGGCATTTCCTTCAAAATACAGCCTCCCATTCTCATGCATGGCATGACAACGGGAGGCTGTTTCGCAGATTCCTGCCGCTCAGGTTTGCCGGGCGGCTTTTTCCATGAGCTTCTGATAGACCGGGCGCATGGCAGGCTCGGAGACGGAGGATAAAACATCTTGCACCGAAAGCCAGCGGACGGCGCTGTTTTCATCCGGCTTGCAGCGGATGGGGGATTTGTCGTCGGCCTCCAGCAGATACGTCGCGTTCAGATGCAGGTGGGCGCAGACGAATTTTCCACGCTTGACGTGCGGCGCGACGTGCAGGATTTCGAGCGAGAAAATTTCCGGGGAGACGGGCGCGGCCAGCACGCCGGATTCCTCATTTGCCTCGCGCAGCGCGACGGAAAGAAGGTCGGCTTCCCCATCGGCGTGTCCGCCGAGCCAGGCCCAGGACTGATAGAGATTGTGATAGGCCATGAGCACCTTCGTCCTGTCCGGGTTTACGATCCAGCAGGAGGCGGTGAAGTGCGCCGTAGCGTTTTCGCGCGTAAGGAGATCGGAGAAGCAGTCCATGTCAGCCAGCATCTGCCGCCGGTCGGCCTCCTCCTGCTCGTTATAAGGCGCAAACGCCTCGATCTGCGCGCGCAGGCGGGTAAGCTCAGTCATGCTCGTAGGCCATCATCTTGTCGATGCGCCGCTGGTGACGTTCGACGCCGGAGAACGCCGTGTCCAGCCACACGTCGACGATCTCAAGGGCCAGCATTTCGCCCGTCACGGCTGCGCCGAGGGCCATCATGTTGGTGTCGTTGTGTTCGCGGGTGAGCCTTGCGGACATGGGGTTGTCGAGCAGCGCGCAGCGGATGCCTTTGACCTTGTTGGCCGTGATGGACACGCCGATGCCGGTCGTGCAGCAGACAATGCCGCGGTCACATTCGCCGCTGGCGACGGCCTGCGCCGCCGGGCCCGCAAAGTCGGGATAGTCGCAGCTGTCCTTGGTGTAGCAGCCGAAGTCCTTATAGGAGAGGCCGCGCTTATCCAAATGCTTCATAATGGCGTTCTTGAGGTCAAGCGCGCCGTGGTCACAAGCGAGAGCGATCATAGGGGTGTTCCTCCTGCGGTTTTTCTTTTATTATACCGCAGAGGACACAATTTGCAAGCGCAATCGGAGGCGGGGCGCGTTTTAATGGTATACGCTCAGGAAAATCTCGTTGACCGCGCTGCTGTCATCAAACCGCAGCGTGGCACAGAAATTTTCTGTATAAAATCTCATGTGATAGCTGGTATCCGCACCAAGAAACGCATACGAAGACGCCGCATTGCTGCCATACAGATCCTGTATACGGTAGTAGTCCTGCGGCAGCGTCAGAATCTGCATCTGCGGGTCGACCGGGATGGTATCCAGAATGCCTTGCAGACTGCTGCCGATCGCCGCACCGCGCAGGAAGGCCGAGGAAAATGTGCCGCTGTCCGCTGACGGTGTGATATCGACGGATTCCAGCCGCAGAACGCGGTCAGAATCCGGCGTAAAATAGTAGCTTACGCCGTCAACGGTAAAATTATCGCCCGGCATCCGGCCGCGCCAGACGCGGCTGTTTTGATAGCTTTGCGCCTTTTTTATCGCTGTCTCATAGTCCATGCCGAGATAGACGCCGTTGGGCAGCGTCAGCTCACACGGCTGGACGGGGATAGTTTTATCCGTTTCCACCGATGCCGGAGGGGTGTTCGGGCCGGAGAGGTACACCTCTGCGCGCAGGAAGTTGACGTGTGCGGTCCTGGACTGGAACGAAACCTCCATATTTCCCGCAGACAGCAGCCCGGTGTGGCCGTCCTGCTCGGAAATGCCGAGCAGCGCCGCCGTGTCCTCGTATTCCGATTTTAAGAACCAGTAGATCGCGTTTTCACGCGGGCCGTCAACGACGGTCTCTGCGCCGGTTTCCGCAGAGCGGTACACAAGCGACGTTTTCCAGTGCCGGTTGCATCCTGCCTTGTTCTCGGGGCACGGAGCAGAGACAGACCGCACAAGCAGCTGATGCGTGCCGACCTGTGCCAGAAGCGTCGTGTCCAGCACTGTGCCGTCGGTGTCCAGCGGGGTGAAGCTGGCCGCGATTTGCTTTAAAAGCTGCCCCTCATAGCGGGTCTGCAAATACGGGTTATAGCCGGAGGATGTTTCCCTGTCCTCGCCCAGCGTCCAATGCACGCGCACCTCATAGCAGCCGTCGGCTGCGCCGAAGAGGTATACCAGTTCATTTTCTGCGCCGGAGGCCAGCGTGAAGACCGTATAGCGGTTGGTCAGTTGGGAATCGTATCCCTGCGCCATATAGTCCGCGATGCGGCTGGAAACGTCTGTACCGGCAAGGAGTTTTGCTTCGAGCGTTGAGCCTGTCAGATGCGTGCTGGATACCAGACCGCTTTCGTCATAGCTCCAGCCGGTCGTGGGCAGATACGCGCCCCAGCCTCCGGCCTCGTCCGGGAAGGTGGAGAAGTACGCGTCAATATGAACGGCCCTGCCGTAGCCGTCCATGCCGTTATAGAAGCTCGGATAGAAATAGCCCTGTATATTATTTGCACCATGGGTCGCGGCGTAAATGTCGCGCAGATAGTCCGTCAAGCGGCCGGACTGTTCATACACGGCCAGCGCCGTGCCGTCCGTGTCCTTTGTCCAGCCGAGCAGGCGGTAGTCCTGCGTTTCGCTGCGATAGGTGACGGTCACGAGGTAGCGGGTGTTGTCCACCAGATATTCCTGCCCGTCGATATACGACAGGCCGGTATCAGTGCCCAGCATGAAGGTGCGCCCGTCGGCATTTTCCGGCGCAATCGCAATTTTGTAACTCCACAGCTGCAAGTCTCCCTCCGGGTCGAGGCCGGACAGGGATGCAAGCTGATCGAGGTTCACCATCTGCGCGTCCTGCACCGTATCTGTTACAGTCTCAAATCCGCCGTCGGTCAGCACCTTGTATTCGATTGGCTCCGGCAAAATGACCTGCGCGATATAATATTCGGCGTAGTCCTGTATGCTGGAAAAGAACGCGCTTGTCGGGGGCGTGCTGTCTGCCTCTGCGGGGCTGTCTGCGGTAGAAGAAGCGGGCGGCTCTTCCTCCGGCTGCTCTGCGTCCGTCTTCGGGTCGGTCAGGAAGCACACGGCCACGGCGATGGACACGAATACCGCCGCCAGCACGACCCAGAACGCAGGCTTTTTGTAATTTAAAACGGACTTGATGCGGCCCTTCACGCCCGTCTCGCCGAAGGCCAGCGGGCAGGCCGTGATCATCCGGCGCGGGACGCTGCATTGCAGCAGCGCACGGGAATAGGCCGTCTTGCAGCTCTCTCCCAGCTCGCGCACGACCTTTTCATCGCAGGCCGCCTCGATATCGCGGCAGAATAAAACATACGCCAGCAAGCAGACGGGGTTGAACCAGTATGCCGTCAGGAGCAGGAAGCCCAGCGGCTTCCAGAGCTGGTCGCCGCGCTTTAAATGTGCGCGCTCGTGCGCCAGGACCATGTCCTGCGCGCCGGGCTCCAGCCCGAAGGGCAGATAAATTCTTGGCCGAATCACGCCGAGGATGAACGGGGACGGGACGAATTCCGACTGGAACACGTTTCCCTCCAGCCGCACCGCCGTGCGCACACGAAGCCGCAGGCGCAGCGCGGAAATGGCCGCGTACAGGACAAGCACCGCGCAGCCGCCGAGCCAGACCCACGCGGCAAGCCACGTCAGAATTTGCAGCGGGTTCGCGCTCTGCACAGGGTCAGGTGTAAACGCGGCCTGTAAGGGCGGATTTACAATGGCGTCGACCACCGGGATGCCGCTTGTGATGGCGGGCGCGGCGGAATACACGATCTCCGGCTGCACCGGCTCCGCGCTCGGAATGAGGCTCAGCACGCTTTCAATCGAGAACGGGCACAAAAGCCGCACCGCCGCCAGCGCCCACAGGGCGCACAGCAGCCATTTCGGCGCTTTTTTGAACGCCAGCCGCACCAGCACGACCGCAAAAATCAGAACCGCCGCAGACAGGCTGCGGTTGAGAAAGCCGAGAAAAAGATTTGTCATGGCCGCTTCTCCTCATAGCCGTCGATCATGGCGCGCAGCCGGTCGACCTCGTCCTGCGAAAGCTTCGTCTTGCGCGCGAACGCCGCGATAAACGCGGGGAGCGAACCTTCGAACGTCTTCTCGACCAGCTCGTCCAGCTCTGCCGCCTGCGCCTCGTCCTTGGAGACGAGGGAGGAGACGAGGCCGTTTTCGTTTTTTACGATGCCGCGCTCGCCTAGACGGTGGATGACCGTATACGTCGTCGTCCGGCTCCAGCCGAGCCTTTCTTTGCACAGCTTCGCCAGCTCCGCGCTGGGCAGCGGCTCATGCTCCCATAAAATCAGGCAGAACCGGTATTCGCTCTCAAAGATCTTCGGGGTGGACATAGGCATTCCCTCCTTGTCTAATACGTTAGACTGTAATTGTAGTCTAACGCATTAGACTGCTCTTGTCAAGCCCCCTTTGCAAAAGGGCAGCTTTTTGCGGACAGAAAATTTTCGGCAGGATGCAACCCTTGCGGAATTTTTGCGTGTAGGAAAGAGAAGCGCGGATGCGGACGCGGCGCGGCCCACAATATCTTGTGGCGGGTGTTACGTCTACCTCGCAACATGGGCCGAAAGGGGCTGAAATGCTTGGTAAAACAGACATTTTCGTAAAAATCGGTTGCAATTTTTAATTTTTATGGTAAACTGGTTACATAAAATCTGCGGCTGTATCAGGCCGCAAATTGAAAGAGGTGCACTTATGAAGCGTACATTTGGAAGATTCATGAGCCTGCTGCTGGTGCTCGCCATGGTATTGGCGATGGTTCCGGCGACATTGGCTGCAAACGCGTACAGCGTCGAGCCGGACTCGACGATCACGCTCACGACGACGTACACGTTCACGGAAGCAACGTGGACGTCCAGCGATTCGACCGTCGCAAAAATTGAAAGCAGCACCGCCACAACGGCAGTCATCAAGGGCGTAAAGGCCAGCAACACGGCCATCCGGATCACGGCTACCGGCAAGGTAAATGGTCGTGATTATTCGGAGTATTTCACGGTTTATGTGCGGGACGCATATACCCTTACGCTGGCGCTCAGCAACAGTAATATCAACGGCACGGTTGCGCTGAATCAGGGCGACACCAGAACGCTCACCGCGACTGTCACGGTCGGCAGCAGCGGCGTGACCGCAGGCAATCTGGCAAACTGCGAAGTTCATTTCACCAGCGATAACGATGCCATCTCGGTTAAGCCTGCCAGCGCGAAGGTCACCGCAAGCACGGTCGGCAACTACACGACCTATAAGGTTGAAGCGACTGTCAAAGCAGAGAAGGTCGGCGGCGCAACGCTGACGGCGCAGGTCTGGTATCAGGGTAAAGATGGCATGAAGCCGTCCACGTCCGCGACTGCGACCAAGACCATCGGCTTCAGAGTCAGCGGCGCGGCGACGATCTCGGTCACGCTTCCGACCGCCCAGCAGGTATTGTCGCTGGAGGCAGGCGGCACGTCTGCCACGCTGCAGCCGAAGGTGACCGGCTATTCCGGCACGGCGCAGCCGAAGCTGCTGTATCTGTACGATACCACGGGCGATACTACGGGCAACTATCTGTATGTCCGTCCCAATGCCACCACGACCTCTGCAACGGTCGAGCCGTACAAGGCCTGCGACGCGACGAATATCTATATCTGCATTGAAAGCTATAATATCGGCAAGACATATAATGATGTCAAGGATGACCCGGAGCATTCGATTACCGGTTCTTATGCCGTCTGCACGGTCAGCATCAAGAATAAGGGCATGGCTGTCACCGCGCTGGAGGTCAGGAACGATCAATCCGTGACTGTGACGGACATTGACGGGAAGACGACCACGACCCGCCTGCAGACCCAGCTCGACAGCGGCGCGATGGTCTTCGGCCTGCAGGATTCAAACTATAATCACGATAAGAACGGCACAAATATTAAAAACTCCAACCTGATCTTCACCGAGCTCACACTGACCGCGCGCATCAAGGCGCCCGACACGCTGCTTAACAGTGAAACGGATCGGAAAAATGCGTACTCCCGCATCGAGTGGACAAGTTCCGCGCCCACTGTTGCAAAGGTAAGTGAAACGAATTCGGACAAGGATTCGGCGACCGCGAAGATCAAGGCGGTCGCACCCGGCACGGCGACGATCACCGCGAAGGTCGACGGCAATGTTACCGCAACCTATAATGTTACGGTCTATCAGGGCCGCGCCTACAAGATCACGGAAGAACCGAGTATCGGCGAAACGGTCGGAAAAATGACCCAGACAGAACTCGAAGCTCTGTTTAAGAAAGAATCGGCGAAGGTCGAGATTCAAACCAGTATTTACTCCGACGAGGTAATGATCTATGAATTGCCAGTCAAAACTGCAAAAGCAAATGGTTCTGATGCGGCTGGCTATACGTTCACCTATACACTTAACGGACTCAAAACGGCCACAAAGGAGTTCTTCTACAACAGAAGCGACCCTGACGACAGCGGTGTTACGACGACAGGCAAGGTGACCTTCTCCGACATTTCCTTTACGGAGCAGCCCGCAAACGCGGCCTATAAGATCACGGACACCATTGCCGATCTGGCCATGACAGCGTCGGTTTCGACGGGCAAGATCAAATCCGTGGTCTGGTACATGAACAGCGACCAGACGACCGGCGGTGTGGATAAAGCAATTCAGACAGACAAAATTACCGATAAGCCTACGAACTACCGTTCGGTTCTGTCCAATCTCAAGCAGTACATCACCGGTACCGGAACCTATGTGTTCTACTGCCGTGTCACGACCGACGACGGCAAGTATGCCGAAACACGCAAGGCCATCATCACCATCACGGGTGAGAACCACATCAACATTGTCTTCAACCCGACTACGGTAAAAACCGGCGGGACGTTCACCATCACCGGCACGCCGCAGGAGTATGTGAGCGGCAAGCTGACCAATGTGACCGGCAAGACCTACACGATCACATGGACCTCGAGCGACGAGAACATTGTTAAGCTTTCCAGCAAGACCAGCACCAACAGCAGCCCCTCTATCACCGCGACGGCCAAGGCCGGCGGTCAGGTCACCATCAAGGCTGAAACGACGATCGGCGCGAAAAAGTATGCTGCCGAAGTGAAGTTCACCGTCACTGTCCCCGAGGCGGACACTGTCAGCCTGACGCTCGGCGAGAACGACACCTATGTCATGCTCGACGGCAGCAAGCTTGCCGCGGCAGTCAAGACCGCCGCGAAGGTCACGCCCAGCACCTTTACCTTTGAGTCCCCGGCCAACGGCACGCTCTATACCTCGAGCGCCATGTCCGGCACGGTCAGCACGACGACCAAGTATTCTGCCAGCGAAGTCAGCAAGATGGTCTACCGTCCGACGAGAACCACCGGCACGCATACCATCAGGTACGCCGCCTATGACGGCAGCGCCCAGATCGCGACCGGCACGATCAATGTCGTGACCAGCGCAAGCACGGTCGAATACCATATCTCTGCCAACGAGAAGCAGCAGATGGTCGTCAGCGACTTCCAGCGCGTCTACGGCTCCGGCCTGAGCACCGTGACCTTCGGCACGAACTCCGATAACCGCGGCGCACTGTACAAGGGCAGCACGACCAGCTCCGGCAAGGTCGGCAGCGAGGCCTACAGCGTCTCGACCGGCTCGAACCTGCTGAAAAACGTCTGCTTCATCGCGGGCAGCACCACGTCGAAGTACACCGTGATCATCCCCTTCACGGCAAACGGCTCGTCCGGTCAGATGAACGGCCAGCTTGTGGTCTATGTCAACGACACCCACACGCTGAACTCCACCGGCGCGTCCTTCCGCTCCATGGGCATTGCAAACGAACTCACGCCGGATAACGCCACCGGCAGCACCTACATCACTATTGACCGTGTCGTCGGCGGCAAGCTCTATTCCAGCTACACCAGCATCAAGCACTGCACCGCGCTGACCAGCAAGGATTTCGGCAGCACGAAGTTCTACTTCTCTGGCTCCGGCAGTCTGGATAACCTCTATATCCTGCCGCTGGCCGACAGCAAGAGCGTCGAGGTCAGCTACACCATCGACGGCAGCACGAAGGGCACGCTGTCCTTCAAGGTCAACCAGCAGACAGCCTCCAACCAGTTCACGGATGTGAGCGGCTCGTACAAGTGGGCGGCCAACTCGGTCGACTTCATGTACATGAACGACATCATCAAGGGCAACAACACCAAGAACCCGAAGCTCTTCGGGCCGGGCGCCAAGATGACCCGCGCCATGCTCGTCACGGTCCTCTACCGTGCGGCAGGCGAGCCCACCGTTACCGGTATCACCAACAAGTTCACCGACAACAAGCAGGGCCAGTACTACTACAACGCAGTCCTCTGGGCCTCCAACATGGGCATTGTCAACGGCGCGACCGCCACGACCTTCGACCCGAACGGCAATGTCACCCGTGAGCAGATCGCGGCTATCCTGTACCGCTACGAAGGCAGTCCGACCGTGAGCGGTTCTCTGAGCGGCTATCCCGATCAGGCGCAGGTCAGCTCCTTTGCCGTCACGGCAATGCAGTGGGCTGTCGGCACCGGCATCATCACCGGCGTCACCTCCGGCGGCAGGACGACCCTCTCCGCGAAGGGCAACGCCACCCGCGCTCAGGTCGCCGTCATGCTCCACCGCTTCCTGACGTTCTAAGCATATCGACCCCTCGCCCCCGGCTCACGCCGGGGGCGTTTTTTGCGCACAAAAAGGCGCCCCTACCAACTGCGTTTGAATTTCGCCGGTTTTCGCGGATAATGGGTAATCTATCCGTCTTAGTATGAAAAATCTCCCCTTGCCGGGCGGCAAGGGGAGG
>OGXX01003401.1_pt1 | contig 13298 bp, 10 predicted proteins | sample 1576301 | NCBI WGS metagenome assembly OGXX01 (sample SAMEA3541469, study PRJEB24748) | human gut metagenome | biome: human gut; feature: human-associated habitat; material: faeces | place: China | collected 2012
CGCGGCGCGGCTGTACGGCATCGACCGCGACGGCGAGGCCATTGCCGCCGCTTCAGCGCGCCTCGGGGCCTATCCCGGCTTTCGGGCGATTCACGGCAACTTTCACGACGCAAAGGCGCTGCTCGGCGCGGGGGACGCGCCGCCGCTCACCGGCGCGGCGCTGCCCAGCTGCGCTTCCGCCTGGTCGGTCGCGGCGCGCATCAGCTCGTCGAACAGCGCGATGACCGCCGCGAACCGCCACGCGAATGTGCGCCCGTCGAACCCGCTGCCCTCGGGAGGCAACGCGCTATCCACCGCCGCGGTGACGGCCGCCTGCGTCCGCTCGTTCCATACCACACCCAGATCGTGCGCCGCCTCGAGCAGCTGCGGCGCCGCGGGCTCGGTCAGTCCGTCGAGCGCGTCGTTCGCCGCGAGCAGCGCATCAACGACACTCTGCGGCCGCCCCGGAATCGACTCCGCGCCTTCATACACAAACTCGGCGTCGGGCATGGTCACGTCTTCACCCGTCATGACCTGCGCCAGCGTGCGGCTCAGGCGCACCTGCAGATTCTCCGCGTATTTCGCGTCGTTGCTCATGTGCGCGACGCCGGTGAGCGGCCACAGCCCCACAAGCTCCTCACCCGCCTGCGCCGCCTGCCGTACCACGGGCAGTGCGGCTATCTGCGCAACGTCCACAGTGGTGTTCATGCCGTCCATACGATGCCTCCTCGAATCTTCCATGGATTGTGCCGGTCACTGCCTTGCGCGGTTGTGCGCCGCGGCTTCGGCCTGCGCGACGGGGTCGGCGTACGTGATGCCGAGCACCTCGTGCGTCTCGTTGTCGTAGGTGATGGATGTGACCGATGCGAGCGCCGTCTTGCGCAACAGCATGTTGTGCTCGGGGTGCCCGGTTTCGAGCATGTGCCGGTATGACCAGATCGGCGATTCGTGCGAAACGACCACGATCTGCTCGCCGGGGTGCTCGTCGACTTTTTCGAGCGCGAAATCCTGCACGCGGTTCGCGATTGACCGGTAGCTTTCGCCCCACGTCGGCCGCCACAGGTTGCGCACGAGTTTGAGGTTCTCCGGCCGCCATAGCGCGCCGTCTCCGTGCCCGATGCGCTTGCCGCGGAAGTCGTTGCCCGCTTCGATCAGGCGCTTGTCGGTGAGCAATTTGAGCTGCTCCTGCCCGCGTTCGGCGCGCAGCGCGTTCAACTCGATCAGGATCGCGTCCGCCGTCTCGCGCGTGCGGTCGAGCGGTGACGAGTAGACGGCGGTGGCGGTGTTGAGCTGCGGGCTTTCCGCGATGTACCGGCCGGTCGTCTCGGCCATGCGCCGGCCCGAGGTGGACAGGTGGAATCCGGGCAGACGTTCGTAGAGCACATGGTTGGGGTTGTAGACCTTGCCATGGCGTACAAAATTGATCGTGGTGGCACTCACTGCGGGCTCCTTTTCTTTGCTGCTCCGCACTATTTTTCCGCTATGACCCAATCTACCGCGTGTCGTGCCATGGTGAGGACTAATGTGGCCGTGGTCGGTTGAGCAGGCGCAATGCCCGGGCCTGCGGCAACCGCCCGCCACAAGCCAGTTCTGGCCGGCGAATCGACCACAATCCAACCCCCAACAATCCAACCGCGGAAGACGCTGCGCGGCACCGTGACGCAAAACGGCCGGCCGCATTCAACCGTGGGTGAAACCGTGAGCAGAAAGGAGCGGCACGCCATGGCCTCCAATCACACCAACGGCGTCCACGACGTCGTCCATCGCATCTTCGGCGGGTACGCCGAACTTCTCCGTATTCCACACACCGCGCGTTTTGCCGTTGGATCGGTCATCGCGTGCATGCCGTTCCCGATGGTCGGCATGACGATGACGATCATGACGCAGCAGTACTACGGCAATTACGCGCTCGCCGGCGCGCTGACCGCCGTGCAGGCGATCGCCGGCGCTGTGCTGAGCCCCGTGCTGGGCACGCTCGTCGACCGCTTCGGCCAGCGCGCCGTCTCCATCCCGACGATTGTCGTGTGGATGGTGGCCGCCACGTCGTTCGTCTCGTGCGTGCTCGCGCATGCCAACCCAGTGGTGCTGTACTGCATTGTGCCGTTCCTGGCCGCCGTGCCGCCGTGGGGCGCGATGAGCCGCGCGCGCTGGACGTACCTGATGGGCAACGACCGCCAAGGCGTCAACCGCGCGCTGTCGCTTTCGGGCGTGTTCGACGAGGCGATGTGGGTCGTGGGCAATCCGCTCGCCTCCACGCTCGCCGTCATCTCCGGTGTGCTCTCGTTCTCCGTGACGGGCCTGTGCGTGCTCATCGGCGCGCTGATGTTCCTCACCGAGTTCACCACATGCCCGCCGAGCCAGACGCAGCTCGCGCGCGAGGCCGGCCTGACGCGCAAGGAGTTCCGTGCGCGCGAAGACGAGCAGGCGCGACTGATGCGCGCGCAGAGCGCCGCGGACGACGCGCGCGTGCGAGCCAAGTCCGAAGGGCTCGATGATGCGGCCGTGCAGCAGGCCGCGCGCGAGGCGTATGACCGCGCGATGAGCGGCAAGAAGGACTCGATCTGGGGCCCGGGCCTGATCGCCGTGTGCGTCACATGGTTCGGTCTGGGCGCGTTCCAGTCGGCCGCCGGCATCTCGATCGTCGCGTTCGCCACCGAAGCGAACATGAAACAGTACACCGGCTTCGTGTTCGCGTGCTTCTCGGTGAGCTCGCTCGCCGGCGCGCTGCTGTACGGCGCGAAGAACTGGACAATCCCGCTGTGGAAGCGCTTCTACGTGTGCCTGGCCGTGGTGAATCTGGGCATCGGCTCGTTCCTGTTCGCCAAACACCTGTGGGTGATCATGGTGATCTACCTGATCATCGGCGTCTGCCAGTCGCCCACGTGGATCAACGGCAATCAGCTCATGCTGCACCTCGTGCCGCAGACGCGTTTCACCGAAGGCATGGCGTGGATGGGCGCGATGAACGCGATCGGCGGGTCCGCGGGCTCCGCGATCGCCGGCGTGTTCATCGACCGCAACGGCTCGCACGGCGGGTTCATGGTCGTCACCGCGCTCGCGCTCGTCTCGCTCGCGATCGCACTGCTCGGCTTCAAACAGATCAAGACGAGCACCGAGACTCCCGTGCTCACCGAGATCAGCGCGTGATCGCGCGCGTGCGTGCACGTCCGGTTCGCGCGTCACAATGGACAGCATGACTGACACCGATGCTGCAAAGATCATCCAACCTGAAGATTCCGTGGAAGACATGAAGGAGCGCGAGCATGTGAAGCCGGAGCTGCCGGACGACGTGCGCGTGCGGTTCTGCCCTTCGCCCACGGGCATTCCGCACGTGGGCATGGTGCGCACGGCCCTGTTCAACTGGGCCGAGGCGCGCCATACCGGCGGCACGTTCGTGTTCCGCATCGAAGACACCGATGCGCAGCGCGACTCCGAAGAGAGCTTCAACCAGATCATCGATGCGCTCAAGTGGCTCGGGCTCGACTGGGACGAAGGCATTGAGGTGGGCGGCCCGCATGGCCCGTACCGCCAGTCCGAGCGTGGTCCGATCTACCAGAAGGTGGCGCAGCAGCTGCTCGACGCCGGCTATGCGTACGAGTCGTTCTCCACGCCCGAAGAGATTGAGGCGCGCAATGTGGCGGCCGGGCGGCCCAAGGCGTTCGGTTACGACGGCTACGACCGCAACCTGACCGAGGAGCAGAAGGCCGCGTTCCGCGCCGAGGGGCGCCAGCCCGCGCTGCGCATCAAGATGCCCAGCGAAGACATTACGTTCAACGACCTGATCCGCGGTGAGATCACGTTCAAGGCCGGTTCCGTGCCGGACTATGTGATCGTGCGCCCGAACGGCGATCCGCTCTACACGCTCACGAACCCGGTCGATGACGCGCTGATGGACATCAACGTGGTGCTGCGCGGCGAGGACCTGCTGAGCTCCACCCCGCGCCAGATCGTGCTCTACCGCTACCTCATGGAACTGGGCGTGGCCAAGCAGATGCCGCTGTTCGGCCACATGCCGTACGTGATGGGCCAGGGCAACAAGAAGCTCTCTAAGCGCGACCCGGAGTCGAACCTGTTCCTGCACCGCGACCACGGCTTCATCAAGGAGGGCCTGCTCAACTACCTGGCGCTGCTAGGCTGGTCGATCGCGCCCGACAACGATATCTTCTCGATGGACGAGATGGTCAAGGCGTTCGACGTGCGCGACGTGAAGGCCAACCCGGCTCGCTTCGACATCGACAAGGCGGTCTCGATCAACGCGGAGCACATCCGCATGCTCGAACCGCAGGACTTCCTGAACCGCTCGGTGCCGTACCTGTTCCGTGACGGCGTCGTCTCCGCCGAACGCTGGGATGAGCTCACCGACCGCGAGCGCAGCGTGCTCACCGCCGCCGCGCCGCTCGTGCAGCCGCGCGTGCGCCTGCTCGGCGAGGTGGCCGGCATGGCCGGCTCGCTGCTGTCGACAAGCGAGTACATCGCGCCGGAGGAGGACGCGAAGAAGCAGCTCAAGGCCACGGCGGGCGAGGTGCTCGACGCCGCGATCGCCGCGCTCGACGTGGTGCCGGAAGCGGACTGGACGACCGACAATCTGCACGAGACGCTCAACAAGGCGCTGATCGAAGACGCCGGCTACAAGCCGCGCGTGGCGTTCGGGCCGGTGCGTGTGGCGATGTCCGGCCGCCGCGTCTCGCCGCCGCTCTTCGAGTCGATGGAGATCGTCGGCAAGCCGGTTTCGATGGCCCGCCTGCGCAACCTGCGCGAGCATCTGGCTGAGATTCAGGCCGCCTGAAGCGCGGAATGAAGCCCGACACGCCGTGATTTGCGCTCCTTGGCGCTTATGTGTATATTTTCTATCTGTTGCTTCACGGAGCAGCAGATGATGCCCCCATCGTCTAGCGGTCTAGGACTACGCCCTCTCACGGCGCCAACACCGGTTCAAATCCGGTTGGGGGTACGAAGTTCATCATCTTCGGTGATGGACCTGCCAATTGGGATGTGGTGTAATTGGCAACACAGCTGATTCTGGTTCAGCCATTCTTGGTTCGAGTCCAGGCATCCCAGCCAACGAGCCCTCGCTACGGCGGGGGTTTTTGTTTTCCGCGGAGATTGTGCACTGTACGGATGCGTGCATTACTGTGGGAACTATGAGTGAGCGAGAACAGAGCAATGCGGTCGACCGCGGGGAGCAGGCGCGGCCGTTGTCTGTGTCGGCGCGTCTGGGGCGCCTGCAGTTCCATCGTTCGGGGAAATTCCGTGTGCTGCAGTTGGCTGATGTGCAGGATGGTCCACGCGTCTCAAAAGACACGATCCGCCTGATCACCGCGGCGGTCGAGGCTTCGCGGCCCGACCTCGTGGTCTTCTCGGGCAATCAGATCGCCGGGTATGACCCCGCCTATGCGGAGACGTATTGCAAGCGCCACTGGAAGACGCCGGCGCTCACCCAGCGGCGCGAACTCGCGCTCTCGCACACACGGCAGCTGGTGCGCGCGTCGATCGGGCAGTGCGTGCAGCCGCTCATCGACGCGGGTGTGCCGTGGGCGGTCACGTACGGCAACCATGATTTTCAATGCGGGCTGAGCAATGCGCAGCTCGACGAGCTCTACCGCGAGTTCGACGGCTGCGTCAACCCGCCCGCTCCGCCGGCGGACGGCGCCGTGTGCGTGCCGGAGCGCGTGGCCGCATTGCCGCGCGAGACGGTGTTCGCGTGCGAGCCGGGCACGTTCGCGCTGCCGGTCGCGAACGAGCGCGGAGAAACGGTGCTCGGCATCGTGCTCGTGGATTCGGGCGATTACGCGCCGACAGGCGGGTACGGCGCGCCGAGCCCGCGCGCGTTGCGCTTTCTGCGGCAGGTGCCGGCGCAGCTGGGGCAGGGCGTGCGGTCGATGGTGTTCCAGCACACGGCGCTGCCGCAGTATTACCGTCTGCTCAAGCCGGTCGCGTCCACCGCGGCGCATGCGGTGGAAGGCTACCGCATGTTTTCGGGGCAGTACTATGTGCTCGACGAGCGCGCGACCGAACCCGGCGGGTACTTGGGCGAAGGCGTGAGCAGCCCGGATGACGACAGCGGCGAATTCGCGATCCTCACCGGTACCGGCGCCTACTGCGCGATCGCCACCGGGCACGACCACCGCAACGCATTTGTGGGGCAGTCAGGTGGGCTGGCGATGGTGGCCAGCCCCACATGTGGATTCGGGTCGTATGGGCCGATCCCCGAGCGGCGCGCGGCGCGCCTGTTCGAATTCGACATCCGGCACCCCTACAACCCGCGCACGCAGCTGCTCGAGTTCGGGCGGCTCGTGGGCAAGCCGAGCGCGAAGAAGGCGTATGTGTACGGCATGACGGCGGCGTCGAAGTCGCAGAGCGAAGGCGTGCACCTGCTGCACAAGCCCAACGCCTTCAGCCGCTTCGTGCATGCCGCCGCCAAAACCATCCTCGGCAAGTAGCCGCCGGCCGTCTGTGGCAAGTAGCCGTTACGGGTAGTGCCCTCTTTGCTACGGGTAGTGCTTTTCCTGCCATGTTCCGAGTAGAAATGGCGGAATATGGCCATTTTTGAAATGGGGGTGCGGCCGTGGAACACTACCCGTAACACAAAAGGCACTACCCGTAGCAAATATGGGTAGTGCCTTGAAAGATACGCAGTGCGCACACGGTTGGTACGTGGTGCGCACACGTTACGCATGCGGGTCAGCGGCTGGCGCTGGCCTTGATCAGGGCGTCGGTCAGGTATTTGCCGGCACCCATGACGAGCGGGGCATAGCGGTGGCCGGGGTTCGAGCCCATGCGGCCGCTCGGGCCCGAGATGGAGATCGCGGCGATCACCTGGCCGGAGGCGTTGCGGATCGGCGCGGAGATCGAGCACACGCCCTCGTCGCGTTCGTTGATCGACTCGGCCCAGCCGCGCTTGCGCACGGCGGCGAGCTTCGCCGACGAGAAGCGCGCGTGGCGCAAGCCCTGGTGCAGGCGGTCGGAATCCTCCCACGCGAGCAGGATCTGCGCGGCGGAACCGGCCTCCATCGACAGCATGGCGCCCACGGGAATCGAGTCGCGCAGCCCGCTCGCGCGCTCCACGGCGGCGATGCACACGCGCTGTTCGCCTTGGCGGCGGTAGATCTGCGCGGATTCGCCCGTGCGGTCGAGCAGGGTCTGCAGGATCGGGCCGGCGGCGGCGAGCAGGCGGTCTTCGCCTGCGGCGGCCGCGAGCTCGGCGAAGCGCGAGCCGAGCACGAAGCGTCCGTGCTGGTCGCGCAGCACAAAGCGGTGGCGTTCGAGTGCGATCGCCAGACGGTGCGCGGTGGGGCGTGCGAGCTTCGTGGCGGTCACGAGCTGGCCGAGCGTGGCGGGGCCGGACTCGAGCGCGTCGAGGATCTTGACCGTCTTGTCGAGCACCCCCACGCCGGAGTGGATCTCGTTGTCGGCCGGTTGTGCCGCTTCCGCTGGGGAAGCAGCGGTGGACCCAGCGTCGATGCACTGTTTGGATTCTGCGGAAAGCGTATTTGAAGTCATGGTTGAATTATGCCATCTCACATTCTGAAACGCAAAAGCGAGGCGTCTAAAACTCGTGTCCTGGGTGTCGGAACCGTGCCGCTACACCGTTGAAATCGTTGTCATTCCAACGGTTGCGCAGTGCAACATTTCTCCATCAAACTTCTACATCTCACATACCGGCATATTGCGGAAGTCTTGACTAATCAACCCATACGCTATATGGACGTGAACAACGCAGGGCCGGGCAACGGCATCGCCACACACGCTCCTGCGCCTTTGAATACTCTGAGGAGGATCCACCTATGGGAATGACGTTGGCCGAGAAAGTCTGGGCTGATCATTTGGTCCGTAAGGGTGACGATGGTGCTCCAGATCTGCTGTACATCGACCTGATGCTCATGCACGAGGTGACGAGCCCGCAGGCGTTCGAAGGCCTGCGACTCGCCGGCCGCACCCCGCGCCACGTGGACCAGCTCATCGCCACCGAAGATCACAACACGCCCACAGTCGACATCGACAGGCCGAACCCGGACGAGACAAGCGCCACCCAGCTGAGCACGCTCGAAAAGAACTGCCGTGAGTTCGGCGTGCGCCTGCACCCGCTCGGCGACGCGGACCAGGGCATCGTGCACGCCTTCGCCCCGATGCTCGGACTCACGCAGCCCGGCATGACGATCGTGTGCGGCGACTCACACACCTCGACCCATGGCGCGTTCGGCGCGCTCGCGTTCGGCATCGGCACCTCCGAAGTGGAGCATGTGATGGCCACGCAGACGTTGAGCCTCAAGCCGTTCAAGACCATGGCCATCAACATCGAGGGCGACCTGCCCGAAGATGTGAGCGCCAAAGACATCATCCTGGCGATCATCGCGAAGATCGGCACCGGCGGCGGCCAAGGCTACGTGCTCGAGTACCGCGGCAAGGCCATCGAGAACCTTTCGATGGACGCGCGCATGACGATCTGCAACATGAGCATCGAAGCGGGCGCGCGCGCCGGCATGATCGCGCCCGACGAGACGACCTTCGAGTATCTGAAGGGCCGCCCGCACGCGCCGCAGGGCGAGCTGTGGGACCAGGCGGTCGAATACTGGAAGACGCTCAGGACCGACGACGACGCCGTGTTCGACGCCGAGGTGACGCTGCGCGCCGGGGACCTGGAGCCCTTTGTCACGTGGGGCACCAACCCCGGCCAGGGCCTACCGATCTCCGCGAGCATCCCCGCGCCCGAAGACTTCGCCGACGCGACCGAACGCGCCGCCGCCGAGCGCGCGCTCGCCTACATGGGACTCGAGCCGGGCACGCCGATCCGCGACATCCCTGTAGACACCGTGTTCATTGGATCGTGCACGAACGGCCGCATCGAGGATCTGCGCATCGCCGCCGAGATCATGAAGGGCCGCAAGAAGGCGGATTCGATCCACCGCGTGCTCGTGGTGCCGGCGTCGTCACGCATCCGCCTGCAGGCGGAAGAAGAGGGCCTCGACCGCATCTTCACCGAGTTCGGCGCGGAATGGCGCAACGCCGGCTGCTCGATGTGCCTGGGCATGAACCCGGACAAACTCGTGGTGGGCGAGCGCTCGATTTCCACGTCGAACCGCAATTTCGAAGGCCGCCAAGGCAAAGGCTCGCGCACGCACCTCGCGTCGCCGGCCGTGGCCGCGGCCACGGCGATTCGGGGCACGATCTCCACACCGGCCGACCTGTGAGCATGGCCCCGGCTTATCCAGACCGATTTTTGAACAGAGGATGTTGATTCAACGATGGAAAAACTCACCACACTCACCGGTACGGGCGTGCCGCTGCGCCGCTCGAATGTAGACACCGACCAGATCATTCCCGCCGTGTTCCTCAAGCGCGTGACGCGCACCGGCTTCGACGACGCGCTGTTCTACGCGTGGCGCCGCAATCCGGACTTCGTGCTCAACAAGCCGGAATACGCGGATGGCAAGATCTTGGTGGCCGGCCCCGACTTCGGCATCGGCTCGTCGCGCGAACACGCGGTGTGGGCGCTGCACGACTACGGCTTCCGCGTAGTGATCGCGCCGCGCTTCGCGGACATCTTCTACGGCAACACCGCCAAGAACGGCGTGCTCGCCGCGATCATGCCGCAGGAGTCCGTGGAGCTGCTGTGGAAGCTGCTCGAAGAGGAGCCGGGCCGCCAGATGACGGTGAACCTCGAGGACCGCACCGTGACGTGCGGCGACGTGGTGCTGCCGTTCGAAGTGAATGACTACGTGCGCTGGCGCCTCATGAACGGCTACGACGACATCGACCTGACGCTGCAGCACGAAGACGACATCGCGGCCTATGAGAAGATGCGCGCCGAGCGCTTCCCGTTCAAGCCGAAGACGATCCCGGTGCTGCGCGAACCCGAGGCCGCCGTGGTCTCCGCCCGTGAACCCGAGGCGGCCGACTGGCCCGGCCCGATTGCCGAACGCTGAATCCACGTCGTAGCATGGGAGGCACCACCAGTAACGAACAAGGAGGCAGCATGGCTGATGCGATTGTGCTCATCACCACGGAAAGCGACATGGTGAGCGAGGCGGCGAAATGCATCGTCGAACTCGACGGCGTGCAGGACGTCTACTCGGTTGCGGGCGACGTGGATCTGGTGGCCGTGGTGTCCACCGACCACTTCGAGGACCTGACGAGTGTGATCCCCGAGGGGATCGCCAAGGTGGACGGCGTAGTCGGCACCCAGACCCTGATGGCATTCCGCACGTATTCACGTGAGGACGAACAGGCCGCGTTCGACCTGGGCGGCGACTGATTCTAGGCGAAGCGCGAACAGCCGCCGCGGCGCGGTTCGGAAGCCTATCATCGCAACTAGTACACGGGCGTGCGCCGAGAGCACGCCCGCTTGGTGCCCGTCCGCACCCCGCGGACGGGCACAGCACTTGTAAGGAGTTGCCATGACCACCGTCGCCATCGTCGGCTGCACCCATGCCGGCACATTCGCCGCCACCTCGATCCTGCGCGAGCACCCCGATTGGAGCGTGCACGTATTCGAGCGCGGCGACACGCTTTCGTTCCTTTCGTGCGGCATCGCGCTGTGGGTGGGCGACCATGTGTCCGACCCGCGCAAGATGTTCTATTCCTCGCCCGCCGAACTCGAGAAGCTCGGCGCCACGATGCACATGCGCACCGACGTGACCGACATCGACGTGGCCGGCAAGACGCTTGAGTTTCGCAGTCTGGAGACCGGCGACTCGCAGACGCTGCAGTTCGACAAGCTCGTGGTCACGACCGGTTCGCGCCCGGTGGTGCCGTCTATCCCCGGCATCGAATCCGACCGCGTGCAGCTGTGCAAGAACTGGGACAACGCGGTGCAGATCAAGGAGCGCGCGCACGACGCGAAATCGGTCGTGGTGATCGGCGCCGGCTACATCGGCGCCGAACTGGCCGAACAGTTCAGCACGATCGGCGTGGAGACGACGCTCATCGACGCCGCCGACCGCGTGCTCGCCAACAATTTCGACAAGCTCATCACCGGCCAGGTGGAGGAGCGCTACCGCAAGCACGGTGTGACGCTCGCGCTCGGCGAGAAGGTGACCGCGTTCACCGACAACGCCGACGGCACGGTGACCGTGACCACGACCGGAGGTGCCTACACCGCGCAGTTCGCCGTGCTCGCCGTCGGGTTCCTGCCGAACACCGACCTGGTGCGCGGCCAGGTGGACACGCTCGCCAACGGCGCGATCATCACGAACGAGTACATGCAGGCTTCGGTGCCGTACGTGTACGCCGCCGGCGACAGCGCCACCGTGCGCTACAACCCGACGGGCGAGCTCGACTACATTCCGCTCGCCACGAACGCCGTGCGCCAGGGCACGCTGATCGGCCTGAACATCGACACACCGACGCGCACATACATGGGCACGCAGGCCACGAGCGCCGTGCAGCTCTACGATCTTTCGCTCGCGGCGAGCGGCCTGACGCAAGCCGGTGCCGACCGCCGCGGCATGGACGTGCGCTCGACCGAACTCGTGGAGGATTACCGCCCGGCGTTCATGCTCTCCACCGCGCCGGTCACGTCGATCCTGAGCTGGGATCCGCAGACACGGCTCGTCAAGGGCGCGCAGTTCTGCTCGACCGCGGACATCTCGGGCGCGGCGAACACGGTGAGTGTGGCCCTCCAAGCCGGGTTCACGATCGACATGTTGGCGAACGTGGACTTCCTGTTTCAACCGAACTTCGACCAGCCCGTCTACTACGTGGGCGCGGTGGCCGCGAAGGCCGTGGCCGAGCAGGGCGCCTGACGCCCGCCCGTGGCGCGCGCCGGCACCTCACACGCGCCACGCATATTACATGCCTTATGGCAAACTGGTTGCCTGACATCGCCGCCGGACGGACTGCCGGCGCGGCGCGGCGCGGAAATAAAACCGCGCGCCCGACTGTAGAGATAACCAGACAATCAGACTCGGCCCACACGCGGCACCGGACCATGCGCCGGCGCCGCGCATTGTGTGCACCACTGGCGAAAGAGGATAGACGTGGTCGAAACAACAGATGACGTGCTGCATGTTGTGGGTGGCAAGCCGCTCAACGGCACCATCAAGGTGCGCGGCGCCAAGAACTTCGTGAGCAAGGCCATGGTGGCGGCGCTGCTGGCGCCCGGCACGTCGGTGCTGAAGAACGTGCCCGAGATCCGCGACGTGCACGTGGTCTCCGACCTGCTGCGCCTGCACGGCGTGGACGTGGACGTGAACGGCGACGACGGCATTGTGACGATCGACGCGAAGAACGTGCAGCTCGCCGACGTAGCCGACGTGGACACGCTCTCCGGCTCGAGCCGTATCCCGATCCTGTTCTCCGGACCGCTGCTGCACCGTTTGGGCGAGGCGTTCATCCCCGCGCTCGGCGGCTGCAACATCGGCGGACGCCCGATCGACTTCCACTTGGAGACGCTGCGCAAGCTCGGCGCGGACGTGGACAAGGAGCATAAGGACGGCATCCACATCACCGCCCCCAACGGCCTGCACGGCGCGAAGATCCATCTGCCGTACCCGTCCGTCGGCGCCACCGAGCAGACGCTGCTCGCGGCCGTGTTGGCCGACGGCAAGACCGAGCTTTCCGGCGCCGCCACCGAACCCGAGATCATGGATCTGGTGGCCGTGCTGCAGAAGATGGGCGCGATCATCTCGGTGGATGTGGACCGCACATTCCGCATCGAAGGCGTCAAGGAGCTCAAAGGCTATACGCACACCGCGCTCACCGACCGCATCGAGGCGGCGAGCTGGGCTTCGGCCGCGCTCGCCACGCACGGTGACGTGTTCGTGAAGGGCGCCACGCAGCCTGAGATGATGACGTTCCTCAACGTGTTCCGCAAGATCGGCGGCGAGTTCGACATCACCGACAAGGGCATCCGCTTCTGGCACCCGGGCGGCGACCTCAAGCCCGTGGCGATCGAGACCGACGTGCACCCCGGCTTCATGACCGACTGGCAGCAGCCGCTTGTCGTGGCGCTGACCCAGGCGAACGGCCTGAGCATTGTGCACGAGACGGTGTACGAGAACCGCTTCGGCTTCACCAAGCCGCTCACGCAGATGGGCGCCACGATCCAGCTGTACCGCGAGTGCCTCGGCTCGCTGCCGTGCCGCTTCCAGCAGCGCAACTACAAGCATTCCGCGGTGATCTTCGGGCCCACGCCGCTCGAAGGCCGCGACATCGACGTGCCGGACCTGCGCGGCGGCTTCAGCCACCTGATCGCCGCGCTGGCGGCGAACGGCCCGTCCGACGTGCGCGGCATCAGCCTCATCGACCGTGGTTACGCCGATTTCCGCGGCAAGCTCACCGCGCTCGGCGCGCATATCCGCCGCATCGAAACCTACGAAACC
>OGXX01003410.1_pt1 | contig 13270 bp, 8 predicted proteins | sample 1576301 | NCBI WGS metagenome assembly OGXX01 (sample SAMEA3541469, study PRJEB24748) | human gut metagenome | biome: human gut; feature: human-associated habitat; material: faeces | place: China | collected 2012
TTACCAGACTTCCGGCATCCACATCGTCCTCTTCCTTTGTATTCATAGCCTCCAGTTCTTCTTTACATATTCTGTCTGTCAACAATAAAACAGAAGGACTTTTTAACAGAAATCCCAGGATATTGGCTGCATTCCTCTGCAATTCTCCCACAGTAATTTTTCCTGCATGAAGCATTTCCTCCACATCGTCATTCTCCGGATTGGACTTCGCATCACTCACTACCATATAAATATCATTCTGGGCAGCTATCATAGGAGCTTTCACAGTTACCTCTGCCTGATGCCCCTCATAGTTGGACTTCGCCCACCAGTCAGTCATGACAATACCCTGAAATCCCCACTCTTTTCTCAGAATAGTTGTACACAGATCATAGCTACCTGCAGTCCAGAGCCCATTTACACTTCCATAAGTAGTCATTACAGAACGTGCACCACCCTCCTTTACTGCAATCTCAAATCCCTTCAGATAGATCTCTCTCAGACATCTCTCAGACATAACAGAATCAGAAGTACTTCGTCCCACTTCCTGATTATTTCCGCAGAAATGCTTAATCGTACTTCCAATTCCGGATTTAGCCATTGCCTTCACCTGAGCCGCACAAATTCTTCCTGTGAGAAGCGGATCCTCAGAAATATATTCAAAATTTCGACCATTCAGTGGATTCCTGTGAATATTCATACCTGGTCCCAGCAGGGAATCAATCTTATTCAGTCGAAGTTCTCGCCCTGTCATTTCATACAGTTCACCCACAAGCTCCGTATTAAAAGTACAGCCCAGCAAAGTTCCATTTGGCAGAGAAAACGCTTTCGTACCGCAATCCATACGAATCCCTGACGGCCCATCCGCGCAGCATCCCACCGGGATTCCAAGAGCCTTCAAAGACTCTGTCACACCGCCAAATGCAGCTGCAGTTCCAGCAGTGACCTTGGGACTGCACATTCCTTCACCGCGGAACATGGCAATCAGATCCGCCTCACTGATCTGTGCCACAAACTCATCCATAGAAACTTTTTTATCCAGTACATCTGCCAGCTTATAACCTTTATCTCCCATATACTCCAGAGTCTTCGGCATTCTTTCCTCTCTGCGTTTATGTGGATCTGCCGTGCGGACAGGAACCTCTTCTGTTACTGCCTGATAAGTTCCATCCGGTCTCAGAACGGCTTTCATTCTCCGGAATTTCTCAACCGGTGCATATGCCTCCTGTAACTGCTCTATTACACGCAATTCTTCTTCGTAAATTCCTGCTGATTTCGCACTTCTCACATCACTGCCTGCAAAAATCTCATAACGTCCCTCTTCCAGAACATAACAGGATTTGTGTCCTGTCACTCCACCGTCATCATAAGAGGCCATATCATATTTGGGAATGATGATAACAAGTTCTTCTTTTTCACCCGGTGCCAGTTCCCGGGTTTTTGCAAATCCGATCAGCTTTCTTGCCGGATTTCCAAGTTTACCCTGCGGTGCTTTTACATAAACCTGTACAACCTCTTTGCCCCTCACATCACCGATATTGGTAACCGTCGCAGCCACTGTGAGTTCATCCTCAGTATTCTTAAAAATCTCCGCCTTTGTCTCAAAATTCGTATAGGACAAACCATATCCAAACGGATACAGCACCTTATCCTTCGCAAATGTCTCAAAATAACGATAACCCACATAAATATCTTCCTTATAATAATTCTTATATGGATCACCAAAATTCTCCGTAGACGGATAATACTCAATCCTCTCAGCAATGGTATCTGTCAGCTTCCCACATGCACACACTTTACCGGTCAGCACATCAGCCACACCATTGCCACCTTCCTGACCACCCTGCCATGCATACAGAACAGCCTGAGGATGATACTTCTCTACCCAGCTCATATCAATAATATTTCCAACATTCAGCACCACAACTGTGCGCTTACTCACCTCACAGACCCGGCAGATCAAATCCTCCTCCGTCTCCGTCAGACAATAGCTTCCCGGATTCGTATTATTATCCTGATCTTCACCTGCAGTTCTTCCTATAATAACAAGCGAAACATCGTTGCTACGTGCGCAGTCCAGCATTTCCTCTGTAACTTCCATCTCTTTCTGAGACCACGGAACACAGCCCCATCCCTGACCTTCATCATAAGGATTCTCTTTAATCCAGTCTGCATAAATACCCATCAGTTTCTCATCCAGTTGAATCTCTTTACACTCCTTCAGCGCATCCAGAATTCCCACTACATATCTCGTATTTACCAGACCGCCGGAACCGAGTCCGCTCTTATAATAATGAAATGCCATACGGCCAAAAACAGCCACACTCTCTCCCTCTCTCAAAGGAAGTGCCTGCTTCTCATTCTCCAGAAGTACACATCCCTCTGCGGCTGCCTGTCTCGCCAGTGTTGCATATTTCTCTAAATCCAATTTATAATCGTTCATGTTTTATCCTTTCTTTCTGAGAATAACATCTCTCAAGCGATGCAATGATCGTTCCGACCGTTTTTCCCCAATACTTTCTATTCCCCATCTTATCAGAAAAAATCTTTGCTGAAAACACTAAATATTTACAGGAAAATAATCCACCTTTCCTTCAAAACATCCTCAGCCTTTTACGGCACCAAGCGCGATACCTTTGGTAAAATATCTCTGTAAAAACGGATACAGGCATAAAATCGGTAGCATTGCAACAAACGCTATTGCCATTCTGACAGATGCAGATGGAATATCTGCAATTGCAACAGTTGACGCACCAGAAGCATTCTGTGTCAGTGCTGTCAAATCTGAAATCATCTTATTCAGAAGGTTCTGAATGCCATATAACTTCGTATCTCTAATATAGTACAGACCATTTGTCCAGTCATTCCAGTATCCTAATCCGGAAAGCAGACCCATGGCAATAAGAATGGGTTTACCCAGTGGCAATACAATTTTGAAAAAAATCTGAAACTGACTTGCACCGTCAATCTGCGCTGCTTCAAAAAGTGCATCCGGAATACTGGTTGCAAAGAATGTACGAATCAGCATAACATTCATGGCACTCATCAGAAGTCCCGGCACAATATATGCAAGCAGTGTGTTATTGATATGGAAAATTCCTGTATACATGAGATATGTAGGAACCAGTCCACCATTAAATAACATGGTAAAAAATATGTAGAAATTCAGGATTCTTTTTCCTGGAAGATTTTTCAGGGAAAGCGGATACGCCAACAATGCAGACATTGCCACATTAATACTGGTTCCTATTACAGTGACCAGTATTGTAATTCCATATGCCCTGAATACATTTGCAGCATTATCCCAGATAAACTTATAGGCATGAGTGCTGAACTCTTTTGGAAAAAAGGAATATCCATCTCTGACCAGAGCACTTTCAGAGGTAATAGATGACATAAATAACAGGATAAACGGCAATACAATACAGATTGTAACCAGTATCATGACCGTATGTGCCAATCGTTCAAATCTTTTTGCACTTTTGCTTCTAACCATTTTTTACCTCCTAGAACATTGCATTTTCAGGGCTTAATTTGCGCACAACCACATTTGCCAGCAGCACACAGGCAAATCCGACAATGGACTGATAAAAGCCTGCCGCTGAAGCCATTCCGATATTTCCGGACTGAAGCAGTGCCCTGTATACATAAGTGTCGATTACATTGGTGGTATCATAAAGCTGACCGGAATTCTGTGTAACCTGATAGAATAATCCAAAATCAGAATAGAAAATTCGTCCAATGTTTAACAGTGTCAAAGTGATCACAGACGGCATGATTGATGGAAGTGTAATGTATCGGATCTGTTTCCACTTTGAAGCTCCATCCAGTTCTGCTGCCTCATAAAAAGAAGGATCAATTCCGGAAATACTGGAGATATAAATCAGACATCCATATCCCACACCTTTCCATGTATTTACGATAACCAGGATCACCGGCCAATATTTGGATTCCGAATACCAATTAATTGCTTCTTTCCCCAAAAACGGAAGAATTGTCTTATTCAGCATTCCATTGTCCCCACTGAAAAAGGCAAAAGTGATATAGCTTACAATTACAATAGACATAAGAAACGGCAGTAAAATTGCACTCTGATAAATTGTTTTGCATGCCTTGCTCCGAATATCACAGATAAAGATGGCAAATGCAATTCCCAGAACCAGGTTGATGATAATAAATACAATATTATAAAGCAACGTATTTCTTGTAATCGTCCACGCATCATTAAACAGATAAGTAAAATTGCTGAGACCGGCCCATGGGCTGCCAAAGATTCCATCTACCACGTTGTAATTTTTGAAAGCAACCACAAGTCCTGCCATCGGCATATAATTATTGATAAAAAGATAAATCAGCCCCGGTGCCATCATCAGATAAAGCGGTGCCCATCTTTTAAATTTTGCTTTTTTCATAAATTTTCCTTTCAATTATCTGGAATATAACAGGGGATGCATAGCGGCATCCCCTGTCTGTGTTATTTATTCTCTTCCAGCCACTTGTCCAGCTGTTCCTGTTTGGTGCTGATCACTTTCTCAATTCCTGCTTTCTTCAGTTCCTCAATAAATTTCGGAAGTGTTTCTTCAGGATCTACTGTACCAGAACCAAGAGCAGCTGCATATTTTGCTTTTACATTACTCAGTGCAGCCAGTTCGTTTGCAACACTTGTAGAATCATAGGTAAATCCGAATGCTTTTGATTTGATTGCACTCTCATTCAGTGTCTTTGTTTCATCCCAGATATCTGGTGAATCACCCTCCCAGATATGCATTTTAAACTGGTCAAATAACTGCCATCCTTCTGCCAGATGATAAGTGTTGCTGTCATCTTTTCCATCCGGATAGTTGATGATATTATTTTCAGCATCTACAACTTCGTAATCAACACCTTCTTCGCCCCAGTTCAACAGATTCAGAATATCTGCATTTCCATATAAATAATCCAGACACTGCATCGTTTTATCTTTATCAGCAGAACTTGAACTGATGCCATAAGTCAGGAAAGAAATTTGTGCAGTTCCGGCCCATGGTTCGGAAATCGGAGCAATCTCCATCTCTGTTCCGCAAAGTAAAGCGGCACGGGTATCATATCCCGGTTTGTTTGGTGCAAGGTAAGAAAAAGCGGCACCTGCTTTTACCTGATTCTCCACACCCTCTGTTGTGGTTGCAGCATCTTTTGACAAATAGCCTTTTTGCTGCCAGTCATACATTGTTTCTACAAACTCTTTATATTCATCTGTTTCATAATAATCTACAACTGTCGTATCCTGACCATGATCCATCAATACACCAAATCCATCAGTAAGTGTATCATTCATTTCATATTTGGTATCTGGTGTTGTACTGTTATTGCTTGCCATCATGACCATATTCGGGTATTTTTCTTTCACGATTGCATAAACATCAGTCAAATCTTTATAATCTGTGATAGAAGATACATCAATTCCACACTCATCCAGAATATCTTTTCGCATAATAACAGATGACTGGCAGAACCATTCGCGTCCTGTTGTCACACCGTATACATAATTTCCGATATTTGCCGCTTTCGCAGTATCACCAAGCAGTTCTTTAATATTATCGCCATATTTGTCGATATATTCGGACATGTCAATAACCTGCTTCGCATTCACCATGGAATTAGCCTGATCCACCAGGATTGGTACAATGTCCATCTTTTCTCCACCGGACAGAATCAGCTTCATTGTTTCCGCATAGGCACCCCAGCTGATCGGTTCGATATCAAGTTCCATATTGATATCTTTCTTCATAATCTCATTGATTTTCTTCTCAATACGGTCTGTATCTTCCTTCTTATCTCCAATATAAGCCATTGTAACTGTATAAGTCTCATCAGGAGAATCTTTAGCCTCTTTTGAACCGGCACCACTGCAGGCAGCCAGCCCTATAGAAGCCAGTACCATAGCCATTCCCGCTGCAATCACTTTCTTATTCATCTTTTTACCTCATTCTTTTCCTTTTTAGTTTTTGATGTATACATCTCTCTGTCTGATGTTTCTCATTATACAGATTTTCCAGTATTTTAATAGTAAAATAACGACCTCACACTTTCCGAAATCCGATTTCTTTTTTCATAGCTTGTCTCTTTTGTTGTATCAAAAGGTCGGAATATTGTTATCTTTTTATCGGATTTTTGTTATAATTGTTTTCATCATAATGATTTTATAATATTTCAGGAGGTATTTATATGTATTCCAGACATCGTGTTGCCGGATACTCCATTGATCATGTCATAAAATTTTTGTTTTTTCTGCTGGTTCCGGTTGTAATCCTGGATATCATGATCAGCTGTTTTGTCATTTTTTCCATGCGTTCCCAAAGTATTCAGTCCCTGCAAGATACAACATCCCTTTATGCTTCGCAAATCGACACCGCACATATTTCCATCAACCGCTATTTAATCCGGCTCCTGACTGAAAATAACGATGCAGATACTCTGTTGGAAACACAGGACAAACTGGAATTCATTTCATCCGCAGAACGAGTTCATAATAATATTGATATTTTTCTGGAATCTTTTGAAAAAGGATATCAGATTTTTCTATATAATTCAGAGAATGAACGGATGTATCGTCCTACAGAAATTTTTCAGACCATTACTCAGGATCAGCTCGCACTGCTGAACAAACATCTGCTTCAAAAAATAACTATACCCAAAACAAGTTCCTACACGGATGCCTGGGAAGTACTAATGCTCGGAAAGAACGTATATTTTTACAAATCCTTTCATACAGGCTCCCACTACGCCTGCTGTTTTATTCCCGCTGACAATATCATTCAGCCACTAAAAAACATAATCAAAGAAAAAGACGGTTTCATTTCTCTTACCTCGCAAAACGGAACCGTACTTACTAATAAAGAACTTCTGAAGCAACACCATATTGAATTTTCAAGAAAAAGCAATTCCGATTCTTACGAGACCTATAATAAGGGAAATAACCTGATCATCAGCGGTGCTCTGGTTATGGGCGCTTTTTATCCCCAGATTGTCCTCAGCAAATTCAGGGCTTATGAAAAAGTAATCCTACTTCAGTTTATTCTTGCACTGGCAGTCTTTCTGGTCGCGGTTATCCTGTTCACTTCCATTTACTATATGAAGAAACACGTTCTGACTCCGATCAAGCTCTTTTCAGAAAATCTGGAACATCTGGATGATTCTGCAGAAACCATCAGTTTAAAAGACACCAATCTTCTCGAACTTGAGCAGGCGAACTCCCAGTTCAAAAATCTGATGCGCCAGATCAAAAAACTGAAAATTGACATTTACGAAAAAGAACTGGAAAAGCAAAAAACAATGATGAATTATCTTCAGCTACAGATCCGTCCTCACTTTTTTCTGAACTGTCTGAATACCATTTACAGTATGGCGCAGACGCAGCTTTACGAAGAGATTATGAAAATGTCTATGATCACTTCCAACTATTTTCGATATATTTTCCAGAACACTCAGGATCTTGTTCCTGTAAAAAATGAACTGGAACACATAAAAAATTATATGGAAATCCAAAAGATGCGTTACGGAGATACGTTCTCCTATGAAATTCACGCAGAGGAAGGTACAGAAAACATACGAATCCCACCAATTCTGATTCAGACCTTTATAGAAAACGCCATCAAACACTCCAATACTTTTGATGACCCCATAATCATACGCACAGACATCGCCTGGATGACTGCCGGCGGAAATTCCCATGAAAATATTCAGATTCAGATCATGGACACCGGATGCGGATTCTCGAAAGACATCCTGCAATCTCTAAATTCTGCTATTCCTCTGGAACCTCAAAATGGTCACCGTATTGGAATTACCAATGCCATCCAACGTCTGAATCTGCTGTACGGTCAGGGAGAAGCGGTCATTACTTTCTCAAACCTCCCATCTGGGGGTGCCTGCGTAACCATCCTTCTCCCTGCAGTCTGATCCAATTCTCTGCCTAATTTATGAAAGGAAAGTTTTATGAACGTATTATTAGTTGATGATGACCGCTTTGTTGTAGCGGCCCTTGAGAAAAAAATAAACTGGGAGCAACTGACAGTCACAGAAGTACTCACTGCTTTCAATATCCGTCAGGCTCAGAAAATCATAGAAAAAAACTCCATCGATATCTGTGTTTGCGATATCGAAATGCCCGGCGGTTCTGGTCTTGATCTTCTTTCCTGGGTCCGGGAATCAGGAAAAGAAATACAATTTATTTTCCTGACCAGCTATGCGGATTTTGATTACGCAAGAAAAGCTATCGAACTGTCCTCCCTCGATTACCAGCTAAAACCCATAGACTTTGATACTTTATCCCATATTCTGGAAAAAGCAGTTTCTAAAGTCAGAAAGAATGCTGCGCTCACCCAGACAAAAGCAGACAGTCAGAAATGGAAAGATAATTACCGCTATATTGTAGATTTATTCTGGAAAGAACTTTTTGCCACCACTCTGTTTCGTGAACCTTCTCTTCTTGAAACAGAATTAAGAAAAAAAGATCTTTCCTATACAGCAGATGACCTCTTCATTCCTGTTTTGTTCCGGCTTTATCCACTCTCCGGCCAGATAATGCCCATGGAGTCTTCCATGGTAGATTTTTCTTTCCAGAATATTACAGCCGAAACCTTTCAGAAATCCTGCATTCTCTATGAGTCTATAGTGATACTGAACACCTTTGAATACGTTGTCATACTTTCTGGATTGCAACTGGAACAAATCCGTCAGCCATTTACAGAAAATCTACTAACACTGTTCAAAAATCTTCAGAGTTTTCTGCACTGTGAAATTGCATGCGGCATTGCACCAGAGGTTTCCCTGACAGAACTGCCTGAAACTCTTACCAGACTCCGTGAAATGAGAGAATCCAACCTTAACTCCGTAAATAAACCACTTTTTCTGCAAGATTTTGTTCCCAGCACAACTTCCTACATCCCTCCATCACTGGAAGTAATCAATACTTTTCTGGAACAAAAACAGGCAGACGCAGCTTTACAGAATATCGAAAATTACCTGTCCAAATACATTCAGGCCAGTGGTATCACCAAAAATTTTCTTCTGCATCTGAGACTTGATATCGAACAAATTGTTTTTTCCTATCTACATAAAAACGGAATCGAAGCACACACTCTATTTTCTTCAGAAGAAAAGGACGAACTGATCACCAAATCTCTGGACTCTGTACCATATATGCTCAATTATCTGCACTACCTGATACAACGCGCCGTAGAATATAATGACTTTGTCAACGAAAAAGACTCCGTCGTTGATATTGTACTCAACTATATCCATCAGCACTACTCCGAAGATATCTCACGTACCATGCTGGCTGATATGGTTTATCTCAATCCAGATTATCTGGCACGACTTTTCAAAAAACAAACGCAGACCTCCATCATCAATTACATAACCACCTATCGGCTGGAAAAAGCAAAAGAGCTTCTGCTCAACCCCGACATCCCAGTGGGAACAGTTGCTGTGAAAGTCGGATATGGAAATTATTCCTACTTTTCCAAACTGTTTAAAGATGTAATCGGCTGCACTCCAAATGAATATCGAAAAAATAAAAGGGGTTCTTTCTGAGGAATAATTTAGAGGGACGGTTTTGCACGTCCCTCTGTATCTATTCTAGTCTATTCCTTATGCACTTTTGGAAATTTCACAGTGATCTCCGTTCCGCACCCTTCTTCACTTCGCAGGGTAACACTACCCTTCAAAGTGCCAACTGCATGCTTCACAATAGAAAGTCCAAGGCCGGTACCTCCAATCTCTTTGGAATGACTTTTATCCACTCTGTAAAATCTTTCAAACACTCTATCCTGATCTTCCCTGGGAATTCCCACACCTGTATCCTTAACCACAATCTGTATCTCATGTGCAGTCTGGGTCAGAAAAACGCTTACACTTCCGTCATTCCGGTTATACTTGATGGCATTATCGCAAACATTATAAACTGTCTCTTCCAGAAGTGTCCGGATTGCTTCCATCTTCATACTGTCTCCACAGATATAAAGATGTACATTCATTCTCTGCGCTTTCTCCTTCAGACTTTCAAAGGCATTCTTACAAACCTGATAAACATCCACAGGCTCCCAGATGTAGGATGTTTTTTCCTCATCAAGCTGGGAAATCTGGATCACATCCTCAACCAGCTGCAATAATCTCTGGGACTCCTTATAAATACGTCCTGCAAATTTGGGAATATCCTCCGCCTTCACCAGACCATCCTGCATGATCTCTGCAAACCCCGAAATAGAAGTCAGCGGAGTTTTCAGCTCATGAGAAACATTGGCTGAAAATTCTCTCCGCAGATTCTCCCTCTCCAGCTTTTCTGTCACATTTACAAGGAGAATCACAGCACCTTCTGTTTTCTGTCCACGTACCACAGGATTGGCGATCAGCTGAATATCGCTTCCATTTAATTTCAGTATCATTTCCGCATGTTCTCCGCCAAGTACCTGCTCGATTGCATGTCTGAAATCTTCTGCACGATCCAGACAATAAACACTTTCTCCCTGACTCACCTTATCCACGCGGAACAGACTCCAGGCACTGGAATTGGCCGAAAGAATCATAGTATATTTATCAATCACGATCAGGCCTTCCTGCATATTTTCTGTAATCAGCGAAAATTCTGCCTGCTGCTGTTTTGCCAGCTCCAGCTGATTCTGAATTTCCCGGTTCTGTCTGTGTATCTTACTTAAAAGGGGAGAAAGTTCCTCATAAATCTGATTTTCCTCCGGATGCTCCAAATCCAGTTCATTTACAGGCTTTACAATTCTTTTTGATATCACTGACGCCATAATTCCGGATAAAATCAGCATCAGAACTAAAATCAGAACTAAAGGAAGTACAAGATTCTCAACTAATGCAAGCACAGAATCCTGCGTGCCGGAGACTCTCAATACTGTACCGTCTTTTAGTCGCTGTGCATAATAAATGGTTTTTTCAGAAAGTGTATCCGAATATCTGGCAGATTCTCCTACCCCATATTTCTCTGCCTTTTGAAACTCTTTCCTGTCACTGTGGTTTTCCATCTCAGCAGCATCTGCTTTATTATCATAAAGGACTGTTCCATCCTGAGCAATGTAAGTAATTCTTGCATTTTTATCCTTTATATTTTTAAGATAATCTACTCCCTGCTGTTCTACTCCATATGCCAGATAAAGAGCTTCCTTTGACAGTTCTTTGCGCATCTGCCCGTCAAAATCATTGTACAAAATCCCCATAACAGCAGCCAGCCCTACTGCCAGAACCAGTGCGCAGACCAGCATGGTAGACTTAAATATTTTTTTTGTCAATTTTTTCACTTCCCTTTCCTGTTAATCGTTAAACAGATAAAATCATCTGAGTCCACTGCTCTCTGATCATTATATCTGATATACTCAAATATCCGCAAGCGATTCCCGCCTGCGGATATAACCTGTCCCTGTTATCATTGATAGGATCCCTGATAAGGAACTCTGTTTTTAATTATTCTGATGCTCGTTATTTCTGTGCTGTCCGGTAATAGAATATTCCACCCATTCTGCAATATTCACTGCATGATCTCCGATACGTTCAAAATACTTGGCAGTCATAAGAAGATCCAGCCCTGTCTTGGCATCCAGATTTCCTCCGTAAATCATATCTGCAAGCTTCTCTTTGATCTCATTAAATGCATCATCCACCACATCATCCCGGTCAATGACATTTCTGCACAGTTCCAGATCACTCTTTACAAAAGCATCCACACTCTCAGTTACCATACGCACAGTGTCCTCCGCCATCTGTGTGATAGTCTCAGGGATCGCAGTGGTATTCTTTGCAACATATAAAGACAGATCTGCAATATCTGCTGCCTGGTCACCGATACGTTCCATATCAGAAACCATCTTCAATGCTGCAGATATCTCTCTTAAATCTCTTGCAACCGGGTGCTGATGAAGCAGAAGACTCAGGCACAGATTCTCAATCTCTCTTTCCTTTGCATCAATATCTCTGTCCGTTTCAAAAACCTGACGGGCAATCTCTTCATTCTGCACCTTCTGGATTGCCTTTGCAGAGAATGAAATTGCCTTCTCGCAATAGCTTCCCAGTGTGATAAGCTGAACGTGCAGTTCCTCCAGTTGTCTTTCGAAATACTTTGACATAATCAACCAAACCTTCCTGTAATGTAATCCTCTGTACGCTTATCAGAAGGCATAGAGAACAGTTTATCAGTATCATCAAATTCAACTACTTCTCCCAGAAGGAAGAAAGCTGTTTTATCAGAAATACGTGTAGCCTGCTGCATATTATGAGTTACCATAACAATGGTATAATCCTTCTTTAACTCCATCGCCAGCTCCTCGATCTTGGAAGTTGAGATAGGGTCAAGTGCGGATGTAGGCTCATCCATCAGAAGTACCTCCGGCTGAACTGCCAGTGCTCTGGCAATGCAAAGCCTCTGCTGCTGACCACCGGATAATTCATTGGGAAGTTTTTTCTCCTTACCTTCCAGTCCCAGTGTCGCAACCAACTCCGTCAAAAATTCCTGATTCACTTCCCGCCCGTCCATCAAAACCGGAAGTGTCATATTTTCCACAACATTCAAAATAGGAATTAAATTGTAAAACTGATAAATAAGTCCAACCTGTCTGCGTCTGAAAATTGCTAACTGGTCTTCTTTCTGTTGATACACATCGACACCGTCGAAATAAACTTTTCCTTTCGTTGGACGGTCCACACCGCCGAGAATATGCAAAAGTGTCGATTTACCGGAACCGCTTGGTCCGATGATTGCAACAAATTCTCCTTTTTTTACAGAAAAAGAAACATCATTTAGTGCTACGACCTCATTTTCACCTTTTCCATATACCTTTGATAAATGTTCTACCTGAATCATATTCATCCTCCTCATTATTTCGAATTCTTCCTTAGTGTAGCAGGATGGAATGACTCTGCCGTGACTCTTAAGTGACAATTTTGTCACTTACACCGTTCCCTTATAAAACCGAATTTCAAATTTCGCTCCGCCATTTATCCTATTCGTTGCGGAAAGTGTCCCCTCCTGTGCCACAACAATCATGCGCGCCAACGCAAGACCAATCCCCACACTGCTGTCTGCGGAATTTTTTCCTTTATAAAAACGCTCGAAAATATGCGGTAAATCTTCTTTGTCAATTCCAGCTCCATTATCCGAAACTGTAATTTCCGTATATAAATGATTTTCCGCTGCCCGAATGCAAATCTCCCCACCGGCCGGCGTATGTTCCATGCAATTCTTTACAATATTTCCAACCGCCTCGCGAAGCCAGTATTCATCACCACGAAGCGAAAC
>OGXX01003411.1_pt1 | contig 13267 bp, 9 predicted proteins | sample 1576301 | NCBI WGS metagenome assembly OGXX01 (sample SAMEA3541469, study PRJEB24748) | human gut metagenome | biome: human gut; feature: human-associated habitat; material: faeces | place: China | collected 2012
GCTGTAGCTCCAGCAGTAGTTCGATGATTTGCGCCTGAATGGTCACGTCCAGCGCGGTGGTCGGTTCATCGGCAATCAGCAGTTTTGGCCGACAGGCAATCGCCATGGCGATCATCACGCGCTGGCTCATGCCGCCGGAAAGCTGATGCGGGTAAACATCCAGACGCGATGCCGGATCGGGAATACCGACCTGATTCAGCAGGTCAATCGCTCGCTGACGGCGGGTACTTTTGTTGCCGCCCTGATGCACCTTAATCGCTTCCATAATCTGGAAACCCACGGTGTAGCACGGGTTAAGGCTGGTCATCGGGTCCTGGAAGATCATCGCCACTTCGGCACCCACCAGGTTGCGGCGCTCTTTTTCTGAGATACGCTGCAAATCCTGGCCGTTAAACTCCAGTTTTTCTGCCATTACGCGGCCCGGATAATCAATCAGCCCCATAATCGCCAGTGAACTGACCGACTTACCGGAGCCGGACTCACCCACAATCCCGACCACTTCGCCCTGTTTTACGCTGTAGCTGATGCGGTCTACGGCGCGGAACGGCGCGCTTTCGTCGCCGAAATGCACCGATAATTTATCTACATTTAATAACGCCATCTCGAACCTCTTACTGCTTCAGTTTGGGATCGAGCGCGTCACGCAGACCGTCACCCATCAGGTTAAATGCCAGCACCGTCAGCAGGATCGCCAGACCCGGGAAGGTCACGACCCACCAGGCGCTTTGCGCGAACTGCAACACGTCGGAGAGCATGGTGCCCCACTCAGGCGTTGGCGGCTGTGCCCCCATGCCGAGGAAACCAAGAGCAGCCATATCGAGAATGGCGTTAGAGAAACCGAGCGACGCCTGAACAATCAGCGGCGCAAGGCAGTTCGGGAAGATGTTAATAAACATCTGACGCATCGCCCCGGCACCCGCCACGCGAGACGCGGTGACGTAATCGCGGTTAACTTCCACCAGCACGGCGGCGCGGGTTAAGCGCACATAGTGCGGCAAGGCAACGAAGGTCAGTGCCAGCGCGGCGTTACCAATCGACGGGCCGAAAATTGCCACCAGCACCAGCGCCAGCAGCAGACTTGGCAGCGCCAGCATGATATCGACCACGCGCATAATGATGTTATCGACCAGGCCGCCAAAGTAACCGGCGATCAGGCCGAGAATAACGCCCATAATCAGCGATAACACAACTACCAGACAGCCAACCAGCAGCGACAGGCGCGCACCGTACATCAGGCGCGACAGCACATCACGGCCTACGTCATCGGTGCCCAGCAAGTGCGCCATGCTGCCGCCTTCCTGCCAGGCTGGCGGGGCGAGCAGTGCATCGCGGAACTGTTCCGCCGGGTTATAGGGTGCAATCCAGTTGGCAAAGATCGCGATGAACAGCACGATGACGACGTAAACCAGCCCGACGACCGCGCCTTTGTTGCGTTTAAAATAGTGCCAGAACTCCTGTAACGGGGTCATCGGCACCGGTGCGCTAATCACTTTATTTTCAGTAACCTGTGACATGATGTCCCCTTACTTCTTATGACGAATACGCGGGTTCACCACGCCGTACAGCAGATCGACCAGCAAGTTGACGAGGATAATCATCGTCGCCACCAGCAATACGCCGCCCTGCACTACCGGATAGTCGCGGCGTTGCAGTGCGTCAATCAACCAGCGTCCCAGACCGGGCCACGAGAAGATGGTTTCGGTCAGAATCGCCCCCGCCAGCAATGTTCCCACCTGCAGGCCGATAACGGTCACCACCGGCAGCATCGCGTTACGCAGCGCATGGACGATAATCACCCGCATGCGGGTTAGCCCTTTGGCGCGCGCGGTGCGGATGTAATCCTCGCCCAGCACTTCCAGCATCGAGGAGCGTGTCATACGCACAATGACCGCCAGCGGAATAGTACCCAGCACAATGGCAGGCAAGATCATATGGGCGACGGCATCGATAAAGTTGCCGTCTTCACCCCAGATGGCGGTGTCGATTAGCATAAAACCGGTTAACGGATTGGAGTCATCGAGGAACACCATATCGCTCACGCGACCGGAGACGGGCGTCAGGTTCCAGTGCACCGAAACCAGCATGATCAGCATCATGCCCCACCAGAAGATAGGCATTGAATAACCTGTCAGCGCCAGGCCAACCGCTGTGTGATCGAAAATGGAACCGCGTTTAACCGCAGCCAGCACGCCGACCGGAATACCGACTGCCGTAGCAAAAATCATCGCGCAGACGCCAAGTTCCAGCGTGGCCTGGAAGCGCGGCACGAACTCTTCCCAAACCGGGATGCGGCTTTTCATTGAAATGCCTAGATCGCCATGCATAACGCCCCAAATGTAATGGAGATACTGCTGCCACATCGGTTTATCTAAGCCGAGTTCAGCCAGCAGCTGCGCGTGACGCTCTGGGGAGATCCCACGTTCGCCCGCCATGATCATCACCGGATCGCCCGGGATCATGTGGACAAAGGCAAATGTGAGAAGGGTAATACCGATAAACGTGGGGATGACGAGTCCCAAACGTCGGAGAATAAACTGCAACATAACCCGGATTCTCTATAGTGACCCGCAGCCTGGAACTGCGTGTCTGTATTGCTCACAAATCAATTCCCGCCCTTATCGGACAGGGAATGAAGTATTGCTGCCGGATGGCGCTGCACGCAGAGGCACAGCGCCACCGGGTATACAGATTGTTGACAAAGTGCGCTTTGTTTATGCCGGATGCGGCGTTAACGCCTTATCCGGCCTACAAAATCGTGCAAATTCAATACATTGCAGAATTTTCGTAGGCCTGATAAGCGGAGCGCATCAGGCATTTTTGCCTTTGCCATCAGTCTTGTATGGCTTTTAATTATTCGATAGAGACGTTTTCGAAGTGATGTTTGCCTAATGGATCAACCACATAGCCTTTAACTTCTTTACGTACCGGTTCAAACACGGTGGAGTGAGCGATGATCAGTGCCGGAGCCTGATCGTGCATCACCACCTGCGCTTGTTTGTACAGTTCAACGCGTTTATTGTGGTCGTCGGTAGCACGCGCCGGTTGAATCAGATCTTCAAACGGTTTGTAGCACCATTTTGAGTAGTTGGAGCCTTGTTCAGAGGCGGCGCAGCTGAACAGGGTGGCGAAGAAGTTATCCGGATCCCCGTTATCGCCAGTCCAGCCCATCATTACCGTCTGGTGCTCGCCATCTTTCGCACGCTTGAGGTACTCACCCCATTCGTAGGTGACAATTTTGGCCTGCACGCCGACTTTCGCCCAGTCTGCCTGAATCATCTCCGCCATGCGGCGAGCGTTCGGGTTATACGGACGTTGTACCGGCATCGCCCACAGGTCGATGGAGAAACCTTTTTCCAGACCCGCTTCTTTCAGCAAGGCTTTCGCTTTTTCAGGATCGTAGGTGTAGTCCTGAACGTCGTCGTTATAGCCCCACATGGTTGGCGGGATCAGGTTTTTCGCTGATACGCCCGCGCCCTGATAAACCGCTTTGATGATCGCGTCTTTGTTCACCGCGTAGGTCAGAGCCTGGCGAACTTTCACGTCATCGAGTGGTTTTTTCTGCACGTTATACGAGAGATAACCGACGTTCAGCCCCGGCATTTCCATCAGATTGATGGATTTATCCTGCTTCATGCGAGCGATATCTGCCGGGTTCGGGTACGGCATCACCTGGCATTCATTCTTCTGCAATTTCGCGTAACGCACGGAAGCGTCAGGGGTAATAGAGAAAACCAGCGTATCGATCTGCGGTTTGGTGCCCCAGTAGCCATCAAACGCTTTGTAGCGGATACGGGAATCTTTTTGATACTGCTGTAACTGGAACGGACCGGTTCCGATTGGGTTGAGGTCCAGTTTTTCCGGTGTACCGGCTTTCATCATCGCATCAGCATATTCTTTTGACAGAATAGAGGCGAAGTCCATTGCCAGGTCAGCGAGGAACGGCGCTTCCGGGCGAGTCAGCACAAACTGAACGGTGTTGTCGTCCACCTTTTTCACTTCACTGATCAGCTCTGGCAAGCCCATGCCTTCGAAGTATTCGTAGCTGCCGCCAGAAACTTTATGGTACGGGTTTTGCGCGTTTTTCTGACGATCGAACGAGAACACCACATCATCGGCGTTCAGTTCACGCGTCGGTTTGAATTCTTTATTGTCGTGCCACTTCACACCTTTACGCAGATGGAAGGTATAGGTTTTACCGTCTTCGCTGACTTCCCACTTTTCAGCGAGGCCCGGGATCACTTCGGTGGTGCCGATTTTAAATTCAACCAGACGGTTATAAAGCGGGACGGAAGAGGCGTCATAGGTGGTGCCGGAGGTAAACAGCTGCGGGTTAAACCCTTCCGGAGATCCTTCTGAGCAATAAACCAGAGTTTTAGCCTGAACACTTGCTGCGACGGTCATAGCCACCAGGCTGAGACCAAGCTTCAGCATCCCTGACTTTTTCAAGGAAATACGCATTATTCTGCTCCAATTGTGATGTTTGTTGTTTTAACCCTTTGCAGTGGGTTGTCGCTGCCTGACCTTTTTTGTTTTTTGCCCGGTCGGGTCAACGTTATGAGGTGGGGATGCCGTACTAATTAACATCAGTGTAACAGTGCGGATCCTCCATAAAATGCCCCTCGTGACCTACAATCTGTCAACAGAATGTGAAAACGTCAATACAGCCAACCGGGATTTACACCAACGGTGAGAATCCACAAACAAAGATTAAAAAAACTTCAAACAGCTATTTGCAGCAGAGAAATTTGTGCTACTCCAACATGACCAGAACAATCAGCTTAATATTTAGCAACATTTGGTGATTAAGTTTTATGCATTTAATGAAAAAAATCTGAGGAAAAGGTGGATATCTGAGCGATTAATACCATGAACGCTAAAACGCACAGCGGAAAATGCCAGGGCCAGCCATAAGTAACGCAAAAAAAGATTTAAGCAAATATAAAAAAAGACAATGGTTTCTGTCACAAATCCGTTAATGGATAGTGAGATATGGGGCGCAAATTTGGCAGGGAAATGTGTGTCGTGTAGGTCGAATAAGGCGGTCGCGCCGCATCCGACAATGGCCGGCACATTTGCCTGATGCGACGCTGACGCGTCTTATCAGGCCTACGTCGAGTCGAACCTCCCTGCCCCCGGAGGTTCTCATCCTCATGAGCTGCAGATGCAAAAAAGCCTGCTCGTTGAGCAGGCTTTTCGAATTTGGTCGGTGATAGAGGATTCGAACCTCCGACCCCTTCGTCCCGAACGAAGTGCGCTACCAGGCTGCGCCAATCACCGAATGCGGGGCGCATCTTACTGCGCAGATACGCCCTCGTCAATCCCTTAATAGCAAAATGCCTTTTGATCGGCGAGAAAGTCAGCAGGCCGCTTAGTTAGCCGCTGCCTCTTTTGCCTGCGGGATGTGACACCAGTTGTTGTTTTCGTTAATTCCACCATCCGGTGAAGTATAGCCAAGACAACCCATGATGGTATCGTACAGCTCTACGTGACGGCGTGGCACTTTCATGTCGGCTTCTTTTTTCAGCTGCGCAAACGCCTGCGCATTGGCCGGATTTTCCAGATATTTATCTGACATCCAGACCATCATCGGTACGCGGAACTGCTCCGGCGGTGCCAGTTCACGCGGCGTGCCGTGCAGGTGCTCGCGTTCATTAATTGACTCACCGTGGTCAGCTGCGTAGAACACAATCGCTTTCTTATCGCGAACCTGATCAATCACGCTGGAGATAAAGTGATCCACATAGGTCACCGAGTTGTCATAGGAGTTGATCATCTGCGCTTTGGTACAGCCGCTATCAACACCAATACATTCCGGCTTCCACTGCGCGAAGCTACGCGGATAACGCTGGGTGTAGTTAAAATGCGAACCTTTGGTATGCAGAATGATCAGATGCTTACCATCCGGGTTGCGCCCTAGCGATTGCTGCATTTCGTCTACCAGCAACATATCATCTACCGGCTTGCCACGATTACGTGGCTCCGCACCAATCTGCTCACGATAAGCAATGTTGTCCGCCATCGTGTTGCTGTAGAACCACATTTCGCTCTGCATAGCGTAGAGGTCAGAACTGAATCCTAACTGCTTCAGAACCGCGAAAATGTTCTGTTCTTTTAATGTGCGCTGCGGATTATCTTCCGCGCCCCCCTGACGTACAAACATGCAACGCAGTGAGAGTTTGGTTGCGGTATCACAGGAGTAACCACGGAACGCCGCCAGATTTTTCTCCTGGGCCAGTTTCGGCGTGGTATTACGCTCATAGCCGAAAATACCCATATGGTCCCAACGCGTGGTTTCACCGATGATAAACACGACATAAGTGTCATCAACGTTTTGCGGTGCCTGATAAGTGAATTTCTTCGCCGGATTAAGCAATGAATTATTATCGGAAGATTCATCGACCCGCGCCCAGGCATACAGCCCCAACGCAGAAAGCCAGTTTGATGGCAGATAAGAGTTCGCTACGACACCGCCATAACTCGGCAAATCAACGCCGGTCGCCCTCTCCACTTTCTTCTGCTGGATATCCAGCAAACGAATCGGTGCCCAAACCATAATACCCGCCAGTACGACGACCGCCAGGCTGCGAATACGCTGCCCTGGGGTTCGCAGTTGTCGGAGCAAGGTGTAGCGACAGCGGTTATTCCAGATAAGGATAAGAGGCAATGCACTAACGGCGATTAACCAGAGAATAAAGTTCAGACCAACAACTTCTTTTGACAGGTCGATATCGGTGGTCATGACGGAAGCGATGATGCCATAACCAATGACCACATTAAGGAAGGTCATGTAATAGCTGGCACCTGCGGAAAAGAGCACCACCAGCGATGCCAGAATACGCCAGCTGCGGCGGCCAAACAGCGAAAGAAGACGTAGTAAAAAGAAGGTCACCAGTACGGTGGCGGCCAGTTCAACAACAGCAGAAATGCCTTTCCAGACGGTAAAATCGTGCGCATAGCTGCCGAAGCGGCGGTAAAAAACCGCGCCATTCATAAAAAGGCCAATATAGATTGCAAGCAAAAAGCTCAGCTTCTGCTGTGTAATCGATTTGATGTATCTCATGCAAACAAACCCTGGACAAACAGGTGATAATACCCTGCTTAGTGGCTTTTCAGGCCCGGCAGGGAAAAAGTGCGGAGGTAGTCAGATAAGTAAAATCTACACGCGCGAATAAGTAGACCACAGCAAAGGGAAAAAGTGTGGGGAAAGAGTGTGCATGAAGCACAAATTTACAAAAGTGCAAGTCCGGAATAGACCATTTTAACGGATTAACGACTATTCAGAGATAGGTTGGGCCAGGATGCTGGCCCAGTAACTTACTCATAGGTGATGGAAAAATTGACAAGGGCATTCGCTGTGCCACCAGTGGCCTGAGTGTTGACGACCACATAACTCGCCTGGTAGTGAAGCGACGTGGTTTCGCCATCAATCGCCCATTCAATCGGCGTTCCGCTGGAGCCTTTGGGAACTTGCTGCGTTCCTTTATCGTCCTCTATCTTCAACGCAACACCCGTTGCGCCACCAGCCTCAAGGGCAAACATGGAATCATCATCGCTGTCCGACTGACTGTCCATCTCAACGGTCGCTTTGGATATCCCATCGCACTCTTTGAGTTCAATAGTAAAATCTTTCTTGCTCAACACCGTACCGACTGCCGCAGGTTTTTGCAGCGTCATTGTTCCCATATCGACTTCGAGATCGCTTTTTTCCATCTCGCAAGCTTTAGTGGTGATAGTGATGGAGAAATGAATATCCCCTGCCGGGCCAAGATCCGTCGCCGCATTCACCCCGCAGGCAAACAGACTCAAACTGGCGATGCCGCTATGCAGCAATAGATTGAATTTCATGGCATCACTCCATTTCAAGATATATGGTCGTTACGCCTTCAAACGTCCCGCCTTTAGGCGCTTTACCCGTCGTGCTAATCGGTAAAGCCAGCAGTCGAATCGCGGCATTGCGGTGAGTTTTAGAATCCAGGCTGCTCAAATTTAATAACGTGGTGCTGCTTGCATCATTCGGTACCAAAATTTTGCCGCTGGAATCTTCCACCAGTACGCCAATATCGGGGTTGCCCATATCCACCGCTCGGGGATCGTCAGCATTGGTTGCCCCCTCAAGGCGCAACGAGACTTTGATACCATCCGAGATATTGTTGCAATCAAAGCCGAGGTTAATTTCTTGCTCTGTCGCACCTTCAGGCATTTGCCCTTGTCTGTTTTTAAACGCTGAGGAGGGGAATTCACCAAATGGCACATCCAGCACCGTGCCAGGTTTAATTTCGCAATCCTGGGTTATGGTGACGCGGCCCTGAATAGATACGGAAGATATTGGCATTGTTCCGTAATCTTTATTTGTTTTGGAGGCATACAGTTCGGCAATTAACGTGGGAGGGATGACTGAATCGCCGATAAAGGGTTTTGTAATCAAGAAAGAAAGTAATCCTCCTCCGCCCATATAGGGAGTAGTGATGACTTCATTACAGCCCGTTACCTGAAGCGCCTGTTGACCTTTAAAGGGGACAAAACCATATTGCCCCGAACTTACCTGAATCTTTGTGGATACAGACAGTTCATCGGTTAAGTAATAATACTTAAAACCACCGATATCCCTGGTCATATTCGCTATTCCACTAACCCCTTGTATCAACGTATCTTTTTCAATTTTATAGTCACCCTTATCAGGACATTCACAAATTATCGATACATTTTGTCCATTCGACCAGTTAAGGACATCCGTTAAAACCGTCCCTGCGACGTTTTTACTTGCATCGGGAACACCGACATCCACATCGACGTTATAGTGATAGGTCGTGCCATCCACAGGGGTACATGGCCCCCAGGAACCTCCGGCCAATGCCTTGCCAGAAAATCCGAATACGCATCCTAATAAAGATAATGCTATTGCCGCTTTCATTTCGCTCTCCTTGCTTACTGGCAATTGGCTGAAACAGGAACAATTCCGCCCTGTTTTAATTCCAGGGATAATTTATATGGAGCCACGCATTGCTGCGACGCGTCATTACCCCATTTAATCAGTACCCGCCCTTCCTCTGGCATCCCGCTAATATAGAGCTGCCCTTCCTCACCGACGATACTGCTCACCTCGTTTTGTTTATCGGTGATTAGCGTTGCCGTTGCTCCAAAGGGCACCGGGCTGCCCGCGGAACGAAGCAGCGTCATTAATACGCGGTAACCAACGCGGGTATCAAAACGCGCTCTGACAATCGCTCCACGCGTTGGCACCACTTTCTGGAACGCATTTTCAACGTCAACATCGTCACCCAACGAATCGCTACGCAGTGAGATTTCGTTTTCACGATACGGCATGGCGTAAGGCACGATCGCGTTACCCATCCAGTCAACCTGAACGCCGCCGTTATTCACCACGCGGGCATTGCGCGCACCGGGTACGGAGATGAGCGTCATGGTTTCGCCTAGCGGTTGGGAAAGCGTCACGCCTTCGCTATGAACTATCACGCCGCCGCGAACGCTGTAGTTGAGCTGCCGGTAATCTTTCCCGTAGCTATAGCCTACGTTGACATTACCGGACCCACCCTGATAGCCAACGTTAGCGTTACCGCTGTTACCCACACCGTTGCTGGCGTAGCCTTCCTGGACACTGTAGCTCAGGTTGCGATCCTCAAGCAGCGTTCCGCTGACCCCAACCTGTTGATTGGTACGACCATCCTGGTCGGTCGTGACGCGATAGTTACTCCAGGCCCGGCCTAGTGGAACGGAAATATTGAAAGACCACAAGCGATCGCTTTCATCCCATTCAGGGCTTTTATTCCAGCTATATGCAATACTGTAACTGACCTTGCCAATACGTCCGTTGTAACCCGCCGATACCGTGTTCTGTTTACCTGCGTCGTTCCAGTAATCCTGCTGCGTTAAATTTAAATAAACAGAGCCATAGGCCCCTAATTGCTGCGTCAGGTTACCCTGTATTTCGCTGCGCTTGTGATAACGGTTATAGTCGCTGTCAGCGTCACTGCGCACATCGGTGGCTTCCTGGAAGGTATAGAAACCGCTGGTAGAGTACCGATAGCCCGCAAGGCGGAAATCGGTGCCGCTTTCGAAGCTCTTGGAATATAAGAAACGATAAGATTGTCCCTGGCTATCGCGATCGTTATTCAGTTCGCTTTTAGCCTGCGTCACATCAATGGAAATCGCCCCGATATAACCAAAGTTTTTCCCTATCCCTAATGCAAATGCATTGTAATTATTAGAGATTAATACGCCGCCGTAGGCCGTCATCCCCCACGGTAAACCGTAGATCAGATCAAGCTGCCCGAAACGCGGCGAGCCGCTGTCATAATTCCCGGCCTGATATTCACCCGCGGCAAAGCTATATTTGAGATGGCCTTCACGCTGGAAAATTGGCACCGATGAGAATGGCTGAATAAAGCGTTGTTCGCTGCCATCCGCTTCTTTAATGATGACCGTGAGGTCACCGCTGTTTGCGGTAGGGTAAAGATCGTTTATTTCAAAGGCACCGGGCTGCACATAGGTGCGATAAATCACGTAGCCGTTTTGTTCAATACTGACTTCGGCGTTGCTTTTGGCGATCCCTCGAACGATGGGTGCAAAGCCTCGCTGGCTGTCGGGCAGCATCTCTTCATCAGAGGCTAACATCGCGCCACGCATCTGAACGCTGTCAAAAATATCCCCCGCGGTCGCCGTATCCCCCATTGTTAATTGCGCTTTGAAAGGGATGATGGCCCTACTCAAAGACGTACCGATATTATCCCACTGCGCTTTGCCACCGGAATGGCTCCAGGTACTGTAATTCCGTAACCGCCAAGCGCCAAGGTTCAGCCCGCTGCGTAAGTTGAGGTAGTAGCTGTCGCTCTTTAGCGTATCTTTACCATCATCATGATGAACAGTGCCATTATCATCGACATAACTGCTGGAAGACCCCGTCGAGTCATATTCACTGTTGCTCCCGCTAAAACTGTAATCCAGCAGCAACGCAGGGATACCTTCGTCCCATAGAGATTCCGGCACCGTGCCACGCGCCACCTGGTGCATCGCCGCCTGAGGGAAACTTAATACCAGCTTTTGTTCACTGAAGTCGAAATGGCTTGAGGCCTGGGGAATGATTTCGTCAAACGGCACGCAGGCTTCGGCAGGCACCAGATTGAGGGCCGGAAAGCTTTCAACGCGCACGCCCATCTCTGCCAGTTGCGTCCGGCTAAGGCAAGGCACAAGGGATTCCCCCATCGCTTTGCGCTGTGCTTCTGTGGCTTCTTTAAATTCCAGTGTGCGGGTTTCCATTCTCTGTTCATTGACGTAAACAGAGACACGATAGATGCCGGGTAACTGCTGTTCCTGGCCTTTTTCGAACATCGTTAAATCGACATGCTGGCCCACACCCTGAACGTCCTCCAGGAATTTGGGGTTAAACTTTCCGGCATGTGCAGAAAACGTGCTGGCAACAGCAACCGCCACCACAGAGATAGAAAAGGAAGAAAAAGTACGTGAAACGGTCTTCCGTGACATTGAGCAATTTCTCCTGAAAAGGTATTAATCAATCAACATTTTTAGTCATCATTTCCGCTGACGATCCAAAGTCATTGATAGTGTTATATTTAATCTTCGAAACGCTACCTGCCCCGGCGGGTAATGTAATATTTAATGACCCTTTTGCGGGTACCATGCCGGCTTTTTCAATTTCTTTGTCATTCGCAAAAAATTGATTAAAGGTAATATTAAAAACGGTGGGGTTATCGACACGGATCTGATTACCGCTACGCGTAAATCGCAGTTCGTTTGGCGCGGTTTTTACATCACCCTGTAACCCTGCCGGGCGATAAAACAGTTTGATGCGGGTGCGAACAGCAATCTGTAATACATTTTTGTTTTCGCTGTCGTCACTTTTAGACGGAATGGCTTTCACATTAACCCAGTAGACCGATTCGCGATCCTGCGGCAGGCCAGGGGTAGTATTTACAATACGCAATATATTGTTTTTTCCAGGATCGAGCCTGAACAACGGCGGGGTAATTATAAACGGTGTTTTTTTGCTGCCCGCGGCATCATCCACCCAGGACTGGATCAGAAACTCTTCCGTCTTACTTTTATTCTGTACGGTCAGCGAGGCTTCTTTCTTACTGCCATCATAAATCACACGGGTAGCACTAAGCCCAACGCCCCCCGCCAGAACTGACTGGGAGAGGAACAGAGACAGAGCCAACGCAACAAATTTACTTTTCATCATTCGATCCATGAATTTTGACGACTAATGGCGGCAATTACGCCGCCATGGGTAAAACAGACGATTACTCGTAAGACAGGTTGAAATCGACCTGCGCATTGCCGTAACCGGTCGTTACCGTTGCCAGAGTTGAAACGTAGTTGGCGGTAAAGTAGAGAACCGTCTGGCCTTTACTCAGATCAACACTTGCTTTACCACCGTTAAGAGCGACCAGGGTGTTGCTGTTATCATAAATACCGATACCAACACCTTTCGCCGCACCGGCTTCAGTACTAACAGAAATCAGATCAGATTGATCTGCATCACCAACACCGCTAAAGCTCACATTGGCTTTTTTCATCGTGGTGGTATCGCAATCTTCCAGTTTGATTTCGAAAGGTTTTGCCGGGGATTTGTCACCAACCGCAGCAAATACAGATTTTTGTACCTGACCCAACACAACTTCCTGGTTCTGAGAGTCAACGGACAGTACGCAAGGTGAATCCACGATCTCGCCTGTAAATTTAACCGTGCCATCACCAGATTCTGCTGCAAATGCAGAGCCGGAGGTTAACGCCAGTGCAGTTAAGGCAAAAACGACCTTTTTCATGAAAAACTCCATTTTATTAAATCACATTAATTAGCAAATAGTGATGCTTTAACATTGCATCAACTTTGAAGGCGGGATTATACAAATAAACAAGGAAAAGAAAATTAAGAGGATAAAATATCAATAAATTAAGAAAGTGTGAATTTTGATTTAAATCACTAAGTTGCCTTTCGGGATAAAAAATCAGGAATGATTTTTAGGAAAAAACAAATACAAAATATCAATTAATCAATCCATATATATTCAATTTGTAAATATATAGAGTTTTGTAATCTCCTTATTATTTTAAACGAAAAAAAGGGGCTCTCTCGCCCCTTCGTTAATAACCAACGCCATCTCATTAAATATGCGCCTCACGCAACACTTTCTGCTGCGGCTGGCGAATGGTGGTGGAAAGTGCCAGGGAAATAATCAGCAGAGCAAAGATGACGTAGAACGTCACATAGAAGCCGCCAAACAGTGAG
>OGXX01003412.1_pt1 | contig 13263 bp, 10 predicted proteins | sample 1576301 | NCBI WGS metagenome assembly OGXX01 (sample SAMEA3541469, study PRJEB24748) | human gut metagenome | biome: human gut; feature: human-associated habitat; material: faeces | place: China | collected 2012
CTGCCGCACCTCGCTCGCCGTATCGGCACTTAGAATTATGCGGTATTGCCCTTGTCTTATAAAACGCAAAACCCGTGTGCTGATGAATGGCACACGGGCTTTTTTGTTTGCAGGCAGCAAAAAGCCCCGCCGAAGCGGGGCCAACGAAATGAGGCTGTGTAATGCTTGCTTAGTCCTTGGGCAGCAGGTGGGCTTTTTCCAGCGCCGGGCGCAGGGCCAGGTACAGGATGACCGCGCAGACGGTGGAAAGCAGCGAGTTGATAAGCGTAACGCCGCTGGCGATCTTGGTAAAGACCGAGGCAATCTCGGCAGGCTGGCCGAAGATGAAGCGGTTACGGAAGTAGCCGATGAACGGGTCAGTAAACACGTTGACCAGCAGACCGCTGAACGCGCTGGCGGTGACGACCAGCAGATACTTGCCTCTGTTGGCGGTGGGGTAGTCTTTCAGGTGGATGACCTTATGCGCCACAAAGCCGCAGACCAGGCCGATGATGAACTTAAGGATGAAGGTGGTGATGGCATAACCGGGGTCGCCAGCGAGAATATCGGCCAAAGCCAGGCCGATAGCACCGGCCAAGCCGCCGGAAACGCCGTCCAGCAGCATAGCAGTCAGCGCCGTAAAGGTGTTGCCCAGGTGGAAGGACGAGCCGCTGCCGAAGACGTTCGGGATGCGGAAGAACTCATACGCAACCAGGCTGAGGGCGGCCATCACGCCGATGATGCTGATTTTTTGCACAGTAAATTTCGTTTTGGTCAAAGCTGCTACCAGCAGGGCCAGCGCCACTACCACAAACAGCAGCAGCCACATGGTGGATGTAGACATAATTTTCTGCTCCCCTATCTTTTTTACTTTTTTACCACAAAGCGGTTGACAAATACTTCCTTGCAAGGTATGCTCCTATTATAGCGCTTTCTGGCATCAAGAAAATGCCCAGTTTTTGATTTTTTTATAGTGCCAGTTAAGGAGAGATTTGCCATGATCGAACTGGACCCCCGCTTAAAAACACCATTGTATGAGCAGCTGTACGCCGCCCTGGCGGACGAGATACGCCGCGGCGACCGCGCCCCCGGCACGCCTTTGCCAGGGCGGCGCACCATGGCCGCCCAGCAGGGCGTGAGCGTAAACACCGTGGACACGGCCTACCAGATGCTGGCAGCCGAGGGCCTGGCCGAACCGCGCCCCCGCAGCGGTTTTTACGTGCAGAAAACCTACGGCATGCTGCATACCCGCACGCCGCGCCCGGCCCCGCAGGCTGTTGTGCCTGCCACCCCGGAGCCTGTGGGCGAACCCGCCACGCTGTTTGACCTTTCCACCGGCAGTGTGGACACGGCGCTGTTCCCGGCGCGCAGCTGGGGGCGCATCCAAAAGGAGCTGCTCTACCAGCGGCCAGAGCTTTTGCAGCGCGGCGAGATGCAGGGCGACGCTGACCTGCGGTGCGAGATTGCGCACTACCTCTCGGATTATCGCGGTGTGGAGTGTACGCCGGAGCAAATCGTGGTGGGTGCGGGCATTGAGTATCTGCTGGGCTGCGTGGCGCACCTGTTCGGTAATTGCACGGCGGCCATCGAGAACCCAGGCTACTCCCGCACGCGGGCGGTTTTGGGCAACAGTGGCTTGCCCTGTACGTTGGTGGACATTGACCGGGACGGTTTGTCGGTTTCGGCGCTCGAGGCCAGCGGGGCAAGCCTGTGCTATCTGACACCGAGCCATCATTTTCCCACCGGTGTAACGATGCCCGCCACCCGCCGGGCACAACTGCTGGCCTGGGCGGCCGAAAAACCGGGGCGGTATATTTTGGAGGATGATTATGATTCAGAGTTCCGCTTTGACACGCGTCCCCTCCCCTGTCTGCAGGGCATGGCGGGGGCGGACGGGCCGGTGGTATACCTGACCACCTTCTCCAAAAGCCTTGCCCCCGGCATCCGCATTGCCTGCATGGTGCTGCCGCAAAGTCTGCTGAGGCGGTATCGCCGGGATTTTGCGGCCTACGCCAACACGGTGAGCCGGTTTGAGCAGCATACACTTTGCGAGTTTATGGCGGGCGGGTATTTTACCCGCCACCTGGCCCGGATGCGCCTTGCCTACAAGCGCCGCATGGAAACTTTTGCCGCGGCGCTGCGGGCGGCCCTGCCGGGCGTGGAACTGGACGGTGTACACAGCGGGCTGCATTTTCTGCTGACGCTGCCCCAAGCCGAGAGTGAAGCCGCCATGGTACAGGCAGCCGCCCAGCACGGTGTGCGGCTGCGGGGCCTGAGTGAATATTACATGGCCCGGCCGGAGTTGTGCCGCCCCAACACGGTAGTGGCCGGTTACTCAGCTCTGAAAGAGGACGACATCCCCGCCGTAGCGGCAGCTTTAGCGGGAGCATGGTGTTCCTTTCTTTGAACCTGCTTTCTTTGAAAAGAAAGTAGGCAAAGAAACTTTAAAACATTAAAATTACAAAGAGGGTACACGATTTTTTCGTGTACCCTCTTTGATTAAAAGTTCTTTTGGTTCCTTTTCCTTCAAGAAAAGGGACAAGCCCCCGTTATTTGTCTGCAGCAGCCTCTTTGATAGCGGCCACGGTGGCGGCGAGGTTCTGCATATCGCTGGGGACGATGAGCTTGGTAGCTTTGCCGTCAGCGACCTTCTCCATTGCTTCCATGCTGCGCAGGGCCAGGAAGTTGTGGTTGGGGTTAGCTTCATTGATCATGCGGATGGCGTCGGCCTGGGCTTTCTGCACAGTCAGCAGGGCCTCGGCTTCACCTTCAGCCTCACGGATACGCTGCTGCTTGACAGCTTCGGCGCGCAGGATGGCGGATTCCTTTTCGCCCTCGGCGCGGGTAATGGCAGCCTGCTTTTCGCCCTCGGCCAGCAGGATGGAGGCGCGCTTCTCACGGTCGGCCTTCATCTGCTTCTCCATGGCCTGGCGGATCTCCACGGGCGGCTCAATATTCTTCAGCTCCACGCGGTTGACCTTGATGCCCCAGCGGTCGGTGGCTTCGTCCAGGCTGGCGGTGATCTTGGTGTTGATGGCGTCGCGGCTGGTCAGGGTCTCGTCCAGCGTCATGGAGCCGATGATGTCACGCAGGGTCGTGGCAGACAGGTTCTCGATGGCCTGGATGGGACGGTTGACGCCGTAGGCGTACATCTTGGCATCGAACACCTGGAAGAAGACGACGGTGTCGATCATCATGGTAACGTTATCGCGGGTGATAACGGGCTGCGGGGGGAAGTCTGCGGCTTCCTCTTTCAGCGAAACTTTGCGGGAGATGCGCTCGACGAAGGGCGTGCGGATGTGCAGGCCCGCACCCCAAGTGTCTTTGTAGACACCGAGCCACTCGGTTACGTAGGCGTTGGATTGGGGCACGATGACGATGCAGCGCACCAGCACCACCAGAATGATGATAAGAAGAATGGCAAGGATCCAGATCATGGCAGGGTTCCCCTTTCTTTTTGGCTTTTCTTTTGTTTATTCTACGGACATTGCTTCTGTCACCGGGGTGACCAGCAGAACGGCGCCGTCCACATCGGCTACGCAGATACGCGCGCCCTGTGGGATGGCAACTTCGGCACGGGCCTGCCAATCCAGACCATCGACGCGGACACGGCCCGGCATGCCCGGCTCAATGGCCACCAGCACGAGGCCCTGTTTGCCGATGGTCAGCGGCGAGCCGTTGGTGACCGGCGGCTTATGCTCTTTCCGGTGGCGGGTCAGCGTAGGCACCATAATGGCCAGCGCAACCGCCGATACCACCGCGAACACCGCCGCCTGGATGCCCAGCGAAGATGTAAAGAAACTGGCAAACATAGCCGCCGCCGCACCGATGGCGAACCACACCGACACCAGCGCGGTGGTAGCTGTTTCCACGGCGATAAACGCCACGATGGCCACCAGCCAAAGGATCGTATCAAACCACATACAGGCTGCCTCCTTTCCGGCAGAATCATTTGTGAACACTTTAACATAGTAAAGCACTGCTGTCAAGTCTTGGAACGAAAAAAGACGAAGCAGAAACAAAAAAGGCTCCCTCTCAGAGGGGGCCTTTTGCACGCACCTCTACAACGGGGCGCGTTATAAATAACTCATTTCCTCGCGGCGTTTGCCAGCCAGGTCGGGATTGTCTAGGACGGCCCCGGCACCAAGGGCTACGCAGTCCAGCGGGGCTTCGGCGATGTGCACATCGATGCCGGTCTCGTTCTGGATGAGGGTATCCAGCCCGCGCAGCAGCGCGCCACCGCCCGAAAGCATAATGCCGCGGTCGATGATGTCGCTGGAAAGTTCCGGCGGGGTGCACTCCAGCGTATCCTTGATGGCGTCCACGATGCGCAGCAGGCTTTCGCTCATGGCCTCACGCACTTCCTCAGACCGGATGAGGATATCCTTGGGCAGGCCGTCCACCAGGTTGCGGCCCTTGATCTCCATGCTGGTCTCGGGGTCCTGGGGGCAGGCAGAGCCGATCTCGATCTTGATCTGCTCGGCGGTGCGCTCGCCCACCAGCAGGTTGTACTTGCGCTTGATGAAGGCGATGATGCTCTGGTCCAGCGTGTCGCCCGCACAGCGGACGCTGCGGCTGGACACGATGCCCGACAGGCTGATGACAGCCACCTCGGCCGTGCCTCCGCCGATGTCCACGATCATGCTGCCGATGGCATCGGTGGTGGGCAGGCCCGCACCGATGGCGGCAGCCATAGGCTCCTCGATCACCGTGACTTGGCGTGCGCCCGCCTTGGCGGCAGCCTGGCGCACAGCGCGGCGCTCGACCTCGGTAACGCCGGAGGGCACGCAGATGACCACCCGCGGGTGGGCCAGAATACTGTTGCCGCAGGCCTGGCGGATGAAACTTTGCAGCATGGCGGCGGTAATATCAAAGTCCGCGATGACGCCGTCCTTTAACGGTCGGACTGCCACGATGGACCCCGGTGCGCGGCCGATGACGGCCTTTGCCTCGTGCCCGACGCTGCGGACCCGCAGTTCATCACTGCGCGGGTCCACGGCCACCACGCTGGGTTCCCGCATGATGATGCCGCGGCCTTTCATATACACCAGCGTGTTGGCGGTACCCAGATCAATGCCGATATCCTTGGTAAACATAGCCTGTATTCTCCTGAAAAATGCAGTCAGAGTGTCTTTGAATTTGCCCATGCAGCTCCCACTTTCTTTGGCGGGGCTGTTGGCAAATATTACGCAAATTCGCGCAAAAGCTGTGCCGTGCGGTGGACCGGCAGCCCCATAATGTTGTAATAGCACCCCTCGATGCCCGCGCACCAGAGGGCAGCATGCCCCTGGATGGCATAGGCCCCGGCCTTGTCATACGGCTCCGGCGTGCGGACGTAGGCGCGCAGGTCGTCCTCGACGATGGGCGAGAAATGCACCAGCGTCGTCTCCACGGTAGCGGCCGCGCGGCCGCCCTTGCAGATGCAGACGCCGGTGTGCACCTTGTGGGTGCGGCCGGAGAGTGCCCGCAGCATGCGCAGGGCGTCGGCTTCATCCTGGGGTTTCCCGAACACCTCACCGCCGCAGTCCACCACGGTATCAAAGCCGAGGACGGTATCCGCCGGGTGCAGTTTTGCCACAGCGCGGGCCTTGGCCGAAGCCAGGCTCTGCGCCAGGTGAGCCGGGGTATCGGCGGCGATCTTACCCTCGTCCACATCGCTGGTGATGACGGTATAGTCCGGTGTGATGAGTGCCATCAGTTCGCGGCGGCGCGGGCTGCCGGATGCCAGGATCAATGCCATAGCAGGGTGTCCTTTCGTGTTTGATTATAGCCGGGGCGGGGTGTCGAAGTCTGTTCGTTCCGCTCGAGGCTGGAAAATTTTGGAAATTTCGTTTTTGTGGGTGTCTGCGGGTTATGTTCCGCCGGGTTTACTTGCCGGTGGAGCCAAAGCCACCGGTGCCGCGGCCAGTATCGGAGAGTTCCTCGGCCGCCGCAAACCCGGCCTGCCAGACGGGGGCGATGCACAGCTGGGCCACGCGCTCGCCGGGCTGGATGGTGTAGGCGGTGTCCGACAGGTTGACCATCGGCACACGGAGTTCGCCGCGGTAGTCACTGTCGATGACGCCGACGCCGTTGGCCATGCACAGGCCGTGCTTGATGGACAGGCCGCTGCGGGCGTACACCAGCGCCACGCAGGAGGCATCGGGCAGCTCAATGGCAAGGCCCGTGGGCACCAGCGTGCGCTGCATGGGGGCCAGGGTCAGCGGCTCATCCAGCACAGCGCACAGGTCAGCCGCCGCCGCGCCGGGGGTAGCGTAGGCAGGCACCTGGGCGCGGGGGTCTAGCTTTTTATATTTTACGGTAGGATTCATGGTCGTCTCCTAAACATCAGTTATTGGTATAGTATAGTCCACGGGTGAACTCGCTGTCAAAGGGTTGGGCGGCAAAAAGCTCTGCCAAAATCTGGGCCGTGCGCTGCGGGGTCTCGGTGGTAAAGGCGGCAACGGCCGTATCCACCGGCATCTCCCGCAGGCGGTCGCCCATGTAGAGCGGCACCGGGTTGTATACTGTGCGGATGCCCGCCCCGCCGGGGGCCGAGCAGGTCACGGTAAAGTCACGGCCCTTGCGGTCCCGCAGGGTGCCGCCGCTGCGGCAGGAAGCGCAGTCATGCACATTGCGCAACGGGCAGGCGCGGGTCAGCATCAGCGGAAGGTGGCCGTAGCAGAGGGCCGCAGTAGGTACACCGGGGGCCACCGCCTGCATGGCGGTCAGGGCCGTTTCCGGCTGCAGAAGCATGCCTTGCAGGCCCAGGGACGTATAGCGGGCGGCGCTCATCGGGTTGGTGATGTTCAGGCCCAGGCCGCCATAGAGGGTCCAGCCGTCGGTATAGCGCAGCTGGGCGGGGTTGTTGACCACCGCCCCGGCAAAACCGGCGTCTTTCAACGTGGCCAGACAGGCGGCGGTCTTTGCCTCCAGCTTGCCAAACATAACGCGGGGCAGTTCCAGCAGAGTCTTGCCGCGCCATTCGGCAGGGATGCTGTCGGCTTCAGCGATGGGGAATACCAGCCACTGCAGCTTTTCTACAGAGTCCGCCGGGCACTGGGCCGTGCGGGCAAAGCGGGCCGCCAACTCCGGGATGTGACCTACGCTGTGGGCTGGATAGACGGGCATCTCAAAGGGATGGATAGCGTGGGGCTGTACAACACTGCGCTTTTCCAGCAGCTTGTCCAGCGCCTCGCGGCGCATCTCGTTCCAGGCAGAGCCGGGCAGGAAGCCCAGGCTCCCCTCCCCTGCGTCCACCGTGATACCGGCGGCCGCAAAGGGGGTGCCGCCGGTCTTGTTCAGCGCACGCTCAATTCCGGGCAGCGGGTCCTTCTGGGCGGGCTGCGGCTCGTCAGCGCTGTAAACGTTGACCCTGTTGCCCGCATCATCGGCGACGGTCAGCTTGATGCCGCCATCCTCGACGCCTCCGCTGACGGTGTACTGTACCGGCACCCGCTGCAGTTCTCGGCGGAACAGCTCGCGGGCTTTGGGCGTGGCGGCGCGGGTGGCCGCAGCGTCAGCCTCGGTGCGGACGCCGAACATCCTGCCGTCGTTATGGTTGGTCAGGTAGCCATCGGTGAAGCCGGACCGGGAGAAGATGTCCCGCACCAGCTTTTCATCATAGGGCTGGCCCTCCCGCACGGCACGGCAGGCGGCCACCGCGGCGGCGGCGTATTCGGGCGTGCGCAGACGGCCCTCGATCTTGGCGCTGACCACACCGGCGTCCATCAGTTCCCGGATGTGGGGAATATAATCCATATCTTTCAGGCTCAGGTGGCAGGCTTTGCCGGGCTGGCCGGGGCGCAGGCCCGCGCTGGCATCAAAGGGCAGGCGGCAGGGGCCTGCGCAGGCGCCGCGGTTGCCGCTGCGTCCGCCTAAAAAGGCGCTCATCATGCACTGGCCGGATACGCTCATGCAAAGGGCGCCGTGGACAAATACCTCTACCTCAATAGGGCTGGCGGCACAGACAGCGCGGATCTCTTCCAGCGAGAGCTCGCGGGCCAAGATCACGCGGTCGTAGCCCAAGGCGGCCAGTTCCCGCGCACCCTCGGGCGTGTGGATGCTCATCTGGGTAGAGCCATGCAGGTGCAGCGTGGGGGCGATGGTCTTTACCATCTGGGCCGCAGCTAAGTCATCCGAAATGACGGCATCGGCCCCGGCTTCGGCCACGGCGCGCACGGCATCGGCCAGACCGGGCAGTTCGCGGTCATAGACCAGCGTATTCAGGGTAACGTGTACCTTTACGCCGCGGGCGTGACAGAAACTGACAGCCTCTTTCAGCTCGTCCGGGGTAAAGTTGCCCGCGGTGCGGCGGGCGTTGAATCCCGTAAGGCCCAGATAAACAGCATCAGCGCCGCTGAAAACAGCGGCGCCAAGCATTTCACGGTTACCTGCCGGGGCTAAGATCTCCAGCTTGTTGCTCATGCATCCTCCAGGGGGGTCTGGGCGCGGCGCAGGCGGCGCTCCAGTTCATCAATGCGGCGCTTCAGCGAGGCATTCTCGCGGCGGGTCTCCTCGGCTGCCATCTTGGCGCTGGCGGCATCCTCGAGGTAATCCTTGATCTGACGGCGCATGTTGTCAGCGCTGCCGCTGGCCTTTTCCAGCTCATCACGATAGTTCAGCGCCGTCATCACAGCGGCGGTAGTGATCGAAACCGAGTTTGAGGAAGCCATCAGTTCATTCATATCCAGGTTCAAGCGGTCGGCAAGGTTCTGCATGTAGTCCTCGCTCTCGCTTGTATTGACAACGTAGCTGGACCCGCAGATGTTCAGCCGCACTTTTGAAGTGGCCATGCCCATGATTTGTACTCCTTCCCAAATTGTGTCTAAATTCAGCCCTGCTCCAACCGCGGCTGAAATTTTATGTTAGCTTTATTATAATACAAAACCGGGCGCAGCAAAAGGGCTTTTTTCATAAAAGTCTAAAAAAAGCCGCCAAGCAGGCAATTTTGACTTGCGTAATTTATACTTTTTAGCTATAATCAATAAAGTGGTGTGTTAAAGCAACCGCAAAGTACGCCGTATCCCTGAAACATACGGCGGAAAATGATGGAAAGAACGACTGAAGAAAGTTAGGAGAGAACGATTTGAAATACACAAAGCGTGAGTTTGAGAAGCTCCTGAAAGATAAGTTGACCAGCGAGTGCAATGTCACCCTGGATACTGCTTCCGCCGACCAGATCTATCGCTGCCTGGCTTCTGTCACCCGCCAGATCATGTCTGACCGCCAGAAGCAGTTCCAGTCCAAAGTGCTGGGCCAGGGCAAAAAGCAGGTCTACTACCTCTGCATGGAATTCCTGATGGGCCGCAGCCTGCGTTCCAGCCTGTTCAACCTGGGGCTGAACGAAGTGGCCGAGAGCGTGCTGGCGGATGCCGACATCAAGATCGATACCATTTACGATCAGGAACCCGATGCTGGCCTGGGCAACGGCGGTCTGGGCCGCCTGGCCGCCTGCTATCTGGACGGCATGGCTACTGACTGCATCCCCGGCACCGGCTACTCCATCCTGTATGAGTACGGCATTTTCAAGCAGAAGATCGTGGACGGCTGGCAGCAGGAAACTGCCGACAACTGGCTGCCCGGCGGTCAGGTCTGGATCAAGAGCCATCCCGACCAGGCCCAGGAGATCCGTTTTGACGGCCAGGCTATCGAGACTTGGGAGGGCGGCTTCCACCACGTCAAGTACGAGAATTATAACTCTGTCATCGCCGTGCCCAACGATATGTATGTGGCCGGTTACGGCAGCAACGGCGTTTCCAAGCTGCGTCTGTGGCAGGCTAAGGCCCCCAGCTTTGATATGAGCAGCTTCAACGCCGGCAACTACAACACCGCCATCAGCCAGTCTGCTTCTGCCGAGCTGATCTCCAAGATCCTGTACCCCAACGATAACCACACCGAGGGTAAGATCCTGCGTCTGCGCCAGCAGTACTTCTTCTCTGCCGCGTCCATCGCCGACATCCTGCAGAACCACCTGAATCAGTACGGCACGCTGGACAACCTGCCTGACAAGGTCTCCATCCAGCTGAACGATACCCATCCCACCGTGGCCATCCCCGAAATGATGCGCATCCTGCTGGATGAGTGCAGCTATGAGTGGGATGCCGCCTTCGACATCTGCCGCAAGGTCTTCGCTTACACCAACCACACTGTCATGAGTGAGGCTCTCGAGAAGTGGAACGCCGACATCTTCCGCTCCACCCTGCCCCGTATCTGGCAGATCGTCTGCGAAATGGACCGCCGCTGCCGCGCCGAGCTGGCCCAGGCATTCCCCGGTGACCAGGGCAAGATCGACTACATGGCTATCATCGGCGACAACCAGGTGCGCACCGCCAACATCTGCGCTTACACCTGCCACGCTATCAACGGCGTTTCCAAGCTGCACAGTGAGATCATCAAGGACAGCGTTTTCCACGATTACTTCTTGTTCAAGCCCAACGCCTTCAAAAACGTTACCAACGGCATCGCTTACCGCCGCTGGCTGCTCTGCTCCAACCCCGGCCTGACCCACCTGCTGGAAGAGACCATCGGCGACGGCTTCAAGACCGATGCCTCTGAGCTGAAGAAGCTGGAGAAATTTGTGGATGACAAGAGCGTGCAGGAGGCTGCCGCCAAGGTCAAACGCGAGAACAAGGTCATCTTCGCCAACTACCTGCAGAAGTCTACCGGCCAGGTCATCGACCCCGATTCTATCTTTGACTGCCAGGTCAAGCGTATGCACGAGTACAAGCGCCAGCACCTGAACGCCCTGAACATTGCGGCCGAGTACCTGTACCTGAAGAGCAACCCGAACGCTGAGTTCACCCCCAAGACCTACATCTTCGGTGCCAAGGCTGCCCCCGGCTACTACATGGCCAAGCAGATGATCCGCATGATCTGCAAGCTGGGCAAGCTGATCGACGAAGATCCCGCTGTGCGCGGCAAGCTGCGCATCGTCTATCTGGAGGACTACTGCGTCAGCCTGTCTGAGCGCCTGATGCCCGCCTCCGAAGTTTCCGAGCAGATCTCTCTGGCTGGCACCGAGGCTTCCGGTACCGGCAACATGAAGTTCATGCTGAACGGTGCCATCACCCTGGGCACCCTGGACGGCGCCAATGTGGAGATCGCCGATGCCGCTGGCCACGAGAACGAGATCATCTTTGGTATGCTGACCCCCGAAGTCAACGCACTGAAAGGCATGGGCTACCATCCGCAGGCATTCATCTCTGATGATAATGTTGCCATGGCAGTTCTGGATATGCTGGAAAAGGGCTGGAACGGTGAGAACTTCAGCGAGATTACCAACAACCTGCGCAACTCTGACCCGTACATGGTCCTGGCTGACTTCAAGGATTACCGCCGTGCCCAGCACACCGTGCAGGAACTGTACAAGCAGAAGCAGACCTGGAACCGTATGAGCCTGATGAACATCTCCAACGCCGGCATCTTCTCCGCCGACCGTTCCATCATGGATTACTCCCGCGATATCTGGGGCGCTACCCCGGTTAAATAATCTGCCCAAAGCAGAGCTTTAACCGCAGTGCGGGCGTGTGTGCAGCTGTGAACGTACACGCGCTGCCCGTACAATAAAATAAACGAACAGCCGCGATCCCGGCCGCCGACTTGAATTTGCCGGCGCCAGTGGGTCACGGCTGCTTTTGTACACTTGTTCAATGTGAGGATTGATTTGTTTGCCTGAACAACCAACGCATACTTTTTTTAACTCCCGCTGTGCGGAGTATAAAACACCGTTTGGCGCAGTTCCGGCGGGGCAGACCGTTACCTGGCGGTTGACTGTGCCGGAAAGACTGGGCTATGTGGACCCACACCTGGTGCTGACCAAAGACCGCGAAGACCCCGTGCATTACCGCATGGATTTTGACGGCCAGACCCCCGGCGTAAACCATTTTGTGTTCCAGCTGGCCCCCACCACATCGGGATTGTATTTTTACCACTTTGACCTGTACACGGATTTCCGCAAGATTTATCGCACCGCCAACGGGGAAGGTGAGCTGACCTGGGTGAATGGCCTGGATTGGCAGCTGACGGTGTACGAGCCGGACTTCAAGACCCCGGACTGGATCAAAGACGGTACGATGTACCAGATCTTCCCGGACCGCTTTTATGAGGGCGTACCCAACAAGCCGCTGCCCTTTGCGGACCGCATTTACCGTCCGGATAAAACCGGCGAGCCGTATTTTTGGCCCAATGAGCAGAGCGAAGGCTACCTGAACATGGACTATTACGGCGGCGATTTTGTGGGCATCCAGCAAAAGCTGCCTTACCTGGAAGAGCTGGGCATTACCTGCATTTACCTGAACCCCATTTTTGAGGCCCACGCCAACCACCGCTACAATACGGCCAACTACCTGAAAGCCGATCCACTGCTGGGCACCAACGAGGATTTTGCCGCCCTGTGCGCCGAGGCCAAAAAACACGGCATCCGCATTATTCTGGATGGCGTGTTCAGCCACACCGGTTCGGATTCGCTCTATTTTAACCGCGAAGGCCGCTATGGCCCCGGCGGCGCTTACCGTGACCGCAATTCGCCCTACCGCAGCTGGTATGACTTCGATTCCGGTTATGTCGGCGGCTACCGCAGCTGGTGGGGCTTTGAGACCCTGCCCGAAGTGGAGGAGGAGGACCCCTCTTACGGCAACTTTGTCTGCGGCAAGGGTGGCGTGATTGATACATGGCTGGGGCTGGGGGCTTCCGGCTTCCGGCTGGATGTGGCGGATGAACTGCCTGATGATTTTATCGAAAAGATCCGTGCCGCCGTCAAAGCCCACGGCGAGGACAAGCTGCTCATCGGCGAAGTGTGGGAGGACGCCACCACCAAGGAAGCGTTCGACCACCGCCGCACCTACCTGCGCGGCCATGGGCTGGATGCCACCATGAACTACCCGTTCCGCAATGCAGCCGTGGCTTTTGCCCGCGGCGAGGATGCCAGCGCAGTGGGGGAGCAGATCATGTCCATCTGCGAAAACTATCCCAAACCGGCGCTGGACTGCGCAATGAACTTCCTTTCCACCCACGATACCGAGCGCGGTATTACCGCCATTGCAGGCGAACCCGCCAATGGCCGAGACCGTTACTGGCAGAGCAAGCGCATGATCCCCGGCGACCGCATTGATGATGCCCTGCGCCGCGTGCTGCTGGCTTACGCCATGCTGTACACCCTGCCCGGCGTGCCCTGCGTGTATTATGGCGATGAGATCGGGATGCAGGGCTACCGCGACCCGTTCAACCGCGCATATTTTGACTGGAACTCTACCGAGCGCCGCCTGCGCGTGCCGCTGGCCAACCTGGCCCGCCTGCGCCGCAGCT
>OGXX01003419.1_pt1 | contig 13237 bp, 8 predicted proteins | sample 1576301 | NCBI WGS metagenome assembly OGXX01 (sample SAMEA3541469, study PRJEB24748) | human gut metagenome | biome: human gut; feature: human-associated habitat; material: faeces | place: China | collected 2012
GATGATCTTCGGTATCCTGACCATGGTCATTACAGCAGATACCAAGGAACAGCTGGATATGGATACGGATGCCGTTCTTTCTACCGCCCGGAAGCGCATGTGTCAGATGGCGATCCTCAAGTATCAGCAGATGGATGGCCTGAACACTGTGCTGCCCATTGGCACCCGGAAGCTCAACGCCTTCCGCACTCTGACCACGGAAAGCCTTGCGGTGTTCATGCCCTTTAAGGTCCAGGAAATCATGGACAAGGGCGGTATCTACTTTGGAGAAAACGCCATCTCCCACAACCTCATCATGTGCAACAAGGAGAATCTGCTGAACCAGTCCGCATTCCTGCTGGGTGTCCCCGGCTCCGGCAAGTCCTTCTCTGCCAAGGAGCTGATGACCTTCCTGATGTTGAACACCGAGGACGACATTCTGGTCTGCGACCCCGAAGGCGAGTATGCCCCTCTGGTAGAGGCCATGGGCGATATGGGTTCTGTGATCCACATCTCCGCAGGTGGGCGGGACCGACTCAACGCCATGTACATGGTAGACGGCTACGGAGAGAACAACCCCATTGTGGTCAAATCCGAGTTCATCATGTCCCTGATCGAGCAGATCGACAAGAAGGGTGTCGGCCCCCAGCACAAGTCTATCATTGACCGGTGCATCACCATGGTCTACCGCAATGCCGCTTTCTCCGGCACTGTGCCCACCCTCTGCACCTTGCGGGATACCCTGCTGGAGCAGCCGGAGCCGGAGGCCAAACAGATTGCCCTTTCTCTGGAACTGTACACCACCGGCTCTCTGGACATCTTCGGCAAGCAGAGCAATGTGGATCTGGACAAGCGGGTGGTGGTATTCGACATTCACGGTCTGGGCGCGCAGCTGAAGCCCACCGGCCTGCTGGTCATCACGGATACCATGCTGAACCGTGTGACCCAGAACTGGAAGAAGGGCAAGCGAACCCATGTATTCATCGATGAGTTCCACGTTGTTTTTGAAAACGAGTTCTCCGCTGCCTTTTTCAACTCCGCATGGCGGCAGTTCCGAAAGCGCAACGCCTTCCCCACTGCCATTACCCAGAACGTGGAATATCTGCTGGATTCTGTGCAGGCCAGCACCATGCTTTCCAACTCCGAGTTCATCGTCATGCTGAACCAGGCAGCATCTGACCGGGAGAAGTTGGGTAGGCTCCTGAACATCTCCAATGAGCAGATGAACTACATCACCAATGTGGAAGCCGGTTCCGGCCTCATTAAATACGGCAGCGCTCTCGTGCCTTTCATCAACCGCTTCCCCAAGAACACAAAGCTCTACCAACTCATGACAACGCGCCCCGGTGAGGGACGGTTTGCCGGTCAATCCTGACAGGAGGGCAAACCATGCCGGAAATCAAGACGAAACATAAAAGTCAACCGGTATTGAACACTGCCCAACAGCATATGCAGCGCAGTTTTGTCCGCGCCAAGCAGGAACAAGCAGCGCACCGGCAGTTGGAACATTCGGATTCTCCCAGCAATTACGCAGAGGAAAAAGTCTCCCGGACGGCAGGGGATGCCGTTCGGGATGCGGGGTCATTATTGCAGCATGAAATTTGTTCTGTTCGTTACCGTGACAGCGCCCCGGAATCCGCGGTGTCTGCGGAAAACGCCGGTCAGCAGGAAGTCATACAGGAGGTTTTCCAAAATCGTCGGGAAGTACGTGGCAGAGCTGCGCGAGATGCCGCCACCATGGCCCGCTGGAGCATTCCCCCGGAGAGCTCGTGGGGGTATTTGCGATACAGCGTCCCCGGCTCCGGCAGTTCCGCATCCGCCATGGCCTGTAAGGCCCGGGCTCGACGCTCCTCGGCGCTCAGCTTGGTGTGGACCACCAGGGCCTCCTCCACCTGGGGCCCGATCCGCATCACCGGGTCCATGGAGGTCATGGGCTCTTGAAAGACCACAGCGATCTCCTTGCCCCGCAGCGCCCGGACCGTCTCCCGGGAGGCCTGGAGCAGGTCCAGCCCCTGAAAGAAAATGGCGCCGGAGAGTTCCGTCTTGGCGTGGCTCAGCAGCCCCGCCAGGGCCATGGCGGTCACCGTCTTTCCGCTGCCGGACTCGCCCACCAGACCCAGAATCTCCCCTTCATCCATGTGCAGGGAGATTCCCTTCACCGCCTCCCGCCCTTCCGGCGCGTTGCGGAAGCGAATGTGGAGGTCTTGAATGTCTAACATGCCCGTCCCTCCCTCTCAGCTTCTCCGGCGCTGCTGGAGCCCTTCCGTCAGCAGGCTCAGCCCCAGAATCATCAGTACAATGGCCAGGCCCACAAACAGGGCATACCAGGGCGCCCGGCCCAGATAGGTCTGGGCCTCCGACAGCATTCGCCCCAAGGAGGCGTCCGGGGGCTGCACCCCCACCCCCAGATAGCTCATGCTGGCCTCCGCCAGCACCGCGTTGTTAAAGCCGATGGCCACAATGGGCAGCAGCACCTGCACCGTGTTGGGGAGGATATGCCGGAAGATAATCCGCAGGTGGCTGGCCCCCATGAGCCGGGCCGAGGCCACATAATTCAGATTCCGCTCCTTGGCCACCTCCCCCCGCACCACCCGGGCAAAGGAGGGGATGAACAGAATGCCCAAAATTAAGATGATCTGATACTTGCCCATCCCAAACACATTGATGAGCACCAGCGCCAGCAGAATGCTGGGAAAGGCTGTGATGGCGTCGCACACCCGCATGAGCACCAGGTCCGCCGCCCCGCCGAAATATCCGGTAAGGCAGCCGATCACCGTCCCGATGATCCCGCCAATGAGCACGACACACAGGGCAATAAGGAACGTACTCCCCGCCCCCTCCATGACCCGTGAGAGAATATCCCGGCCAAAATTGTCCGTGCCCAAGGGATGGGCCAGACAGGGGGCCAAAAACTTGTCCGCGCCGGACATTCCCGTGGTGTCATAGGGGGTCCAGACATAGCCCACTAAAATGAGCACCGCCATGACGCCCACAATCACGCCGCCGATGAGCAAAAAGAAATTGGGATGGGGCTTTCTTCCCCCCGCCGGATTCCGCTGGGCTTTCTTCGGCGCTTTTCCGTCTCTTGCCAGAAGCACATTCCTTCCCTCCCCTCTGTGTCTTGTCTCTCTTGGGGCAGGCCCCGGGGGTTATTGGATTCTGACCCGTGGGTCCATATACTGGTACAGGATGTCCGCGATAAAGTTGACCACCACCACCCACACGGCCAGCAGTACCACCACCGCCTGGGCCACCGGGAAGTCCCGGCTGCCAATGGAGGCCAACAGGAGCCGGCCAATGCCCGGCACCGCAAACACCTGCTCCACCACAATGCTCCCCGCCACCAGTTCCGCCGCGGTCACCGCCAAAAAGGCAATGACGGGGATCATGGCGTTGCGCAGGGCATGCTTTTTCAGGGCATCCACCCGGGTCCGCCCCCGGCTGAAGGCGGTACGGATGTAATCCTTGTTCATCTCATCCAGGATGGAGGAGCGCAGCATTTTAACGGTCATCGCCATCCGGGACAGGGCCACCGCCAGGGCCGGGAAGAGCATGTAGAGGAAAAATTGCCCCGGGCTGTCTGCAAAGGACACAAAATTTCCCGGTACAAACACCCGCAGGGTGATCCCGAAGACAAAGCACAGCAGGATGCCCACAAACACCGGCGGAATGGACATACAGATCTGATTGACCACCGTGATGATCCGGTCCAGCCTGCTCCCCTCCCGCCGGGCCGTGGCAATCCCCAGGGGGAAGGAGGCCGCCACCGTGATGGCGAAGGCCAGCAGCACCAGGGCCGCCGTGGCCGGCAGCTTCTCCAGCACCATGTCCTTGACCGGCAGGTTGTAGCTGTAAGACTCCCCCCAGTCTCCCTGGACGAAATCCGCCACCCACCGGCCATACCGAACCAGCACCGGGTCGTCCAGTCCCATCTCTTCCTCCAGCTGCGCCACCTTTTCCGGGGTGGCGTTGGTCCCCAGCATACTGGTGGCCGGGGACCCGGGAATCACCTGAAAGGCCAGGAAGGCGAGAAGGGAAACAATGAACAATGTAATAATGAGAGTGAGGAGCTTGCGCAAAATATATTTCATCCTCTCGCCCTCCTTTCTCTTTCAGGCATGGCCCAGGGGGCCGGATTCGTTAAACGGACTGGACATAGTGGACGGTAGACAGGTCCATCACGTACAGGGGATAGAACTGATACCCGTCCAGGTCAGACTTGATGAGCACAAAGTCCGCCAGGTCCTGGATATAGACATTGGCCGCGGTCTCCGTGAGCAGTTTGGCCGCCTGCTTGTACAGCTCGGTCTGCTCCGCGTCGTCGGTGGTGGTATTGGCCTTTTCCATGATCGCATCGTACTCGGGGTTGTCGTAGTTGATCATGTTGTTCTCATTGTCGCTCATCCAGCGGTTGAGCAGAGCGCCGGCGCTGAGGGTAGCGGCGTCAAAGCCCACCACGGTGCTCTCAAAGTCCCGTCCCATGTAGGTCTCCGAGAGCCAGGTCTCCCATTCCACCGGGTTGATGGTGGCGGTGATCCCCACCTGGGCCAACTGCTCCACCAGCACCTCTGCCACATTCATGTGGGGGGTGTAGTTGGAGGGCACGGTGATGGTCATGGAGAACCCGTCCTCGTACCCGGCCTCCTTCAGCAGCTGTTTTGCCTTCTCCACATCATAGGTGTAGTAATCAGACAAGCTCTCATCGAAGTACTTGGTAAAGGCCGGATAGATGGAGGAACCCAGCTTCTTGCCATGGCCCTCCCCGGTGAGGTTCAGGATCTCCTCCACATTCACCGCGTAGCACATGGCCTGTCGGACCTTCTCATTGTCAAAGGGCTCCACATCATTGTTCAGGTACAGGGCCTGGACCAGGTTCATGGTACCCTCCAGCGTCTTGTAGGCGCCGCCGCTGACCGTGTTCACCTGGTCAATGGTCAGGTGGAAGGCCATGTCCACCGACTCCGCGCTCAGGGCGGACATAAGGGCGTTGGCGTCCTCATAGATCTTGAAGGTCACCTGGTCCAGGTAGGCCTTCTCGCCCCAGTAGTCGCCGAACTTCTCCAGAACCAGGTTCTCCTGCACAGAGCGGGAGACAAACTGGAAGGGGCCCGTCCCCACCGGCGCGGTATCCTGCTGGTCATACGCCGCCGGGACAATGTACACCATGCCCACATAGCTCAGGAAGTCCGGGTTGGCTTCCGACAGGGTGATGGTGACGGTGCTCCCCTCGGCGGAGATGTCCTCCACAGAAGAAAGCGCCGCGGCCAGGGCGGTGTCCACCGTGGTCTCGGCGCAGGTTTCAAAGGAATAGATCACGTCCTCGGCGGTCACAGCTTCCCCATTGTGGAAAAGCACCCCTTCCCGCAGGGGGAAGGTATAGGTCAGGCCATCCTCCGACACAGTACTGTCGGATGCCACCGCCGGCACATACTCGCCGCTGACATTGGGCTTGACCAGGCCCTCGTAGACGTTGAATAAGACCTCTCTGGTTCCTGCTGCCGTCATCTGATACGGGTCAAGACTGTCTCCCAGGTCTTGAGAAATTCCGACCACCAGCTCACCGCCGGTGACCGGCTCTCCGGAAGAGCTCGTTCCATTGCTGCCGATCCCGCCTGCTTCCTCAGACTTCTCGTCTCCGCAGGCGCAGAGTACAGTGGTCAGAAGCAGGGCCGACAGGAAAAGTGCGAAAATACGTTTTTTCATGAACTTCTCCTTCCGCCGCGTTTTCCCCGCGGCGTTACAACAAAAATAGCATCTCCCATTATTAAATTGTCGGTTGCAGTGTACCACCCTTTGCCCCAAATTACAAGAAAAACTTTTTTCCGCGGGCCATTTTTTTGCGGCTCTCCCTGCTCAGACCCTATTTTTGTCTTGCGGACGCCGGCATCGTGCAAAAGCTGCGCACCCGGAAGCTTGAAACTCTATTGTTTCTAATCTCATCATTCCATCGACACATCGTTTTCTCCCTCAAATCTAATTCCCCTACTTTCTTAATCTATCGCACAGCGGCAGCAATTCTTCGATTTTGGCAACGATGCGATACTGCTCCTCAAGAGGAGGAATTGCTATAATTACATTTCGGATAGCATCAATCGATATGCTTTCCTGGGCAGTTGCTTTCTTGTGTTTTGTCAATTCGGCATATCCGTATGTGCTCTTTAAGTACCACAAAACATATTCTTCCAGCACAAAAGTTTGTATGTCAGAATTAAGCAGTTCTATTTTACCAACATTAGAGCCAAGATGCGCTTTGAATGATCCATCAAATATTGCAATATTTCCGATTGTACCGACATAAGGCGTCAGCAGACACTTCTTTGCTATTTGGCTGCGAGGCAGTTCATCCGAAATGCTTTTGGGGATATAGCTCTCAAAAGAAAGAACTAATTTTCCGTTTTGAACATTTTTCCCCTTAAATAATGGAATTCCATCTGCGACGAGGTTATCAGCAATATATTTCGTATATTCAAATCCAGCCAACTTTGTAACAAACGCAATATCATCAATATAGCAGACCTTCCAAGGCTGCGGAAAATCAAACGGAATAGCTGCCTCAGAAATAGGCTCTAAAGCTCTTGTTTTCTTCAGCCTACCATCCTTGATTAGGTTCTTCTTGTACACTTGGATCTGCTGGTACAGTTCCTCGCCGGTGCCTTCTTCGGTTCGCTGCTCCACCAGCTTACCCTGAATGGCATATTGCAAGATGGACTTCTTCATGTCCTCCGGGAACTTGGCGTTAAACTGCTCCAGCTTTTCATAGGCAACAGCATAGCGGTCAACCAGAAGGAGGAGTTCCTCAATCTTCGCTACAATGCGTTTTTGCTCGGCAAGAGGAGGGAGTGGTACAACTTGGTTTTTAACAGTATCTCCTGTAATAGCAACAAAAGTTGTTCCTGTTGCTTTTTTTATAAAAGCATTCTTGAAGCACCTGAGCCAATTGAGTGTAAATTTTTCATTCATTCCACCCAGTGGTACAACATCACACAGTCCTCTACCAATGCAAAGTTTTCTATTAGTTATATTTACAATACCGACAGGTGCTCTCACACATAGTAAAACCGAATTAGGCTCAGCAATTTTTTGGGGAGCATTTGTAGTTTGCGGTGATTTACCTATATAGTCCTCTCCGAAATAAACTTTCCCTTGATGAAATTCCATACCATCAGGACTTTCAGAAACACTTTTCCCATCTGGTGATTGTCCCATGATCAAGTTGAAAATATTTCCCAATCGTGTCCACTTCCAGCTCTCCGGAATATCAAAAGGAATTTCATCTTCGGAAATCTCCGCCAATGGTTTTCCCTTTTTGATTTTCTTTTCCTGTATCAGCCGTTGCCTCTCTGCCTGAATCTGCTGATACAGTTCCTCGCCAGTGCCTTCTTCTGGTCTCTGCTCCACCAGCTTGCCTTGTATGGCATACTGCAAAATGCTCGCTTTCAACTGTTCCGGTGTCATTCAATTACACCTCCCGGCAGCAGGGCTTCCAGTTCCGCCAGCACCTTGTCGATTTCCGCATTGAGGGTGGTTCTTCTCTCCTGATACTCTCGGATGGTATCCAGCGGATCAAGGATTTCTTCTTCCTCATGGGGATAACCGCACAGATCGATGTTACAGCCCTGTTCGTTCAGCAGATACTCTGCGGTAAACTTCTGCGCCTTGAAGTTTTCGCCATCTGGAATTTCCTTTCGGTCATTCCACCAGGCAATGCAATCATCAAAATGTTTCAGCTCCATGGGCTTCGTCTTGGAGAAGTGCTTTCTGTCGGACGGAATATCCACCCGATAAAACCATGTCTCTGTGGTCGGCTTGGTGTTGTCAAAAAACAGCAGATTGGTGGTGATTGAGGTGTAAGGGCTGAACACAGAGCCGGGCAGCCGGACAACCGTGTGCAGATTGAACTGGGAAATGAGCTTCTTCTTGATGTTCACCTTGGCGTTGTCCAGACCGAACAGGAAACCGTCCGGCACGACAACAGCAGCCCTGCCCTTCTTCTTCAAGCGGTACATGATGACTGACATAAAAAGGTCTGCGGTCTCGGCGCTTGCCAAATCGTCAGGGAAGAAGCCCTGAATGGACTTGTCCTCATGCCCGCCGTAGGGCGGGTTCATCAGGATCACATCAAACTTGTCCTCGTCCGTGTAGTCCAGCAGATTGTGTTTCAGCGAGTTCATGTGGTAGATATTCGGAACCTCAATGTCATGCAGCAGCATATTGGTCACGCACAGCAGATAGGGAAAGGGCTTCTTCTCAACGCCATAAATGCTGTCATCAAGCTGCTTCTGCGCGGTGGTGTCCGTTACCTGCCCCGAGAGCTGCCCCAGCCACGAAGTGATAAATCCACCGGTGCCGCAGGCGAAGTCTGCCATCTTTTCGCCCAGCTGCGGCTTTATCATCAATGCCATAAACTCGGTGACTGCTCTCGGCGTGTAAAACTCACCGGAAGAACCGGCAGATTGCAGCTCCCGCAAAATCTCCTCATAGACAAAGCCAAAAGCGTGGCTTTCCTTCACATCGTCAAATGCAATCTCGTCAATGACATCAATGACCTGACGAAGATAAACGCCGTCCTTCATATAGTTGTTGGCGTCCTCAAAGGCGGATTTGACAATGGCTTTCTTAATTGGCGTATCGGGTGTCACCTTGATCCCCTCATAGAGAACCGCATCCCCGTCCTTCACATCATTGCCTTTCAGCACCGGGAACAGAATGTTGTTGACGAAGTTCAGCAGCTTGTCCCCCGTCATGGCGTGACCGTTGCTGTCGGCTTTTGCCCAATTTCTCCATCGCAATGCTTCGGGAATGATGGATTCGTAGTCGTCCTCGTTCAGCTCCCAATCATCTTCCTTTGCGTCATAGACTTTCAGAAAGAGCATCCACACCATCTGCTCAATTCTCTGGGCGTCACCATTGATCCCTGCGTCCATACGCATAATATCTCTGATGCGTTTTATAAATCCTGACTGCATCGCCATATTAAACTACCTCAAATTCATAGATACTTTCTTCCAGCTCCCTGATGGCTGCTTCGTACTGCGCCTTGCCGCCAAACAGCTTGACGATCTTTGCGGGCTTCCCAAAGTTCGCAAAATCGGCAAGGGACAGAACCTTAATATCCTCAACCTCGGTAATGCCCTGATTCATGTACTTATCCAAAAGGATACCCAGAACCGCCTGCGCTTCGGCAGAATACTTGCTGAAGAAGTCTTTTTTCTTCACCTTGCTGGCCCGTTCTTCGCGGGTCAGCGGCTTTTTGCCGTATGCCACATAGCAGATGAAATCGAAATCGTCCACATCTTCCATCCCTTGGTCTGCCTTCAACGCTTTGAGGTCAATGCCCATCGCCGTGAAAGATTCCTCAATGGTTTTCTTCTTGTCCGACGCTTTCCACTTGCGGATAAAATCGGACAGGGAAGCGTATTCACCCTTGATATTGGTTCTGGTGTAGTCGATAATATCCTCCTGCTTAAGCAGCTTGCCATTCGCATCATAGACAGAAACGGTCTTATTGATAATCTTTACCTTGCAGCCGTCCCTGTCCACGATGGGCGTTTCCACAGGATCATCGGGAGGATTCTTCCCACCACCGCCGTGGCCGCCGCCCTTTGGCTTGGCGCCGCCATGCTCAAAACCCTCGTGCTGCTCAACCGGACCGTCCCACTCAGGGTCGGTGAACAGCCTTGTCACATTCCGAAAGTCCATCACGACAAAGTGTGTCTTGCCCTCCTTTTCTCGGATACGGGTTCCTCGTCCGATCATCTGTTTGAACGTGGTCATGCTCTCCACAGTCTTATCAAGAACAATGAGCTTGGTCATCTTGCAGTCTGCGCCGGTGGAAAGCAGTTCCGATGTGGTTGCAATCACGGGATATGGTTCGGATACAGAGATGAAATAGTCAAGTTTGGACTTGCCGTACACATCTGAGCCGGTAATTCTCACGCAATAGTCCGGATTCTCCTTCACCATATCCTGATTGTCGTTGACAAGGGCAATTTTCATGCGCTCTGCATGGTCTTCGGAAGCGCAGAACACGATGGTTTTCTGCATTCTGTCGGTGCTTTTCAGATATTCCGTGATCTCTCTGGCGACCTCATCAATACGGTCTTGGAGAATGATGGTGTAATCATAATCCCGGTTGTTGTAAATTCGGTCTTCAATGACATTGCCAAAAATATCGGTCTGTCCCTGGTATGGTCTCCAGCCGTCTCCGATGTTGGTTGTAATATTGATGACCTTAAACGGGGCAAGGAAGCCGTCCTCAATCCCCTGTTTTAAGCTGTAAATATAAACCGGCTCTCCAAAGTAGTCGATATTGGATACCTTTTCACTCTCCTTCGGGGTGGCGGTCATTCCGATCTGCGTTGCCGAAGTAAAATACTCCAAAACCCTACGCCAGTTGCTGTCCTCCTTGGCACTGCCGCGGTGACACTCGTCTACAATAATAAGGTTGAAATATTCTGCCGGTATCTGCCTGAAATGTTCTTCGTCATTCTGCCCTACCATCTGATGGTAGAGGGCAAAATTCACTTCATGGGAAGCAATCTTGCTCAGGCATTCCTTATCGGAGAAGTCCACCTTGTAGATGGTCTTTTCAAGGGGGGCGAAGTCCTGCAAAATGCTTTGGTCAACCAGAATGTTCCGGTCTGCCAGATATAAAACCCTCTTTTTTAGGTCAGAACGGAGCAGCCGATAGACAATCTGAAACGCTGTATAGGTCTTGCCGGTTCCGGTAGCCATAACAAGCAGCAATCTCTGCTGTCCTCTTGCGATTGCTTCCACCGTTCTGTTCACAGCGTTTCGCTGATAATATCTTGGCGGATACGTGCTTTGAGATGAATAATACGGCTGGGTAACAATTTTCTTTTCCAAGGCAGAAATGCCCTTGCCGCCATTCAACTCCGCATAGTAGCGTGCAATCAGCTCGTCCTGTGTCGGAAATTTTTCCAATGCAATCTGCTGTTCCTGCCCGGTCAGGAAATCATGCTCATAGAACGCGTCGCCGTTTGACGAATATGCAAACGGCAAGTCCATCATCTGAGCGTATGTCATCGCTTGCTGCAATCCATGAGATACAGAGTGGTTGTTGTCCTTTGCTTCCACAACGGCAATCGGCTTGCCATCGTTTAAGTACAGCAAATAATCGGCAAACTTGGGTTTGCTGCGAACCACGATATTGCCCCTGATGTTGATGCGGCCATCTGTGATTCTGGTCTCCATCGTGATATGACCTTTCCAACCTCTCTGAATGGCCGGAGTTATGAAGTTTAACTTGATGTCTTCTTCGGACATCTGTTTTTTGCCCAATATCGTCATAGCAAAACCTCCCAATTCATTCTTCGTGCTGGCTATTCTCCGGTCGTTTCGAGAATATTTTCTATATGGCAGTCCATTACCTCCCAGATACGAAGCAGAACATCTGTGGTAATGTTGTCCCCTTTGCCGAGCTTTGCAAGGGAAGCAGAGCGAATGCCGGCTTTTTTCTCTCTTGATCTATAAGCCTCTTCCAGAGCTTATTGCAACTGATACGCGCCATCGGAAGCTTCCCAACCAATTCCGTTAATATTTCTTATATTATACCAAAAATCCACAAATTCCTCCACTGGTTTCGCAAATTAAATATTTTGTGATAGAGACAATAAAAATCGTATTCTGTTTTCCTGATCGCAAAAGAAGCGGCCACCGACTATTGAACACTCGGTGGTCGCTTCTACGGACTCCGTTCATCGTTTCGCCAATACTCCAGAATTCCTCAGAGCACGCCAAAATGCCTCAGTGCATCCATAATGGCCGCTTCCTTTTCCGGCGGGCACTGCGGCGCTTTGGCATCTTCCTTCTTCGACAGATGATAGTCTTGGCCAGCCTCCAACCCGCACTTCCGCTTGACCTGGGAGATATGCAGGGACGATACCTTCAAGCCAGTATGCTCCAGTACATACGCTTTGATCTCGTCATAGATGACTTTGCTCTCCGCCGCAGTCAAATCCAGCTCATCTCAATTCAACTCCACCTCGATATGCTACTTAGTATTTGAGTTTGGACAACAGGCACACCGTCTCGACAGTTGTTTCAGTTTCCAAGGGAAGTTCTTTCACTTCCTCACCATCAACAGGCACAGGAAAATTGAATACGATCTTCTTTATCCAGCTTCCGTCTTTCCTTTTCTCCGGGAACATCTCAATTCGCTCGATAAAGGCCTTCATAAACTCCTTCTGCTCCGCTTCCGTTGCGGAATGGTAGACTTCATCAAATGCCAGCAACAAGCGATAGATATTGTCTCCGGAAATCTTCTCCTGCTGGATGCTGCGGATCTGACTTTGCAATTCGCCAATCTGAACTTCGATTTCCTCTATGGTGTCATACTGCTCATCATAGCGGCGCTGCAAGTCCAAAATCTTTCTGTCATAGTGGGCATCATTGATGTCCAAGGTATCCATCTGACGCTCCAAGCGGCTTTTCGTTCCAAAGGCTTGCTTTAGCCGCCCTTGTAGGACAGCAATCTGCCGTTCCATATCTTCTGTATCAACTGCTGTTCCGATTTTCGCCTGAATCGCTTCTACAAACCGTGGATTGTTGACCATAGCGGAGATAACCTTCGCCACAAATTTGTTGATTTCCGTCTGCTCGATATTCAGACGGAAACTGCACTCATGCCCGGTAGGTGTTACCGTATTTTTGCAGTAGTAATAATACCGTGTTTTCTTGTCCTTGCTGTGCGCCTTGGCGATATTGCCGTACATACTCTTTCCGCAGCATGGGCATTTCAAGATACCGGACAGGATGTGTGCGTGGTCTGGATTGTTAACCTTTTCCCGCTTAAAAGAATTGATCTTGCGCTTTTCCTGTGCCAGATACCAATCCTCTTCGGAAATGATAGCTTCGTGTTGTCCTTCATAAACCGGGAACTCCGACTGCTCAACCACGTGCATCTCGTTTCTTGTACCCTGTTTCTTTTCTGTTCTTCGTCTGCCGTAAGCAATCTTTCCCATATAAACAGGATTGTACAATACATTTTTCACAAAATCTCTTGAAAATCCCGGAATGGTATTATTCTGTCTTAGTTTCTTAGTATAACCATTGCGGTTCAGATATTTTGCAACTCCTGCAACACCCTCATTAGTGTGAATGTAGCGGTCATAAATGACACGAATTACTTCCACTTCATCCTCTGCAATGACAAGGTTTCCATTTTCCAGTTTGTATCCATATGGAGCGAAACCGCCGTTCCATTTGCCCTCACGAGCCTTTTGCTCACGTCCTGCCA
>OGXX01003432.1_pt1 | contig 13201 bp, 9 predicted proteins | sample 1576301 | NCBI WGS metagenome assembly OGXX01 (sample SAMEA3541469, study PRJEB24748) | human gut metagenome | biome: human gut; feature: human-associated habitat; material: faeces | place: China | collected 2012
ACAGCGATTTGTGCGCAAGCGCCCATCGCTGTCCTCACTATGCGCGGCTCATTGCTCGCGTAAACTCTCCAGTTACAATATTAAATCCCTTGTTGTATTTTTCTCCAGAATCGGTATGATAGATACAAGTGAGGAAATATTTATGTTCAATGTGGAAGAAGAGTTAAAAAAGCTCCCCCGCAAGCCGGGAGTGTATATCATGCGGGATGACAAAGATGTCATTTTGTATGTGGGAAAAGCAATCAACCTGCATAATCGTGTAAGGTCTTATTTTCGTGAAAATATCGGCAGAGGTCCGGCCATTGACCAGATGGTGTCGCTGATCGCCCGATTTGAATATATTGTGACGGATTCGGAACTGGAAGCATTAGTGCTGGAGAATAACCTGATCAAGGAGAATTCGCCGAAGTATAACACGCTGTTAAAGGATGACAAGACCTATCCCTATATCAAGGTGACAGTGGGAGAGGATTATCCCAGGATCCTGTTTTCCCGTACCATGAAAAAAGATAAATCCCGCTATTTCGGTCCCTATACCAGCGCTGCGGCGGTGAAAGATACCATTGAACTGCTGAACAAACTGTACCAGCTGCGTACCTGCAACCGGGTGCTGCCCAGGGATATAGGAATCGAGCGCCCCTGCCTGAACTATCATATCAAGCAGTGTCTGGCACCCTGCCAGGGATATGTGAGCAAAGAGGAATACAGACAGCAGGTGGCAGGTGCACTGGAATTTCTAAATGGTAATTACAGTCCGATCCTGAAGGATCTGGAGGAGAAGATGAAGAAAGCCGCGGAGGCTATGGAATTTGAGGATGCTGCCAGATACCGCGATCTGCTCTCCAGTGTACGACAGGTATCCCAAAAACAGAAGATTACCGAGGGTGTCGGTGAAGATAAAGATATCCTGGCGCTGTACCAGGATGAGACGGAAGCAGTGGTACAGGTATTTTTCGTCCGGGATGGCAAGCTGATCGGCAGAGAACATTATTATATGACACATGTGCCGGAAAATAACAAGCCAGCAATTTTACAGGATTTTGTAAAGCAGTTCTATGCGGGGACTCCATTTATCCCCAGAGAGCTGATGCTGCAATATGAGATCGAGGATGCAGAATTGATCGAGAAATGGCTGTCGGAGCGAAAAGGCAGCAGGGTCTATCTGAAGGTGCCTAAGATCGGCAGTAAGGAAAAATTGGTGGAGCTGGCAGCGCAGAACGCAAAACTGGTATTGTCCCAGGACAGAGAAAAGTTAAAACGTGAGGAAGGCCGTACCATCGGTGCAGTGAAGGAAATCTCGGATCTGTTGCAACTGCCGTTAACCGGCACGGCCCGGATGGAAGCCTATGATATCTCTAATATCAACGGCTTTGAAAATGTAGGATCCATGGTGGTCTACGAAAAAGGAAAACCGAAACGCAGCGATTACCGTAAGTTCAAGATCAAAAGCGTCTCCGGTCCGGATGACTATGCCTGCATGCGGGAAGTACTGACGAGACGGTTTCGCCACGGCATGGAAGAGAGCAGAGAACTGGAAGAGCAGGAGATGGATCAGGAGTACGGGAGCTTTACCAAGTTCCCGGATCTGATCCTCATGGACGGCGGCCGCGGACAGGTGAATATTGCACTGTCCGTACTGGAAGAACTGGGAATCGACATTCCGGTCTGCGGTATGGTCAAGGATGACAACCACCGTACCAGAGGTCTGTATTATCATAATATCGAACTTCCGATCGACACCCATTCGGAAGGGTTCAAGCTGATCACCAGAATCCAGGACGAGGCTCACCGCTTTGCCATTGAGTATCACAGATCCCTGCGCAGTAAGACCCAGGTGAGATCCGTACTGGATGATATCCCGGGAGTGGGGCCCGCCAGACGAAAAGCCCTGATGCGGCACTTCAAGTCCTTAGAGGAGATCCGGCAGGCAACGGTGGAAGACCTGATGGAAATTCCCGAAATGAATGAACGCACAGCGCAGGAGATTGTAGCCTTTTTCGCTTCACAGAAGCGACCGCCTGTGGTACAATCATAAGTAATATGGTAACTTCAAAAGTTACAGCACGATAATGAGGCGGGGAACCTTCGAGAAAAAATGCAGGGGTGGGTTTTTCGCAGAAAGGTATGGAAATTAGTATGGCAAGTGTAAGTTTGACCCGTGTTATCGAAAAAATGAAACTGGAAAATCTCACACCGGAGACCGATGTGAAACATGTGAAGATCACGCAGCCGGATATCAACCGTCCGGCACTGCAGTTAGCCGGATATTTTGAACATTTTGATGCCACCAGACTGCAGATTATCGGATTTGTGGAATATACTTATATGGAGGGACTGACTGACGAGGCCCGCAGGGAAGCGTATGAGAAGCTGATGGCTTATGATATTCCCTGTATCGTATTCAGCCGTGATCTGAAGCCGGATCCTATTTTCCTGGAGACAGCGATCCAACATGAAGTCCCTGTATTATCTACCAAGAAATCCACTTCGGATTTTATGTCAGAGATCATCCGCTGGTTAAATGTCAAGCTGGCCCCCTGCATCTCCGTACACGGCGTATTGGTGGATGTCTACGGCGAGGGCGTCCTGATCACCGGAGAGAGCGGCATCGGTAAGTCCGAGGCAGCCCTGGAGTTGATCAGAAGAGGACATCGTCTGGTAACCGATGATGTGGTAGAACTGCGTAAAGTCAGTGATGATACGCTGGTAGGTTCTGCCCCTGATATCACGAAGCACTTCATTGAATTGCGTGGTATCGGCATCGTGGATGTCAAGGCGCTGTTCGGTGCATTGTCTGTAAAAGATACACAGACCATTGATCTGGTCATCCGCCTGGAAGACTGGGATAAGGACAAAGAGTACGACAGACTGGGACTGGAAGAAAACTATACCGAATATCTGGGGAATAAGGTAGTATGTCACAACATCCCGATCCGTCCCGGACGGAATCTGGCGGTGATCTGCGAGACTGCAGCTATCAATCATCGTCAGAAAAAAATGGGATACAATGCAGCAAAGGAATTGTACACTCGTGTACAGAACTCTTTAGCAAAAAGACGTGAGGAGGACGAAGATGATGAGTAAGTATGCATTTGGAGTAGATGTGGGCGGAACCACAGTGAAATTAGGACTGTTCAATGACGAAGGACAGGTGCTGGACAAGTGGGAGATCCCTACGGTCAAGGATAACGGTGGAGAGAAAGTTCTGCCGGATATCGCAGCATCCATCAAAAACAAAATGCAGGAAAAGAACATTACCGCAGCAGACCTGGTAGGCGTGGGAATCGGCGCTCCCGGTGCGGTAAATGCCGATGGCTTCATGGTCAACGGTGCTGTTAATATCGGCTGGGGATCTTTTGATCTTGCTGAAACGTTGAAAAAGGAATTGGATCTGCCTGTTACCGTGAAGGCGGGCAACGATGCCAATGTGGCAGCCCTGGGCGAAATGTGGCAGGGCGGCGGTAAAGGCTATTCCAACCTGGTAGCCGTTACCTTAGGAACCGGTGTCGGCGGAGGTATCATTATTGATGGCAGGATCCTGACCGGAACCAACGGTGCAGGCGGCGAGATCGGACATATTCACATGGAAGATAATGAGACAGAGGTCTGCGGCTGCAAGAACAAGGGCTGTCTGGAGCAGTATGCATCCGCTACCGGAATTACCCGCCTGGCGAACAGACGCCTGGCAAAAGACGATGCACCCAGCATTCTGCGTGGCGGTGAGATCTCTGCCAAGACGGTATTCGATGCAGTTAAGGCAGGGGACAAAGTAGCGATCGAGATCGCAGAACAGTTCGGAGAATATCTTGGCAAGGGACTTGCCGCAGTAGCCAGTGTGGTTGATCCTCAGATTTTTGTCATTGGCGGTGGTGTGTCCAAGGCCGGAGATATTTTATTCAAATACATAGAGCCTTCTTATAAGAGATGTGCTTTCGGACCCTGCAAGCAGGCAAAATTCGCCCTGGCGGAGCTTGGAAATGATGCCGGAATCTACGGCGCTGCAGCACTGGTATTAAAGTAGGCCTGTTTGGAATAACTATAATAAAAAAGAAAGAGCGGCCTGATATACATGATAAGTGCAGCAGTGATAGAAGCATTAAAGGAAATCGTACCGTCAGAGAGGATTCTGTTTCAGGAACCCATGAAATTGCATACTACCTTCCGCATCGGCGGACCGGCGGATTGCCTGATCTATCTGGAAAATGAAGATCAGCTCTGCAGGATGCAGAAGTATCTGCGCCTGGTGGATGTGCCATACACGGTCATCGGTAACGGAAGTAATCTGCTGGTCAGCGATGACGGATATCGCGGAATTGTACTGGTAATCGGAAAATATATGAGTGAGATCACGGTGAAGGATTGTTATCTGGAGGCAGAGGCAGGAGCGCTGATGAGCCAGGTGGCCAAAACTGCAAAGGAGCATGGTCTCACCGGATTGGAGTTCGCAGCGGGAATTCCCGGAACCGTCGGTGGCGGTGCGGTGATGAACGCCGGCGCCTACGGAGGAGAGATGAGCCAGGTGGTGAGCACGGTAACCGTGGTGAATCGCAATGGGGAGATCATGGAACTGGATAATGGTACTATGGAATTCGGCTATCGGACCAGTGTGATCCAGAACCAGCCTTTTGTGGTGACGAAGGTGACTTTCCGCCTGGAACAGGGAGATCCGGAACAGATCGCAGAGAAAATGGCTGATCTGGCGAAAAGGCGCCGGGAAAAACAACCGTTGGAGTATCCCAGCGCAGGCAGCACATTTAAGCGCCCCACGGGACATTTTGCTGGACAACTGATTATGGAGTCCGGACTTCGCGGATATTCCGTAGGGGGAGCCAAAGTGTCGGAGAAGCATTGCGGATTTATTATTAACACAGGAAATGCAACCGCAGAAGATGTAAAAGACGTGATCTGGGAAGTTCAGAGAAGAGTAAAAGAACGTTTTCAGGTAGACCTGGAACCCGAGATCAAATTCCTGTAAGACAGGTGAGAGGTGCATATGAGATTTGTAGTAGTAACAGGTATGAGCGGAGGGGGAAAAAGAACTGCATTAAAGCTTTTGGAGGATGCCGGCTTTTATTGCGTGGATAATCTGCCGGTGTCATTGGTGGAAAAGTTCGTGGAACTGATTGCCATGCCCGGAAGTGAGATCAGTAAGGTCGCACTGGGACTGGATGTCCGTGCGGACCAGAATTTCACGGACGCCACCCGCATTTTGGAACAATTAAAGGAAAAAGGCTACAAATTTGAGATATTGTTTATGGACTCCGATGACTCAGCTCTGATAAAACGGTATAAGGAAACCAGACGTGTACATCCTCTTGCTGCGGATGGCAGAGTAGAGGACGGCATTCACAAAGAACGTAAGATTCTGGAGACGATCCGCAAAAATTCCGATTATGTAATAGATACTTCGAATCTTCTGGTAAGAGAACTGAAAGAGGAGCTGGATCGAATTTTCGTACAGAATGAAGAGTACAACAGTCTCATGGTAACAGTCATGTCCTTCGGATTCAAGCACGGAATTCCAGCGGATGCTGATCTGGTATTTGATGTGAGATTTTTGCCAAACCCTTATTATATAGAAGAATTGAAGCCGCAGACCGGCAATGATAAGGGAGTACAGGACTATGTAATGAGTTTTCCTGAGACCGGAATTTTCCTGGACAAGCTGACCGATATGATTCAATTCTTGATCCCGAATTATATCAAAGAGGGAAAATATCGGCTGGTGATCGCCATCGGATGTACCGGAGGCAAACATCGGAGTGTTACTCTGGCAAACAAGTTATATGAACGATTGAAGGCAGAAGGTCATTACGGTATCAAACTGTATCACCGTGATGTACCCAGAGAAGGAATCTGACATGTCATTTTCGAGTGAGGTAAAGGAAGAACTGGCGAAGAGAATCAGCCCGGCAAGGCATTGCCAGATTGCAGAGCTGGCTGCGATCATGCATTTTAGCGGTCAATATGGACGTTCTGCAGAGGGCGATTTTATGATCGGTTTCCAGACGGAAAATGAGGCGGTCGTCAGAAAAGGCTTTACATTATTGAAAAAAACATATAATATAGATACTGATGTTAAAATCAGCGAGGAACAGATGCGGAGTGTGATCGACAAGATCGGTGATCTGTCGGAACCTGTGAGCCCCCTGCTGATTAAAAATTCCTGCTGTCAAAGAGCATTTTTAAGAGGAGCTTTTCTCTGCATTGGTTCTATGAGCGACCCACAGAAGAGTTATCACCTGGAATTTGTATGCACCGATGAGGATAAAGCGAGACAACTACAGAGTGTGATACAGGGATTTGATATAGAAGCCAAGATCGTGCTTCGGAAGAAGTATTACGTTGTCTATCTGAAGGAAGGATCCGGCATTGTGGACCTTCTGAATGTATGTGAGGCACCTGTTGCCTTAATGAAGCTGGAGAATATGAGAATTGTAAAGGAAATGCGCAATTCCGTAAATCGAAGAGTGAACTGTGAGACCGCCAACATTACCAAAACGGTAAATGCGGCGACCAGACAGATAGAGGATATTGAATATATCCGGGACCACTACGGACTGGAGAATCTGCCGGAGACATTGCGTCAGATGGCGGAAGTCAGACTGGAGAATCCGGATGCTCCACTGAAGGAGCTGGGGGAATATCTGGATCCCCCGGTAGGAAAATCCGGTGTAAACCACAGGTTACGTAAGCTCAGCGAGTTAGCAGATAGAATCAGGACGTAAAAGAGGAGGAAAATTATGACAAAAAGGAGCATTAAGGTCAGACTGGAAGATGGTCTGGACGCAAGACCGGTGGCACTGTTAGTACAGGAAGCCAGCAAGTACGAAAGCAACATTTACATTGAAGTAGATGATAAGCGGATCAATGCCAAGAGCATTATGGGCATGATGAGCCTGGGACTTTGCGCAGGCGAAGAGCTTACAGTAGCTGCAGAGGGTGCAGATGAGCAGACCGCTGTGGACAATATTGAGAAGTTTTTAAGCGGTCAGGTAGCTTAAAAACATAGTATGACGAGGAGCGGGGCTGATAGAGAATTCTGTTAGTCCCGTTTTGCATATTTTGAGGATAGTATTTATGAAGAAGATGTTATTTATCTATAATCCGAAAGCCGGAAAGGCACAGATCCGCAACAAGCTTGCGGATATTCTGGATGTGTTTACCAAGGGTGATTATGAGATTACCGTTTATCCCACGCAGAAAAGTGAAGATGCCATGGAGAAGACCAGGGATCGGAGCAAGGACTATGATATTGTTGTCTGCAGCGGTGGAGACGGTACTTTGGACGAAGTAGTCACGGGTATGATCCGCAGTGGCTTCCGGACACCTATTGGATATATCCCGGCAGGAAGTACCAATGATTTCGGAGGCAGTCTGGGATTGCCGAAAAATATGGTGCATGCCGCGGAAACGATTGTAAAGGGGAATGATTTTGCCTGTGATGTGGGATCCTTTAATCAGGATATATTTGTATATATCGCAGCATTCGGCCTTTTCACGGATGTCTCCTATGAGACGGGGCAGGACATGAAAAATGTTCTGGGTCATATGGCGTATCTGCTGGAAGGCATGAAACGTCTTCCGACAATCCGTTCTTATCCCATGCGCGTTACTTATGATGATACGACGATCGTAGATGATTTTATCTTTGGAATGATCACCAACTCTGTGTCGGTAGGCGGATTTAAAAGGATCACCGGTAAAAATGTCAAGCTGGATGACGGCGTGTTTGAGGTCACACTGATCAAGCGGCCCAAGAATCCCATCGAATTAAACAATATTATGGTATCCTTACTGAATCGGGATATTGATACCGACGCGATGTACTGTTTCCGGACATCGAAGCTGGAGATTACGTCCACAGATCCACTGCCATGGACACTGGATGGAGAATACGGCGGAACCCATACGAAGGTAGTTATAGAAAATATCTGCCGGGGAATGGATATTCGTGTGGAATAGAAGGAATCTTAAAATTTGGTAAAAATTTAACAATAAGCTGTTCCCTTTTTGTCCGAGTTGTGTTATAGTTTGGGTAGTCACAAAGTGATTATTCGAAATGTGTTTCCTGTGTGCATTTAGGAATGGATTACATTTCGTATATCCTAACAAGAATGAGTATATAAAATGGAGGTATTAAAATGTTAGTATCCGCAACAGAAATGCTCAAAAAAGCAAAAGCAGGCCACTATGCAGTAGGTCAGTTCAACATCAACAATCTGGAGTGGACAAAGTCCATCCTGCTCACCGCTAAGGAACTTCGTTCCCCTGTTATCCTGGGTGTATCCGAAGGCGCCGGCAAATATATGGGCGGTTATGATGTAGTCGTTGGTATGGTAAACGGACTGTTAAAGGATCTGGACATTGATGTTCCCGTTGCTCTGCATCTGGACCATGGCTCTTTCGAAGGCTGCTATAAGTGTATTGAAGCAGGCTTCTCTTCCATCATGTTTGATGGTTCTCATTATCCTATCGCTGAGAACGTAGAGAAGACCACTGAGCTGGTTAAGGCTGCTCACAGCAAGGGACTTTCCATCGAGGCAGAAGTTGGTTCCATCGGTGGTGAGGAAGACGGCGTTATCGGTATGGGCGAGTGCGCTGATCCTAAGGAGTGTAAGTCTATCGCTGATCTGGGAGTTGATTTCCTGGCAGCAGGTATCGGTAACATCCACGGTAAATACCCCGCTAACTGGAAGGGCTTAAGCTTCGAAACTCTGGCAGCTGTACAGGAGCTGACCGGTGAGCTTCCTCTGGTTCTGCACGGTGGTACCGGTATCCCCGCAGATCAGATCAAGAAAGCGATCGACCTGGGCGTATCCAAGATCAACGTTAACACCGAGTGCCAGCTGGCATTTGCTGATGCTACCCGTAAGTACATCGAGGCTGGTAAGGATCTCGAAGGCAAGGGCTTCGATCCTCGTAAGCTCTTAGCTCCCGGTGCAGAAGCTATCAAGGCTACTGTTAAGGAGAAGATGGAACTGTTCGGATCTGTTGGTAAGGCTGAATAATTCTGAGATAAATAAGAAAATCTCTCGCAGCGATGCGGGAGATTTTTTTTTGCAAAAAAATAACTATCCGGCGTAGTGTTCTACCGCGATAGCTGTAATTTACCCCTAGAAAGGGAGGATGCCAAGGATTCTGATCCTTGGCATTTATTATGAAAAAGTTTTTTAAACAAGAAACTGTTGTGGGCTTAAATGGTTGTTTTGTTTGTTTCTATGGTTATAGTATATGAAACAGAAATGTCCAAAACATGTTGAGGAATTGAAGATTCCTTGAAGGATTTGTAAACAAACTATGAACAACTATTTTATCTATCCAGTTTGTTGGGTTCGGGATAGGTCTCACCGAAGGTATCTACGGTAACGCTTTCCATTACCTGATCCTCCAGGGGACGATCGCTGTAATCGGTGCGAGTTTCGGCGATCTTATTTACCACATCCATACCCTCAATGACTTTGCCGAAAGCGGCGTAAGAGCCATCCAGATGAGGACTGGTCTTGTGCATGATGAAGAACTGGCTGCCTGCGGAATCGGGATGCATAGCTCTTGCCATAGACAGAACACCCTCGGTGTGCTTCAGATCGTTAGTTACGCCGTTAGCAGCGAACTCACCCTTGATGCTGTAGCCGGGACCACCACATCCGGTGCCGTCAGGACATCCGCCCTGGATCATGAAACCGCGGATGACACGGTGGAAGATCAGACCGTCATAGAAATGCTTGTTGATCAGACTGATAAAATTGTTAACGGATTCGGGTGCAACTTCAGGATAAAGCTCGCATTTGATCACACCGCCGTTCTTCATGGTAATAGTAACAATAGGATTTTTTGCCATAATAATTTCCTTTCTTCCTTTTTCAACAGAAATAGAATAAAATATAAATATTATTGTAATGGATTCCCAGGAAAACGTAAAGAGGAGAATTGCCGCAGATGGATTTTTTAAAGCAGGTATCAATAGAAATTTATCCGGAAGGTGCATCGGACGAGGAACGAGTGAGCTACCGTAAAAAATATGACGCGCAAATGCAGGCACTGCTGGATGCGATTCGTAGACAGAGACAGGAAAGAGAATTTTCCAAACAAAGAAATGGGCAGGGAAAACTCTGGATCGTAGATAACGGTACACGTGCGCAGGAACTATTGGAACAGGGCTGCCCGGTGCTTGCCTGGCTCCATGAGGACAACAGGAATCAGGATTTTAGCGGTGTCCGTTATGCCTGCGAAAATATCAGTGAACTGGATTTTGATTATCTGGAGAAGGTCTATCGCAGATACGTGGACATTCCCTGGGAGATCCTGACCACAAAAAGGTGCCTTGTCAGGGAGACTTGCGTGGAGGATCTGGATGCTCTCTACGAGATTTATGCGGATCCTTCTGTGACGAAGTACACGGAAGGACTTTATCCGGAGCGGGCGAAAGAAGAGGCCTATCTGAAGGATTATACGGAAAATATGTATTATTTCTATAATTACGGCGTCTGGACGATCTGCGACCGAGCAACCGGACAGGTGATCGGCAGAGCCGGATTCTCAAATCGTGAAGGATACGAAGACCCGGAACTGGGATTTGTCATCGGTGTTCCCTGGCAAAGACACGGGTATGCTACGGAAGTGTGCGAAGCATTATTACAATACGGAAAAAGTGAACTGGGCTTTGAAAGGTTTCAAATGCTTGTTATGCCGGAAAATACTGTATCCCTGCATTTGGCGGAAAAACTGAGGTTTCACAGAGAAGATCTCGTGATGTGGGAAGGTGTATTATACGAGCGACTGGTACGGGAATTATGATAAACGCCAAAATCCAGGCAAAAGGTACAGAAACCTTTGTGCGACAAACGGACAGTGGATGATAGAAAGTCAGAGAGAAAAAAGAAATGAAACAAATTGTAAAAATATGGTTGACACTAAAAAACTACGGTGCTATACTCTCAACATAGCAAAGGCGCTACAGAATAAAACTGTAGCGCTCTTTTTGTTTGGCAGTATCACAACGCGCGTGGCCGGACAAAAATAGCGTAAGGGTATGTGGAAAACAGTTTAACTGCTATACCCTAAGGATGCGATGCAATGGGGCTTCGAAGGATGAGACCATAGTATCGCATATTTTTTTACACCGGTGAAGTATGGTGGAAGATATTTCACGAAGAGTGAGGAGGAAAATGTTATGACAGAAGAAATCTTAAGCGCAGTAGACGGTCAATTATTTGCAGTCTGGTTTCTGATCGGCGCGGCCCTGGTGTTTTGGATGCAGGCGGGATTCGCAATGGTGGAGACCGGATTTACCAGAGCCAAGAATGCCGGTAATATCCTGATGAAGAATCTGATGGATTTCTGTATCGGTACCGTAGTGTTTATTCTGATCGGCTTTGGATTGTTACTTGGTGAAGACGTAGTAGGTCTGATCGGTAAGCCGGGACTGGATATCTTTACCGCCTATGAGAATTTTGATTATTCAAATTTCGTATTTAACCTGGTGTTCTGTGCTACCACAGCTACCATCGTATCCGGTGCTATGGCAGAGAGAACCAAGTTCTTATCCTATTGTATTTACTCCGGTGTGATCTCCGCATTGATCTATCCCATCGAAGCTCACTGGATCTGGGGCGGCGGCTGGCTGGCACAGCTTGGCTTCCATGATTTCGCAGGATCCTGTGCAATTCATATGGTTGGTGGTGTCAGCGCACTGATTGGTGCATGGCTCCTTGGACCACGTATCGGTAAATTTACAAAAGATGAGAATGGCAAAATCAGAAAAGTAAACGCGATTCCTGGACATAACCTTGCACTTGGCTGCCTTGGATGTTTTATTCTCTGGTTTGGCTGGTATGGTTTCAACGGTGCAGCAGCAACAAGTATTGAGCAGTTAGGTTCTATTTTCCTTACAACAACCATTTCACCGGCAGTTGCAACTGTTGTTTGTATGATATTTACATGGTTAAAATATGGCAAACCTGATGTTTCCATGTGTTTGAATGCTTCTTTAGCAGGTCTGGTAGCAATCACAGCACCTTGTGATGTTACAGATGCAGCAGGTGCCATTGTAATTGGTGCTGTTGCAGGTTTATTAGTAGTATTTGGTGTATGGCTTCTTGATTATAAGTTACATGTAGATGATCCGGTTGGTGCGGTCGCAGTACATTGCCTGAATGGCTTGTGGGGCACACTGGCAGTTGGTTTGTTTGCAACGACTTCCGTTCCGGCAAATGATGTTTATAACGGTTTGTTCTACGGCGGTGGCTTTACGGTTCTGGGTGTTCAGGCACTGGGTGTTGTCTGCATCCTGGCATGGACATCCGTGATGATTGCGCTGACCTTCTTCATCATCAAAAAGACATTCGGCCTGCGTGTTTCTGCTGAAGAAGAAGTTCTCGGTCTGGACGCAAACGAGCACAATCTGCCTTCTGCTTATGCAGACTTTATGCCGTCCACAGTTTCCATGGCTTCTGATGCCGCAGATGCTGCTGCAACTGGTGTGACCATTCCGGAATCGGAAATGATTATGAAGCCGGCAAACGGTGCAAAGGCAAAGATGACAAAGCTGGTTGTTATGTGCAACCCGGATCGCCTGGACGCATTGCAGGCAACGTTGTCTTCCATGGGTGTCAACGGCGTTACCGTAACACATGTAATGGGTTATGGCTCACAGAAGGGCAACGAGTCCTATTACCGTGGTGTCCGGACAGAGGGCACAAAGCTGCTGAAGAAAGTCAAGGTCGAAGCAGTTGTGGCAAAGATTCCGCCGCAGAAGATTATCGACGCGGTCAAGAAAGTGCTCTACACCGGCAAGATCGGCGATGGCAAGATCTTTGTTTACGATGTAGAAGATGTCGTAAAGATTCGTACCGGTGAAACCGGATACGATGCTTTGCAGGATGTCTGAGCGCATCCCTCTGGTTCTGAGATTTAAAAAAATCCAGTTCTGAAATAATCGGGTAATACCTTCTAAGAAAACGGCAGTAGCCGGAACAGAATACAGCGATTCTGAATCGTTTGCATTTCTGTTCCGGTTTTTGCCGTTTTGCAGAAATTGAAAGTAAAATTTGCATAATGAAAAATATATTTCAATCTTGGTATATTTTTATCAAAAGGGAAACAAAGAAAAGGAAACCGGAAAATGCCTCTTGCTGTTTTGCTGAAAAATATCCATGCTTTTCTATAGGATCTGCTGAAAAACAGGAAATAATCCTGTGCA
>OGXX01003434.1_pt1 | contig 13200 bp, 10 predicted proteins | sample 1576301 | NCBI WGS metagenome assembly OGXX01 (sample SAMEA3541469, study PRJEB24748) | human gut metagenome | biome: human gut; feature: human-associated habitat; material: faeces | place: China | collected 2012
GTGCGCCTTGAACCTGAGGGGCAAGTATTTCTCCATGTGGGGAGCGCATCGGGCAGCATGAACCAGCCCACAGTCGTACCGGCTGGGAAAATGTCGGTAGCCTTGCCTCCCCTGAAACAGGTCAGCCGCAGCTGTTCGCCGAAAAACAGGGGTGCCGTCCAATCGCCGCCACCCGACCCCAAATCGTCCGGGTCGTCGAAATTGGTCGTAAAAGAAGAGCAGTTGGGGAAGGCCACGTACTTGGGCAGCGCATCGAACTCGGCTTGCGTCCGGGGAGGGTTCTGCGTATCATAATAATAATAACCGATGGCATTGCGCCATGCTGCCAGTTCTGCGGCGAACACCAGCGTCAGATGGGCATCCTTCGTCACATTGAGGTTGACCACCCCGGTCGGCATGGCGTATTTCGAATTGTCGACGCCCGGCATCAGTACGTTCTGAATGCGGTTCATCATCCCCGCAGGTGTCTGTGCGTAATCAGGTGCGATATTCAGGTAGGGTTTCTGACCATACACTGTACCGAGGATGTAGAGCGGTTTGCCTTCCCAAGTCCAGTCGCCGAGCTGCTGCACGTTATAAGGATTGGCCGCATCGGCACGGGTCGCCGCAACCCGGTCGGCAACCGCGGCGCCGGAGACCTTCCCGGCCGCCTTTTCGTAGAACTGCCGCACGTTGCACGAAATACCGCCGGCAGTCACGTCGGCCTCGATACAGGCGGGGAAACCGTAGGATTCGCTATACACGTACACCTTGCCTACGGCAGTCGGGAGGTTGACCACTCCCGAATATTTACCGTCGTTATCGGTATAGGCCCTGAGCAGGGCTTTTACGCCGGGTTTCAGAGTAAACGCACCGTCCACGGCATTCACAGGGTTCTGGGCATAAATTTCAAACAGCGCCTTGCTGCCCCTGCGGGCATAGTCCAGATTAAGAGGAATATCCCGCGTCGTGGCGTAATCGTATTTATTTCCGCCTTGGGCCGTGTCATCCGGGCCGGGAACTTCATCCGGCCGTTCGATACAGCCGGTCGGTAACATGGTGCATACTGCGAGGGCACACAGCAGGCACAGGTATCGTAAATTTTTCATATGAGAAAAAATTGGTTTATCACATCCTTTTCCGACAGCCATCCGCACCTACCGTTCTGCCCTGCGAAAGCAAATTCCGCAGAAGCCCGCATTTCTATCTTGACAAATGTAAAAAAATAAACCCAATTTCGCCAAACTTTGGGCGAAAATCGCATATTATTAGTGAAATACACACCAAAAGCACAACAAATACGGCTACCATTTAAAACATTTCAGCCCTACATTCTACAAAAAAAGAAGCCGGGCTTCCGCCCGGCTTAAAGCTCAGAAATGAATATTCTTCCGATACCGGGACGGGGACATGCCCGTGTACCTGCGGAAAAAGCGGCTCAGGGTAGACTGGTCGGGAAAATTGACACGCGCCACGATCGTCTTCAAGTCCATCGCCGATTCCCGGAGCAGCGCCTTGATCTCGAAAATCGTGAAGCAGACGATCCAGTCCCGTGCCGACTGCCCGCTGATCTCGTTCATCAGGTTGGTCAGGTACTTCGGAGTGATCCCGAGCCTCTCGGCGAAATACGCCACGTCCCTGTTGGGAGAATGTTCCTCGACGACCGTCCGCATGAACCGGAATGCCAGTTCTTCCTTATGGGTATAAGCAGTCTTTTCAGCCTGCGGATCATTGAGATAGATGGTGTAGACGTCCCAATAGAACACCCGCAAAAGTTGCATTACCGACTCACGGCGACAGATGACGGGAGCATTTTCGGCACGGTAAGCCAGCAAGTCGCAGAAATTCAGGAACCGCCCGACATACTCTTCCCGCGGCTCCGAGGCGATATGCGTGCGCATGTAAAAAAAGAAACCGGGCCTGGCCCTCCACAGGGAACTGAGGGTATCGGTAAACATATCGTGCGATATGCGGAAAAACCTGATCCCGAAATCGTCGCTTACCTCCTTGATGGCAATCAACTGCCAGGGAAACAGGGCAAGCACCATCCCGCGCACGATCCGGAAGCGATGGCTGAAAACCTGTACCGTAGCCGTACCCGACAGGCAGATGCCTCCGACCCCTTCCATAAGGTATACCGGACAATCGGATACCGGTAATTCGTCAGACTGTGTGTAGATACCGAACTCCCCGGGCTCGAGCAACCTGAAAAGTTTCGTATCGTCTTCATCTATATTCATTGTTACAAATTTAGATATTTGTCCGTTCTGAAAGCACCTCGCTTTTCACCAATAACATGCAAAAATTGCCGCACATGAAAATTCGTACTTTCATCCGCATTTCTCGGATCACAGCGGGTGAAGCTTCCTTGCCCGAACCTTTTTCCGCACGCAAAAGATCCCGGAAAACTTTGCCGGTTCGGAATTAATGCCTACCTTCGCGCAAAACATCAGATGATATGATGAAACCCGGTTCGAACATGCAACTCAGCAAGAAATCGCTGGCCGAAGAGCTGGCCGGCCGGTTGCAGGGGCAATTCATGTCCGGAAAATTCGAGGTGGGCGAAAAACTACCGCCCGAACCGGAGTTGATGCAGATTTTCGGGGTCGGCCGCTCGACCGTGCGCGAAGCGGTCAGAATCCTGTCCAACATGGGGTTCCTGAAGGTACGGCAAGGTGCCGGGACATTTGTCGAACGCCTCACGCCCCCGGACGAACCGATGGAGCGGCGCCTCGGGCGCGCCGACCTGCACGACCTGGACGAAGTGCGGAAAATACTGGAAGTCGCGATCGCCGAAAAAGCCGCCGAACGGCGAACGGCACACGACGCCGCAGTCCTCGAAAAGCACCTCGCGGAGCGGGGAGCGACCGCAGCTGCCGGGGCATTGCAGGCCTGTATCGAAGCCGACGTCAACTTCCACATCGCCCTGGCCGAGGCCACGCACAACGAAATCCTGTGCGAGCTGTACCGCTCGACGGCCGCCCATCTGAAAAAGAGGTTCAGCAATATATACAGGGACACGGAGTGCCTGCTCGCCACCCAGCCCACGCACGGGCAGTTACTCGGATACATCCTTGCCGGGGACGTGCGGAATGCCCGGGAGGCGATCACGCGGATACTCGAAGAACCATAGCCCGCAGCAATGGAGACGCTTACAAAACCCACGGACACACGCCTGCGGCGCTTCACGGAGACCGGAACAGTCTACCCGATACTGTTCATGATCAGCATCACCCACCTGCTGAACGACATGATGCAGTCGGTGATCCCGGCCGTCTACCCGCTCCTGAAGGAGAAATTCGGCTTCACGTTCGCCCAGATCGGAATCATCACGCTGGTTTTCCAGATGACCTCGTCGCTGCTGCAACCCTTCATCGGACTCTATGCAGACCGCCATCCGCGCCCCTACTCGCTCGCCGCGGGGATGTGCTTCACGCTGCTCGGGCTGTTCACCCTCTCCGTCGCCCCGGGCTTCGTACCCATCCTGCTGGCGGTAGGACTGATCGGCTGCGGCTCTTCGGTCTTCCACCCCGAATCCTCCCGGGTGGCGCAACTCGCTTCGGGAGGCCGGAAAGGACTGGCACAGTCGATATTCCAGGTCGGCGGCAACGCCGGGGGCGCCATGGGGCCGCTGCTGGCCGCGCTGGTCGTCATCCCCTTCGGGCAGGCCTCGATCGGCTGGTTCGCTTTGGCCGCAATCCTCGCCATCCTCATCCTCTCGAGAATCGGGAGGTGGTATAAACTTCGCCTCACCGTCACCGCAAACCGCCCCGCGGCAGCCGCAGCGGCCCCGGCACACCACCTGGGGAAACGCAAAATCCGCCTCGCACTGGGCATCCTGGGCGTACTGGTATTCTCGAAATACTTTTACATCGCCAGCATGACCAACTACTTCACATTCTTCCTGATGGATAAATTCGAAATCTCGGTGCAGGGGGCGCAGTACTGCCTCTTCACATTCCTCGGGGCATCGGCTGTCGGCACGGTCGCCGGCGGGCCGCTGGGCGACCGTTTCGGGCGTAAATACGTGATCTGGGGCTCCATCCTCGGGGCTGCGCCCTTCACCCTGCTGCTGCCCTATGCGAACCTGACCTGCACGATCGTGCTCGCCGTCATCATCGGACTCGTCATCTCCTCGGCATTCTCCGCCATCCTGGTCTACGCCACCGACCTGATGCCCGGCAAGGTCGGGATGGTCGCCGGGATCTTTTTCGGGCTGATGTTCGGCCTCGGCGGCCTCGGCTCGGCCTTCTTCGGCTGGCTGGCCGACAAGACCAGCATCGAATTCATCTTTCGGATCAGCACCCTGCTGCCCCTGTTGGGGATAATCACGGGTTTCCTGCCGAATATCGAAGGCAAAACGACAAACACATAACCGATGAAAGCATGCCAAATGTAATCGTACTACGCCCCCGGGCTGTTGCACGATAGCTTCGAGAGAAGAAGCCCCGGAAGATTCCAACCTTTACTTTAACCGATAACACCATGCAGTACATTTGTAAATACCAGTCGCCCCTCGGCGGGATAACGGTCTCCGCCGACGGCAACAGCCTGACCGGGCTTTGGTTCGACGGGCAAAAATACTTTGCCGCCACACTGCCGGCAGCACACGAAGAGAAGCAGCTCCCCGTATTCGACCAGACACAGCGGTGGCTGGACTGCTACTTCAGCGGGAAAAACCCGGGATTTACACCCCCGCTGGGCCCCGAAGGGTCGCCCTTCCGGCAGGCCGTATGGGAAATATTACTACAAATACCGTACGGGGAAACAATCACCTATAAGGATATTGCGGAAGAAATCGCACGGCAGCAGGGAAAGCAAACCATGTCGGCGCAGGCCATAGGCGGTGCCGTAGGGCACAATCCGATCAGCATTATCATCCCCTGCCACCGGGTCGTGGGCAGCGACGGCAGCCTGACGGGATATGCCGGCGGCATTCCTAAAAAAGTCGGGCTCCTCACCCTCGAACAGGCGAACATGTCCGGACTGTTCATCCCGGAAAAGTAATTCCCCCTGCGGAAGCAAAAGATCCGCCGACGGGTATAAAAGAAAAATCCTTACGACTTGCCGAAACTTGTCGTAAGGATTCTATTTTTGTTTTGGAGCGGGAAACCGGAAACCGATCCTGCAGTTTCTTTCCGTTATGTATCAGAATGTTATGGCGACCTTTCGGTTTTCAGCTCACCTTTTGCTCCTCGCTGCATTTCTATGTGTCAATACGAAGACAGACAGTCTTTTAGACAAAAACAAATCTTTTATTCTATCTATTTTGGCGGAGCATTTTATCATATTCGTCGAAATCCATCAGGTCGAACGATTCCACCCGCTCCCCCGCTTCCCGCCGGGCGGCTATGATCTCCAACAGTTGCCGGAATTGCCGGAACCGCCTTATCGCGTCGACCCCCGACGGGGTTTCCCGGCCTCCCGCCCACATATCATGCCTTACGGCATAGGCGTATGCGAACACTTTGAGCGAAAGATGATCGTGGCGCGGCGTTTCCCGCAGGCGGAATATCATGTCCGTATCGTCCGGGGTCGTCAGGTAATGATACCACCCCGGCGGCGCGGACTGCCATTTGCGCACGAAGATCATCGGAAGGTGTTCCGCCCGGATCACGAAATTATTGCGCCGCAGGTAGGCGACGCTCTGCCGAATCTCCTGATAGGGATCGTAGTAAGGGCCTCCGTATATTCGGTACTGCTTCCGGTCGGCCGGATAATGCAGGCTCGCATAGCCGGGATGGAGAAGTTCGTACTGCACGGGCAGCGGCACGGCCATATCCGTCAGCAGTTCGCGCATCAGTCCGACCATTTGTGCCCCGGCATGGTGTTCTTGAAAAACGAGCAGGTCGCAACGCTCGATAAACAGCCGGAACAGCTCCGGAGGCGAAAAACGCTCCGCGCACCGTTCCATCACCTCCCGACGATCCGCCGCGTCGATAATCGGGTTGCATTCGGCGGCTTTGCCGTGCGAAATGTTTTGCAGATATTCCCGCCATTGCCGGGCCGTCAGCACGACGGCGACCTCCAGCCCGGAGTGCTTCGCTCGTTGTTCCAAAAGACAGGCCGCAACCGACCGCTCGGCTTTGCCCGTCAGAGCGATCAGCACCCGGACGCGCGACATGGATTTCAGATAGTATGCGGCGAGTTGTTCGAAATACTGCGCCGTGCGGAAACCGCAGCCGCAGCCGTACAGGATGCCGAGGGTAAAGGCTGGTTCCATAGTTTGTGGTTGTCGGATTAAAAAGCGGATGCGGGGCCGAAACAATCAAGTGACGCAACTTCACAGATTGAAGAATTCGTTTCGGCCGCCCGCATCCGCATAATAAAAAGGACGGCCGGGCACGGGATTACTTGCGTGTTACTACCAGATTTCAGGGCCATGTCCGCCGTCCTTGTGAAGCCCCCGGCAGACACGGCAATGCCCGCCGACCAAGGGCCGACGGATGCCAAAAACGCCTCTTTTCGATTGATTTGCCGTGACATAATACCGGGGTTGAGATTGTGGGAGTGCGCCCCGGATAGAAATAAAAAAGGGGCGCATTTGCAGCCCCGTTAAGCAGGTCGTGGAAAACCCGAATCAGTAAGCTGTCCTGCGCCCTTGCCTGCCCCGCCCGTAAAGGGCAGGACATAACAAGGACTGACAACTATTATACCTGATTCAAACCCTCTCGAAAGAGGTTTCCACGTTTGCTTAACGGTATAAAGAGTTGTTTACCCTTTATATGTTATGTCCGTCGGCTATGCCGAATCGAGATAATTCCTTGAAGTTTGCATAGTAGTTGCTTGCCAGTTTGTTCCCGGACGGCTTCTGCCGCCCCTATACAACGAAACTGCTTCAAGGAATCGTGAAACAAATATACGAACAATTTCGAATCTAATACCAACGGGCCGTGTGTTTTTGGAAAAATCTTGCTAATTTTGTAGGTATGAAGAACTCCATCGACTTTCTGCCCGAACGCAAACAGCGGGATTTACACGAATTGGCCGCACTGATCCGCGACGAGGTGAAAGATGTCGTTATGATTATCCTATACGGGAGTTATGCGGCGAATACCTATGTCGAACGCGACGAACGGCGCGACTACGGCGTGCGGACAATCTACATGAGCGACTACGATCTGCTGGTCGTTACCAAGCGTCGGCTGGGAGAACGGGAAAGCACGGTAGAGGCCCGCGTTAGGGAGCGGTTTGCAGCCGGGAAGAACGACGAGAACCTGCCCCGACCCCAGATTATCAACGAAAGCATCTCCAAGCTGAACGACGCCCTGACGATGGGACGTTATTTCTACGTCGAGATCGTCGCAAAGGGAATCATGCTCTACGATTCGGGCGAATGTCTGTTAACCACACCAAAAGAATTGGACTATGCGGAGATTAAGGCAATGGCGGAAGAGTATTATACAAGCAAATATATTCGCGCTACATATTTCTTTGATGACGCTATTACTAACATCCACAAAAACAGATTTGTCCAAGCATCTTTTTATCTTCACCAAGCTGCCGAGTATTTTCTAAAAGCTATCCCGTTGGTTTATATTCTTTACGGGTATAAAGAACATGATCTTGAATTTCTGATCGGGAAATGTAAACCCTATACGCTGGAATTGGCAAAAGTATTCCCCTGCGACACGGATGAAGAAAAACGCCTGTTCGACCTGCTGCGCCGCGCCTATCTGGAAGCCCGCTACAATGACAAATTCGTTGTAACAAAAGCCGACATCGACGCCCTCGTCCCCAAGATCGAACTACTCCGCGACATTGTGGAAAAGGTCTGCGAAGAACAGATTGTAGAATATAAACGTTTGAGTGGGAGATAATCTCCACTCTGTTATTGTTATTAATTCTGCAATGGCGTTGTTTCTCCATTAATTTGCAAAATGAAAACTACTATATTTGAAACAATTGACACGACAAATTCTACATATTGAGGCTCTAATCTTTTGAAAGATGCCTCTTTGCCATGGCCAGATCCATACCCATTACGCAATTCTGAAACTCCTTGAATAACACTATTTAAACCGCTCAAAATTTGGCGTATTGAGCGGTCTGCTTGTTCTTTATTACTGGCCGAAGATGATTCTAATATTCCTACTGAATTGATAGTTTCCTTAAAAAGTTTTGAAAGGGTCATATCGTCTGTATATGAGATTTTTTTCTCCGATAAAATACTTTTACATACGATTTCCAATAATTCTTTTGCGCTGCCTAAAGCCAAATCAGTATTTGTTTTGACCATAGATTTCATCAAATTTACTTTTGACAGGACATATTCAGAATCTAAATATTGCTGTATTGATTTTTCTTGAATATCAATGCCTGTTTCTATTTTTCTCACACCATATATAGGCATTGAGGAAATATTATATCGAATATATAATTCATATCCATCACCTCGTAAATATCTACTATATATAGCTTTGAGCTTATCTAAATCTTCCTGTTTGTGCATTACAGCCGGATTTAGTGTTTCACATATAAAACGAATAAATAATTCATCGTTACAGTGTAACAAATTAAAACGGCTGTCGTTAAACATCCAAGTAATAGTTTCGTAGTCGCCAAATCGAGAATGACAACTAATATCTCCAAATGCGGTTTTGTATCGTTTGTCTTGAGATGGCAATTGTTCTAAATCAAATATTCTATTTAGAAATTCGGCGTCATTCAACTTTCCGCAAATAGATATTTTAGAAGTTTCTATTTCATCTGCGATTAACTGTCGCGTGATAGACGTTATATTATTTGACATATTTCAGATTTTTTTCCAAAAATAGCATTTTATAAAGTATACAAGAAATTATATGTATTAAATCAAAGATGCCTTCCCCGTTTTCTCGGCGAGTAAGTTCTAACACGCGGCCTCGGTTTCTGTTGCTGTTCCGGTTTGACCTGCGGCTTTGTGTCGGGCTTCATCTCTTGCGGCTGTTGCACGGATAATACGCTCTCGGTCAGCATATCTTTCTGTCCGGGCTTTGATTCCACCCCGAACCGGGATCGGCAAACAGTTCCGCCCTATTTGCGGTATCCACCCCATCGCTCTTTAGCAGGCAGGCTTTTTTTACAACTTCAACCCAAAAACGAAAAAACCTTACATATCATTGATACATAAGGTTTTTGCTCTTTATTGCCGCCTCTTTTCAAAGGCTCCGGGAGCGGAAAACGAGACTCGAACTCGCGACCCCAACCTTGGCAAGGTTGTGCTCTACCAACTGAGCTATTTCCGCAATATGTTTTTCGGCCTGCGAAAAGGCTTTCACCCCTCCTTCCGGCATCCGAAACTCGCGTTTCGGGATTGCAAATATAAACTGAAAAATTTATTCTGCAAAATTTTCCGGCGAATTTTGTCGCAAAACGATGTCCCCGGCCTTCGGAAAAGCCGGGGACACCCGTATGGGAAACCCTTATATCCGGGCGGCGGAATGAACCGGCCTGCCGGGAACCGGGGAATTAACGAACCAGGAAACCTTCGTCGGCACGCACCGGGATGGGCAGCTGGGCATAAATACCATCCTGGAGCTTGCTGCGTACGGCCTTGAACGCCTCGATGGTGACATTCACGTCCTCGAGGGTATGGACTGCGGTCGGGATGATGCGCAGGATGATCTCGCCTTTCGGGATTACGGGGTAAACGACCATCGAACAGAAGATGCCGTGGTTCTCACGCAGGTCAACGACCAGGTTCGTAGCCTCGGGGATGCCGCCCTTCAGGAAAACGGGCGTCACGGGCGAATTGGTCACGCCGATCTCGAAGCCGTTCTCTTTGAGGCTGCTTTGCAACACGCGTACGATCTCCCAGAGTTTCTGCTGGTATTCGGGGTGGTTGCGGATCAGCTCCAGGCGTTTCAGGGCACCGATAACCATCGGCATCGGGAGCGACTTGGCGTAAAGCTGCGAACGCATGTTGTAACGCAGCAGGTTGATCAGCCAGCGGGGGCCGCAGACGAATGCACCGATACCGGCCATCGACTTGGCAAAGGTGTTGAACAGCACGTCTACGCCGTCCACTACGCCGAAATGCGACGCCGTACCGCGGCCGCCCTCACCCATCGTACCGAAGCCGTGGGCATCGTCGACCAGAAGGCGGAACTGGAAATCCTTTTTCAGGGCCACGATCTCGTCGAGCTTGCCCAGGTCGCCTTTCATGCCGAAGACACCCTCGGTGATCACGAGCACGCCGCCGTTCTGCTCTTCGGCCAGGTCGGTGGCATGCTGCAATTGCAGGCGCAGCGACTCCATGTCGTTGTGGCCGTATACGAAACGCTTGCCCTTGTGCAGGCGCAGGCCGTCGATGATGCAGGCATGCGCTTCGGCATCGTAGACCACCACGTCGCGCGGCGTCAGCAGGCAGTCGATGATCGAAATCATGCCCTGATAACCGAAGTTCAGCAGGAAGGCGTCCTCCTTGCCGACGAACTCGGCCAGTTCGCGCTCGAGACGCTCGTGGTAGACGGTCTGGCCGCTCATCATGCGGGCGCCCATCGGGGCCGCCATGCCGAACTGTGCGGCACCCTCGGCGTCGGCCTTGCGGACTTCGGGGTGGTTGGCCAGCCCGAGGTAATTGTTCAGACTCCAGTTGAGCATCTTCTTGCCCCGGAAAGTCATGTGGGGGCCGATATCGCCTTCCAGTTTGGGGAACGCGTAATAACCGTGGGCGTACGACATGTACTGACCGATGGGGCCACCTGCATTTTTCTCCAGGCGTGCAAAAATATCAACCATAAAATATTGTAATTTAATGTTTAAGTTTCCGTTTCGGACGCGCAAAAGTACAAAAAAACCTTTTAGCCATCAAAATTAGCCGTTTTTTATTCGGCAAGGGTACGCATTTATACTTATTTCCGGATATTTAATATGGAAAAAGGCCGCTTTCGGCGGCCCGGAGAAGAGTTTTGTTTATTTTTTATTTTTTCGAACGGCGGTCTATCGCATCGACGATCACCGCGACGGCACCGTCGCCCGTCACGTTGGTCGCCGTGCCGAAGCTGTCCATGGCGATGTAGGTGGCGATCATCAGCCCCGCAAGCGTCTCGTCGAACCCGAGCATCGACTCGAGCAATCCCAGCGCCGCCATGATCGCACCGCCCGGCACCCCCGGTGCGGCGATCATCGTCACCCCCAGCAGCAGAATGAACCCCGCGAAAGTCCCTGCCGGAATATCCAGCCCGCCCAGCATCGAAACGGCCAATGCACAGGCCACGATCTTCATCATCGACCCCGAAAGGTGGATCGTGGCACAGAGCGGTACGACGAACGACGCCAGCTGGGGGCGCACGCCGAGCCGGAGGGTCTGCGCCAGGGTCACGGGGATGGTGGCGGCCGACGATTGCGTGCCGAGCGCCGTGACATAGGCCGTAAGCATCGTACGGAGCATCCGCAGCGGGTTTTTGCGGGCAACGAGCCCGGCAATGGAGAACTGTGCGAGCAGCAGCACGACGGTCATGAAGAAGATCACCACGATCAGCTTCACGAAGACGCCCAGCACCCCGGCCACCTGCCCGGACTGGGTCATCGAAAGGAAGATTCCGAAGATATAGAAGGGCAGCAGCGGGATGATGACGCCCGCGATCACGCGGTCGATGATCGACTTGAAATCGTCCATCACCCCTTTGAGTTTCACGCTGTGCGTATAGGCCATCCCCAGCCCGAGTACGAAGGCCAGTACCAGCGCCGACATGACACCGAACAGGGGTGGCATCCCAACCGTGAAATAGGGTGCGGGGGCCGTTGCGGCCGCGTCGGGCAGCACGGCTGCGGCGCCTTCGAGCAATGCGGGGAACAGCGCCCGCCCCGTGAGGTAGGTGCCGAAGCCCGAGAAAAGGGTGAAGGCATAGGCCAGCGCCGCCGTGAGGGCCAGCAGGCGCCCGGCGTTGCGTCCCAGGTCGGCGATGCCCGGCGCCACCAGCCCGAGGATGAGCAACGGGATGACGAACGAAAGGAACTGGCCGAAAATATCATTGAACGTAAGGGCGATACGCGTCGCCCACACAGGGAAGAAAAAGCCGCAGCCGCCCCCGAGGCCGATGGCCAGCACGACGCGCGGCAACAGTCCGAACCTGAATTTCATAAGGAATGGTTTTTGTAAAGGTAGAAAAATATTTCCGTTTTAGCTATCTTCGGCTTTGCCTCAGGCAGGCGCGGCGCGGCAAAATGCAAGTAAACTTGCTTTTGCCCCCGGCATATACTATCTTTGTGGTATGACTTCATTATTCCATGACATCATCTTCGGCCCGGTACATTCGCGGCGGCTGGGACTCTCGCTGGGGGTCAACCTCCTGCCCACCGAGTCGAAACTCTGCTCGTTCGACTGCATCTACTGCGAATGCGGCTGGAATGCCGAGCATCCCGGCGCGCGGCGCTTCAACACCCGCGAAGACGTCCGCACGCAGCTCGCAACGACGCTGCGGCGCATGGTGGCCGACGGCACCCCGCCCGACGTCATCACCTTCGCCGGCAACGGCGAGCCGACGATGCACCCCGAATTCGAAGCCGTGATCGGCGACACGATCGCCCTGCGCGACGAGCTGTGCCCCTCGGCCAGGGTTTCCGTGCTCTCGAACGCCACGCAGCTCCACCGCGATGGCGTGCGCCGGGCCCTTCGCAGCGTGGACAACAACATCCTCAAGCTCGATTCGGCCTTCGACGCCACGGCACGCCTGATAAACAATCCCCAGAGCCCGGTCTATTCCGTACGCAGGGTCGTCGATCAGATGAAAGGCTTCGACGGGCACCTGACCGTGCAGACGATGTTCCTGCGCGGGGAGTTCGACCGGCAGCGGGTCGACAACACCACCGAAGAGGAGGTCGCGGCATGGCTGCGCCTGATCGGCGAAATCCGCCCGCGGCAGGTGATGGTCTACTCGCTCGACCGCGACACACCCTGCCAAACGCTCGAAAAGGTTTCCAAAGCCGATTTGCAGGCCATCGCCGCACGCGTCGAAGCCCTCGGCATCCCCTGCTCCGTAGCCTGACCGCCATGCAGATACTCCTCTCCTGCGCCAAGACCATGGCGGAGCGGAACTCCGTCCCGACGCCCCGCACACCCGTTCCGGCCCATCTTGCCGAAGCACGGCAACTGGCCGCCGAACTGGCGACGCTCCCTACCGACGAACTGGCCCGGCTCCTGCGCGTCAACCGCCGTATCGCCGCCGAAAACCGCCTGCGCTACGGCCGCTTCCACGGCGACGACGACGCGGCGATCCCAGCCCTTACGGCCTACAC
>OGXX01003437.1_pt1 | contig 13185 bp, 16 predicted proteins | sample 1576301 | NCBI WGS metagenome assembly OGXX01 (sample SAMEA3541469, study PRJEB24748) | human gut metagenome | biome: human gut; feature: human-associated habitat; material: faeces | place: China | collected 2012
GTGCAGCTGATTTGTAATCAGCAGGTTGCAGGTTCGATTCCTGTTACTAGCTCCATAATAAAGGACGCTGAAACGCATTGTTTTAGCGCCTTTTTCTTTTCTGCTTGTGTTGCTGTATGGGATTTGGGTACTATTTGGGTACTACGGCCTAAAAAACGAGAAAAGAATAATCTCCCGGCAAGCCTTATGCGGGCCCGCCGGGAGATTTTTTATGCCTGTTTCTTCGGGGCAGGAGAAGCGTTTTGAGACCGTTCCCCTCCACGAAGAAGCACATCGGCAATACAGTCAGACGCTTCAGCTTTTCGCTCTTCAATGAGGTGGGCATAAAAGCCCTCGGTAGTCGTTGTGGATGCGTGGCCCAGTTGCTTGCTTACGGTGACAACATCCGTACCGTTGGCAATCAGCACCGATGCGACAGTGTGCCGGAATGCGTGAGGGTTAATCCTGGGCAGGTTGTGCCGCTTGGAAAACTGGTTCAGCCATTTGGTGACACTGTCAGGGTTCATCGGGCGACCATCTTCCTGCGTAAACACAAAGCCTGTCTCATGCCAAAGGCTACCACTTGCCAAACACATGGTCGTCTGTTCCTGCTTCCACTGCTCCAGCAGGTCTACGGCCTCTTGCGGAATCTTCAGAAAGCGCACGTCTGCCGTTTTAGTTGTGTCGAGGTAGATCCCCCGCGTGTGACTGTAAAGCAACGCATGATCAATTTTAATGGTTCTCAGTGCAAGGCTGACCCGCTCCCACTGTAGCCCCATGATTTCACCCCGGCGGCAGCCCGTGACGATCAGCAGCATCACGATTGTGCGCCACTTCAGCGGCTCGGTTTCCAGCGCCTCAAGGATTGCATTGATTTCTTCCGGCTGGAAATAATTCGGCTCTTTGTGCTCCAGCTTAGGCGGCACGGCCTTTGCTGCCGCGTTATACGGCACTAGCATCTCGCGTTCTGCCTGAGCGAGGACAGTCGAGATAAAACGATGGTAGGAATCCACAGTTTTCGGAGCAAGCGGGGTCATGTCCTTTTCCAGCGTAAAAAGGTCACTCGTCTGATAGCCGAGTGCAGCGGCTACAGCCTCGGCCTTTTTCGGCATGACTTTTGAACCGTTCTCCATCGTGCGGATTGTGTTGCTGGCGACACCCGCTTTCTTGGCAAGGGCATCCTTGCTCATGTGCTGGTCTAGGCGTGCTTTTTGGAGCGCCGGCTTTGCGATGGCCTTGGCGGCGCCCTTGCGCAGGCCGTTCTCTTGCAGATTGTGGTAAAAATTATTGAGGTGCTGCGGGCGGATGTCGCACAGCTTCATGTGGCCGATGGCCATATTGGTGCGCTCCATCATGCTTTGATAAAAATCTATAGTCCGAGTTTTAATCCCCTGCTGCTTCTTCAGATCCAGCACATAGGCCGCATACTCGCTGAAGGTCTGGCGGTTGTCTGTCTGGTAGCCCAGTTCGATGTCCCGCTCAAAGTCAGCGGCCACGCGCTGGAGCGTTTTTGCAATCTTCTTCTCGCTCATGCCGGGGTCTGGTGTCCAGGTCTTGGTGTGCTTGACTTTTTTGCCGTTCTTGGTATACCCGGCGGATACGGTGATGCGATAGGAATCGCCATTTTTACCGGCCCGTTTTTCAATGCTCGCCATCATGTGCCCTCGCTTTTTCAAGTTCATCCGTTACAATTTCTGTAAATGTATCCTTGGCTTGTTCAAGCCAGATTCGCGTAGCAATATTCGTTCCTGGCCATAAAATACCAAATCCGCTTTTTTGCATGCCTTCAATTACAGAGTATTTATCGGGCCTTAGAAATTCGTTGCATATATCTTCGCTTAATATCGTGTTTCGTGATTTCATATATAATCCAATACTGCTTAAAAGCTGTGGAAGTTTATCCGCACACAAAAAAGCATCGATTATTGCTGCAAAATTGAATGTTGAATCCGGCGCAGTTACGGCTGCAAGTTTGCTTTCGCCGTCTGCAAAATCTTTTCTTTTAAGTATTTGAGATTCTGAAGCATAGGACATTCTGCGTAACCGTTCTATTGCAAAATTGCTAAGACCTGTTTCTTCGTGTATATCATAATAAGAGGCCTTGACGCCTGTAATAAGATAGTGACAATCAACGCCAAAATGCTCCGCTAATTTTGCAAGTTCATACGGAGAGAAAGCAGATTGTCCCAATTCTTTTTTTGTGTAATTAGAACGAACCATATTCAGATATTGTGCGGTTGTTTCCTGCTTTTCTGATGCAGCCTTTCTTATTTCAGCAATACGCCGCCCGATTTCAACATTCATTGTTTGGGTATCCATATTTGAACACGCTTCCTTTTATCTTTAAAATTGTTCTTATTTTGCACAACACATTTACAAAGTGAATTATTTGCACTATTATTGTTACTATCATAACGCAGAGACGAATGAATGTCAATATCAAACGGAGGTACAACATATGTCATTTACAAATCAGAAAATCAAGGATGCAGCCAAAAAGGCAAAGCTCTATCAGTGGGAGATCGCCCTTGAAATCGGTGTTAGTGAACCTACGCTTGTTCGATGGTTACGGACACCATTGCCTGCTGAAAAAGAAGAGCGCATCTTGGCCGCCATTGAAAAGTTGGCAAAGGAGAAGAAATAAAATGACTACGAATTTCCCCACGATGAATACAATCACGCAGGCAGCGGCTACCAGTGGGCTGGCCGTGTACCGCGTTCGTCAGCTTTGTCAGTCTGGCCGTATCAAGTCTATCCGCTGTGGTCGTAGAATTTTGGTCAACATGGATTCGTTGGCCGCGTATCTGAATGAGGGCGATGCTGTACAGCCCGCCCCTGCGGTTGGCGGTATCCGCCGGGCAGATGAGAGCTAAAGTGTGGAGGCGGCAGAATGGCACGGAGAAGAATGTTCAGCCTTGACGTTGTGGACACTGATCGCTTTCTTGATATGCCGACCAGTGCCCAAAACCTTTACTACAGTTTAGGGATGAGAGCAGACGATGACGGTTTTGTATCTAACCCGAAACGCATTGCAGCAAGCTGTGGAAGCTGTATTGACGACCTGAGATTACTTATCACAAAAGATTATATTATCCCGTTTGATAGCGGCGTCATTGTGATAACGGACTGGAAAGTAAATAACCAGATTAAAAGTGACCGCCACAAACCCACACAGTACACCGTTGAAAAAGCACAATTACGGACTGATCCGGCGGGGCGATATATAAGCGGAACCAAAATGGAACCAGTTTGGAATCAAGATGGAACCAATTTGGAACCACAGGTTAGGTTAGGTAAGGATAGGTTAGATAAGAAAGAGAGTAGGACGGCTGCGCCGCCTACTCCGCGTTTTAAGCCTCCGACAGAGGATGAAATGATAGCATATTTTGCTGAAAAGGGCGGGCCAGAGAACGAGGCAAGGAAGTGCTACAATTACTATCTTTCAAACGGCTGGAAAGTCGGCAGAAATCCAATGAAAAGCTGGAAAGGGGCAGCAAACAACTGGATGTGCCGCAATAATCCTATAAACCAAAGCAACGGAGGTGTGCAAAATGCCGGAGAAAATCAAAGGATTGTCCGAACTACTCGACTCTAAAATGAATCAGCATTCTGTGGTTCATCCGATGTCGAGTGAAGAATACGAGCTATACATGATAAAGAAGCAGAACGACCAACCCGGTAAGTTGGACGGTCTCGACTGTCCTATTTGCAAAAATAAAGGCTACTATTTGCGTTATGACAGTGAACATCAAAACAGTGTTCAAGTACGCTGTGAATGCATGGCCCGCCGGGATGCAATCCGCCGTCTTAATCAAAGCGGACTATCTCAAGCGCTGCAAAAAATGACATTCGAGACCTACCAAACGGAATCGGACTGGACAAGCAAAATATATGCAGCAGCCAAGGCGTATGCAGCTACCCCGGCGGGGTGGTTCTTCATTGGCGGGCAGGTTGGCGCGGGAAAGACGCACATTTGTACGGCAATCTTACAAGAACTCCTGAAGCGCTATCCTGCCCGTTATATTCTCTGGCGTGACGAAATCGCAAAAATCAACGCAGGAAGAAACGACCAAACAAGCATTGACCGCATTGGGCGGCTTGAGAATGTTAAAGTCCTGTATATTGATGACCTTTTCAAGAGCGGCAATCGAGATAGCAATGGTAAGCTGCGGCCAAATCCCGGTGAGGTGAACACGGCTTCTCAAATCCTATACGCTCGCTACAACAGCGATGACCTGTACACTATCATTTCCACAGAGTTGTTTATAGACGAACTGCTCCAGATTGATGAGGGAATAGGTTCACGCATTGCAGAGCGGAGCAAGGAATATCGTTTTGAAGTAGACCGCAATCCGGCTAGAAACTGGCGCACAACGCACTAATACGGAGGTATTACATGACATTCGAGACACTTAGACATCACTGGGAACTGCGCCAGCAGCTGGAGAAGCATGAGGACTTGCTCTGTGAACTGCGCCACTCTGCACAGGCTGCGAACCACGCCCCGGACGGTATGCCCCGCACAACAGGCGTAAGCGATAAAGTGGGCACGTTGGCCATTGCCATCGTTGACCTTGAGGAGCGCATTGCCTACCTGAAGAAGACCATCGCCGCCGAGGAGGGAGACATTTCTGCGTGGATCAGCGGCATTGAGGATCCGCTTGTGCGGCAGATCTTCCGTCTACGCTTTCTCTGTGGTCTGTCATGGGCCGATGTAGCGCAGACAGTCGGAGGGCGAAATAGTGACTCTGGCGTTAGAACCGCTTGCTATCGCTATATCAATCGGCAGTGCATAAAGCCAGCTGAGTAATCGACTTGTGCAGCCGCCGTGCATGCGGCGCATCCCGGCGGGAAGTCTGGCCGCTGCAGGAGGCGCCGGGCAAAAAGGTACTGTAAACACCCTACCGGTATCTGAGCGGGGGCACAGAGCCCAATTCTCGCCCAGTTACAGAGACAAAAATACGCTGTTTCGTTACGACTGCCCCACAGAGCGGCAATAAGAGGCCCCGCCGGGCCAGATGGAAAACTATCCATCCGTGCCCGGCGGGGCTTTCTGTGCCCTCTCTGGGGCGCTCATGCAGCTTTCTTGTGCTTGGCGCGTTCTTCTCGGATACCTTGGCATCTGCCCGCGTGCCAAACTGCAGAATAAACAGTAAGGTCTCGGAGCATATCAGAGCCATAATCTTGGGCTACTGCCAACTGCTTCAGATATTTTACAAGTGTCTGAATCTCGCATAGCACATCGCACCCGGTCACAGATGACATCTTGTATGCTACGAGTGGAGACACATTCACATGGGTGTGTTCCTCGCCCTCGTAGGCCGTTTCGACCAGTTTGAAAAGCAGCAACCGCTTGGATGCGTCATCGAGGCCGCTTAAACAGCGGGAAAATTCTTTTAATTCTTCATTGTCCATCGTGTGTACCTCCACAGATGCCCGTATGGCCTGATAGCACAGCCTTTTTCAGTTAAGCGGCAAGTGGGCGGACTTGACTTGCTCCGAAGATGCTGGCCGTGTACTGCCTGCCGTCTCCTCTGCTGGCCCAGATAAGGACCGCCCGGAAAATGGCCTTGCTGCCACGGACGACCTCATAACCGAGGGACTGCCACTCTGCCCATGTGTGGGCCTCCTCGGTAACGTTGGCGGCCTCTTTGGCCCGGCGGATGGTCTCCGCATTGATGGGGCGCGCCTTTGCGCTGCTCCATGCCCGGTGCAGGGCCTCCGCAAAGCTGATGCCGGCCTTGCGGAAGATGGCCCATGCTCTTCGCATGATGGCGGATAAATCGTACTTTTTCATGGTGCTTGCTCCTTTACAGCAGTGGGCAGACTGTGCTATAATGAGCCTGCCCTTGATTGGGTTTTGCGTCTCGCGTGTGCTTTGGTCGGTGCAGCGGGACGCTTTCTTTTTGCCGTAAGGTTTGAGGTGCGCGGGGGCTCGGTGCTATCTGCTCGGTCTCGCCGGTTCCTGCAATCCTGTCCGCATCTTGTCTGGTCGTTTCTGGTGGGCTTTCGCTTGACGTCCGCCTTGACCTTTTCCCTTTCGACATCTTTATTATACACTAATTGCTGTGTATATTCCATTGACATAGTAGCTAAATATGCACATAAAATAGTGTATATATTGTACACTTGAAGTTGTGTATGCTTTGTAGTAGAATAGCGGTATGAAAGGAGTGGATAGAGTGCCTATAAAATACAGAATCGACATTTTAGAGGCTTTAAAAGTTGCCGGATACAGCACTTATAAGCTACGGAAAGAGAAACTTCTAGGCGAGGCCACTATTCAAAGGCTTCGAGTTGGTGCCCCTGTGAGTTGGGAAAATATGTCTGTTCTATGCCGCCTGCTGAATTGCCAGCCCGGTGACATTCTGGAATACGTTCCAGACAGTGAAGAAAAAGCGACCAGCGAGTGATGCCTACCCACGGCCCCACAGAGAGCCGTTACGGCGCGTTTGGCATCTTGGTAAACAAACTTATATTCATACACAGTCAAACGCCACACAGGCGCTCTCTGATGGCGTTGCGGTTTTGTTTTTTTGCCCAATAGGGAACTCACTCAAAACTGAGTAGGGCATTCATACGATGGACAAAATTGTCTCACATCTCTGCCGGGGAACACATGGGTGACTGTGTTCCAATTTTGGAAGAAAGGCGAACCAGTCAGAATTGACCGAGTTGACCCGCCGGGGGCACCCTAAAATTTGGGTACTATTTGGGTACTACGGCCACAAAAAGCCATTACACGATACCGCACATCGCAAAAGCAAAATAACGTTTTTACGCATATTGTTATACACTACTAAACCACACAAAAAGAGCGAACCACAGTTTGTAATCAGCAGGTTGCAGGTTCGATTCCTGTTACTAGCTCCATACGAAAGAGCGCTGCAAGGTTTAATTTTACCTTGCAGCGCTCTTTTTAGTTGTTAAACTATGCCTTTTCCGGTGTCGTATATTTTCAGTAAAAACTCCCGGCTGCAATCAAGCGACCGGGAGTTTGTTTAGTATGGCATCGTTGAGGAATTATTTTGTATGCAGCGCGTTCTGCAGGGCACAATACTCCTCCAGCGTAAGCTGTTCGGGGCGTGCGCGTTCATCAAGACCGGCTGACTGCAGCGCGGTCAGGACCTGTGCCTTGGGCAGGTGCAGGCCGTTGGCAATGGCGTTGGCTGCGGTCTTGCGGCGCTGTGAGAAGGCAGCGCGGATCAACGCAAAGAAGGCGGCCTCGTCACCGTTCGGAACCTGTACGGCGGGAGTCTTGCGCACATCCAAGCGAATGACGGCGCTTGTCACCTTGGGGGCGGGGTAAAAGCTGCCGGGCTGCACGCTGAACAATAATTTCGGCTCCGCATAATAGGCCACCGCGTAGCTGATCGCACCCGCATCGCGGGTGCCAGGGGCGGCGCACAGACGCTGTGCGGCCTCCTTTTGCACCATGACGGTGATGTTCCGGATAGGCAGCTTTTCCTCCAGCAGGCGCATCAGGATCGGGCTGGTGATATAGTACGGCAGGTTGGCACAGACAGCCACCGGCTTATCGCCAAACTCCTCAGTCAGCAGCGCCTTCAAATCCACCTTGAGGACATCGTTCAGTACAAGCTTGAAATTATCATACCCTGCCATCGTCTCCTCAAGGAGCGGCGGCAGACGCTTATCTACCTCGATGGAAACGACCTTATCCGCGCGCTTGCAGAGCTGTTCGGTCAGTACACCGATGCCGGGGCCGACCTCAAGGGCACCCCAGCCGGGGCCGATGCCGGCGGCTTCGGCAATGCGGGGACATATACCCGGGTTAATGATAAAATTCTGGCCAAACCCTTTGGAAAGGGCAAAATCGTACCGCGCACAGAGGTCACGGATGGTAGACAAGTCGGTCAATGTGGGCACGGCGGCTTCCTTTCAGCGTATATCAGTTCTGGCCGGTCAGCGACATGGCCGCATTAACGGCCTTGCTGATCTGCGGGTCAGTGTCGATCGTGTAGTCGTAGTAGGAGTTCTGTTCATCAACAGAGAGTGTCGCGTCAATATCGGGCTTCAGACCCTCGTTGTTCCAGCTCTGATCCTCGTTGTCGAGCAGCAGGCCGGAGGTAATATAGGCGGCAGAGCCGTCCGAGAAGCTCTGCACATCGCTGAGTACAACGCCCATACCGGCCGTTTTGGTGCCGACAATCGTGGCACCGCCCATCTTGCGCAGGGCATTGGCAAACAGCTCGGCACTGCTGGAGGTAGCGCCGTTGACGAGGCAGACCATCGGAACATTGATCTCGTTTTCATCAGACATGCGCAGCACGGTCACATTGCCGTCCTTATCCTGCTGCTTGGCAATCTCACCGGAGGGTACGCAGTAATCCGCTGCGACAAGCCCTGCATTGAGGTTTTCACCGGTGTTGTCGCGCAGATCAAACACCAGACAGGTGGCTCCCTGCTGCAGCAGGTTGTCCACGGCAGTTTTAAACTCGCTGGCGGTGCTTGCGGTAAAGGCGTCAATGCGCAGATAGCCGCAGGTGTCGGCGGTCAGCTGGCTTGTTGAGATGGTTGGGGTCTTATAGTTGGAGTGTACAAGGCTCAGCTGCTGCTCCTGACGGTCGGGCGTCAGGTAGGTAATGACTGTGGTAGTGCCCTCCTCACCCAGCAGGCGGGAGGTCAAACGCGCAGTAGAGCCGATGTTCTTGGTGGATTCCTCGCCAATGGCAGTGATAAAGCCGCCGACCTGCAGACCTGCCTCACTGGCGGGGGAATTGTTGTATACGCGGATGATGCGCGCATAGCCGGAGGAGGCATCGTTGACAACGGCCACGCCGATGCCTGTGAGGGTGCCCTTCTCGATGGCCTGCTTTTCGCTGTACTCCTTGGCGGTATAATAGACAGCGTATCGGTCGTTGATGCCGCTCATATAGCCGGCGGCCAGCTTATCGTTCAGGGTATCCTCATCAATGGTGAAGAACTCCCCTGCGCGGACAAAGCGGTCGATCTCAGACAGCTTGTTGTACTGGCGTTCCTTATTTTTTACGCTGGACACGGTCGTGTTGAACATCTTCATCGACACGACCATCGTCAGCGAGAAGGTGACAGCCATTGCGATGATGGCGATGGTGGCTGCCACGCCGAGACTGATTTTTTTGCTCATGGCTCTGATGGCTCCTTACTGTTTTTGCGTTTATGCCCCGTAGGCAAGGGAGAAAAATACCGTAGAGAAAAGGCTCAGCACCATAAGAACGGCGACCACCAGACAAAAAATGCGCACGGCGGTTTTATGCTTCTGCGGCTTCATAAGGACTCCCCTTTCTTAGGATAAGTAATTCATGACATTGACCAGAACATTGTTGACCTTCATTTCCAGATGCAGGTGATTGCCGGTGGAGTTGCCGGTGGAGCCGACATACCCCAGCGGCTGTCCCTTGGAAACGCTCTGCCCGACGCTGACGATGGGCGCACTGTTCATGTGGGCGTACAGTGTGGAATAGCTGTTGCCGTTGTCATCCTTGCCGTGGTAGACCTGAACATAATAGCCCCAGCTGTAGTGGTAGGCGGCTGCGGTGACAACGCCGCCGCTGACGGCGTAGATCTCGGTGCCGCCCGGCGCGGCATAGTCGGTGCCGCGGTGGCCGTTGCCGCCAAAGTAGCAGGAAATATACTTATAGGTGGCAAGCGGGCGGCCAAAATCCAGCGAGCATTGTATCGAGGCGTTTCCGTAGGCCTGGTTGGCGGCGTTCAGGGCTGCATCCAGCTCCTTGGCTGCCTCGTCCACTTTTTTGTTGGCCTCGATCTGGGCCTCCTTCAGGGCCTGTTCCTCGGCCTCCGCCTTGGAGATGCTCTCGTTTGTCTGGGAGATATTCTGAGCAAGCTCACTGGTTTTGCTGTTCAGTGCGGCCTTCTGGGCCTCATAGTCAGCCTTTTTTGCCTCCAGATCCGCCTTGGCCTGCTCCAGCTCGGCGCGCTGCTGCTCCAGCTGGGTATGCTCGTCCTCAAGCTGCTGGCAAATTTCCTCATCCTTGCTGACGATCTGCTCCAGTGTGGTGGCAAAGGTAAGCAGCTGGTACAGGCTGGTCGCACTGGAGAGCAGCGCAATGGAACCGCCGTCATTCAGCCGCTGCATCGCGCGCATACGGTCCTTGAAATCCGCCCAGCGCTGGTCGTATTCAGCCTGCTTCTGGTCGATCTCCTGTTGCTTTTGATTGATCTCGTCCTGTTTGTTGACGATATCATTATCCAGACCGCCGATCTGCTCAGTCAGTGTACCAATCTGGCTGAGCAGCAGTGATTTTTGCTGCTCCAGCTGTGTTTTGAGCGCCTGCGCGTCCGCTTTGTTGCTTTGCGTTTCTTTCAGCTGCTGGTTGACTTTTTCCAATGCGGCCTGCTGCTCCTGCAGCTTTTGGCGCAGGTCGCTGACACTGGCAGCCGCCAGCGGCGTCATAACGGTGGAAAGCGTCATCGTCATGGCAACTGCTACGCTGAGCAGCAGTGAGATAAATTTTTTGCTGTGCGAAAAATGCTTCATCTTTGTTTGCAATTCCCCTGCTCGTCGCTGTTATACATTCAGATGCTTGCGGATGCTGGTGGCGGTGCCGAGGCCGCAGAGCACAAAGCCCAGCAGCACAAAGCCGCCGACAATGTAGTACCATACATTTTCCAGCGGAACCAGCTGACCGCCGAACATCTGCGAGAGGTTGGACGGGTTCTCGGCATACCAGCGGCAGAGGGCATAGTACGCGCCGCAGATAATGCCGGAGGCAAGCGCAGCGGAGATCAAGCCGGAGGCGACACCCTCCACAAAGAACGGGAAACGAATAAAGCCGTTGGTGGCGCCCACCAGTTTCATGATGCCGATCTCCTTGCGGCGGTTGAACACCGTGATCTTGATCGTATTGTTGATGACCACGATGGACACGATAGCCAGCACCGCTACAATGCCATAGCAGGCGTAGTTGATAACGCGCTGCAAAGAAGTGAACATCTCGGCCATAGCCAGCGGGGCTTTGACGCTGGCGACACCGTCAATCTGCATGAGCTGTGCGGAGACAGACTCGATATTCTGCGGGTCGTCAACGGTCACACGGTAGTTGGGAGTGAACGGGTTATCGTTCTGAAAGACCTGCTGCAGGTTGGTGTAGTCCTTGAGCATATCGCCGTAGGTGGCCAGAACATCCGCCGGTGACATGTAGGTCACGCCCACAACGTGGGGCGTATTGCGGATCGCGGCATCGGCAGCCGAGATCTGTTCATCCGTAGAGTTCTGACCCTCTTCGTCGCCCATATAGACGACCATCATGTTTTGGTTGCCGATATATTCGACCATATAATCAATGTTGACGCCCAGCAGGTAGGCGGCGCCGATCAGCAGCATGCAGACGGTCAGCACGCCCATCGAGGCAAAGGTCATAAGCCGGTTGGCGCGCAGATTGTGCAGGCCCTGACCGACAAGGTAGGTAAAGCTGGAAAAACGCATGGTGTCCCCTCTTTAATATCAAAGATCAGTCTTCATCGTAGTCGTAATCGTCCTCTTCCCTCTGGGCCATAGCGGCTGCATAGCGGCGGGCGGCCTCGGGGTGTGCAGTGTCGGAGGCGACCATGCCGTTGGCCAAAGTGATGACGCGGTTGCCGTACTTGCGGGCGAGCTTATGTACCAGCTCATGCTCATGGGTGACAACCACAACGGTGATGTTGACTTTGTTGATGGCCTCAAACAGCTGCATGATGTCCATCGACATTTCAGGGTCGATGTTGCCGGTGGGCTCGTCCGCAATGATCAGCTTGGGGCCGTGGGCCAGCGCGCGCGCTACGGCGACACGCTGCTGCTCGCCGCCGGAGAGCTCGTCCGGCAGACGGTCCATCTTGTCCTCAAGGCCGACAAGTGAGAGCGCGAAGGGCACGCGGTCCTTGATCTTTTTGGTGGAGATGTTCGTCACACGCATGGCGAACGCCACATTCTCATAGACGGTCATGGTCGGGATCAGGCGGAAGTCCTGAAAGACAACACCCATCTGACGGCGCAGATACGGTACCTTGCGCCGGCGGATCTTGGTCAGATCCTGCCCATTGATGAACACCTTGCCCTCGGTGGGCTTTTCCTCCATCTGGATCAGCTTCAGAAAGGTAGATTTGCCTGCACCGGAGTGACCAAGGATAAAGACAAATTCGCCCTCCTCGATATGGATGTTGATGTCCTCCAACGCAACATTTTCATCGTTGTGGGTCTCATAGGTTTTATAAACATGCTCGAAATCGATCATTGAGGATTCTCCTGCCGCAGCGCGGCTGTCCTGTTTACGGTTACAGTCATACATATAATAGAATACCATGCAGCGCGCCTGCGGTCAAGGTGTTTTCCGCCTGCCAAAAGCAGGAAAATGGCGCTGCCTTGCGGTACAGCGCCATTTGTGAAAGTTTTATTAAAATCAATATTTGGCCGGATTGGCGGAGAGGTACTTCTTGACCATCAGGGCAACCTTAAAGACGATGGCATCATCAAAGTTGCGCAGGTCAAGGCCGGTCAGCTTGCGAATTTTTTCCAGACGGTAGACCAGCGTGTTGCGGTGGACAAACAGCCCGCGGCTCGTCTCCGAGACATTCAGGTTGTTTTCAAAGAAGCGCTGGATGGTGAACAGCGTCTCAGCGTCCAGACTGTCAATACTCTCCTGCTTAAAGACCTCCCGCAGGAAGGCCTCGCAGAGGGTGGTGGGCAGCTGGTAGATCAGGCGGGCGATGCCCAGATGGTCATAGCTGATGACCTGACGCTCGGTGTCAAACACCTTGCCGACCTCCATGGCGATCTGTGCCTCCTTAAAGCTGGAGGCCAGATCCTTGATGTTGCCGATGGGGGTGCCGATGCCGACAACAGCCTTGATATAATGGTCACCCTGCAGCGTATCCACAATGGAGGCGGCCAGCTTTTCCATATCGCGGGTGTTGTTGTCCGGCTTGATCTCCTTGACGAGGACGGTGTCCGTCTCGCTGATGTTAAAGACAAAGTCCTTCTGCTTGTCCGGGAAAAGTCCGCTGACAACATCATAAGCGGAAATGTCATTGCCGGAGGTCACGCGGATGAGCAGCACAACGCGCTGTACATCGGAGACAAAGTGCAGCTCGCGGGCCTTGGCGTAGATGTCGCCGGGCAGGATGTTGTCCAGCACGACATTTTTGATGAAGTTTGTCTTGTCGAACTTTTCATCGTGATACTGCTTGATGCTCTGCAGGCTGATGGACAGC
>OGXX01003439.1_pt1 | contig 13180 bp, 8 predicted proteins | sample 1576301 | NCBI WGS metagenome assembly OGXX01 (sample SAMEA3541469, study PRJEB24748) | human gut metagenome | biome: human gut; feature: human-associated habitat; material: faeces | place: China | collected 2012
ATTATTGGTATCAACATTTATTTTATTTATCTAAGGTAAAAAGATAAATTATTTAATGTCGTTATTTGTTTTTCCAGCGCGGAACTGTGAGATATCATCAGTCTTGTTGTCTTCGTTGTAAAGGTTTGCTGCTGCAACGTAAACTGCTGCACATCTTACTAAATCATCTTTGTATGTGATTTCGTTTGGTGCGTGTGCCTGTGATTCAGCTCCAGGTCCGAATCCTACGCATGGGATTCCGTAACGTCCCTGAATTGCTACACCGTTTGTAGAGAATGTCCATTTGTCGATTAATGGACGGTTTCTAAGTTCTTTTGTAGAATCTGGTCCCATACGTTTATCTCCGAAGAGTCCCTTATGAGCGTCTACTAATGCCTGAACATGAGCAGCATTTTCTTTGTTGATCCATGTTGGGAAGTAACATTCTGTTTCGTATACTTCTCCTGTCCATGATGGACGGTCATACATATACATGGAAACTTTAACATCATCACCGTATTTCTGAACGCTAGGAAGTGCGCGGATTTCGTCTAAGCAGGAATCCCATGTCTCACCAGCAGTCATACGACGGTCGATGGAGATTGCACAGCTATCTGCTACAGCACAACGGCTAGGAGATGTGTAGAAAATCTGAGATACTGTACATGTTCCTCTTCCTAAAAACTGTGCATCTTCGTAATGTTCTGGGTTGTATTTAGGGCTGAGCATCTTAACAAGGCCTTTGATGTCTGTGCTTTCGTCACATCCGTTGTTATTTAATGCTCTTACATCAGCGATGATGTCAGCCATCTTGTAAATTGCATTGTCTCCTCTTTCTGGAGCAGAACCGTGGCAGGAAACACCTTTAACGTCTACACGGATTTCCATTCTTCCACGATGTCCTCTGTAAATACCACCATCTGTAGGCTCTGTGGAAATTACAAACTCAGGAACGATTTTGTCTTTGTTGTAAATGTACTGCCAGCACATTCCGTCACAGTCTTCTTCCTGTACACTACCAACAATCATAATCTTATAACCTTCTGGAATGAGGTCTAAGTCTTTCATGATTTTAGCACCGTATACAGCACTTGCCATTCCACCTTCCTGGTCAGAACCGCCACGTCCGTAGATGATTTCATCTGTTTCATATCCTTTGTATGGATCCTGTTCCCAGTTATCAATGTTACCGATACCTACTGTATCAATGTGAGAGTCGATTGCGATAATCTTTTCGCCATCTCCCATCCATCCGATAACGTTTCCTAATCCGTCAACTTCTACTTTATCAAAGTTTAACTTCTCCATCTCTGCTTTGATGCAGGCAACAACTTCTTTTTCCTCACAGCTTTCGCTTGGATGAGAAATCATCGCACGAAGAAATGCTGCCATGTCTGCTCTGTAATTTTCTGCTGCTTCATTAATTTTCTGAAAATCTAATGCCATTTTTATCCTCCTAAATATTGCATTCATCCACAGTTGGTAAATTTCACGGAGTCTGAAAATTGGGAATGTTAATTTCTCTCCGACCACACTGCCCTTAAATTTTCTTTATTTCATTTATCTAAAAGATATTTTTATACGGTTGGGTATTCGCCGCCCCATACAATCTTCTTATATTTATCAGGGTCTGTATCTCCCTCTGTGGAGAACATGAGCACCTGACTGGAGTTATCTAACTCTAATGCTTCTCTGAGTTCTTTGTAAGCATCGTCTGTCATAATAGAAGAAATAACTCCCATTCCTACCGCTCCGGATTCTCCGGATGTTACGGATGGATCTCCTTTTACTGGAGCTGCAAGCATTCTCATACCCTTTGCAGATACCCAGTCTGGACAGGAAATAAATGCGGAAACATGGTTTCTTAAAATATCCCATCCAATTGTATTTGGTTCGCCACAGGCAAGACCTGCCATGATTGTCTGAAGATCTCCACCAACGATTCTTGGTTCGCCATCTCCAGCTTCTGCTCCTTTATAAAGGCAATCTGCTGCGCCAGCTTCCATTACGATAAATTTCGGTGGGTTGTTTGGATAAAGGTTTGCAAAGTAACCAACAACACCGCCTGCAAGACTTCCCACACCTGCCTGTACAAATACATGAGTAGGTCTGTTTACTTCTACTTCTCTTAACTGCTCTGCAGCCTCACCAGCCATACTTCCGTATCCCTGCATAATCCAGGAAGGAATCTCTTCGTATCCGTCCCATGCAGTATCCTGAACGATAACACCATGTGGTGTCTCTGCTGCTTCTTTTGCTGCAAGTCTTACACAATCATCATAATTTAACTCTTCGATTGTTACAGAAGCACCTTCTTTCGCAATATTATCAAATCTTGTCTGTGTGCTTCCCTTTGGCATATGTACAACGGCTTTCTGTCCAAGCTTATTTGCTGCCCATGCAACACCACGTCCATGATTTCCGTCTGTTGCAGTAAAGAATGTTGCCTGTCCAAAGTCATCGCGGAACTTCTTGCTTGTCAGATAATCATATGTCATCTCACTAACATCTTTACCCATCTCTTTTGCAATATATTTTGCCATTGCGAAAGAACCGCCAAGTACTTTGAACGCATTTAATCCAAAACGATAGCTTTCGTCTTTCACAAATAAACCGCCGAGTCCAAGCTGTCCAGCCATTCCATCAAGCTTTGCTAATGGTGTTACTGAGTACTGTGGAAAGCTGCGGTGAAACTTTCTTGCCTGATTTACATTATCAAGTGCCATTACCGCAAGATTCTTATCTTCATTCTTTGGCATCTGATTCAAAATCCATTTGATTTTCTCCATTGTTTTCCTCCATAAAAATAGTCTACAAACTTTTTGTTAGGTGTAATGAAAAGTTTTTTGTTGTCTTTATTATAGTGGTATAACGGCAGATTAGCAAATTCTTCTTTGGAGGTATTTGAAAAGAGACGAAGGTGCTGAAAACAAAGAGCCCCTATCTGTGACTTTCTTCGTTACGAGAAGATATCTAGTCAAAAATTCCTCCTTAAATATATTGATTTTGACTCCGTTGTAAAAAACACAAAAGTCGCAAAATCAATATATTTAAGGAAGAACTTTTGACCATATCGTACTCTGGCAACTCCGAGACCACAGATAGAGGCTCTTTGTTTTCAGCACCTTCTGACTTTGGCAAAATATAGGAAAGATAAATTTGTTATCTACGAAAGAGATTTGGGGGGTTCGTCTGTTTATCTATTACATCTGTTTTACCTATTCCTCTTCTTTCTTTTCCAGCATATGGCTTTCGAGAAACATTTTCTCGAATTTTTGTTCTGAAAAACTTATGACCTGTTCTTCAAATCTCTGGCAGGTGATCAAGAACTGACGGCCGTCTTCAGTGAGGAAGGTTTTTCCTCCATTTCGTCCGCCTCGGCGTCTTTTTACGACAGTATAGCCGAGTTTGTCTTCTAGTTCATTAATCATATCCCAGGCTTTTCCTGGAGATAATGCCATTGTATCACAGGCTTTTCTTACATTATTCAAGTCTTCTATTAAAAAAAGTAATAATTTTAAACGGGCATTGAAGAACGGGGTTTCGTGTCCAATTCCAAAAGTAAGGATTGGATGAAGGATGGATTTATTATGTTCTTCAATCTGGCTTTGTAGTTCATCATCCTCCTGATTAAGTGATAATACTCCAATATCATCTACCTCAACAAATACTCTTCTTTCTGCATATTTTTCGATGGCTCCCCGCAGTCCGTTTTCACCATCATAGGCAAGGATATCAGGAATCATTTCATTGGAAATGAGCACTGGATGCCCAGCTTTTTTCTTATAAGAAGGTACGACGATATCATCGTGATGTTTTCGCATCTCCACGATGGTCTTCGGAATGAACATGGGAGCATTTACCGGGGTAAATACAACACTTAAGCATTTATCCTGTAAATAAGAAAGACCAGCTTTTACCGAATGAAATAGTTCTCTCTTTTCCTCCGACTCTTCTAAAATTAAAAATACTACATTAAGATTATTTAGCTGATATCTGCTCTCGTAATCATCAGCTCCTACAACTACTACTATTGGAAACAGACCTGCCTGCTGCATGGAAAGGACAATTCTTTTAATAGCTGGAATCTTTCCTGTCTTTCGCAAAGGATGTGCGCTCTCCTTACTTGCCGCTGCAATAATTCCGCCTACATTGCTAACAAACATAGTTTTCTCCCTTTTCTTTCACAAATTTACTTATTTGTAAGTATTATAAACTATAGTACCAAAAAAAGCTACATTTCTGTAGCTTTTTTAACAAATTTTTCATTAAGAAATAGGGATTATAATTAATTTACTATATTATTTCTATATTATTTCATTTTGTAAAAGAAAAAGATAGAAATACAAATTTTATCACTTATCGTCCTATCTGTTTACTGATAAGATGATATTTTATAGAGTTTTTTACTTTATGTTTACAGATGAAATCAGCATTAGCTGATTTCACGATAGCATGTTTGAAAAATAGTTTCAGCAAGATGTACAGATTGATTTTTGATTTTTCAAACACGCTATCAGAATTACTCTTCTTCTTTTGGACGATAGAAAGTATCCTCTAATGGTAATTTTGTTCTAAATTTGCCATCAAGGGCATAATAAGCTCCCTGTACAGCAGGGGCAGTAGGAATTGTTGCAATCTCGCCAATTCCCTTTGCACCATAGGCAACATCTAATAACTTCTCTTTTTCTACATAGATAGCATGAATATTTGGAATCTGTGTAGAACGGAGTAAGCCAAGTGTTCCGTAAGTTACTTGAGGAACGCAGTCTTTAAGTGGCCAGTCTTCGGTTAAAGCATAGCCCATTCCCATGAGTACGCCTCCCTCAATCTGTCCCTGAATAGAGGTTGGATTCACTACCTTTCCAGAGTCGTGTGCCGCATACACTTCGGTTACTTTTCCTTTTTTATCAAGGATAACAACATGTGTCGCAAATCCATATGCGATATGGCTCTTTGGATATGGCACATTTGCACCAAGTTTATCGGTTGGCTCATAATATTCATAGAAATAATTCTTGCCGTTTAATTTCTCTAAGTCATTATCGACTTCTTTCATTGCATCGGCAAGCTTCACTGCCGCTCCTCTTACTGCTTCACCAGTAAGAAGAGTCTGTCTTGAACCAGAAGTTGTACCGGAATCTGGTGCATTCTCTGTATTGCAAACAGCGTTGCGGATTTTTGAAAGTGGAAGTCCGGTTGCCTGTGCCACATCCTGACAAAATACAGTAGCACATCCCTGTCCGATATCAGAGGCAGCCGCATAAATCACGCAGACACCATCTTCAATCACAAGGTTGCATCTTCCTTTATCCGGAAGCCCTACGCCTACACCGGCATTCTTCATAGAACAGGCGATTCCTGCATGGTCTTTATTAGCTTCGTACACATCTTTTACAGCCTCTAATGTCTCTTTTAAGGCAGTAGAACAGTCAGCAATCTGTCCGTTTGGAAGAACCTTTCCTGGCTCAATCGCGTTACGGTATCGGATCTCCCACGGAGAGATGCCTACCTGTTCTGCAAGAAGGTTAATAATGGACTCTAACGCGAACTCACTCTGACATACTCCAAATCCACGGAACGCTCCGGCTGGCGGATTGTTCGTATAATATCCAAATCCTCGGATATCTGTATTCTGGTAACAGTATGGCCCTACGGAGTGCGTGCAGGCTCTTTCAAGAACCGGTCCACACAGGGAAGCATAAGCTCCTGTATCAAAATAAATCTCACAGTCAAGGCCGGTAAAAATACCATTTTCATCACAGCCAAGAGTGAAGGTTCCTTCCATTGCATGGCGTTCAGGGGCATGTGGCCTACCCGCATCTGGCTGACATTCCATTGCATGGCGTTTCGGGTGGAAGAATAGAGACTCCTGTCTTGTGAACTTGGCCTTGACCGGACGCTGGTATTTATATGCTGCAAGTGCAGTTAAATGCTGTACGGTAACGTCTTCTTTTCCACCGAAGCCACCACCGATAAGCTGATTTTCTACTACAATCTTTTCCGGATCCCAGCCAAACATAATGGATACTTCTTTTCTTGTATCAAATGCTCCCTGATCCGTACTTAATATTTTAATTCCATCTTTATATGGGAAAGAAACCGCACATTCTGGTTCAAGAAATGCGTGTTCTGTAAATGGTGTTGTAAATGAACGGGTTACTTTATAGGCTGCCTTCTCTAAAGCAGTTTTGGCATCTCCTCTTGTAACGTGACGCTGCTGGCATAAGTTTCCACTTGAATGAATCTGTGGGGCATCCTCTGCCATCGCCTCATGGACATTGCGGATCGGCTCCAGCTTTTCGTAATCTACTTTTACAAGCTTCTTTGCCTTTTCAAGGATTTCTTCAGTCTCTGCTACAACAACACAGATGGTATCCCCAATCATTCTTGTAATATCGCCTTCAGCGATCATAACATCCCAGTCCTGCTGAATATGTCCCACTTTATTATTTGGCACATCTTTTGCTGTGAGTACACCAAGCACACCTGGAAGTGCCTCTGCTTTTGACGCATCAATCTTTAACACTCTTGCACGAGGGTATTTGCTGCGTACTGCAGATAAATGTACCATACCATCCATAACAATATCGTCTGGATATTTGCCATATCCAAGCACTTTCTTTCGCACATCGACACGGAATGCTCTCTGTCCGACACCGTACTGGTCTCCTCTTTCAAGGTCATAATCAATCTCTGCATCTCCTCGAAGAATTGCTGCGGTAAGCTGAATTCCCTCGATAATCTTTTTATAACCGGTACAGCGGCAGATATTACCTCTTAATGCGTATTTAATTTCTTCTTCTGTTGGGTCTGGATTCTGATCAATAAGTGCTTTTCCTGCCATAACCATTCCCGGAATGCAGAAACCACACTGTACAGAACCTTTCGAACCAAATGCATAGACAAATGCATCCTGCTCTCTTTCTGTCAGTCCCTCTACCGTTACAATGTTTCTTCCCACAGATTTATCTGTCGTTAAAACGCAGGCTTTTACTGCAACCCCGTCAACAATAATCGTACAGGTTCCGCAAGCACCTTCACTACATCCATCTTTTACGGAAAATAAATGAAGGTCATCTCTAAGATAGCGAAGAAGAGACTTTTTTTCTGTTGTTGTCCGGCGCATTCCATTGACAGTAAAACAATATTCTGTTGCCATAGTTCTCCTCCTCTCTTATCTTATGGATAAAATACCATTTTTATCGTGAATAACACCCCGTGGACATTTGACGGCACACATACCACAGGCGATGCATTTTTCCTGACAAATGACAGCGTGGTTATCCACAACTTTGATTGCCTTACATGGACAGTATTTCTCACAGATTCTGCATCCAATACAGCTTACTGCACATCCCTGAATCGCTTTTGGGCCTTTGTCAAGGTTAGCACACTGTGGCTGAATGGTATTTTCTGTTGGAACTACCTGAATCAGATGCTGTGGGCAGGCTTTTGCACAAAGCCCACATCCTACACATTTTTCCTCATCAATCTTCGCAATTCCTCTTTCACCGATTGACACTGCGTGTAACCGACACGCTTCCACACAGCTTCCTCCACCGAGGCATCCATAAGAGCATATGTTAATACCTTCTGGATACTGTGTTAATATTTCCTGACAGTTACCTGTGACAGTAACCTGTTCAAATCCTTCTTTTCTGGTTGGTCTGCCGTTACAATGGATTACGGCAACTTTCTTTCTTCTAACAGCCATAATACTCGCCTGACTATTTCAGCAGATAGGAATAATCCTTCTGAATTGTCTCGATGACCGCTGCTGCATCTGCGGAAATAGTACGGATGCCATTGATGTCCGTTTTTTCTACTTTACCATCAAGACGAAGATGGATTTCTCCGTTTTCTTCACAGTAGAATCCTTCATTTTCGCTGTTTGTGAAATCTTCTTCACTCCAGAATAATGTAAATTTATCTTTGTAAGGTCTTCCAGCGTATGGACAGAATACAGCACAATTACCACATTCATTACACATACCATCTACATGGATAACCTGTTCCTGACATTTACCAGCAACTTTAATTGCAACGTTTGCTCTGTTTGGACATACATCTGCACATGTCTCACATACAGTAGAACATCCAAGACATCTCTTATCTGGCATCTCTGTGAGGTCAGGACTCTGGTATCCCTTCTTGGCGATGTATTTTGCTGAATCTTCTGCCACATTCGCTTCTGCATATTTTTCGTAGGAAATACCTGCAATGGCTGCGGCAGCTTTCGATGCATCTGCGATTGCTTCTACAACAGTAGCTGGTCCTCTTCTGGAATCACCTGCTGCGTAAACGCCTTCTACACTTGTCATCATGTTTGCATCTACAACCGGGCGGCCCTTGCGGTCAAGTTCCACACCCATATCTTCATATAATGTACCGTCGATATTTTCTCCAACAGCTGCAATTACAGTATCTGCTGGAACATATTCTACTTTTCCTGTGTCAACTGGTGCTCTTCTTCCAGACTCATCTGCCTCACCAAGTTCCATTACAGAACATTTAAGCTGTCCATTCTCCACACCAATCGGTGCAAGAAGTTCCATGAACTGTACGCCATCCTCGATAGCTTCTCTTAATTCTTCTTCGTCTGCAGGCATATATCTCTTTGTTCTTCTATAAACAAGACGTACATTTTCTACACCTTTTACGCGAATCGCTGCTCTTGCAACGTCCATTGCTGTGTTTCCACCACCAAGGACAACAACATTTTTACCAAGAACAACTTCAATTTTTTCATTCTTTGCATCTGCTAAGAACTCTACTGCATCAAATGCGCCGCCGTACTGAAGATGTGCGTTACCAGGTTTCCATGCACCGATGGCAACGATAACATCTGTATATCCTTCTTCTTTAAGTGCTTTAATAGAAGCAACTTCTTTACCCGTTACAAACTCTGCACCGTATGCTTTACAAAGTGCAACATCTTTCTCAATGTCTTCTCTCTTAATTCGGAAGTCTGGAATAACATTTCTTACAACACCGCCGAGATTTTCAGACTTTTCAAATACAGTAACAGGGACACCTGCTCTTGAAAGGAACATTGCTGCAGAAAGACCCGCAGGACCACCACCAATAACAGCAACCTTCTTATCTGTTCTTGCTTCCGGTTTTGCAATATTCTTAAGAACTGTTTCATAGGCGGCATCCGCTGCTGCATATTTTGTCTCACGGATATGTAATGTTTCTTCGTAATAGTTACGCATACATTTATCTCCACAGTGATGTGGACAGATAGTTCCTGTGATAAATGGTAATGCATTTCTTTCTAAAATGATATCTAATGCCTTTGTTGCATCGCCCTCTGTCATTGCCTCAAGGTAAGCTGGGATATCCTGTGCAATCGGACAGCCATTACGGCAAGGAGCTGTGAAACAGTCAAACAGTGGAAGTTCTTTTTCCATATGTCTTTCTGGTAAAGGTTTTACTGGTTTCTTATATAATTCATCGCTTGCAACAGCGTCATCTAACGCTGCGATTGCTTTTGTATCTGTTCCGTGGAATCTCTCTGTACCGCATTCCATGAACTTCTCGCTAATCTGGCTTAATCTTTCATATCCACCTGGTTTTAAGATATTTGTTGCCATTGTGATTGGCCAGATACCTGCGTCAAACATTTCACGGATATTGTAGATTGTTGCTCCACCAGAATAAGAAATACGAAGCTTGCCGTCAAACTGTTCGGATAACAGTTTTGCAAGATGAATACTTAATGGGAACAGGGATCGTCCGGACATATACATCTCTTCGCTAGGTAATTCTTTTGCAGCAACGTCAACAGGGAATGTGTTTGTCAGTTTTACACCAAACTCTAATCCCTTTTCTTTTGTTAATGCCATTAATCTTTCTAACATTGGAATCGCATCATCCCACTGTAAGTCTTCTACAAAATGATGGTCATCAAATGCAACATAATCAAATCCAAGCTCGTCTAATCTCTTTCTTGCATATTCATATCCAAGAAGAGTTGGGTTACATTTGATAAATGTATGAAGATGTTTCTCTGTAATAAGATAAGTAGCAATTCTTTCGATTTCATCCGGAGGGCAGCCATGAAGAGTAGATTCTGTGATGGAACTGGAAATGTTAGAGCTGATAGACTTAATATAGTCTGCATCTACATTTTCAAAAGAATCTACATTCTCTAATGCCCAGTTGATACACTCTTTAAATACTTCTGTATCTTTTGCCTCGATCATATCATCAATGAATGTATTTACCTTTTCGGACTTAATTCCTTCTAAGTCATATCCAACAGACATGTTAAATACGAATCCGTCTGGATTGCCAAGTCCTAATTCTTTGGCAAGAATCTTACATACAACCCATGCTTTTACATACTCAGCGTATGCCTGTGAAACATATAACTCAGTAGACCATTCACAGTTATAGCACTCATCTCCTGCTGTAATACATGGTTTTGCAACGCAGGCAGAAAGTTCTGCACCATCCATTACCTGTACAGTCTTTAATTCAAAGAATCTGGAACCAGCTACATAAGAAGCAATGATGTTTTGTGCTAACTGTGTATTTGGACCTGCTGCTGGTCCGAATGGAGATTCAATCTTTTCCTCATAAATAGGAAGTGCCTGTCCGCTTGTGTAATGTACAAGCTTATCAATACCAAAAATACTTCCTTTCTTTTTGTATTCGCTTAATGCCCAGTTCATAAGATGTCCAATAGACATCGGTCTCATAATATCGCTCATAGTACTCTCCTCTTTATTATCATTTTATTTTAGTAAGTTCTGTGATTTAATTCCCCCCAGAGCTTCTTACTCTGTTCCATTGTCCACGCATTGATTGCATCTTCATCAATGTTTACAAATTCACGGTCTTTATAAAGTACTTTTCCGTTAATTACAGTTGTTGTACAGTTTTTACCCATCATTCCGAAAATCATATGCCCATCAATGTTTTCGTCTGAAAATGGAGTAAATGGTTTGTAATCCATAACAATAACGTCTGCTGCTGCACCCTCTTTTAAAATACCCAGAGGCTGATTGAAGTATTTCTCTGCGATGATACGGTTGTTCTCGAACTGCATCTTCACATCTTCACACCATGCAACATTAGGCATTGCCTGCTGATGTCTCTGGATAATTAAAAATACCTTCATGCTCTCTAACATATCATGCGTATACGCATCCGTTCCCATACCAACAGTGATACCCTTTTCCATCATCTTAAGAACTGGTGCACATCCTACAGCATTACCCATATTAGATTCTGGATTGTTCACAACCATAGTTCCTGTCTCTTTGATGATATCCATCTCGGCAGGACTTACATGGATACAATGTCCTAACATGGTCTTTTCTCCAAGTAATCCGTTATATAACAGTCTGTTTACTGGACGGCATCCGTAGTTGCGAATACTATCGTATACATCATTCATTCCCTCTGCAACGTGAATATGGAAACCTGTCATTCCATCATTTGCTTCTACCATTTTTTCGAAGGTTTTATCAGAAATTGTAAATAAGGCATGTCCACCAAACATAGCTTTTACCATATCATCATCTGCTTCTTTTGCCCATTTTGCAAAATCAGCGTTCTCTTTGATACTCTGTAAAGTTTTCTCCTCGCCATCTCTTTCAGAAACCTCATAGCAAAGACAGGAACGGATACCTAATTCTTTTACAACATCTTTAATGGCAAATAAGGAACCTGAAATTTCACCAAAACTTGCATGATGATCAAAAATAGTAGTCACACCATTTCTGATACAGTCTAGAACAGTTGCATATGCACAGGCTTTTGTTCCATCTAAAGTAAGATGTCTGTCAATTGCCCACCATGTTCCATCTAATACTTCAAGGAAGTTTGTTGGATTGTTGCCAGCAATAGATAAGCCTCTTGCGAGACCAGAGTAGATATGTGTGTGCGCATTGATAAGACCTGGCATGATCACGCCGCCCTTTGCATCTACAAATTCCGCTTCCGGATACTTTGCTTTCATTTCTGTCAAAGATCCTACTTCTTTTATCTTTTCTCCAGAAATAACAACCGCTCCATCTTCTAAATACGGATTTTCCTGATCGCGTGTAATTACTCTTCCATTTCCTATTAATAACATTTAGCTGTCCTCCTAAATTTTTTTTAGATTAGAAATTGAATTTATTTTTTTTAACTGATATAATGAAATATACTATTTAAATTCTTTTGATTTTGTCTGCTTTATCCTGTGATAATGGACTTAAATAGTTATAAAATATTCCATTTAGAAAGGTTTTATTGATTATGAAAAAATCTCTTATTGAATTTTACACAAGGCTTGCTCATGGTCTGGCTGTACAGTTCGGCTCTAACTGTGAAGTTGTTGTACATGACCTGCAGGGAAAAGACATAGAACACTCCATCATCGCCATTGAGAATGGCCACGTAACTGGACGAAGAATCGGTGATGGACCTTCTCAGATTGTTCTGGAATCTCTTCATAATAGTGAGCAAAACTTAAAACAGGAAGATAAGCTCGCTTATCTCACAAAGACAAAAAACGGGAAAATTCTAAAATCAAGTACGATTTTTATTCGTGATGACTCCGATAAAATTATTGGAATTTTCGGAATCAATTACGACATTTCCTTAATGCTTGCTATGGAAAAAGAGCTTTCTTCCTTCACTGGTACTATTGAAGAAGATACTACCAAAGAACCTATTGCTGTAAATATCGGCGATTTATTAGATGAATTAATCGGTTCAAGGGGGGATAATGTCTGGATTAGTGCTCCTTTCTTTGTGGACTATGGTGAGAATATTTATATCGGGAAGAATGTAGAGATCAACATGAATTGCGTTTTTCTTGATTGTAACAAGATTGTTATCGGTGATAATTCGGGGATTGGGCCGGGAGTACATATTTATACTGTTTTTCATTCTACAAAGGCATCGGAAAGAACCTCTGAAAACAGTACTTTTTGGAAGTCGCAGACAGCTCCGGTGATTATTGGCAATAATGTGTGGATTGGTGGAGGATGCATCATTCTTCCGGGAGTAACTATTGGCGATAATACAACTATTGGGGCAGGGAGCGTTGTCACAAAGTCTATTCCGGTCAATGTGCTGGCGGTTGGCAATCCGTGTAGAATCCTTAAACAGATAGAGGATTGACGCTTCTTTTTTCCATCTATATATTAAATAATTTACCTGTATTGTGGTAAAAACTTCTTGTTCGTAATGTGTAGAA
>OGXX01003441.1_pt1 | contig 13179 bp, 9 predicted proteins | sample 1576301 | NCBI WGS metagenome assembly OGXX01 (sample SAMEA3541469, study PRJEB24748) | human gut metagenome | biome: human gut; feature: human-associated habitat; material: faeces | place: China | collected 2012
TTGGGGTTGCCGCTGCGGAACATCAGGGCGTTGTCGGCGGCGTTCATCGGGTACTGCTTGCCCAGGCGCCTGGCCTGCTCGCGGTAGATGCTGTCGGCCACGGGGACGAGGTATTTCACCACAGCAGCGCGGAATTTTTCCACATCAGCCTTGGTGTAGCAGTTGCGGCCCATGCGGTAGTAGCCCAGGGTAGTGTAGCCTTCGTACCCCAGTTTTTTGCCCATGGTATCCCGCAGGTGGACCATCTTGTCGTAAATGGAGTCGAACTCCTCCTGATGCTCCTTATACCAAGCACCCTCGGCTTTCCAGGCGGCCAGGCGGCGGGCATCGTCGGGGTCGTTTTTGAAGGGAGAGAGCTGGCTTAGGGTGTAGACGCCGCCCTCAAAGGGGATCTGAGCTGAGGCGATCAGCTTGCCGTACTGGGTGGAGAGGTCGTTTTCCTGGGCCATCTCGTCCAGGATCTCCGGCGAGAAGGCTTTCTGGGCGATCTCGGCGTTGAGGAACATCAGCTCGCCGTATTCCTCGCCCAGCTGTTTGCGGTAGGGGGACGCCAGCAGGGCGGCGCTCCAGGTATTCTGGCACTCCTGGATCTGCGGGGTGGCAGCGTTCCAGAAATTCATCTCATCATCGTAGAATTCATCCCGGGTATCGATGGTGTTGCGGATGCTGGCCAGGTTGGCCAGCGTGTCCACGTGCTTGTTCAGGGTCTGTTCGTCCAGAAAGGCGGCCTTGGCGGCGGCGTAGTCAGGCGCGGCGGCAAAGCGCTGGGTCACAGCAGCAAACTGCGCCTTGATCTCGTCCAGGTTCGGGCGCTGATAGGGCATCTCAGAAAATTTCATGAGCGTATTTCTCCTTTGTGCGTTTTGTAGGCATTATAACATAGAAGCGAAAAAAAGGCAAAGATATAAATAGATACAAAAAAGCCTCCCTTGTGCAAAGGGAAGTGGCACGGCGAAGCCGTGACGGAGGGATTGTAACCTTACGCGGTAGACCGATTTGCAACGCAGGCAGGACAATCCCCCACCGCTTCGCGGAGCCCCCTTTACACAAGGGGGTCTTTATGCGTCGTTAAATCCTGCGGTATCTCCGCTTCAAATTCTGCAGCAGCGCATGCTTGGGCCGGCTGCGGATCAATTTCCACAAAAAGCTGCTCAACGCGCGCTCCTCGCGGGCATCGGGGGCCTGGCCGCCGTAGACACAGCGCTCCAGCAGGGCGCAGGTAGAGTGCCTTTTCCTGCTCGGTGGTGACGGTAAGCATATTACGCTTACGTATAACATCCGGTCCGTGATCCCGCAACAGAAAATCTGCATTTTTCGCTACTTTGTCTTATACTTCGACAGTTGTGCACATGTGTTGGAATTTAACAATGCCACTTTTTTGGCAAGTTGCCGCAAACTTTGAAAACGCACGGTTTTCATGTTTTGCAAAACGCCAATTTATGCCCACACAAGCAATTCAAAATTGACCACAGTAACTGTTATATGGTAGAATATGTCTATATATTATATGCTGCACCAGTGCCATTTTTAGGAGGGCCTTATGCAGAAAAATTTCACCCTAAAACGTATCGTCTGCCTCCTGGCAGCCCTTTGCCTGGCCGCCGGGCTGGTGGGCTGCGCCGATATGCCCGCCAGCAGTAGTGAGGAAAGCAGCCTGCCCACGATTTTGGTGGGCAGCGATGTCTACCCGCCCTTTAACTATATTGGCGAGGACGGCGCCCCCACCGGCATCGATGTGGAGCTTGCCAAAGAGGCATTCCGGCGCATGGGCTACCGCGCCGAGTTTACCATCATCGACTGGGAGCGAAAGACCCAGCTGCTGGAAACCGGCGACATTGACTGCGTGTGGGGCAGCTTTACCATCAACGGACGGGAGGATGACTACCGCTGGGCCGGCCCCTACATGGCCAGCCGCCAGGTGGTGGCCGTAATACCCGGCAGCGATATTGAAACCATTGCCGACCTGGAGGGCCGCACCCTGGCTGTGCAGAGCACCACCAAGCCGGAGGAACTGTTTCTGACCGACGCCACCCTGCCCGCCCTGCGGGACCTCTGCTGCTTTGAGGACCGAGAGCTGATCTACACCGCCCTGGGCAAGGGCTACGTGGACGCCATCGCCGCCCACGAAGTCTCGATCCTGCAGTACATGCAGGACTACAACACTGAGTACCGCATTTTGGACGAGCCTTTACAAGTGGTGGGTCTGGGCGTCGCCTTTGGCAAAAACGACGTGCGCGGGCTGGAAACGCAGCTGACCGCCACCCTCGATGAGATGCGGGCGGACGGGACTTTGGCCGCCATCATCGGCAAGTATCTGGCAAACCCCGAAAAATTTTTGGAGGTGGACGGTCTTGTCGAATAGAAAAGTATCTTCCTTCACCGTCCGCTTTTTCTGGCCCCTGATGCTCTGCCTGGGGCTGGGGCTGATGGCGCTGGTGGGGCTGATGTCCTACCGCAGTGACCTGCACCTGGCCAGCCAGAACCTCACCGATGCCACCCAGTACGTCAAACAGCAGCGTACAGCCTACGACCGATTCAACGATACCTCCGTAACCAAAAGCCTGCTGCGCGTCATCGAGAACGCCCAGCAGATCGACCGCGAGATCCAGTACAAGATTGCTCTGACCGGCGAGGCCACGCTGAACACCGACGACCTGCGCCGCTATACCTACGAGCAGTGGCTGACCGGCATCGTCCTGATGAACGAGCATGGCGTCGTCCAGCGGGAGTACAGCACTGACGGGCTGGACTACGCCGCCCTGCGTGAATACGTCACCAAGGACACCGTGCTGGAAACCGCCCAATTCCCCATTAAGACCTACACCGCCCGCATCCGGCTGGACGATGGCTCCTACGTGGACCTGGCTGCCCACAGCCGTACCGACGAGCCGGGCGTGATCGTCGTTTATTATCATACCAGCGCTGAATATGTTACCGACTACAACCTGATCATCCAGAACTTGCTGGAAGGCTACGATCCCGGCACCGAGGAAACGCTGGTGGTCACCAGCGGCGACAGCATCATTGCCGCCAACCGCAAAGGCCTGGCCGGGCAGAACATCGACGACGTGCCGGTGCTGCGCAGCATCCGGGAGAACGCCCACGGCGGCGAGATGACCCGCGTGCGGGCCGGTTCCGGCGACGGCGAGTGGGTCTACTGCATGCTGGAGCGCGGGCGGGACTACTACGTCTACGCCTACATGCCGCTGACCCGCGCACTGGACACCACGCCCAAGAACCTGCTGTTCACGCTGCTGGCCTACGCCATGGTGCTGTTCATCGTCATCATGATCCGCTGGCGGCTCAAGCATGTCTACCAGGAGGAGCAGCTCCGCCGGGAGCAGAGCTACCAGCAGCAGTTGAAAGACGCCGCCCGCAAAGCCGAGAGCGCCAACCGCGCCAAGACCGAGTTTTTGCAGCGCATGAGCCACGACATCCGCACACCTATCAACGGCATCCGCGGCATGGTAGAGATCGGCGACCATTACAGCGAGGACCTGGCCAAACAGGCTGAGTGCCGCCGCAAGATCTGGGATGCTTCGACTCTGCTGCTGGAGCTGGTGAACGAAGTGCTGGACATGGGCAAACTGGAATCCGGCGAGATCTTGCTGGAAAGCTGCCCGTTCAACGTGATAGAGCTGAAAGACGGCATCTGCCAGACGATGGAGCGCGCCGCCGCCGAGCGCGGCATCACGATGACCGACCGCACCGAGGTCAAACACACCACACTCATTGGCAGCCCGCTGCACCTGAAGCGGCTGCTGATGAACATTTTGAGCAACGCCATCAAGTACAACAAGGACAACGGTTCCATCGACCTGACCTGCCGCGAGGTGCGCAGCGACGGCAAGACCGCGTGGATCGAGTTCATCTGCGCCGACACCGGTATTGGCATGAGTGAGGAGTTCCAGAAGCACCTCTACGAGCCGTTCACCCAGGAGCACAGCGACGCCCGCACCTCCTACAACGGCACGGGACTGGGCATGGCCATCACAAAAAGTCTGGTGGAGAAGATGGGCGGAACGATAGAATGCCGCAGTAAGCTAGGGGAGGGCACGACCTACTGCATCACGATTCCCTTTGCCATCGACTCCAGCGCTGCCCCGCGGGTCGAGGAAACCGCCGCCCTGCCTGCCGCCACGCCGGAGGGCATGCACGTACTGCTGGCCGAGGACAACGAGCTGAACATAGAGATCGCCGTGTTTGTGCTGGAGAACGCCGGTGTCACGGTGACGAAGGCCGTCAACGGGCAGGACGCGCTGGACCAGTTTGCCGCCAGCGCCCCCGGCACCTTTGATGCCATCATCATGGACGTGATGATGCCGGTGATGGACGGCTACCAGGCCACCCGGGCCATCCGCCAGCTGGACCGCCCCGACGCGGGCAGTATCCCCATCCTGGCCATGACTGCCAACGCCTTTGTGGAAGACCGCCGCCGTGCCTACGAAGCCGGCATGAACGAGCACCTGACCAAACCGCTGGAGCCGGAGGTAGTGCTGAGGACATTGGCGAAATATCGGAGCAAATAAGCAGGAAGGCCCCCCACAGAGGGAGCCTTTAACGCAAAAAAGCCGCACATCTGTGCGGCTTTTTTGCGTATTATCATTATTTAGTCCCGGCTATACAAATCTCTCGTATACACCTTCCCGGCCACGTCGGCCAGCTCGGGGGCGGCGCGGTTGGCGAGGATCACATCACACTCGGCCTTGAATTTGTCCAGATCTTTCTCCACGCGGTCGCCGTAGAAAGTATCCTCTTTCAACGTCGGCTCATAGATAACCAGCGGCATGCCCTCGGCCCGCAGGCGGCGCATAACGCCCTGGATGCTGGACTGGCGGAAGTTATCACTGCCTGCCTTCATCGTCAGGCGGTAGATGCCGACGGCCTTCGGCTCGCGGGAGAGCACCTGCTCGGCAATAAAGTCCATGCGGGTGGCGTTGGAGTCCACGATGGCCTGCATCAGATTCTGCGGTACATCGTTATAGTTGGCCAGCAGCTGCTTGGTATCCTTGGGCAGGCAGTAGCCGCCGTAACCAAAGGACGGATTGTTATAGTGGTTGCCGATGCGCGGGTCCAGGCAGACGCCGTCAATGATGTCACGGGTGTTCAGGCTGCGCACCTGGGCGTAGGTGTCCAGCTCGTTAAAATAGGCCACACGCAGGGCCAGGTAGGTGTTGGCAAACAGCTTGATGGCCTCGGCCTCGGTCAGGCCCGGGAAGAGGGTATCCACATTCTGCTTGATGGCCCCCTGCTGCAAAAGCCCCGCAAAGGTATGGGCACGGGCGGCAAGTTTCCCGTCCCCCGCCGGGCAGCCTACCACGATGCGGCTGGGGTAGAGGTTATCGTACAGCGCATGGCCCTCCCGCAAAAACTCCGGGCTGAAAAGGATATGCAGGTCGTGGAATTTTTTCCGTACCGACGCGGTATACCCGACGGGCACCGTGGATTTGATGACGATGGTCGCCTCCGGCGCATACTGCCCGGCTAGCGTCAGCACAGCCTCCACGCTGGAGGTATCAAAATAATTCTTCTTGGGGTCGTAGTTGGTGGGGGTGGAAACCACGATGATGTCCGCGCCGGTGTAGGCAGCGGCAGCATCGGTGGTCGGGTGCAGGTCCAGCTCTTTTTCGGCTAAATATTGCTCGATCTCCTTATCGGCAATGGGACTTTTGCGGGCCGCCAGCAGGGCCACTTTCTCGGGCAGAATGTCTACAGCCCATACCTCGTTGTGCTGGGCCAGCAGCACACTGATGCTAAGGCCCACATAACCGGTACCGGCAACGGCGATTTTCATAAACAGGCGCTCCCTTAACAGTGATATTTATTGTAAGTATACCATGGTGCGGGGCCAGCCGCAACGGATTTTACCGGATTTCCTTTTCTGTCCTCTTGTACCCCGGCCCAAAATGCGATATAATACCTATGTTTACTTTGAGTTTTGAGTATCCCCACGGAGGTTTATTAAAATATGAAACGTACCCGTACCCTTGCCCTGCTGACCGCGCTGGTCTGCCTGTGTGTGTCGCTGACGGCCTGTTCCCCCAAAGAAGTGCTGAAAAGCGCCATCCTGAAAACCACCACTGCCCTGGGTCTGCGCCAGGAAACCAGCGATGAGGACGAGGTCGACGATCTGTCTTACGCCACTGGCGGCGGCGACGTGACCTTCCCCGAAACGATGGACACCACTGCCTCCAAGCTGGTGTCCGAGGTGGACGGCGACACCCTGTATGTAGCCTTTAACGGCATCCAGAACCGCAGTACCGACTACTTTGTGGCGGGTTCCGACAGCCTGTCCATCACCGGCTATGCCACCACTGAGTCCACCAACGAGAACTTCCAGACTTTCAAGATCGCCTTGTGGGAGCTGTCCGACGACAAGACTTCCACCAGCTATGTCATCGGCTCCACCGTTTACTACACCACCGACGGCACCTGCTACCAGTACAATGTTTCCGGCCTTACCCCCGGCAGGCAGTACAAGGTCTACATCAGCTATGACTCCACCCGTTACTATATCACCGGCGGGCTGAAGGTCCAGGGCCTGGGCAGCGAGGAGCTGACCACCATCGAGAACGAGAACACCGTCCAGTAACCACAAAACAGCACTGCCCGCGCCGCGCCAAGACGGTGTGGGCGGTTTTGTTGTAGAGGAATTTTTAGAGGAAAAAGTAACGTAAAAGGGGAAGTTTATGCCAAACGTACAATTACGCAATACCCTGCTGCTGATGGGGGCTTCCTTCATCTGGGGCACCGCTTTTGTGGCGCAAAGCGTGGGCGCTGACCACATGGGCCCTTACAGCTTTCTGGCGGGCCGCAGCTGGCTGGCCTGTGTGTTTCTGCTGGGGCTGATGGCCGTGCTGCGCAAAGCCGGCAAGACCAACTCCGCCGCCGAGCCGGGCTTTTGGCAGAACCGCAAGGTGCTGGTAAAGGGCGGCACCTGCTGCGGCATCGCGCTGTTTGCGGCATCGGCTGCGCAGCAGATGGGCATTGGCACCACCAGCACGGCCAAGGCCGGGTTCATGACCGCTTTGTATGTAGTGCTGGTGCCGGTATTCGGCGTGCTTTTTGGCCATCGCCCCGGTGTAAAGCTGTGGTGCTGCGTGGCCGCCAGCGTGGTGGGCCTGTATCTGCTGTGCCTGGCCGGACACGACAGCCTGGCCCTGACCGGCGGCGAATGGCAGCTGCTGGGCTGTGCCTTTTTATTTGCTACCCAGATTTTGCTGGTGGACCACTTCAGCCCCAAGCTGGACGGCATCCAGCTGAGCTTTGTGCAGTTTTTGACGGTGGCGGTCATTTCCACCGTGTTTATGCTGATTTTTGAACAGCCCACCATCGAGCAGTTCCGCCTGGCGGCGGTGGCCATCGCCTACTGCGGCATCATGTCCAGCGGCGTGGCCTACACACTGCAAATTGTGGGCCAGAAAGCGCTGGACCCCACCATTGCCAGTTTGGCTATGTGCTTGGAGAGTGTGTTCAGCGCCTTGGCCGGTTGGCTGATTTTGGGCGAGACGCTTTCCACCACCGAGCTGTGCGGCTGCGGCCTGATGTTTGCCGCCATCGTAGCCAGCCAGCTGCCGGACAAAAAGAAAGTTTAAGTAAAGGTCCCCTCTGCGAGAGGGCTCCCGCGAAGCGGGTGGGGTAGAGACTTTCCCAAGGCGCTCTCCCTCAGTCGCCTCCGGCGGCAGTTCCCTCCCAGAGGGGGCCTTTAATAGGAGTATCTATGAATGACTTGCGCTTAATTTTCCGCTATGGCAAGCCCTACCGCCGGGACCTTTGGGCGGCTGCCGGGCTGATCTTTATTGAATGTATCTTTGAGATGGTCATCCCCGTGCTGATGTCCACCCTGGTGGACGAGGGTGTGCCCAGCCATAACATGGCGATCATCTTGCGGCAGGGCGGGTTGATGGCACTCTGCGCGGTGCTGGCACTGATCACCGGCCTGCTGTATGCCCGCTATGCCGCCCGGTTCGCCAACGGCTTTGCGGCCGAGCTGCGCCTGGCCGAGTATGCCGCCGTGCAGAAATTCGACTTTGCCAACCTGGACCATTTTTCCTCTGCGTCCCTCGTCACCCGCATGACCACCGACGCCACCGTGCTGCTCAACGCCATCAACGCGGGTCTGCGCCCCTTTGTGCGCAGCCCGGTCATGCTGGCCATGGGTCTGGGCATGGCATTTCTGCTCAGCCCCAAGCTGACGATTGTTTTCCTCATCACAACGCCTATTCTGACCATTTTGCTGACGCTCATCGTGCGCAAGGTCGGCCCGCTGTACGGCCGCCAGCAAAGCGCTGTCGACCACCTGAACAGCCGCATCCAGGAATCCCTCACCGCCATCCGCGCCATTAAAGCGTTCGTGCGCGGCGATTATGAAAACGAGCAGTTCAACGCCGTCAACACGGAGCTGAGCGACGCCAGCACCGAGACCTTCCGTTACGCCGTGCTCAACCTGCCCGCGTTCCAGACCATCATGTACACAGCCATCGTCTGCATCATGTGGTTCGGCGGCGGGTTCATCCTGCAGGGCGACATGAGCGTCGGCCAGCTGACCGCCTTTTTGAGCTACGTTTTGCAGGTGCTCAACTCGGTCATGATGTTCTCCGGCGCGTTTTTGCAGATGACCCGCTCGCTGGCCAGCGCCCGCCGCATCCGCGAGGTGCTGACCGAGCAGCCCGACCTGGCCAATGCCGCCGATTCGTTGGAGACTGTGCCGAACGGTCAGATCGACTTCGAGGGCGTCAGCTTCAAGTATAACGCTGCGGCACAAAAAAGTGCCCTGTCCGACATTACGCTGCACATCCCCGCCGGGGCGACCGTGGGCATCATCGGCGGCACCGGCTCGGCCAAGACCACGCTGGTCCAGCTGATTCCCCGCCTGTACGACGCCACCGAGGGCACCGTGAAGGTCGGCGGCCACGACGTGCGGGACTACGACCTGACCGCCCTGCGGGACGCCGTAGGCATTGTGCTGCAAAAGAACCTGCTGTTCTCCGGCACCATCCGGGACAACCTGAAGTGGGGCAACCCCGACGCCGCCGAGGAACAGCTGTGGGCCGCCTGCCGCGCCGCTCACGCCGATGAATTTTTGGACCGCATGCCCGACGGCCTGGATACCGACTTAGGGCAGGGCGGCGTCAACGTCTCCGGTGGGCAGAAGCAGCGCCTTTGCATTGCCCGTACCCTGCTGAAGCACCCGAAGGTGCTGATTTTCGACGACTCCACCAGCGCCGTGGATACTGCCACCGAGTCCGGCATCCGCCGCGCCCTGGCCGAACTGACCGACGTGACCAAGCTGATTATCGCCCAGCGCATTTCCTCGGTGCAGAGCGCCGACCTCATCGTGATCTTGGAGGATGGCCGCCTGCACGCCGTGGGCACCCACGCCGAACTTCTGGAAAAAGATACGATCTATCAGGAAATTTACTATTCCCAGATGAAGGGAGGTGACCCCGATGGCGAGTAAAAAGAAAGTCACCGGCGGCAAGCGCCCGCAGAACCTGCGCCGCACGCTGGGACAGTTCAGCGCCTATCTGGGCCGCCACCGCATCATGATCGGCCTGGTGGCGCTGCTGGCGGCCATCAGCGCCCTGGCCGCACTGTTTGGCACCTACATGATCCGCCCGGTAGTCAACGGCCTGCTGGAAAACGGCAGCAAAGCCTACCTGGCCGGGGCCGTGGTCCTTACCGCCTGTATTTATATCATTGGTGCTCTGTCCACCCTGGGCTATACCCAGCTGATGGTGCGCGCCGCGCAAAAAGTACTGCAGGAGATCCGCCAGGATCTGTTTGCCCACCTGCAGACCCAGCCGCTGCAGTACTTTGATACCCACCGCAACGGCGATTTGATGAGCCTTTTCACCAACGATGTGGACACCATCTCCGATGCACTGAACAACAGCTTTGCTGTCGTTATCCAGACCTTTATCCAGGTCGTGGGCACCCTGCTGATGCTGTTTATCCTCAACTGGCGGCTCTCTCTGCTGGTGGCGGTGGGTTATGTGGGCATGTTCTGGTACATCAACTTTTCCACCCAGCACAGCCGTGCCTACTATGCCAAGCAGCAAAGCAGCCTGGGCGAGCTGGACGCTTACATTGAGGAAATGATTGCCGGGCAGAAGGTCGTGAAGGTGTTCAACCACCAAAAGGCCGACCTGACCGAGTTTGCCGCCCGCAACGAAAAGCTGCGTCTGGCCGGCACCGGCGCGCAAAGCTATGCTGCCACGATGGTGCCCGCCGTCGTCAGCATCGGCTACATCAACTACGCGGTCATTGCGGTGCTGGGCGGCCTGATGGTCATGAAGGGCTGGACCGACCTGGGCAGCCTGGCCAGCTATCTGGTGTTTGTGCGCCAGACAACCCTGCCCATCAACCAGTTTACCCAGCAGGGCAACTTCCTGCTGGCGGCGCTGGCCGGTGCCGAGCGTATTTTTGCCGCCATGGAGCAGTCGCCCGAAGTGGACGAGGGCACGGTAGAGTTGGTGAACGTGCGGAAGAACGCCAACGGCATCCTGACTGCCTGCCCCGAGGTCACCGGCCGCTGGGCCTGGCGTGATTCCGCCCACCCGGACGTAGCGCTGGAGCCATTGCGCGGCGATGTGCGGTTCCATAACGTCAGCTTTGGCTACACGCCGGAGCGGCTGATTTTGCAGGACCTTTCGCTGTACGCCAAGCCGGGGCAAAAGATTGCCTTTGTCGGCTCCACCGGCGCGGGCAAGACGACGATCACTAACCTGATCAACCGCTTTTACGATGTCACCGCCGGGTCCATCACCTACGACGGAATCGATGTGCGACTCATCCGCAAAAACGCGCTACGCTCGTCCCTGGGCATCGTGCTGCAGGACACCCACCTGTTTACCGGCACCGTGGCGGACAACATCCGCTTTGGCAAGCTGGATGCCACGCAGAAGGAAATCGAGAAGGCCGCAAGGATTGCCAACGCCGACTCCTTCATTCGCCGCCTGCCCCAGGGATACGACACGATGGTCACCTCCGACGGTGCCAACCTGAGCCAGGGCCAGCGCCAGCTGCTGGCCATTGCCCGCGCCGCCGTAGCCGACCCGCCGGTGCTGATTTTGGATGAAGCCACATCCAGCATCGATACCCGCACCGAGGCGCTGATTGAAAAAGGCATGGACGGCCTGATGGAGGGCCGCACGGTGTTTGTCATCGCACATCGGCTTTCCACCGTGCGCAACGCCGATGCAATTATCGTGCTGGAACACGGCCGCATCGTAGAACGCGGCACCCACGATGAACTGCTGGCCCAAAAAGGCGAGTATTACCAGCTGTACCACGGCATGTTTGAACTGTCGTAAACGGACGCGGCGGTGGTTTCTCCAGCTTTCCCAGCTTTTGGAACACGCCGCGGCCCCGTGGCCCGGATTTTTGAAAAAAATTCTGCAAACCTGTTGACATATGTCCACGGTTGTGCTATTATACTATAGCACTCCGAAACACGGAGCATATATCGCGGGGTAGAGCAGATGGTAGCTCGTCGGGCTCATAACCCGGAGGTCGCAGGTTCAAGTCCTGTCCCCGCAACCAATGAATAGGTTCCCACTTTTGAACCCGGTAACTCCGGTTTGAAAGTGGGAACTTTTCTTTTTATAAGCAGCCAGAATAGAACGCCGATTCATATTGGTTCGGCGTTTTCATGTTTAGTTTTCTATGCGGGCGTTGGCTGTTGTAGAAATTGATATATTCGTCCAGAACGGCTTGCAGTTCCTGCGGTGTGCCATACAGATGGTGATAAAGCGCCTCCTTTTTCAGCGTGTGGAAAAACGACTCGCAGACGGAATTGTCGTAAGGTGTGCCGGGTGTGGAAAAGGATTGCTTTATATGAAGCTCTTTTAAATGTGCGCGGAAAATGTAGGATGTATACTGTGCGCCTTGGTCACTGTGGAACATCAGATCTTGCGGGGTATCCCGAGACTGGAAAGCGTCATCAAAAGCAGCAAGCGTAAGAGCTGTGTTGATGGAATCCGATATGCTGTACGAAAGTATACGCCGTGAGAACAGGTCCAGCACCACGCAGATATAGTAATATTGGTCGAGCACTTTGATATAGGTGATGTCGCTGACCCAAATTAGATTGGGCTGAGGCTGGTCAAATTGGCGTGCCAACAAATTTCTGAAATAAGCACGCGGCAGACTTTTTTGATGCTCGGCCTTGTAGCGCGGTTTTGCAACGGATAATCCCATCTCCTTCATAAGACGAACGATGCGCTTTTCACTGACTTTGTAGCCTAGTTCTGCAAGTTTGTGATGAATTGGCTTTCTGCCAAAACGGTTCTTACTGTCGTGGAAGATTTGACGAATCAGAGGCTTCAGCTTTTCATCATTTATCTCATAAGAAGTCCGTTGCCCCTCGCGCCGCTTACGGTTGTAGTAAGTTCCGCGCGGTAGGCTTAGTGCGTCGCATAAAACGTGGATGGAATAGCGCCCGCACAATGCATTAACAGCAGCTACTTTTTGGTCGATGGAGGCTTTACTGCCGCACGGACACTGCAGAAGGACCTCTAATTCCAGCGCAAGTTTTTCAAGGTGGCGCTTGGATTTGTGGCAGGTTGTTCGGTTGGTGGTAATGGCTTCATGCATGGGGTGTGCCTTATCAAATTTCTGCTTCCATGTAAAGAATGTGCTTTCAGCCATGCCATACTTGGCTTGTGTTTCCGCGAATGAGTGACCGAGTTCGTAGAAAAGAACAGCTTCATCTTTGATAGATTGTGGGTAATGCTTTTTGCCCATTGGATAAACTCCTTTGCTAAAATAGTGTGAGGATTCTAGTATAGCAAAGGAGGCGAGAAAAGTATAATTTATAGGCGATATTTCGACGTTCTATACTGTGAATATGTGCTAATTTTAAGGGAACGACTACATACAGAACAAAGGAGAAAAGCATGGATTTTATTAGCACAGGCACAGAGATACTTAAACAGGAAAACGTACTTACGCCGCGGCAAAAAGATATTATTGATACGGAAAAGGAAATGTTAAAATCTCCGTTCGATAGGAATACTGCGATTGGACAAGTAGAGAAAAATTGCATACGTTATCCCAAACTGGCATTAGGAGCGATTATGCCTATTGCGATAAGAGGGTGTTCATTAGAGCAAATGACGAATGATGATATACTAAAAATACTGCAATTGCAGTTTGGAATCCTGATGGCGGAAGAAG
>OGXX01003445.1_pt1 | contig 13168 bp, 5 predicted proteins | sample 1576301 | NCBI WGS metagenome assembly OGXX01 (sample SAMEA3541469, study PRJEB24748) | human gut metagenome | biome: human gut; feature: human-associated habitat; material: faeces | place: China | collected 2012
ATGTTTGGATGGAAGCAAAAAAATATATAGATGCAAATGAGAATACTGCAATTATCACCTTACATAATGAGAAGATTGTCCAGAACACGGTTATAAAGATGGAACAGGAACTTGTAAAGAAAGAGCAGGATATGGCAAAGCAGTATTGGGATATAGTATCACTTTTAACTACTGTATTGAATCATAATCAGCTAGTTGAAGCAGGGTATCAAGATGATATCAGCTTCTATACAAAACAGGTATATCTTCAATTGCAGAAAAAATATCCGGAATATGGGATTACAGATGAAGAAATTTCGTCAGTAGCCCATTTAGCGCCGATTCATGATATTGGAAAGATAAAAGTGCCAATTGAAATTTTAAATAAGAATGGGAAATTGACAGATGAAGAAATGAAGGTAGTAAAGCAACATCCATTAGTAGGTGCAGCGATGACCCAGAGATTCCCAGAGGGGATAACAACGGAAAAGCTGAACAAATATAGCTATGAAATATGCAGACACCACCATGAAAGATATGATGGATCAGGATATCCTGACGGTTTAAAAGGGAATGCAATTCCTATGTGCGCACAGGTCGTTGGAATTGTTGATGCTTACGATGCATTGATCAATGATCGTCCATACAAAAGAAAGTATGAACCTGAAGAAGCAATACGGATGATTTCAAATGGTGAATGTGGAGCGTTTTCCAATCAGCTGATGCAATGCTTTCAGGAGGCAGCAAAGCAGCAAAACTGGTTAAAAAAGAAAAATTAAAGTAACAAATGAAGGCAAAAGATTAGAGGTTCAGATATGAAGAAAAAAAGAAGGATAGAGAACAGAATTATCGCAGTAATACTATGTATGGCTATCTTATTTTCTCAAGTGAATATTGCGGATGCAGCAGATCTGAATCCATCAGGTACCAACACGAGTCAAGTGGTCCTTTCTGATGAAACCAATATGAGTAATGATGAAGCATCAACCGAATCCACAGTTTCAGATGAAATAAATGGCACCACGGAATCCGAATCTAAGATATCGGAGGAAACAAATGAAAACTCGAAGAATAACGAATCGAAATCTTCCAATGAAAATGTTAAAGCAGAATCAACAGATAATATAGATGCTTATTATAAGGATAGTAAAATATGCATTTATAATTACGAGCAGTTAAAACAGATAGGTTCGGATGCCTATGTATATACAGGGGATAAGGACGGAACGATTGGTTCTGGAGATGTAGTAAAGAGTGAAGGCACAGAACTGAAATACGGTGCAGATGCTCAGTACATTTTGATGAATGACATCCAGATGAACTCGGAACAGATGTGGTTAGTACCGGATTCATTTACCGGAACTATCACAGGTACGAAACTAGAAGAAAACGAAACACCAACGCTGTATGATAAGGAAACGGATACAATCTACATATACAATCCATATCAGTTAATGGTACTTGCACAGGAAGAATCTGAAACAGAACCAGTTATGTCGCTGGATTATGATGCACCACAGTTTGGTATGGGGCAGATGATTTATCCGGATGGAGAAGATCAGGAGTATCTGACTTATAGTAAGTCTCATAATTATGTACTGTCGCAGAAATTTAATTCAGATAAGCCGGAACTGGTTGCAGATCAATTGACAGAAAAAGCGGCGGATGGAGTTCAATGGCTAGATGGTGAGCATGCGGATGGAAGAACAAAACCGGGGCAGTTATACGTGGAGGTTTCCGGGAAAAAATATATTTTGATTGGAAATGAGTCACAGCTGCGGGCGATTGGAAGCAATAAGAGCGTAACTCCGAGACTATATGTTTATTACAGACAGGGGGTAGTGAGCGGATTACTTGGTGAAAAGCCTTTCTACACACCATACTATCCAGGCGATGCGGATCTTGGACTTGATGCTGTTGCTGCAGAAGGGGCAACTACCCATCTTTCTGGATTACAACAAAAGCCAGATACAGTGAAAGGTAAGAACTCTTATCTATATTATGAAGAGAATGGTAAGTATAAGCTGGCAGATGTCGATTTGACAAGCGATGATATTGTTACGGGTCTGTTGAAGGGAGTAGGTGGACTGTTAGGGACATTATTGGGTGGTCTTACAGTAGGAACTGGTAGTTTATGTGGCGTTAACGACCAAGGGTTACCTGACAATGAAACAGCGAGTCTGATGAAGTTAAAGCAAGAATATGGTGGTTTAAAATATTCATCCAATGCAAATTACATCATTTTCCGAGATATTGACTTATCAAAGAATGGTGTGAACTCAAATAATGAAGATGATCTTTGGACGCCACTTATGGTATCTGGTGATATCGTCGGTGCCAAGCTTTCCGGCGGCGAGACGAAGTTAGCAGATGAGAACAGTATTCTGGCAACTGGAAGACCTGTAATTTCTAATGTGAATGTGAACCAGACAGAAGAAATGGATGGTTCTAAATATATAGGAATTGGTTTTTTTGGAACAGTTACGAATGAGGTTAATGTAAACAAGATTGGTGTCAGCGCCGGAACGGTCTCAGTATCAAACCTGGAATTACAAAATGTAAATGTACAAAACAATACGAATACGCATAAAAATACACAGACTATAATAAGTGGACTCACATCGGGGCTTGGATGGCTTGTAGGAGGTGTAGTTGATTTATTAGTAGGAGTTTTAACATTTGGAAACGTAAAACTGAATTTGCAAGATACATTATCAGCACTTTTAAATGCAAGAGCAAAGGATCCGACGATTTATGCAACAGGTGCATTTGCCGGAAGAATTGTTGGAGATGTTGCAATCGAAAATTGTGATGTGACCGGAACTGTTCAGGTATCGAACATCAATGACCGGACGGGTGGATTTGTAGGATATACAGAAGGAGTTACACAGTACAGTGGTTTATCAGAAGTGTTAGGTGTATCAGCAGATGCTTTATCATCTCTGTTAAATGCAATTCCAGGTCTTGGACTTGGAGATTTGATTACTATTCTTTTGAAAAACGCATTGCCAGTAAGCAAGCTTATCCCAACCGGATATAAAAATGTAAATATCAGAAACTGTAGTGTAGAGGGATTGGCAGGAACTATCGGACAAAACGATAAGAGTTATATCGGTGGTTTTGTTGGACAACAGGTTGGAACGGACATACAGAACTGTTCCGTAAAGAACAGCACTTATGCGATAACATCAAAAGAGTATGGTGGAGGTTTTTCCGGAATCTGTCGGGATGCAGATATTCAGGGAACATTGAGCGATGTAGGTATTGAACTGGTTCGTGTAACTCAGCCACAAAGTTTGCTTTTGAATTGCAATCTTACGGATAGTAATGTCACAGTAGAAGGCGAGAATTATCAGGGAGGAATTACCGGAGCACAGACGAATAGTTATGTCATTAACTGTGGAGCGACCGGAAGCATATCAGTCAAAGCAAGTGGAAATTATGCTGGTGGTGTTACCGGAATTGCAACAGTTGGATGGGTAACAAACCTTGGCAAAGATGAAGTGGCAAATACAAGTTTATTAAAGACAGTAGGAGATCTTCTGACAAAACTGTTATCCAGTAATCCGGATCAGGCAGGTATGCTGCTCTCCCTTGCAGGAATCGCTCCATCGGCAATTCTTGGATGTAATATGAATTGCCAGATGATATCAGTAGAAGCCGGTAAAAGTTATGCTGGAGGAATTCTTGGAGGTGGAGATGGCGTTTATCTTGCAGAATCCAGTGCCGATTATCTAAATAAACTGTCCTATTGGAAATACGGAGCTTTGGATACAGGAAATGTATCACAAAGAGAAAATATGTTAAATGGACTGGAGAGTGTAAAAGCAGGAGAACATCGTGTCGGAGGAGTTGCAGGAAGTGTAACAACTGCAAGTGTAACGGGTCTTTTAAATAACACATTAGGAGTTGGAAGCTTTCTGGGATTTACAGTACATAGTGTTACAGTAACGGGCGTGGATGCCGGGTATGCAGTAACAGCAACCGGTAATTATGCCGGAGGTGCTTTGGGAGAAGCGATTGGCGGCGATGTACAGAGTGTTACTTTACATCAGTTAAAGTCAGTGACAGCTAAAAACCGATGTGGAGGTTTTGTAGGCTGTGCTGGACCGGGTGATCTTGCCGGGGCAAATGGATTGACAGTGAATCTGTTAGGACTGAATCATTTATTAAATGTCAGCAATCTCCTGTCTGTTGCAGAAGGAATCCGGGTAAAAATCACAGATGCTCATGTTGATGGAATTACGGGCGGATTTACGGTACAGGCAAAAGGAAGTAATGCTGATGGAGAATCGGTTGATTATGTAGCTGGAGGATTTATTGGAAAGAGTAATAGTTGCGAAATCAGTCAGTCAGATGTAAAGAATTTAAAAGAAGTGACAGCAAATGACACAGATGGAAATGCTGGAGGTTTTATAGGAACATCTTCAACAGGTGGACTTGCTGATGTAGCAGATGAGACAGAGATAAAAGCTTTGATTAGTGCGAATGGATTATTAAATGCAGTGAAGTATTTAATCCCTTCCTATACACAATGTACAGTCAGTTATGTGTCTGGTGGTGGAGTAACTGCTGATACAGCCGGAGGATTTGCTGGGAGTTTTCAAAGTGGAACTGTAAACAATCAGGCAGCAGGCGAGGGCAATTATTACAGCGTATACAATCTGGATCACGTCAACGGACAGTCCTATGCCGGAGGATTTGGTGGAAATGTTTATTCTGGAGCACTGGCTCAGGCAGGAAAAGGAATTAGTATTCTTGGAAGTATCAACGGGCTGAATATTAACATCGGAGATCTGGTAAATCTGATCAATGCATATATTCCGTATGTTCAATATGCAGGAATACAATCAAAAGAAGGATTTACCGTTACCGCAAATACGATAAAAGCAGCTGACAGTAATTCTGGAAGTGCCGGAGGATTTATCGGATATGGAAGCGGTGTACAGGTAAGCACCTGTGATGTATCGAACCTGAAACATACAACTGTAACTACACCGAAAAATTTGGAAGATACAGATGGTTCCAGCTACTTTAATACAAAGCAGAGTGCATATGCAGTAACCGGTGCAAGATATGCCGGAGGATACATTGGCTATATGGATATCGGTTCGGCTGCATCAGTTGGAAAAGGCTTGAGTGTTCTTGGAACAGCAATCGGAATCAACGATGTACTGGATGCATTAAATGTTGTGGTTTCAACGGTAGAACATTCCAATGTTACTGGAAATGCTGGAGGCTTTGCGGTTATAGCATCTACAAAGAATACAGAGTCAGATGCAAGTGCAGATGATGTACTTGGAGATGCCGGAGGATTTGCCGGAAAGATATCAGGTGGACACATACAGGATTCAAATTCTTATAATTTCTCATATGTGATCGGGCAGATTACTTCGGGCGGTTATGTTGGAGATCTGGAACCAGGAAATGTTGCCAGCGTTCTCGGAGATGCCAGCATTTTGAATGGACTTGTCAGTGTGAAAGATAGTCTTGCATCCGTTGCACAAGATTTTGTACCGACAATCCGGAATAGTTCTACTACATGTATTCCATGTGGTGGCGCAGTAAGAGCAGAAGCAGAATCCACGAAATCTGTTCAGCGGGGATTAGCCGGTGGTTATGCAGGACATAACGAAGGCGGTCATATCTGGGGAAACAATACTAAGAACTGGAAAGGAAACAAATATACAGGACCGACAAGTACCTGTGAAGCAGTTCGTATCCGTTCGGTCTATGGTGCAGAAATTGCCGGTGGATTTACCGGATTGATGGAAGCAGCCGATACCGCAAGTGCAGGCAATCTTTCCCTTTTGTGGGGACTGGTTAAGGCAGACAATATTCTGGGAGCATTGAGTATTGTATACCCGACAGAAGAAAATACAGCCGTATATGGTCCACTTGCCAAGATGGATTACAAGACTTGGAATTCATGGGTGGAGCATGTAGGAAAATACGGTGGCTATGGAAGTGACCTTGCGAAAAATGGAACGGTGGAAAATCAGGAAGCTTTAGATGCAATTTTAAGTAAATATGCTTATGGCTATCAAGTTGTCGCAGGAAGAAGCCAGTATCGGGATGAAACAACATTAGCCAATGGAGGAGCCGCCGGAGGTTATGTTGGTTCTATGAAGACAGGCACCATTACCAACGGAAATGCTTATCAGACAAAAGCAGTAAAAGGATTACGTTGCGCTGGAGGGTTTGCCGGAGAGATGGTAAACGGAGGAGCAGCGAACCTTGGAGGAGTCAGTATCCTCGGATTAAAATTAGAACTGGGACAGATGCTGAATGTACTGGATGTGTTTGTACCCGTCATTAAGCAGTCTTCCGTGGAGGGATATCAAAGTGGTCTGTCTGTTCAGTCGAATGGAACAGATACCAGAAAAACATGCGGATATGCCGGTGGATATATCGGACGCATGATCGGTGGACAAATCTGGGGAGCTGATACAGCAACTGTCTGTCAGGTCAGCAAACTGCGACGTGTAGATGGAACCAGTTATGTAGGAGGATTTGTAGGAAGTTCCAAACCGGGAAGCGTTGCTTCTGTTAATACGACTGCGGGAGAAGACTTATTAAGTAAATTGCTGAATAGTCTGATCAGTGCACCAGCAGATTTAATTAAAGTTTTGGATGCGACAGTTTCCACCATCCGATATGCAGATGTAAATGCCTGGGATGATTGGGGAATCATCGTAAATGGTGCTTATGCGGATGGCAGTAAAAATACAGCCTATGCAACAGCCGCCGGAGGATTTGCCGGAAGCCTTTCTGGAACAGTATTGGGAAAGAAAGATACCGAAGGTTCAGGACCGGTAGTAAATGGCATTCGATCTGTAGTTGCTGGAGAATATGCCGGTGGATGCTTTGGTGTTGCTGACGTGGCTGGAGTTGCCAATATCAGTGCAGGAAATGAGACCTCGCTTCTTGATAAATTATTAAAGCTTGGAAGAACCGATGTGCTGGATGCGTTTAGAAGTTATGTATATTACGGAACTGTAAGCGGAAGTAAGGATGCTGGTTTAAGTGTCAGTGCAAACACAGCGATAAAATCCGGACAGAACAACCAGGTTACATATAGCGGAACAGCCGGAGGTTTTGGCGGCTCATTGCTAAATGCTTCTGTGAAAAACAGTAAAGTAACAGAATTAAGTAATGTAACCGGACCAAACAGTGTCGGTGGTTTCATTGGTTATTCTGGTAAGAGTGGCGTAGTAGATGTCAACAAATTAGATGTTCTGGGCGATAATATGGGACAGCTTTTAGGCGGTGCACTAGGTGTTTTGGACGTTTTTGGCTCTCATATTGATGACAGCATGGTAACTGGTATTGATGGCGGTTATACCGTACAGAGTACTGGCGGAGAAGAACAGATTGCCGGAGGATTTATCGGATATGCGAATCTGGCTCGAATGGCAGGTTGTAATGCCGGAGATCAGAAGGAGCAGACACATGGATTGAAACAGGTCGCATCCGGTGGAACAGCCGGAGGATTTGCCGGAAGAACGAGTTTTGCTTATCTGGCAGATGTAAAACTGGATTCCACAGTTGTAAAAGCAGTGGTTACGATTTTAAATCAACTTGTGAAAGCATTGTATCTGGATAAGATACAGGAGTCGGATTTATTAAATATCAATCTTGGTATTATCAAAGTACAGGCTCTATATGAAGGAAATCTTCTTCATGTGAATTTGCTGGGACTTGATATTTCCGTGGCTCTGGTAAAACAGTCGGCAGAAAATAAGCAGGAAACCGATTTTGCAGTGATTACGATCGGAGATTCTACCATCAAGCTGCCATGCAACAGTGATGGAATTATTGATAAAGACAATGATTTAGAGTCTACCATTAGTATCAACTTAATCAAGGCAAACCGGACGAAGATTACAGACAGTAATGTCTATGGTATTTCTACAGGATATGATGTCTATGCCGGTGGTGCCGGAAATGATGCTGATGGAACTGCGGAAGATGGACGAAGCGGAGGATTTGTCGGGTTCAACGATGAAGGACTTCTTCAAGATAATAACATGTATTACTGTGATGTGGTCAGGGGAACAAAAGACTTGGTTGGACCGTTCAGTGGAAAGAGTGATCTGAGTTCTGTCTACAGTTTCAATACAAAGAAAAACGTGGAAGGCGAAAATAATATTTATCGTATTTACAGAAAATTAGATGGAACACTGGATGAGATTAAGAAAAGCTCTCATATCCTGAACAGTAAATATGAAAAGGATGATGCAAGTGGATGGAATATTTATTCCATTGAGCATATGCAGACCGTCGAAAGTTATGACACTTTAAAGGATGCAGAGCTTGCCAGTGATCAGGGAACGAAAACAGCAAATCTGGACGCCTATGTGTCACCAGCAAAAGCAGTATTGATGGCAGATACTAAAACAACATTGAACACAGGAGAAAGTGATACTCCGGAGCCATCCGAGTCACAGGATCCATGTGATGAACATATCAAGCTGACAATCAATAAAGTTTGGAAGGATCTAAACAATCTGGATAAAAAACGTCCGGGTAACATTACGGTAACGATATCTCGTACATGGAAAGATAAGGCAGGAAAGGAAATGACAGAAATAGTACCAGATTACGAGAGTTACAAAATAGAAGGTTCCATCGATAAATCTAAATGGCAGGAGGTGATAAAGGAACTCCCGGCATACAAGACAGATGGAGATGAAATTTATTATTACACGTATTCCATCACAGAAGCAAAAGTGGATGGTTATACAACAACGGTAAATACATCCGATGATGGATTTACGTTCAATATAACCAACAGACATTTTCCAGGACTCCCGGATACAGGAGGTTATGGAAGCTATCTTATTTACCTGATAGGTATCCTGCTCTTACTGGTTTATCTTGCAATGCGATACAAAAAAGCAAAGGAAACCAGAAGGCAGAACAGCTATAAAAACTTTATTCTAAAGAAAAGGAGAAAACAGCTATGAAAAGAATGAAGAAAATCATGGCAATGCTGCTGGCAGCAATTATGACAATGGCTATGGCAGTAACGGCATTTGCCGCAGACACAACAGGAAAACTTACAGTAAATGTAAAATCAGGACAGACACTCACCGGACAGACAATTTACCTGTATAAATTATTTGATGTAACAGAATCTGGCAGTGGAGCCACAAAGAACTATGCTTATACGATAAATACTGCAACTGGTTACAAAGATGCAATTAAATCAGCACTTGGAAGTAGCACTATTACTGACACTTCTACAGATGCAGATTATGCGGATGAAGTAGCAAAACTTGGAAAAAATGACCCTGTTGAAGTGCAGAAGTTTGCCAATGCATTTACAACTTACGCATTAACAAATAATGTAACAGCAACAGCAAAATCTGGAAAACTCACAGATACAAACAAAGATTCTTATGATTTTTCAAACTTAGCATACGGTTATTATCTTGTATATGTAACCGGTGGAAAACAGATTCAGGCTTCATTAGTAACAGTTGACTCTGATTCAGCTACAGTTAATCTGAAAAGTGAAGCTCCAAGCATCGAGAAAAAGGCAGACAAAACTTCAGTAGAAATCGGAAATGTAGTTACCTATACAGTAACAGGTTCTATTCCGGATACTACAGGATATGCTCAGTATACATACAAAATTAACGATACATTATCAAATGGTCTTGATTTTGTGAATGATGTTAATGGAACTGCACTTGCAGAAGATGCTACAACAGTTAAGGTTGCAGTTGCTTTTAAAGATACAGATGTAACAGATGCATCTACAGCACCTACAGCAGCAACACTGGATACAGACAATCATAGAAAGATGACACTTGACCTGTCCTCATGGGTTAGAGAGAATCAGGGAAATAAAGGCAAAGAATTTACTGTAACATATTATGCAAAAGTAAATGATAAGGCTGTTGTAACAGAAAAGAACAGCGCTAAATTGGAATATGGTAATGATCCAGACAATACAACAGAGACAACACCAAGTGAAGCAAAAACACCTACATATCCACTGAACATTAAGAAAACAGATCATAAAACAACTGAATTATTAGCAGGTGCAAAATTTAGCCTTTATACAGAAACAGAATATAAAAAAGATGCGGCTACAAGACAGGCTATTAAAGTTACTGGAACAGATGGAAACTATGTAGTAGATCCAACATCTGAAAACACAGTATTTGAATCTGCGGCTACAAAAATTGGCGAGAATGAATGCAATCTTCATGTCAATGGTCTTGCAGAAGGAACATACTATTTAGTAGAGACAGAAGCTCCAGAGGGTTATAACAAACTGGCAAAAGATGTAAAAATTGTCATTACAAAGAGTACAACAGGTGATGAAACAGAATGGACTCTTTCCAAAGATGACAATGACGAAGCTGATAAGATCATCGATATCGAAAACAGCACAGGTTCTCTTCTTCCATCAACTGGTGGTAAAGGTGCAATCGCATTTGGTATTATCGCTGCAATCCTTGTATTTGGTGTAGTAGTAAGCTTTATCCGTGATAAAAGAAAAGCAGCATAATGTTAAGAATAATGGGCAAGAAACATAAGACAGAATAAATGGAATCTGCGGGTATCCTTTTGGATAGCCGCAGTTCCGATATAACGATAGGGAGAATGCAATGAAAAGTAAGAAAAAAGGTAAGATTACAATAAAAGATATTATTCGTTTACTTGTGCTTTTGGTTGCATTCGCCGTGTTATTATATCCGACATACAGCAGATACTTGAACGAAAAGAATGGTTCCAAAGTTGTATCCTATTATGATGAGGAAAGTGTAAAGTTAAGTAAGGCAGAAAAAGAGCAGATGTTGAAAGAGGCGAGAGCATATAATAAGGAAATGCTTGGAAATATTGATTTGATTGATCCATTTTCGCAAGAAGATGTGGAAATAGATGCTCGTTATGAGGGACTGTTAAACGTAGATGGTTCTGGAATGATGGGATACATTCGTATTCCTAAGATTAATATAGAACTTCCAATTTATCATGGAACAAGTGAAGCTGTGCTACAGGCAGGTGTCGGACATTTCTGGGGTACGTCTCTTCCTGTAGGTGGAGAAAGTACACATACAGTTCTGACCGGACATAGAGGTCTTCCGACAAAAACACTATTTACCAATATGGATAAACTGGAAGTAGGGGATATTTTTTACATTAAAGTCTTAGATGAAACACTGGCATATCAGATTGATCAGATATTAACGGTTTTACCGGAAGAGACAGATGGGTTATCTATTGAATCAGGCAAGGATTATGCTACACTTGTTACTTGTACACCATTTGCAATCAACACACATAGACTTTTAGTACGTGGAGAGAGAATACCTTATGAAGAGGCAACGAAGCAAGAGCCGGATACAAATATAAAACCAGAGTTATCTTTTACTGCTAAAGTCCTGATTGTAACAATTATAGTAATTTTTATAGGGTTGCTGATTGCTGTAATTTATAGTATACGAGATAGAAAAAGGAGGAAAGTAAGGTGAGAAAGAAGATAAGAAGTATTCACATTATTTTATTCGTTATGCTTTTTCTTGTCGGTAGTTTTATAGATATTTCAACAATCCATGCTGAAGCAGGAAGCAGAACAGGAAGCATTCAAATTATTTACAAGGGGAGAAATAGTTCGGATAAAGAAGTGACTCTTTCCGGAGCAAAGTTCTCGATAATTCCAATTCAATATATGAAAAATAATGAGCTGGTCTGGGAAGATGGTTTTAAAGATTCAGGTATATCATTACAAGATACCAGTGCAGAAGCAAGAGAAAAACAGGCAAAACAATTGTTTGCATTTGCGAAGGAAAATGATATTTCCGGCTTAATGCAAGAAACAGATAGTTCGGGACGCACGAGTTTTGGAGAATTGGATGAAGGAATTTATCTGATTGCACAGATTGGAAATGTGGAAAGTGGTACAGATAAATTTGAATCTGCGCCATTCCTTGTTAATATTCCATCTGAAATCAATGGGAATGTAGAATATAATGTAACGATAGAGCCAAAAGCTGAATGGGTTTCACCAGAAACACCACCGAACAATCCAGATAAGCCAAAGGATTCGACGCCTTCAAAACCGGATAAGCCAAATCCTATTCAGAAAATAATAAATACGGTAAAAACCGGAGATACAACAAATATAGTTGCATGGTTTTTAATAGCGATTGTTAGTCTTGGTTTGATTGTAGGATTATATAAAAAGAGAAAAATGAAGTAGCCATTATTTAAAGAAAACTGATCCATTGCGGTGGAATCAGTTTTCTTGTGTTATACGGTTTAAAACGTTTCAGATATTAATGTTTAAAGACTGTTTTACATGTCATGGTGAGAATCAAAGGGAAAAATACAATTGAAATGATTAAGGCACTAACAGAGCTGGAGGTTATTCAGGTTGGAGTTAATAAAAGACCGCTGTCAAATAAAGGAAATAGCTTGAAAAGTAATAGAGGAACATTCGCCCAAATCTATAGGATTAGCTGAATTTGTTGAAGAAAAAGAAAAATGATGGTGGTGACTTGAAAGGAATACTGGGAAAGTATGGTCCATGCGTGAAGTGTAGTCAAGGTCATTTTTTAAAACCTGAAGAGATATAGATGATAATTAAAGATGGATACAGGTTTATGATTTTTTTATTGGTTAAAATATTGAATTTTCAAGGGTTAATACAACATATCGGTGTGGGAAGTTTTAGTAAATAATTAAACCATTAGTTCAATGACAAGAATACATTTATGTAATAAAATGGTAGTATATATCAAATGGGAAATGAACGAGGAAAAAATGGATTACAGGAATTACATTGAAATACGCAAAATATCATTGCTATATTATCAGTATTGCTTGAGTAAAAGCAATTAAAATAAAGAAATTGTGAAAGAAGTGATGTGGGATGACTCTGAAAGAGTATGTTAAAAAACGAGAATGTAGACCAGAATTCAAACGAGAATTTGCCAGATATCAGCCGGAAATTGAATGCGTACGGATTTTAATAGACGCACAAATCGAACAAAATTTATCATTGAAAGAGTTGGCTAAAATAACAGGAATTAGACAATATAAGCTTCGTAAAATTCTCAATGGGAAATGAATCCCTACCATGAAAATTTTACAGAAAATTGCTAAAGGACTGGGCAAAACTGTCAAGGTGCAGATTATATAATCCGATGCTTGCAATTAAGTTGAAGGA
>OGXX01003452.1_pt1 | contig 13142 bp, 9 predicted proteins | sample 1576301 | NCBI WGS metagenome assembly OGXX01 (sample SAMEA3541469, study PRJEB24748) | human gut metagenome | biome: human gut; feature: human-associated habitat; material: faeces | place: China | collected 2012
GCTTGACGCACTGGAAGAGGGGCTGGACACCATTTTTGCGCATCTCGCACCGGGTGGAAGACTTTGCGTGATCACCTTCCACTCGCTGGAGGACCGGCTGGTCAAGAACAAGTTCCGCCGCTGGTCCACCGCCTGCACCTGCCCGCCGGAGTTCCCGGTGTGCGTCTGCGGCGGCAAGGCCAAGGCAAAGCTGATCACACGCAAACCCATTGAAGCCAACACGCAGGAGTTGGAGGAGAACCGGCGCAGCCGCTCGGCCCACCTGCGGGTTTTGGAAAAGATCTGAGGGCGGCACAGCCCCGGAGATGTGAGGAGGAGATCACCATGGGTCAGGCAGCATACGATATGACAGAGGTTCGGCGCAGAAGAGCGCCGCAGGCACAGCCCAAAGTTCCGCTGCGGGTAGAAAAGGGCGGCAAAAAGCGGCTGAACCCCGTGCGGGCCGCCATGCAGCACGCGCTGCAGCTGGTGGGCGCGGCTTTGCTGGTGGGCTTTGCGGTGAGCCTGCTGTGGAGCGAGGCACAGCTGGTGGAGCTGAATTCTCAGATCCAGAGCGCCAAGGCAGAGCTTGTGAGCGAGCAGAGCCAGTATACATACTACAACAGTGCCCTGAACAGCCGCACCAACATCACAAGTGTTGAGGAGACCGCCACCCGCCTGGGGCTGATGAAGATCGACCAGAGCCAGATCACCTACATCCGGCTGGATGAGGGCAGCGTTCTGGTGCGCAAGGCATCCGCTGTGCGGCAGTGGTCGGATCTGCTCCACGATGGGGCAATGACCATTCTTGCCTCTGTCAGAACGGCAAAATAAACCAAACAACGAAAAGCGTGCGGCAGCGCACGCTTTTTCGGTTTTCTTCGGGAGTACGCAATGCAAACACCATCCTCCAATCCCAAAAAGAACAGTACTCGCCGCCGCAGTGCGGACCCGCACGCACGGCTCAGTGCCCGGCTGCGCCATATCAGCTTTGGTGCCGCCGTGCTTCTTGTGGTGGCCGCCGCGCTGACCGTGATCTACAGCCTGTACAAGATCCAGATCCGCGACGGTGCCACTTACCGCCAGTACGCCGCCGAGCAGCAGCTGCTGGACAGCACCATTCAAGCAACCCGCGGTGAGATCTACGACACCAGCGGCATCACGCTGGCTTCCACCAGCGTGGTCTGGACCATCTGGGCCGACCCCTCCTACAGCACGGCCCTGTATACCACCACCACCGATCAGGACACCAAGGCGGAGACCCGCACCATCGATGAGGCCGCTATGAAGGAGGTCTGCACCCAGATCACCCTGCGCCTGCTTTCGGGCGACGGCGAGAGTCTGGACAGCGTGGACACCACTTCGGCAGAGTACCAGACACAGTATCAGGCGGTCTGCGATGCCCTCTCCCAAAACGAAAGCTCCTATCAGGTGCTGGCCACCAAGGTCAACAACGCCATCAAGCTCTCCATTGAGGAATACGTCAAGACCTACAACAAGGCCCACAGCAAGAGCGGAAAATCCGCCGGTGCGCTGGAAAAGATTCTGGCCAAGCTGGGCCTGGGCCAGCAGGAGAGCGACGACGGCACCCCCACTGTCCGCAAGGGACGGGTGTCGGTGTCGGCCTCCAAGGGCTTCCAGCGGGATTACCCCTATGGCCGCTTTGCCGCCGCCGTGCTGGGCTTCTGCAACGCGGATGGTCAGGGCGTGTACGGTCTGGAAAACTCCTATGAGTCCACGCTGGCCGGTGTGAATGGCCGCACCATCACCCTGCGCAACGCCTACGGCAACGCCATTGCCGATGAAAACGCCACCACCTACGCCGCCAAGGACGGCTCCAATCTGGTGCTCTCGCTGGACGTGAACATTCAGGAGGTGGTGGAGCGCTACCTGAACGAGGCCGTGGCGGCCAACACCGTTGAGAACCGCGGCTGCGCCATTGTGATGAACGTCAAGACCGGTGCCATCCTTGCCATGGCCTCCAAGCCGGACTTTGACCCCAATGACCCGCAGGATTTCAGCGCCAATCTGGCCTACCTGACGGAACAGGTGCAGGCCGAGCCGGAGCTGTACACCATCTACAAAAAAGACGAGAACGGCAACTACCTGCGGGATGAGAACGGCCAGAAGATCGCGGATGCGGAGGCCGACTACACCGGCACCTACCGGGATATCCAGTGGAAGAACAAGACCATCACCGAGCTGTACTACCCCGGAAGCGTGTTCAAGGTCATCACCGCCGCCATGGGTGTGGACAGCGGCAAGGCGACCTATTACACCACCCTGAACTGCTCCGGCGCGTACAGCGTGGCAAAGCAGACCTACCACTGCGCCGGCAGAAAGGCGCACGGGGCCCAGAATCTGGCCGAGGCCCTGCGCAATAGCTGCAACATCTACTTTGTCCAGCTGGGCCAGCGCGTGGGTTCCAGCCTGTTCTATGATTACTTTGATGCCTTCGGCTTTACCGAGCGCACCGGTGTGGACCTGCCCAATGAGACCAGCTTCATGCAGTATTACAGCAAGAGCCGTCTGGGCGAGGTGGAGCTGGCCTCCTCCGCCTTTGGTCAGGCCATGGCCGTGACCCCGCTGCAGGTGTGCACCGCCATTTCGGCGGCAGTCAACGGCGGCTATCTGGTCACCCCCCATGTGGTGGATAAGATCACGGACCAGAACGGCAATGTGGTGCAGGAGATCGGCACCAACATCCGCCGCCAGGTCATCAGCGAGAGCGCCAGCGAGACCATCCGCCAGATCATGGAGTTTGAGGTGGGCGACGGCACCCAGGGCGGCGGCGGCAACGCTTACGTTGCAGGCTACCGCATCGGCGGCAAGTCCGGCACCTCCGAGCAGCTGAACATGGACCGCCGCGCCGACGGCGACTACAAGAAGGTGGCATCCTTTGCGGCTGTCCTGCCCGCCAACGACCCGGAGATCCTGGTCTATGTCATGCTGGACGACCCCAACAATGCCCGCACCGACTATTCCTCCATTCTGGCGGCTCCGGTGGTGGGCAACATCATCAGCGAGATCGCGCCCTATCTGGGCATCGCCACCGACGGCGTGGACCGCAGCGGCACCACCGTCAAGGTGCCCAACCTGACGGGCAAGGAGTGGAGCAACGCGCAGGTGCAGCTGAACATCAAGGGCTTGAAGCATCACCTGGCCGAGAGCGAATCCGACCAGACCGCCGCCCTTGTCACCTACCAGTACCCCCGCGCGGGGGCAGAGGTGCCCTACGGCACCACCGTGTATCTGTATACCGACACCTACGACGGCAGCCTGACCGAGGTGCCGGACGTGTCCGGCAAGAGCGCGGACTTTGCCCGGCAGATGCTGAACGCCGCAGGGCTCAACTGCACAGTCGAAGGCTCCGGCACGGTCCAGAGCCAGAGTGAGGCACCCGGCTCCAGCGTCCAGCGGGGAACCATCGTACATCTGATCTGTGGATAAAGGGGAATGAGAGTATGGAAGCAATTGCAGCAAACATCCTGTTGGAGGGCCTGGCGGTCAACGCGCTGGCCCAGTGCGAGACCCCGGTCACGCTGGTGACCACCGACAGCCGTGAGGTCTGCCCCGGGTGCATCTTTGTGGCGTTCCCGGGCGAAAAATTCGACGGCCATGATTTTGCCGCCAAGGCGCTGGAGAATGGCGCGCTCTGCGTGGTGCTGAACCACCCCGTGGAAGGCGTGCCGGAGGAGAAGAGCGTGATCTGCCCGGACAGCTACCACGCCATGATGGTGCTGGGGGCCAACTACCGCAGCCAGTTCCACCCCAAAGTGGTGGGCGTGACCGGCAGCGTGGGCAAGACCACCACCAAGCAGATGACCTACGCCGCCATTGCAGGCTTTGGCAGTACCATCAAGACCGAGGGCAACCAGAACAATGAGCTGGGCCTGCCCCGCACCATGTTCCGCATCGGCAAAGAGACCCAGTACGCCGTGGTGGAGATGGGAATGAGCCACGCCGGGGAAATCGAGCGCCTGAGCAAGTGCGCCCGCCCGGATGTAGGCATCATCACCTGCATCGGTGTGTCCCACATCGGCAATCTGGGCAGTCAGGAGAACATCTGCAAGGCAAAGCTGGAGATCTGCGCCGGTCTGCCGGAGGGTGCTCCGCTGGTGCTGAACGGGGATGATCCTTTCCTGCGCAAGGCCGTCCTGCCCGACCATGTCCGCCCGGTCTGGTTCAGCCTGGGCGATGAGAACGCTGATGTCTGTGCCCTGTCCATCCAGCAGGATGAAAAGGGCATGAGCTTTGTGCTGGAGGATCACGAGGAGGGGACTTTCCTCGTAAAGATCCCCGCCATGGGCCGGCATAATGTGGCCAACGCGCTGGCTGCCTACTGCGCCGCCACCCGTCTGGGGCTGGATGCCCGCCGGGTCATTGCCGGTCTGGCCGACTTTGAGCAGACCGGAATGCGCCAGAAGGTGGTGCACGTCAGAGGCGTGGATGTCATTGAAGATTGTTACAACGCCAACCCCGACAGCATGAAGGCCGCGCTGGCTATGTTCAGGGAGTATCCCTGCAAGCGCCGCTTTGCCCTGCTGGGCGATATGCTGGAGCTGGGCGATATCAGCCGCGCTGCCCACGAAGAGGTGGGCCGTCAGGCCGTGGAGAACAAGGTGGACTACCTCGTCACCTATGGTGAGCAGGCCAAGCGCATTGCCGTGGTGGCTGCTGCCAAGGGGCTGCCCACCCTCCATGCCGACACCTACGCTCAGGCCGCCGAGACCCTGCTGAACAAAATGCAGCCCGGCGATGCCCTGCTGGTCAAGGCCAGCCGCGGCATGGCACTGGAAAAAGTGCTGGAGATCTTTTACAAGGAGTAACATCGAGCTATGATTCGTTTCGCCTTGATCGCCGCCTCAACGCTGGGGTTCTTCCTCACGGCGGCGCTCGGGAATCTGATGGTGCCGCTGCTGCGGGCGTTCCAGGGACGCTGGGATGAGCCCAAGGCCCGGCAGACACCATCACCCAGGCAGGAAGCACCGGATGCCGAGCCGGAGCGCCCGCCGCAGGCCCCCACCATGGGCGGGCTCTGCCTGATGGTGGGGGTGCTGGCCGCTGTGGGCGTGGGCTGGACAGCCGCCTGTGTGGCCCAGCCTGAGCTGCTGGGGGCCGAGAGCCTGTTCTCGGTCCGGCTGCTCACAGCGCTGCTGGGGGCTCTGCTCTTTGGCGGCGTGGGCCTGCTGGAGGATCTGGCCCGCATCCGCAGCCGTTCCGTGCTGGGCCTGCGGCGGCACACCCGCCTTGGGCTGGAAGCCGCTGCCGGTGCCGTGGTGCTGGTGCTGCTGGGGGCCAGAGGCTGCCTTGCAGCCGGGATCACCCTGCCGGGCGTGGGCTATGTCGATCTGGGCATTGCTGCCCCGCTGCTGTGGGAAGGGCTGCTGGTCGCGCTGGCCGAGTGTGCCCGCATTGCCGATGGCATGGACGGCATCGTCTGCGGCACGTCCTTTGCGGCCATGCTGGGCCTGATGGGGGTGATGACCCTGCTGGGCTGGTTCCCGCTGGGCGTTCTGCCCGCCGCGCTGGCCGGTTCCCTGATGGCATTCCTGCTCTGGAACTTCCCGCCCGCAAAGCTGCGGCTGGGCAGCGTGGGAAGCCTGTTTCTGGCCGGGATGCTGGGGTGCGTGCCCCTGTGCATCGGCTGGCCTGACCTCACCCTGCCGCTGGCCCTGCCCTTCTGGCTGGAGGGCGGCATGGTGGCCCTGCAGATCCTGGTCTGCAAGGCCAGCCGGGGCCGCAGGCAGCTGTTCCGCTCGGCACCGCTCCACCGCTGGCTGGAGCTGCGGGGCCAGAGCGCGGAACAGATCTTTTATACCTTTTGTGTCATTGCCATGCTGGGCGTGGCGCTGACCGTTCAGCTGGCAAAAATCAGTTAAGGAGGGGTGCAGTTTGGCAACACTCCGCAGAAAAAAAGCAGAGCCGTTTTCCGTTTTTCAGCGGGACCCCGGCCCCTGGCCGCCCATCCTGCTCAACTGGATGGCGACCCTGGCCATCATCATGGTGTTCGGGCTGGTCATGCTGTTCAGTGCAAGCTATACCACGGGCTATCTCCGCTTTGGGGACAGCTTCCATTACATCAAATCCCAGCTGCTCTGCACGGTGCTGGGCCTGGGCATGATGTTCCTGTTCTCCTATTTTGACCACCGTTTCCTGCGCAGAATGGTCAAGCTGGGCTATGTTGTCTGCCTGATCCTGCTGGTGCTGGTGCTGTTCAGCAGCCCCATCAACGGCTGCCGCCGGTGGATCAGCTTCGGCGGCCTGACCTTACAGGCCTCCGAGGTGGCAAAGTTTGAGATGATCCTGCTCACGGCAGACATCGCCGCCAGGACCCCGCAGGTCAGATTCAGCGAGCTGCCCCTGCGCAAGTGGGTCCACCACAGCATCGTGGTGGAGCTCATCCGGCCCATCCTGTGGCTGATGCCTGTCCTCATCCTGCTGGTGCTGGAGCCCCACATGTCGGGCATCCTGCTGACCACGGCCATCGTGGGCACCATCCTGCTGCTGGGCGGCAGCGGCGGCATCATTACCTGGGGCTGTGCCGGTGCCGCGCTGTTCCTGCTGGAGACTTTGCTGAAGCACGTGGACTCCATCGACTACCTGCAGAGCCGTCTGGACGGCTGGACGCAGGATCTTGACCGGATGACCAGCCAGACCAAGCAGAGCCTGTACGCCATCGGCTCAGGCGGTGCCACGGGGCTGGGCCTTGGCAACAGCATCGAAAAGCAGCTCTGGCTGCCGGAGAGCACCAACGACTTTATCTTCAGTGTCGTGTGCGAGGAACTGGGCTTCGTCGGTGCGGTGATCGTCATCGTGCTGTTCGTCCTCTTTCTGGTGCAGGGCTTCTGGATCGCTTTCCATGCCGAAAACCGGTTCTGCACGCTGGTGGGCATCGGCATCATGGCACAGATCGCCTGGCAGGTGTTCTGCAACATCGCCGTTGTCACCAACACCCTGCCCAACACCGGCATTTCGCTGCCCTTCTTCTCCTCCGGCGGCACCAGTCTGATCCTGCTGCTGGCCGAGATGGGCGTTATGGTCAATATCGGACGCAACGGCGAACGGGCCCGTCTGGAACGGGAGGAAACCCACGCCGAGCGGGAGCGCCAGCGCAAGGCAAAGACCATTGTGCTGGATACCGCGCGCAGAGCGCAGACAGAACAGTAAGGAGGAACCAAGATGCGTGTACTCATTGCAGCCGGCGGCACTGCCGGCCATATCAACCCGGCTCTGGCCATTGCGGGAGCCATCAAAAAAGCCGACCCCACCGCCGAGATCCATTTTGCGGGCCGGAAAGAGGGCATGGAGTACCGTCTGGTCACACAGGCGGGCTATCCCTTCCATCACATCGAGATCACCGGCTTTCAGCGGAAGCTGAGCCTGAACAATATCAAGCGGAACATCATTACCCTGTGGAATCTGGCACTCTCCGGCCCCAAGGCCAAAAAGATGATGAAGGACATCCAGCCCGACCTGGTCATTGGCTGCGGCGGCTATGTGTCCGGCCCGGTGGTGCGCTGCGCCGCCAGACAGGGCATCAAGACTGCCCTGCATGAGCAGAACGCCTTTCCCGGCGTGACCAACAAGCTGCTGGCCCCGGATGTGGACATCGTGTTTGCCGCTGTGCCCGCCGCCGTGGAAAAGCTGGGCGCACCCGAAAAGACCATCGTGGTGGGCAATCCCGTCCGGCCTGAGGTGTTCACCCAGGCGAAGAACCGGGAGGCCATCCGCGCCGAACTGGGCGCGGGTGACCGCACCGTGATCCTCTCCTTCGGCGGCAGTCTGGGTGCCCGCCGCGTGAACGAGGTGGTGGCCGACCTCTGCGCATGGGAGCAGAAGAACAAAAAGCCTGTCCTTCATCTCCATGCCACCGGTCAGTACGGCGTGCAGCTGTTTCAGGATCTGGAAAAGGAAAAGGGCTTTGCCCCCGGCGAGAGCCTTGTGGTGAAGGAATACATCAACAATATGCCCGAGCTGCTGGCCGCAGCGGACCTTGTCATCAGCCGTGCCGGTGCCCTGACGCTGGCCGAGCTGGAGGCTGTGGGCCGTGCCGCTGTGCTCATCCCCAGCCCCAACGTGGCCGAGAACCACCAGTATTACAACGCCATGGAGCTGCAGAAGGCCGGCGCTGCTGTGGTCATTGAGGAAAAAGACCTGACCGGCGAAAAGCTGGTGCAGACCGTTTCCGGGATGCTGGCCCAGCCCGGCAAGCTGGCTGAGATGGGCCGCAATGCCCGGAGCCTATCGGTGGACGACAGCCTGGACCGCATTGCAGATGCCCTGCTCAAGCTGGTCAAGACCCCGTAACGGAAGGAAAAAACAGAGGAAAGGAGGTGCAGCCGGATGCCGCAGAATGACCGGAACAGCCGGAACCACAAGCGCCGCCGGGCCTACGATCAGGCCCGGGATGACCGGCGCGGCGGGCAGAGCACCCAGCGCCGCAGCAGCGCGGGTGCTGGCAGTGACCTGGGGTACAGCGGGTACGCAGGATATTCCTCCGGCGGCCACCCCATCACGAACCCCAATTATGACCCCGATGCGCCCCGCCCCAGCCGGTATACGGAGCGCACGGTGAACTACGGCTCCTACCCGGATAACAGCATCACTTTTCCCACCGGCGGGCGGAGCAGCCAGAGCGGCGCACAGCGCCCCCGCAGCGGGCAGAACGGCCAGCGGCGCACCTCCGGGGGCAATCAGCGGAACCGCCGCCCGGCCAACGGCCAGAACCGGAACGCCCAGCGCCGCCCGCAGAACGCCCAGAATCGCAGCGGCCAGCGGATGCGGCCGGTGCAGGGGCAGAACGCCCGGCGTGACCCCGTCCGGCGGGAGGGCAGGAAAAAGCGGAAGCTGACCCGGGCCGCCATCCGGCGGCGCAGGCTCATGCGGCGGCTCACGGCCCTTGTCATGCTGCTCTGCGTCATCGGCGCGGGGGTCTACCTCACCGTGACGATGCTGTTCAAGATCAGCTCCATTCAGGTGCAGACAGCGGACGGTGTGGTGCAGGAGGCCGGCGGCTATACCAGCGACCAGATCCTGCAGGCGCTGGATGTCCATCCGGAAGAGAATATCTTCAGCTTTGACCCCGGCAGCAAAGCCGCCGCGCTGGAAAAAGTGTTCCCCATGCTGGAGGATATCCGGGTGGAGCGGGATTACCCCGGCACCGTGGTGGTGCGGGTAACAGAAGCCCGGCCTGCCTGGGCCATGCAGACCTCCTCCGGCTGGCTGACCCTCTCGGGCGGCCTGAAGATCCTGGAGAAGGATTCTGCCCAGCCTGCCGGTCTGCCCACTCTGTACGGCGGCGAACCGGTCTCTGCTGAGCCCGGCGAACAGCTGACCTTTGCGGCGGAGCCCAAGGCCGACAGCACCCCGGACAGCATCCCGGACAGCGCCGCCGACAGCAGCGCCTCCGGTACCGCCGAGGAGGAAGCGGACCAGCGGCTGGAAAGCCTGAACACCCTGCTGGCCGCGCTGGATGCCGCAGGCATGAGCGCCGACGTGACCCGCATCGAGTTTGCGGATGTGGACGAGATGGCCTTCCTCTATCAGGACCGCATCAGCGTCTGGCTGGGCACCCTGAACGAGCTGGAATATAAGCTCAAGCTGGCAAAGCACGTCCTGCTGAATGAGGACGGCAAGGGCTGTGCCGCGACGGACACCGGAAAGCTGGACTTCACCCATATCAGCATGTCCAGCACCCGCAAGTTCACCTTTGCACAGGGTGAGCCGGAGCTGCCCTCCGGCTACATCGTGCCCGAACCGGTGGAGGAAACATCTGCCGAAGAGGGCGTGACCGGTGAAACGGCAGAAGGCACGGCCACAGACGGCACCGCCCCGGCAGAGGGCGATGCCGCCGCAGATGCTGCGGCTGAAACACCAACGGATGCCGCCGCAGCCCCGGCAGGACCCGAAGCCGGACAGACTGTACAGCCGACCCCCGCCGAGGGAACGACCCCGGCAGCGGGCGATGCAGACCCAACCCAAACGACCCAATAAGGAGCGTGTAATGTTATGAAGCTGGAACAATTACTGGAAGGCGTGCCCTTTACCCTGGTGCAGGGCAGCCTGGATACCGAAGTGCAGGACATCATCTACGACAGCCGGAAGGCAGCCCCGGGCCTTGCCTTTGTCTGCATCGTGGGCACCCAGCGTGACAGCCACGAGTTTGCCGCAGACTGCGCTGCCAAGGGCGTGAGCGTGCTGGTCATCCAGCATGACATCGACCTTTCTGCCATGCCCGGTGTGACCGTGGTCAAGGTGGAGAGCAGCCGCTATGCCATGGCGCTGATGAGCGGCAACCTCTTTGGCAACCCCTCCCGCCAGATGACCATGATCGGCGTGACCGGGACCAAGGGCAAGACCACCACCACCCACATGATCAAGAGCGTGCTGGAAGCTGCCGGGAAAAAGGTCGGCATGATCGGCACCAACGGCATCTACTTCATGGGCCGCCATCAGGAGACCGCCAACACCACCCCTGAGAGCTACGAGCTGCAAAAGACCTTCCGCCAGTTTCTGGACGCAGGCTGCGATGTGGCCCTGATGGAGGTGTCCAGCCAGGGCCTGATGATGGACCGTGTGGCGGGGGTGCACTATGATATCGGCGTGTTCACCAACCTTTCCCCCGACCACATCGGCCCCGGTGAGCACAAGACCTTTGAGGAGTACCGCAGCTGGAAGGGGCAGCTCTTCCGGCGGTGTGATGTGGGCGTGGTGAACATCGATGACGAGAACACCGAAGCCCTGCTGGAAGGCCACACCTGCAAACTGGTGACCTACGGCCGCAGTGAAAAGGCCGACTACCGCGCCGAGGGCTGTGAGCTGCTGCGCACCCACGATTTTCTGGGTGTGGCGTTCCATGTCTCCGGCAGGGACAACATGGATGTCAGGGTGAATATGCCCGGCGAGTTCAGCGTGTACAACGCGCTGGCTGCCCTGGCTGTGGGCAAGGTGCTGGGCCTGCCCGATGCCGCCATCCATGAGGGTCTGGGCAAGTGCGTGGTCAAGGGCCGCGTGGAGCTGGTGCCCATCAGCAAAAAGTTTACCATCCTGCTGGACTACGCCCACAACGAGGTCTCCACCGAGAGCCTGCTCACCACCCTGCGGGCGTATCACCCCCACCGGCTGGTGGTGGTGTTCGGCTGCGGCGGCAACCGCTCCAAGCTGCGTCGCTACGGCATGGGCGAGACCTGTGCCAAAATGGCGGATTTCTCCATCCTGACCGAGGACAACAACCGCTTTGAGAAGATCGAGGACATCCTCGCCGATATCCGGGTGGGCATGAACAAGGGCAACCCCGATGCCAGGTTTGTGGAGATCCCCGACCGTCTGGACGCGCTCCACTACGCCGTGGATCACGCCCAGGAGGGCGATCTGATCGCCGTCATCGGCAAGGGCCACGAGACCTACCGCGACCGTGAGGGCGTGAAAACCCCCTTCCTGGAACGGGAGCTGCTGGAAGAATACGCCCAGCAGATCGGGTTGGAATAAACAATAAAAACGCGCTGTGTCGTTGGACACAGCGCGTTTTTCTTTGCTGCTGCTCTGGCACGGCAGCGCTTATGCGCCCCACACCAGCCAGAGATACACATAGCCTGTCAGGACGGCTGCCAGTGTGAACGGGATGCCGATGCGCAGAAAATCACGGGTGCGCACCTGCTCACCCTGCTTGCGCAGGATGCCGATGGCTGCAATGTTGGCCGAAGCGCCAATGGGGGTCAGGTTGCCGCCCAGAGTTGCACCCGTGAGCAGGCCGAAATAAAACAGCTCGGGCGGGAAGCCTGCACCGCCGTTCATCAGCCCGGCAATGCCCTGCACCACCGGCAGCATGGTGGCCACATAGGGGATGTTGTCGATGAAGGCAGAAAGGCCCACCGAGACGAATACCAGCAGGGTATAGAGCCGGAAGGGATCATCACCGGAGAGGGTGTAGAACAGCTGGGCGGCGGCATCGATGACCCCGGCCTTGCGGATGCCCTCGATCAGGATGAACAGCCCGAACAACAGCAGCAGGGTGTCACAGTCCAGCTCCCGGGCCGCCAGCCGGAACGGCGCGAACGAGCGGCGGCGCAGGCAGGCGCGCAGGATGCCGAACAGGCAGACCCCTGCACAGATCAGCCCGCTGCGCAGGCCGTAGAGCGCCAGCGGCAGACCGCCCGCAGGCTGGGGCAGGAAGGAGGCCGCGATGAGCAGGCCCACCGTCAGCAGCATCAGGGCGGAGGGAACGGTGTCGGTGACCTCGGTCTCCACCGTGGCCGAGATGGGCTGGGTCTCGTGCCGGAAGGTGAACAGCAGCACGCCCAGAGAGGCCAGCGCCCCCAGCTCCACCCCGAAGAAGATGCCGGGCCTGCCCTCCATCCAGAAGAAATTGAAGAAGTTCATCCCCGCAAAGCCGCCCAGCAGGATGCTGGTGGTGTCGCCCACAAGGGTGGCGGCTCCCTGCAGGTTGGAGGAGACCGCAATGGAGATGAGGACGGGCACGGGGGAGATCCTGAGCTTGCGGGCAATGGCAAGGCCCACAGGGGCCACCATGAGCACCGTGGCAACATTGTCCACAAAGGCGCTGATGACCCCGGCAAAAAGGGCCAGCATACACACGGCCCATTTCACGTTGGGTACCCGCACGATGAGCAGCTCGGCCAGCCGGGCGGGCATCCTGCTCTCAATAAAGAGGGAGACCGTGCCCATGGTGCCCGCCATCATCAGCAGGACATTGAAGTCCACAGCCCGGGCGGCATCCATCAGGGTAAAGTCCCACAGGCCCGCCGCGCCCAGAGCCAGAAACAGAGCGGCCCCGCCCAGCGCGGCAAAAGGCCGGTACTGCGGCAGGACCAGCATCAGAAGATAGGTCAGCAGAAAAATGATCAGTGCAGGAAGCATACGCAGTACTCAGCTTTCGGGCCTGGCATCGGTGTCCTCGTCGATCATCCGGTATCCCACGCCCAGTTCGTTCAGAATATAGGTGTTGCGGCCAGGCACGCTGCCCAGCTTTTTGCGGATGTTTGCCATGTTGACCTGCAGCTTTTTGGTGCTGCCGCAGTCGGTATCGCCCCAGATGGCCCGCACGATGGCGGCATAGGTCATCACCCGGCCTGCATGTTCCGAGAGAAAGGCCACGATGTTGTATTCGGTCTGGGTCAGCTTGATCTCGGCACCGTCCACAA